>Ga0102940_1001775_pt1 | contig 13491 bp, 13 predicted proteins | sample SalPonR2_C_D1_MG_FD_78215 | JGI IMG/M metagenome (GOLD analysis project Ga0102940, IMG submission 78215) | Salt pond soil microbial communities from South San Francisco under conditions of wetland restoration - Salt Pond MetaG R2_C_D1_MG | ecosystem: Environmental > Aquatic > Marine > Intertidal...
TCGCTCTCGATGGTCAGCTGGCACTTCTGGCTCGCCACCATCGGCATCATCCTCTACGCCGCATCCATGTGGGTGACCGGTATCATGGAGGGCCTGATGTGGCGCGAAGTGGATGCCAACGGTTTCCTCGTGAACGCCTTTGCCGACACAGTGGCCGCCAAATTCCCGATGTATGTCGTGCGGGGTCTTGGTGGGGTGCTCTACATCGCTGGCGCAGTCATAATGTGCTACAACCTGTTCATGACCGTCAAATGGAGCCCGGCTGTCGAAGCCAGCAACTCCGTTGTCCCGGCCGAATAAGAAAGGGACCGACTCAATGTCCATTCTTGAAAAACACAAGATCCTCGAGAAGAACATCACGCTTCTGTCGATCTTTGCCTTTCTGGTGGTCACGATTGGCGGCATCGTTCAGATCGCACCGCTGTTCTGGCTGGAAAACACCATCGAGGATGTAGAGGGCATGCGCCCCTACACCCCGCTGGAGCTGACCGGTCGCGACATCTATGTGCGTGAGGGCTGCTATGTCTGCCACAGCCAGATGGTCCGCCCCATGCGCGACGAGGTCGAACGCTATGGCCACTACAGCCTTGCAGCGGAATCGCAGTATGACCACCCGTTCCAGTGGGGCTCCAAGCGGACAGGGCCGGACCTTGCCCGCGTCGGTGGCCGCTATTCGGACGAGTGGCATGTGGACCACATGCGCGATCCGCAATCCGTGGTGCCGGAATCGGTCATGCCGAAATACGGTTTCCTGGAAAACCGGATGATCGAGCCGACCTATATCGCGGATCTTCTCAAGACCCACAGTCTGATCGGTGTGCCCTATACCGAGGAGATGATCGAGAACGCGGCGGCCGATTTCGAGGCGCAGATCGACCCGTTCGGCGACTATGACGGGCTGATCGAGCGTTACGGCGAGAAAGTCAACGTGCGCAACTTCGACGGGCAGCCGGGTATCTCGGAAGCCGACGCGCTGATCGCCTATCTGCAGATGCTGGGCACGCTGGTCGATTTCTCGACATTCACGCCCGTGGCGAGCCGGTAAGGGAGGACAAGATGGAAACCTATACCTTTCTTCGCGCATTTGCCGATAGCTGGATGCTGCTGTTTCTGTTCGTGTTCTTCATCGGGGTGGTGATCTGGGTCCTTCGGCCCGGATCCACCAAGACCTACGAGGAACCGTCCAGCATCCCGTTCCGGCATGAAGACAAACCCGCTCCGCGCGGTGAAGCCGACGCCAAGGAGGCGTGACTGACATGGCAAGACAACCCAAGAAGAAGAACGAGGTCGAAACGACCGGCCACGAATGGGACGGGATCGAAGAGTATAACAATCCCCTCCCGCGCTGGTGGCTCTGGATCTTTTACGCCTGTATCGTATGGGGCATCTGGTACACGATCGCCTACCCGGCCTGGCCGATGGTTCAGGGCGCGACACAGGGCTACCTGGGCTGGTCCACACGGGCCAACGTGGCCGAGGAGATCGCCACGGCCGAGGCCGCCAATTCCGAGATCAACGAGCGGCTCGCTTCGGTCGAACTGACCGCGATCGCCGACGATCCCGAACTGGCCGGTTATGCCCGTTCCGCAGGCGAGGCCGTGTTCAAGACCTGGTGCGCCCAGTGTCATGGCTCGGGCGCGGCGGGGGCCAAGGGCTATCCCAACCTTCAGGATGACGCATGGCTCTGGGGTGGTACGATGGAAGACATCCATTATTCCATCGCCCACGGTATCCGGAACGAGGACGACCCGGATGCGCGTTATTCCGAGATGCCCGCCTTCGGCGATATCCTGGAAGAGCCGCAGATCGAACAGGTCGTGAACTACGTCATGTCGATGTCGCCGGCCTATGAACCACAGGACGCATCGCTGGTATCCGCGGGGGAGGAAGTCTACCTCGACAATTGCGCGGCGTGCCATGGCGACGACGGCAAGGGCGACATCTTTCAGGGGGCGCCCAACCTGACCGACGCGATCTGGCTTTATGGCGGGGATTACGAGACCGTCAAGGAGACGGTGATGAACTCGCGCTTTGGTGTGATGCCGCCGATGGGTGGCGCGCAACTGACCGAAGCCAAGATCCGCGCCGTGACCACCTATGTCCATCAGCTGGGCGGTGGCGAGTGATCGCACGACCGGCATAAGAACACCCGCGGGCGGCTTGCCGTCCGCGGGTCAGGCACTGGCTCTTCCGTCCTGTTCGCGCGTTTCCTGGGAGAGCCGGTGCCACCTATCTAACGCCGGGCGGCCCGGTCTGTCCACCCGCGTTTCCCGACCTTCCCGACATCTGCTTTCGAACGTCAAGCATGCAGCGGCGCCGCCCGCTGCTGTTTTGCGTTCGCCCGAGGCCGGGATCAGTCCCGGCGGCGGGCTTCGCTATGAGCCTCGAGCTCGGCGCGGGCGCGGTTGTCGAACCGCTCGCCCGGGGACCAGTGGCTGGGTGTTTCGCGGCGTGGCGCGAGGCTGCTCCGGGTTGCAGTCATGAAAGATTTTGCGAATACGCTGAACATGGCGATCTCCTGTGAGTGACGTTTCATGCTTTGAATATGGGGAAAAACCTGCCACCCTGCGACTCAGGAATGTTTGAAACGTGTAAGTTTGGATTACATGATGGATTGGCTTTCCATGCCGCCCCTGACCGCGCTGCGGGCCTTTGCGGCCCTGGCTGATACCGGCTCGGCCAGCGCGGCGGGGGCGGCGCTCAATGTCAGCCACGCGGCGATCAGCCAGCAGGTCAAGTCTCTCGAGGCGCATATGGGCGTATCGCTGGTGGACCGCACGGGGCGCGTATTGCGGTTGACCGATGCCGGGCGCAGTCTTGCCGATTCCCTCAGCGCGGGCTTTGGCAGCATCGCGCGCACGATCGATGCGCTGACCGGCGCGGATGCCGACCGCCCGCTTCAGATATCGACCACGCCGGGCTTTGCCGCACAATGGCTGATGCCCCGGCTGCTGGATTTCCGCAACCGTCACCCGGATGTGGACGTGATGATCAACCCCACCCCCGACCGTGTCCCGCTGGAGCCGGGCGGAATCGACATCGCGATCCGCCACGGGCTGGGCGATTGGCCGGGGGTCGAGGCCGAGTGCCTGTTCGTTTCGCCGCTGGTGGTCGTCGCGGCGCCAAGCCTGGTTGCGGGGCGCAAGATAACGGCCCCCGCCGATCTTCTGGACCTGCCATGGGTGCAGGAATACGGCACATCGGAATCGACCGACTGGCTCAGGCGCAAGGGGCTGGCTTCGGTACGCATCGGGGGTTTGACGCAGGTGCCGGGCAACCTTTTGCTGGAGGGGGTCCGCCAGGGGCAGGGCGTGTCGCTGACGGTGCGCCAATGGGTCGAGGACGATATTTCGGCGGGGCGGCTGTGCCTGTTGTTTGAAGAGCCCGAAGACACGGCCTATTTCATTGTCACAGCCCCCGGCCCGCTACGCCCCAAGGCGAAGGCATTTATCGGCTGGTTGCGGCGGCAGGCCGCGGCGACAGCCCTTGTAAATTGATCAGTTTCAGAGTCAGAATTTGATGCAAATCAAGGCTCTTTCCGGCGGTGCCTGAAACAACAGCCTTGTCAATGAACGCGAATACCGGAGTGATTCCGTTGTCTCAATCCCAGCCAGATGCTGCCCCCAGCCTCTATGCCGCCCGAGAACCTGTCTTTCCCAAGAAGGTTTATGGAAGATTCAGAAACCTGAAATGGGTGATCATGCTCGTCACCCTGGGGATTTATTACGTCACGCCCTGGATTCGCTGGGACCGTGGGCCGAACCTGCCCGATCAGGCGGTGCTGCTTGATCTTGGCAGCCGCCGGTTTTTCTTTTTCTGGATCGAAATCTGGCCGCATGAATTCTATTTCATCGCGGGTCTTCTGGTGATGGCGGGGCTTGGGTTGTTCCTGTTCACCTCGGCGCTTGGCCGGGTGTGGTGCGGCTATGCCTGCCCGCAGACGGTGTGGACGGATCTCTTCGTGCTGGTGGAGCGCTGGATCGAGGGCGACCGCAACGCGCGCCTGCGCCTGCACCGCCAGAAGAAGCTGGATTTCCGCAAGGTCCGCCTGCGCGTGACGAAGTGGATCACCTGGCTGTTGATCGCCGCCGCGACGGGTGGCGCCTGGGTGTTTTATTTCACCGATGCGCCGACGCTTCTGGTGGATCTCTTCACGCTCAATGCGCATCCGATCGCCTATACCACCATCGGCGTGCTGACGGCCACGACCTTCGCCTTCGGCGGCTTTGCGCGCGAGCAGATCTGCATCTATGCCTGCCCCTGGCCGCGCATCCAGGCCGCGATGATGGACGAGGACACGCTGACCGTCGCCTATCGCGAGTGGCGCGGCGAGCCGCGCAAGAACTCGGACGAGGTGAAAGCCGGGGCCGAGCAGGGCGATTGCATCGACTGCATGGCCTGCGTCAATGTCTGCCCGGTGGGGATCGACATCCGCGAGGGCCAGCAGCTGGAATGCATCACCTGCGCGCTGTGCATCGATGCCTGCGACGACATCATGGACAAGATCGGCAAGCCGCGTGGGTTGATCGACTACATGGCGCTGACGGATGAGGTTTCCGAACGCGCCGGGGAAGAGCCCAAGCCGATCATCAAGCACGTCCTGCGCCCGCGCACGATGCTTTATACCGCGCTTTGGGCGCTGGTCGGCATCGGCCTGATCTTTGCGCTGTTCATCCGGCCCGAGATCGACATGACGGTCGCGCCGGTGCGCAACCCGACCTTTGTCACCATGTCGGACGGTTCGATCCGCAATGTCTATGAGGTGCGCCTGCGCAACAAGCATGGCGAGGAACGCCCGTTCCGCATGTCGGTCAATGGCGATCCGGCCATCCGCCTGCAGGTTGAAGGCACGCCATATGCCACGATCGACGTGCCCGCCGACACTTCGCAACTGGCGCGGGTCTATCTGGTGGCGCCGCCCCGATCGGAACCGGCAAATGCTGAGCGCACCGAGGTGCGGCTTTGGGTCGAGGATATCTCGACGGGCGAGCGGACCTATACTGATACGGTCTTCAATGGACGGGGGAACTGATGAGCAGCGAACGCAAACTGACCGGCAAGCATGTGTTGATGATATTCGTGGGGGCTTTCGGGGTCATCATCAGCGTCAACCTCGTGCTGGCCTATTCGGCGGTCAAGACCTTCCCGGGACTCGAGGTCAAGAACTCCTATGTCGCCAGTCAGACGTTCAACGAACGCAAGGCGGCGCAGGAGGCGCTGGGCTGGAATGTGGAAGCCCGTCACAGTGACGGGCGGCTGGAGCTGGCGATCACCAACCGCTTCGGCGACCCTGTCGAGGTCGGGACGCTTGACGCCACCGTGGGGCGCGCCACCCATATCGCCGATGATGTGCGCCCGGATTTCCGTTTCGACGGCACCGCCTATGTGGCCGAGGTGCCGTTGGGCGATGGCAACTGGAACATCCGCATGGACGCTCGGGCTGCCGATGGCACGGCCTTCACCCAGCGTGTCGTTCTGATCAAGGATTGAACCGATGAGCGGCAATATGCGCCCGACGCCCTCGGCCTGCCCGGCCTGTGCCGCCGCGCCTTCGGCTGAGCGGTTGGCGCAAGAGGCCGCCGCGCATATGCCGGCGCAGATCGCGCTGTCGCTCCCGACGATCCATTGCTCTGCCTGTATCTCGAAGGTCGAAAAGGCGCTGAACGGTTATCCCGGGGTCAAATCCGCCCGTGTGAACCTGACCCTCAAGCGCGCCAGTATCGAGGCCGACTCCGATATCACCGCAGGGGATATGAAGGAGGTGGTCGAGCATCTGGGCTATGAGGCGCATGAGCTCGATCCCGGCACGCTCAATGCCACGGCGAATGACCGCGCGGGGCGTGAGCTTCTGATGCGGCTGGCGGTGGCCGGTTTCGCCAGCATGAACGTGATGCTGTTGTCGGTCTCGGTCTGGTCGGGCGCGACGGATGCCACGCGCGACCTTTTTCATTGGGTCTCGGCGGCGATCGCCCTGCCCACGATCGCCTTTTCGGGTCAGCCGTTTTTCCGCAATGCCTGGGCGGCGCTCAGCAACCGCCAGCTCAACATGGATGTGCCGATCACGCTGGCGATTGTGCTGGCTGTGGTGACCTCGCTCTGGGAAACCGCGCTTTCGGGCGCGCATGCCTATTTCGACGCGGCGCTGGCGCTGACATTCTTCCTGCTGGCGGGGCGTTACCTCGATCACCGGACGCGCTCGATCGCGCGGTCCGCAGCAGAGGAACTGACCGCGCTGGAAGTCCCCCGCGCGATCCGGCTGCACGACGGTGAGGAGGAAACCGTCAATATCGCGGAGCTCGCGGTGGGCGATCTGGTGCTGGTGCGCCCCGGTGGGCGCATGCCCGTCGATGGCGAGATCGTCGCGGGCACGTCCGAGATCGACCGTTCGCTTCTGACCGGCGAGACCCTGCCGGTCTTCGCTGGCGAAGGCCAGGGGGTCTCGGCGGGTGAGGTCAACCTGACCGGGCCGCTGACGATCCGCGCCAGCGCGGTGGGGGCGGATACATCGCTGCACCGCATGGCCGATCTGGTGGCGATCGCCGAATCCGGGCGCTCGCGCTACACCTCGCTCGCGGACAAGGCCGCCAAGCTTTATGCGCCGGGGGTGCATATCCTGTCGGCCTTGGCGTTTGTCGGCTGGTATCTCTACACGTTCGATATGCGCACGGCGCTCAATATCGCGGCGGCGGTGCTGATCATCACCTGCCCCTGCGCTCTGGGCCTTGCGGTGCCCGCAGTCACCACCGCCGCCAGCGGGCGGCTCTTTCGTCGGGGCATGCTGATCAAGCATGAAACCGCGCTCGAGCGGTTGGCGCAGGTCGATACGGTTGTGTTCGACAAGACCGGGACGCTGACGGCGGGAACACCGGAGCTGACCAATATGGGCGAAATGCCGCGGCGCGACATCGAACTTGCGCTGGCGCTGGCCGAAGGCTCCTCGCACCCGCTGGCGCAGGCGATCACCCGCGCCGCACGCGAGGCGGGCTTCGCCCCCGCCCGCGTCAGCGACGTGACCGAGATGCCGGGTTTCGGCACCAAGGCAATGCATGAGGGCCAGGAGGTACGCCTTGGGCGCGCCAGCTGGACCGGAGGGCAGGGTCTGGCCGAGACTGCCACGTTCCTCAGCCGCGGCGCGGGTGCGCCAAAGGCGTTCATCTTTGCCGACCGGCTGCGCGAGGGTGCCGCCGAGGCTGTGGACTCCCTCAAGCAGGCGGGCAAGACGGTTTACCTCATGTCGGGCGACACCACGCCGGCGGTCGAGGCGCTGGCCGGGCGGCTTGGCATCGAACGCTGGATGGCCGAGGCGCTGCCCGCCGACAAGGCCGAGCGCATCAAGGCGATGAGCGCCGAGGGCGCAAAGGTGCTGATGGTGGGTGACGGGCTCAACGACACGGCGGCGCTGGCGGCGGCGCATGTCTCGATCTCACCCGCCAGCGCGCTCGATGCGGCGCGGGTCGCTTCCGATATCGTGCTTCTTGGTGGTGATCTCTCGCCGATTGCCGCCGCCTGCGATACCGCGCGGTCCGCGATCCGCCGCATCCGCGAGAATTTCAACATCGCCACGGTTTATAACGTGGTCGCCGTGCCTCTGGCGATCGCCGGCTTCGCGACCCCTCTGATTGCGGCCTTGGCCATGTCAGCAAGTTCCATTACTGTGTCGCTGAACGCTTTGAGGCTCAGGTGACATCATGACCATTCTCGCCTATCTGATACCGATCTCGCTCTTCCTTGGGGGCTTGGGGCTGGCGTTTTTCGTCTATACGGTCAAGACCAACCAATATGACGATCCCGAAGGCGATTCACGCCGCATCCTGAGCGACGAATACGACGATCACCCCAAACCCTGAACCTGCGCTTGTCGCAGGCGGGGCAGGGGGCATTGCCCCCTCGGCCTTCGGCCTCACCCCCAGGATATTTTCAAACAGAAGAAGTAAGGGTTCGTGAACCTTTTCGCGGCATCATGGCCGGGCGGTACAGGCGGGGACGCCGATGACCGCAACAGGAGAAGGCCGGCACTGCCGGTCAGGGGCGGGCTGGTCCAATCCCGCCCCTTCTTTTGTTCAGAAATATCCCGGGGGAGTCGCCGCTAGCGGCGACGGGGGCAGGGCCCCCGATTCCGTGGCTTGCCTCAGGCGCCGCCGCCCGGCTCGATCATGAAGCAGGTGACCTTCTTGGCCTGCAGTCGCCGACAGGCCAGGTCCGCAGTCTCGCGGTTCATGCCCATGAAATTGGCATCGAACCCGGTGGGGCGCTTGACCACCTTGCGCAGCGATCCGTCAAGCGTGCTGATCTCGTTGAGCGCGGTTTGCAGCAGGATCTTGCGGGCCTTGTATTCGCTGGGATAGCGCCCGACATTGATCCCCCAGTTGCGCCCGCCCGATGTGGAGACGCGGGTCACGACCTCCTGGATTGGGTCGCGGGCCGGTTCCTGCACGCTTGCCAGCACGAGGTCCGATGGGCGCGGTTCGGGATTGACGCGGGGCAGGCCTGCCGTGTTGGTTGCTGGCGCCGCCGCCGCCCCTTGGGCGATCTGTGCTTCGGCGTCGGGCGCGGGCCTGGCGGCGGGTGTGATCGCCGGAGCGGCCTTTTGCGCGGCCAGCACCGCCTGTTCGATATCGTCCTTCGCAGCCAGCAGCACCGGGGCCTCTTTGGCCACGCGGCGGGCTTGCGGGCGCAGGCTGCGTTTGACGGCGGCGGCCGTCACGAGGCGCACCGTCCTGCCGTAAGCGCCGGGCGCGCCATTGCCGATCTTGCCCATATAGGCGGGGGGGCGGGGCCGGTGCAGCGCCACGCGGCTTGGAACGCGGTTGAAACCGAGATCTAGAAGCTCCGCCACCTTGGCATTGCGCGAGGCTGTCGAGCGACCGCCGAACACTGTCGCGATGACCCGCTTGCCGCCGCGCTCGGCGCTGGCGACCAGGTTGAAACCGGCGGCGCGGGTATAGCCCGTCTTGATACCGTCAGCGCCACGGTAGCTGCGCAGCAGCTTGCGGTTGGTGTGATAGACCGTGCGCCCGCCCGCATCTGCGGTGATGCGCGAAAACAGGTTGTAATAGTCGGGGTAGTCGTAAAACACGTGCCGCCCCAGGATCGTCATGTCCCGCGCGGTCGACAGGTGGCCGCTTTCGGTCAGGCCGTGGGCGTTCTTGAAGCTGGTGCGGGTCATCCCCATCGCCTTGGCGGTGCGGTTCATGCGGCGCGCAAAGCTCGCCTCGGAGCCCTCGATCGCCTCGCCAAGTGCGGTTGCGGCGTCATTGGCCGATTTCACCGCCGCCGCGCGAATGAGATAGCGCAGCCGGATCTTCTGGCCCGCGCGCAAGCCCAGCTTGCTGGGCGGTTCGCTGGCGGCGTGTTTCGAGATGGTGACCATCGTATCAAGGCCGATCTCACCGTTCTCGACCGCCTCGAACACCACGTAAAGTGTCATCATCTTGGTCAGGGAAGCGGGGTGCAGGCGGGTGTCGGCGTTGCGGGAATGAACCACCTCGCCGGATCGCGCATCCATCACCATCGCGGCATAGGGGGCGGCGGCCGCACTCAGCGGAACCACGACCAGCATCCAGAATGTCGCGAATGCCATCAGACCCCAGCGGATCTGCTGCTTGCTCCAAGCCTTCATGGAACTACTCTTTTCTGCCTCTCGTGCCGCCGGTTTTCCGACTGGCTTCTTTATCCTGTGACAGGGAGTTTAGCACAGGGACCGTTTTTAGGAAAGTGCCCATTTTACAATGGGTTTCGCCGCGTTCTTCAACATCTCGCGGTTGTATTCGCCCTGACCGCAAGATCGGCCATTGTGGCGGAAATGAGGCAACGCGGAATCGAAAGACCGGCTGAACGCGAAGCGGGGCGCCAACATGGTCGCGCCCCGCTTCAGGAGTTTGCGTCAGGTGCCGGTCCCGATCAGTTCAGCGCCTTGTCGGTGATCGCATGCGTCCAGGCGGCATCGCCCGGATGCTCGGTGATCACCGGGCTCTCGCCACCCGACAGGAGCGATTCCACCGTGCGCTCGAAATCGGCCGGGTCGAGCGCGCCGTTGGAGCCTGCGGTCAGCTTGGCGACCTCGCTCATCATGCGGATCTGGTGCTTTTCGGTCTGCGCGCCGGTGGCGTCATTGTCGAGCACGATCATCGCCGCCTCTTCGGGGTTCTCCTCGGCCCATTTCCAGCCCTTCATCGAGGCCCGCACGAAGCGCGCCAGCTTGTCCACCTCGGCGGGGTCGTCCAGTTTCTCTTCCAGCACGTACAGCCCGTCTTCCAGCGTGGCGACGCCCTGGTTCTCGTATTTGAAGGTGATCAGCTCTTCGGGGGTGATGCCCGCGTCGATCACCTGCCAGTACTCGTTATAGGTCATGGTCGAGATGCAATCGGCCTGGCCCTGCAGCAGTGGATCGACATTGAACCCCTGCTTGAGCACCGTCACGCCGTCATCGCCACCTTCGGTGGAGATGCCAAGCTGGCTCATCCAGCTGAGAAAGGGGAATTCATTGCCGAAGAACCAGACGCCCAAGGTGCGGCCCGGGAAATCCTCGGGGCCGGTGACGCCGGTGCTCTTGAGGCAGGTCAGCATCATGCCCGAGCTTTTGAAGGGCTGGGCGATATTGACCAGTGGCAGGCCCTTTTCGCGCGCCGAAAGTGCCGCGGGCATCCATTCCACGGTCACATCCGCGCCGCCACCGGCGATCACCTGGGTCGGGGCGATGTCGGGGCCGCCCGGCTTGATCGTGACGTTCAGGTCTTCCTCGTCATAAAACCCTTTGTCCTGCGCCACGTAATATCCCGCGAACTGCGCTTGCGTGACCCACTTTAATTGCAGCGTCAAATCATCGGCGGCCTGCGCCATCCCCGCGCACAGGCTGGCGATGGCCAGACCCAGCGATGTGGTCAATGTTGTTCGTGTCATTTTAAGTCTCCCGTGTTGAACTTTGTTTTTGGTTATTGACTTCAGGTGCGGCCCCGCTGTGACGGGTGCCAGAATGTCAGCGCCTTTTCCAACAGGGCAATGCCCCCGTAAAAGGCCGACCCGACAATCGCCGCCACGACGATTTCGGCCCAGACCAGATCCAGCGCCAACTGTCCCACCGAGGTGGAAATACGAAAGCCCATGCCCCTAGTGGGCGAGCCAAAGAATTCGGCCACGATCGCCCCGATCAAGGCCAGTGTGCTGGCGATTTTCAAGCCGTTGAAGATGAAAGGCAACGCTGCGGGCAGGCGCAGCTTGAGCAGCGTTTTCCAGTATCCCGCAGCATAGGTGCGCATTAGGTCGCGCTGCATGGCGTCGGTGTCGCTCAAGCCCTCGACCGTGTTCACCAGCATCGGAAAGAACACCATCACCACAACAACGGCGGCCTTGGACTGCCAGTCAAACCCGAACCACATCACCAGAATGGGGGCCATCCCGATGATCGGCAGCGCGGCCACAAAATTGCCCACTGGCAACAGCCCGCGTTTCAGAAAGTCGAACCGGTCCACCGCGATGGCCATCAAAAACGCCGCGCCACAGCCCAGAACATAGCCGGTAAGTGCCCCTTTGATGACGGTCTGCACGAAATCCTGCCATAAGATGTGGGTCTTGTCGGCGAAGGTGACGGCAATCTGTGTGGGCGGCGGCAGCAAGACGGGCGAAATCTCAAGCCCGCGCACCAGCGCCTCCCAGATGATAACAAGGGTCACCCCGAAGATGATCGGCACAGCCAGCCGCGTCACCCGCGTTTTGGGGCGATGCGACAGAACGTGGTTCAGCCACCAGCCGCCGATCCACACCGCAAGAGCCAAAGCCAACCAAGCCATCATGCCATCCCCATTCGTTTCAGCACGATCCGCTGGACCAATCCGATCAAGCCCACCAGACAGGCCGCAAGGGTTGCGGCCATAATCAACGCACTCCAGATCTGGATCGTCTGGCCATAATAGCTTCCGGCCAGCAGGCGCGCGCCCAGACCTGCCACCGCCCCGGTGGGCAGCTCACCCACGATGGCGCCGACAAGGCTGGCCGCCATACCGATTTTCAAAGAGGTGAACAGATAGGGCATCGAGGACGGCAGGCGCAGCTTCCAAAAGGTTTGTGCCGGCGTCGCATTCCATGTGCGCATCTGGTCCAATTGCATCGGGCCGGGGCTGCGCAGCCCCTTGACCATGCCAACGACCACCGGAAAGAACGAAAGATACATCGAGATCATGGCCTTAGGCAGTAGCCCGGAAATGCCAACCGCGTTCAACACCACGATGATCATCGGCGCAATGGCCAGAATGGGGATGGTCTGGCTGGCGATCACCCATGGCATCACGCTCATATCCATGGTGCGGTTGTAAACGATCCCGATGGCCAAGGTGATACCAAGCGCTGTGCCCAGCAAGAAGCCCAAACCCGTGGCGCTGAAGGTGACCCAGCTGTGATAAATCAGCGATCGCTTGGAAAACGCCCGCCCCTTTGCCACCATTTCCCCCGTGGTCTTCCAAAGCTCGGCCCCCACCTGATGCGGCGCAGGCAGCTTGGGTTTTTTCTGGCTCCATGTATCACTGATAAGCTCCGAGGTGGTCAGGCTGACGCCTGCACGCTCGGCTTTGTTATACGCCCAAGCCGCGTTCAGAGCGACCGCGGCCACATACCAAATGGCAAAAATCGCGGCAACAACAGTCAGGACGGGCACAATGTTTCGCATCACAGCGCCCCTGTTTTCATTGTTCTATAAATACTCAAACGCAGCGCGTAAATCTTGGGGCGGAATTTGAGTATTTTAAGAACAATGAAAGGATTATGGGGTTTCATGGACCCGCGGTACAGGCTGGAGAGCCGATGACCGTGAACAGTGAAAACCCCTCGCCCGGTCAAGCGGGCGGGGGCGTGTCGTAGGGGGCTGCGTTCAAACGTCATCGCCATGCCCCGCGCGCAGGCCATCGCGAACGCGATGGGATATTTCAATGAACTCGGGTGTGTCGCGGATATCCAGCGGACGCTCACGGGGCAGGGGGCTTTCGATCACGTCGGTGATGCGCCCGGGCCGGGGCGACATGACCACGATCTTGGTGCTCAGATACACCGCTTCGGGGATTGAATGGGTGACGAAACAGATTGTTTTGTGGGTGCTTTCCCATAGGTGCAACAATTGCTCGTTCAGGTGATCTCGCACGATTTCGTCCAGCGCACCAAAAGGCTCGTCCATCAGCAACAGGTCGGCGTCGAAGGCCAAGGCGCGGGCGATGCTGGCGCGCTGCTGCATGCCGCCCGACAATTGCCAGGGAAACTTCTGTTCGAACCCGGCCAGATCGACAAGCGCCAGCACATCCTTAACGCGCCGGTCCTGCTCGGACTTGGAATAGCCCATGATCTCAAGCGGCAGGCGGATATTGCCCCCGATGCTGCGCCACGGATAAAGTCCGGCCGCCTGAAACACATAGCCATAGGCGCGGGCGCGGCGGGCCTCTTGTGGGCTGACGCCGTTGACCGTGATCGTACCGCCGGTGGGGTGCTCAAGATCGGCCATGCAGCGCAAAA
>Ga0102940_1001779_pt1 | contig 13475 bp, 11 predicted proteins | sample SalPonR2_C_D1_MG_FD_78215 | JGI IMG/M metagenome (GOLD analysis project Ga0102940, IMG submission 78215) | Salt pond soil microbial communities from South San Francisco under conditions of wetland restoration - Salt Pond MetaG R2_C_D1_MG | ecosystem: Environmental > Aquatic > Marine > Intertidal...
AAAGCAAGGGAAAAACTGGCATCAGAAGGCATTTTTGCCGGTGTTATTGACGCACGGTTTGTCAAGCCTCTGGATGAAACCCTCCTGCTGGCAAAGGCCGGACAATGCAGAAAAATCATCACCGTGGAAGAGCATGTTCTGGCAGGCGGTTTTGGATCTGCCGTGCTTGAGCTGTTCATGGACAAAGGCCTGACAGACCTGTGTGTCAAACGCATCGGCATTGGTGACTGCTATGTGGAACACGGCCCACAGGATGTGTTGAGAAAAGCGTATCAGATTGATGCAGATGCGGTTGCAAAAGCCGGTCGTGAACTGTATGGCCAAAGATAACAATCCGGGCGGATCCCGGCGCCGCCTGGACCAGCTGCTGGTGGAAAAGGGTCTGATATCCGCAAGAAACCGGGCCAGGGCCATGATCATGGCCAAAAAGGTGCTGGTGGATGACCATCCCTGTGACAAACCCGGGACCCGGGTGGATCCCCGGGCACAGATATTTGTAAAAGAGGCGGATCACCCCTATGTGAGCCGGGGCGGCATCAAACTGGAAAAGGCGTTGACAACCTTTCCGGTGGATGTAAAAGACAAAATCTGCATGGATATCGGGGCCTCCACCGGCGGATTCACCGACTGCCTGCTCCGGTTCGGGGCCAAAAAAGTGTATGCCGTGGATGTGGGATATGGCCAGCTGGCATGGTCTTTGCGGATCGACCCGAAAGTCGTGGTCATTGAGCGTACCAATATCCGGCACATGCCTTTTGAGGTCATTGGCCGGAAAATGGATCTGGTTGTGGCTGATACAGCGTTCATTTCCTTGAAAACCGTCATACCGGCAGCCGAAAAATTCATGGGACCCGGGTGCCGGGTGATTGCCCTGATCAAGCCCCAGTTTGAGGCAGGAAGGCAGTATGTGGGCAAGGGGGGGGTTGTAAAAGACCCTGAAATCCGGCAGAAAGTGGTGGCAGATATCTCGCGGTTCTTCTCAGACAAGGGCTATGGTATGGCAGATGTGGTCCCCTCCCCTGTCCCGGGTCCAAAGGGAAATACCGAATATCTGATTTTTCTGGTTTTCAACGGCCAGTGAAAAAAACACTATGAATTTTATGCAATTTTTATTATTACACTTTTATTATTGAAACAGGACCTATTTATTAATTGTGTAAAGGAGCAGTAATGAGCGAAGATATCAAAACCATGAGAAATGTGGCCTTTGCTGGCCATGGAGGTGCGGGCAAGACGACGCTTGCTGAGGCTATGCTTTTTAGGGCCGGTGTGACCAAACGCCTGGGAAGGGTTGAAGAAGGCAACACCGTGATGGATTTCCAGCCGGAAGAAATCAAAAAACAGCAGAGTATCAACACCTCTTTTATAAAATATACCCATGACAAACATACCATCACATTGATGGATACTCCTGGTGATCAGAACTTCTTCTCAGCTGCCAAAACCTGTTTTCCGGTTGCCGACGGCATGGTCTTTGTCATTGATGGTGTGGGCGGTCCTTCTGCCATGACCGAAGAGGCAGCGGCATCTGCCCTGGAATACAACCTGCCCGGCATGGTCATTGTCAACAAACTGGACCGGGAAAGATCGGATTTTTCGGCCAGTGTGGATGGCTGCAACATTTCCCTGAAAAAGAAAATCATTCCCGTGTGTTACCCCATCGGTACTGAAACCGGTTTCAAAGGAATCGTCAACATTATCACCGGCAAGGCATATGAATATGATGCTGACGGCCAGTCCGCCCAGGTGGATATCCCGAAAGACCTGGCCGATGAGATGGCTGTGGCAAAAGAGGAATTCATAGAAAACATTGCAGAGCTGGATGACGATCTGCTGGAAAAATACCTGGAAGGAGAAGATCTGTCTGAAGCGGAAATAAAGACAACTTTCCGAAAAGGTATTTCAGAGGCCCAGTTTTATCCGGCTGTCTGTACCTCAGCCGTTAAAATGATCGGTATTGATATGGTGCTGGACTTCATCAACACCTATATGCCGTCGCCTCTGGACAGAGGCGACTGGGTGGCAAAAGACAAAGATGGCAATGATGTGGTGGTGTCCCCGGATCCGGATGCCCAATTTTGCGGCTTTGTTTTCAACACCATTGTGGATCCTTATGCCGGCCGGCTGTCCTTAATCCGGGTTATTTCAGGATCACTGGGAAAAGAGGGCAATTTTCTCAATGTGACCAAAGACACCAAGGAAAGATATTCCCAATTGCTGGAGATTGCCGGAAAGGAACAAAAGCCCCTTTCCTCGGCAGGACCGGGTTCCATTGTGGCCATGGCCAAACTCAAGTCCACCCTGACCGGGGACACCCTCACCGGGGGAACAGAGATCCAGATTCCGGCACCGGCGCCCATGCCGCCGGTCATCTCCTTTGCCATTTCCCCCAAGTCCAAAAATGATGAAGACAAGATCCATGAAGCCTTACGCAAAATTCTCCAGGAAGATACCGGACTTGTGCTCAAAAGAGAAGATGAGACCAGGCAGACCATTCTTTCCGGCCGGGGACTGGTGCATATTGAGGTTACGGCAGAAAAAATTCAGCGCAAATTCAATGTGGCCATGGAGATCAATACCCCCAAGGTGCCTTACAGGGAAACCTTCAAGAAAAAGATCCGGGTCCAGGGAAAACACAAAAAACAATCCGGGGGCCATGGCCAGTTCGGAGACTGCTGGATTGTTCTGGAGCCGTTGCCCAGGGGAACCGGGTTTGAGTTTGTGGACAAGATCGTGGGCGGCGTGATTCCCAAAAATTACATTCCAGCGGTTGAGGCCGGTATCCGGGAAAGTTCCCGGTACGGTATCCTGGCGGGATTTCCCTGTGTGGATTTTCGCACCACCCTGGATTTTGGGTCCTACCATTCTGTGGATTCCTCGGAAATGGCCTTTAAAACAGCAGGCTCCATCGCCTTTAAGGCGGCGGCAAAAGATGCAAAACCCGTGCTGCTCGAACCTGTCATGAAGGTTTCTGTTAAAGTGCCGGATGCCAACACCGGTGATATCATGGGCGATCTCAACTCCCGGCGGGGCCGGGTTCTGGGCATGGATTCAGAAGATGACAAACAGATCATCAATGCGTTGGTGCCCATGTCTGAACTGCTGCGGTATGCACCGGATTTAAGTTCCATGACCGGCGGCAGGGGCACCTTTACCATGGAATTTGCCCAGTATGATGAAGTGCCGTCCGACCTGGCACAGAAAGTCATTGACCAGGTGAATGCACAAAAGGAAAGCAACTAAAGCGGGAAACCCGCAACCCGGGTGCCCCGCCTCATTTCCTTGTATTTTTGACAGGAACTGAGAAATAAGGCACTACCAAGGGCTCCCACTAATTATGCAGGCTCCTGCAATAAATAATTCAGGGGTTGCGGTTTTGCTGGGCATACGGCAGAAAACCGGCTGCTACAAGGTTTTACCGGTCAGTCTGGCATAGATCTCTTTGTAGGTACGCATGGTGTTGTCAATGACCTCTTTGGGCAGTCCGGGGCCTGGCGGCGTTTTGTTCCATCCGGAGTTGACCAGCCAGTCCCGGACAGCCTGTTTGTCAAAACTTTTTTGTCCGCGGCCCGGAGCATAGTCATCCAGGGGCCAGAACCGGGAGGAATCCGGGGTGAGCACCTCATCGATGAGGATGATCTCGCCCTCCAGCACACCGAATTCAAACTTGGTGTCTGCGATGATGATCCCCTTTTCCAGTGCCAGTGCCGCGCCTTTATTGTAAATTTCCAAACTCAGGTCCCGGATTTTTTCAGCGGTTTTCTGGCCCAGGATATCAATGGTCTGTTCAAAGGAGATATTGATATCATGGTCTCCCACCTCGGCCTTGGTGGACGGGGTGTACAGGGGGGTATCCAGTTTATCCGATTCTTTGAGGCCTTTAGGCAGCTGGATGCCGCACACCTGGCCCTCTTTTTGATAGGATTTCCACCCGGATCCGGAAATGTATCCCCTGACAATACATTCCACAGGCAGGGGATCTGCCTTTTTCACCAGCATGCTGCGTTTTTCAAGGGCATCCTTATAGGGCCGGCATATGTCAGGATAGGCATCCACGTCAGTGGTGACCAGATGGTTGCCCACAATATCCGCCATTTTTTCAAACCAGAAAACACTGATCTGGTTCAGCACCCTGCCCTTGTCCGGAATGGGATCAGGCAGCACCACATCAAATGCGGACAACCGGTCTGTGGTGACCAGCAGCAGCGTGTCTCCAAAATCAAAAATATCCCTGACCTTGCCCTGGCGTTTCAATGGCAGGTCTGTGAAAAGTGTTTCAGGGATGACCGTCATGGTGTAATCTCCTTGTTGTTTTATAATCAGATTTTATGCGCTTTTGCGCATGGGGTTCCTAGAAAAATATTTTTATATCATGGATCTGTTTTTTTTTCCAGATCACACCAGTGCACTTTTTATGAAAGAACGATTTATCGGGGTGATTCTGGACTGACCGCTTGACGTATGCCGGGGATCATATTATTGTGGGCAAAATGGTTTGAATGCACAGGGGTATTTTTTCTAAAAAGGATTCCCATGAGAACACGTTGTTTGCTCTTGTTTATCTGTCTGACAGTTGCCTGCTGCCAAGCCGTGTATGCCGGTGATACCGCCCACTATACCCTGCGGGATTTGTGCCGGACAGCCAATGAAAATGCCCGGACTATCCGGATTGCCGCAGAAGACGTATTTATTGCACAACAGGAAAAAAAACGGGCTTTATCGGTTCTGATCCCTCGTGCCACGGCCTTTGGCAGCCATACCAACTATAAGGACACAAGTTTTGTATCACCGGATACCACGACCGTCGGTGTGAAACTCACCCAGTCTTTTACCCTCAACGGCAAGGAGCTCATTGCTTATGATGTGAGCAAAAAAGGAATAGTCAAGAACCGCTTCACCTTGGAAAGTATCCGTTCTGATTACCTGCTCCAGGTGGCATTGACCTATTTTGACACCCTGGAAGCCAAACGGCTTCTGGAAATCGCCGATGCAGATGTCCAGCGCCTTGCTGCCCATAAAAAAGCGGTAGAGGAGAAACTGCGGGTCGGCAGTGTCACCAAAACAGATCTGTACCGGGCTCAGGCGGAATTGTCCAGGGCCATGAGCGACCGGGTGACGGCTGGCAGTGCCGTAACCCAGAACAAGGCCCGCATCTTAGAACTTACTGGTATTGATGCACCTTTTGCCGTTTCTGATGCCGATATCGTGCCCATGGAAGGATTTCAGCCAACGCTTGCAACAATCCAGGAAACTGCGCTGCAAAACCGGTATGAGGTACAAGCGGCAAAAAAGAACCTGGAGATAGCTGACCAAACCATTTCCTTTGAACAAGGCGATTACTGGCCCAAACTAAACCTGGAGACAGGATACAGGGAATCAGATATATCATATGGCGACAGTGGGCTGGCAGGCGGATTAGCAGGTGAAACAGACGCAGATACAGACGATACCTACATCCAGGCGGAACTGGTTTTTACGCTGTATGACGGCGGATTGCGCAAAGCACAGATCAATCAGGCCATGGCCGGAAAGCGGCAGGCAGCCCAGGCCTTGTCTCAGACCCGAAAAGATATTATCCTGGAATCACAAGTGGCGTTTTCAGATTATGAAACCGCCAGAAAAGTGTTGATAAACCTTGCAGATGAACTCAAGGCTGCACAGGAAAACCATAAGGCTGTCCAGATGCAGTACCAGTACGGCATGGCCGATATCATCGATATGATGGATGCCAATACGCTCCTTGTCCAGGCTGAACGCAGCATGTCCAATGCCCGGTATGCCCTGATGCAGACAATGTATAAAATACTGCATACCCAGGGTGAACTGGTGGCGTATCTGCTGGATTAGGCCCGGGGTTTTGCCGTTTTGTGCATAAGCCCCTGCCCTGACTTCTGGCTAATGGCTGATGGCTGATGGCTTTCATATAAACCCCCATGCCCTGGCGGGCACAACAAATTATGAAAGTTATGAGGGGTGAGTTATGAGTATTGAGAGAAGCTAATTTGATATTTTTTCTCACTACTCAAACCTCAAACCTCATATCTCACTACTTTCATATAAAAAAATACACAGACAAACCTGCTGTAAGGAGGAAGAAACATGTATGAGATAATTGCAAACCCGGAAGACTATCAGATTGACCAGTTGATCAACGGAACAGACAATGCCAATATCGAAATGACCAAAGAGGAACGCAGCAAATGGGCGGGTGAGGTGGTGAATTTCAGTGAAAAATTGATGGAATTTGCCAAAAAATCAAAGGAACTGGCCAGGCTGCTGGATTCGGATGAAAAAATATCCGCTACCCCGGCATCTTTAAAAACCCTCAAAATTCAGCTGTTTACAATAAACGATGTATTGAATTCCGCTTTGGAAATAGCCGATAAACTGGAATCAGATATCATCCACAAATAACCCCTCTGTTATGCAAACATTTTTTGCCGCAGCAAATGGTCTGTGAGTACCAATGCCAGCATGGATTCACAGACCTTATTGATTCTGGGTATGGCGCAGATGTCATGCCGGCCTTTTGTGGAGATGGTTGTCTCGCATCCATTCTGGTCCAGGGTTTTCTGGCTACGGGCGATGGATGGAATGGGTTTTACATGCACCCGGACAACTATGGGTTCTCCTGTTGAGATGCCAGCCAGAATTCCCCCGGCATGGTTGGACAAAAACCCGGTGCTGTCCATCTGGTCATTGTTTTCAAATCCGGTCAGGGTAGCAGCTGCTATACCCGCACCAATCTCCACGGCCTTGACAGCACCAATTCCCATCATGGCCTTGGCAATGTCTGCATCCAGCTTGTCAAACACGGGATCACCGATGCCGGCCGGGACCCCGGTTGCCGTGACTTCCACCACCCCGCCCAGAGAATCTCCCTGCGCTTTTATGGTTTTGATGCGGTCTTCCATGGCGTGTGCCGCTGCCGTGTCCGGACACTGCAGGTCATTTTTTACGGCTGCTCCGGCATCAAAATGCTGTACCCTGATACCCCCTAAGGCCATGGTAAAGCTGCAGATCTTTACCCCCAAAGGGTCCAGCACCAGCTGGGCCACGGCCCCGGCTGCTACCCGGGCTGCGGTTTCTCTGGCTGATGCCCTGCCCCCGCCCCGAAAATCTCTGATCCTGTATTTTTTTTCATAGGTGAAATCTCCGTGTCCCGGCCGGAATAAACCGGCAATATTTGCATAGGCGGTGGATTTTGCATCTGTATTGTGAATAAGGATGGTTATGGGGGTACCGGTGGTACTGCCCTCGAAGGTACCGGACAGGATAACCGGGGTGTCTGGTTCCTTTCGACGGGTGCCGGCAATGCCTTTCCCTGGTTTTCTTTTGTCCAGCGCTTTCTGAACTGTTTTTTCGTTTATGGGCAGGCCGGGGGGACACCCCTGGATTACCACGCCTACGGCCGGGCCATGGGATTCTCCAAACGTGGTGATCTGAAATGCCTTGCCAAAGCTAGAACCGGACATGGTCCAATCTCCTTTTTATCATCCTGGCAATGTCCCGGGGATTATGACAGGTGGTATCCACCGTCATATCTGCCAAATTTTCATACAAAGGGCTCCGGATGGCCAGGGTTTCGCAGGTCTCTTCAAACAAAGATCCAGAGCTGAACCTGGGTCTGGATGCCGGGGTTTGTGGATCAGCGGCCATGCGCTGGACAATGGTATTCACATCAGCGAAAAGCCACACCACAAACCCTGCATCTTTGATGCGCAATCTGTTCTCTTTTGCCAGTACCATGCCGCCCCCGGTGGCAATCACCTGGTTTTCTTTGTGCATGATCGCTTGAAAAATTTGTGTTTCCTTTTGTCTGAAATGCGCCCATCCCTTTTCTGCCACCAGTTTGTCAATGCTGGTACAGCAGGCGGATGCAATCAGTTTGTCTGTGTCCATAAACCTGCAGGACAAAATATCTGCAAGATACTTTCCCACACTGGTCTTGCCACAACACCGGTATCCAATGAGCACCGTGTTCATGGTTTTTTTGTCTTTGCATTACAGGGCATCAAACAGATTCCAGAAATGAGGAAAGGATTTTTCCACACAGGTGGGATTCTCTATCTCCATGCCCGGCACCACAAGGCCGGCAACGGCAAAGGCCATGGCAATGCGGTGGTCGTTAAAAGTGTTGATAAAAGCACCTGCTGGTTTCCCTCCGGTGATCGCAAGCCGGTCGTCTCCCTGGGATACCCGGATGCCCATCTTTTCCAGCTGGGAGGCAACCGCATGAATCCGGTCACACTCTTTTTCCCGAAGGTGCCCGATATTGGTGATGCTTGTGGTGCCTCCTGCAAAGGCTGCCACCACAGCAATGGCCGGCACAGCATCCGGGGTGTCTGACATGTCCACATCCACTGCCCGAAGAGATCCACCCTTGACAGCCACGCTGTCCCCTTTGAAAAAAAGGGAACATCCCATTTTTTCCAGGATATGGACCTGCTTGACATCTCCCTGCAGCGAACTGGAACGGATATTGCCCACCCCGATTTTCTGTCCTGTGACAGCACCGGCTGCCCAGAAATATCCGGCATTGGAAAGATCCGGTTCCACCCCATGGTTACCGGCCACATAGGTCTGATTCCCCGGGACTTCATAGGTAGTATCATTCAGTTTATGGGCATTCACCTGAAACTGTTTCATCACATCCAGGGTCAGGTCAATATACGGGGAGGAAACCGGAGGGGCGGTAAGTTTTATGGTCAGACCATCGGCCATGAAAGGCCCGATCATGAGCAGGGCGGACAGATACTGGCTGCTTTTGGAACAATCCAGGTGCAACATCCCGCCCTGCCGGCTTTTTCCCTGGATGGTCACCGGAGGAAATCCTTCGGGGTTGTCGGATCCGGCATCAATGCCGATCTGGCCCAGGGCATCCAGCAGCTCTTTCATGGGACGGTTGCACATGCGCGCATTTCCGGTGAGGGTGTACGGGGTGGTTCCCAGACCGGCGATCCCGGCCATAAGGCGCATGGAGGTGCCGGAGTTTTCCAGAAAAACAGGGACGTCACATGGCCTGGGGCATCCGGAAAAACCTGTGATAGAAACGCTGTCAGGACCGGTTTTTGTGATGTCCGCCCCCATGCAGGACAACGCATGCAGGGTTAAATCAATATCTCTGGAAGAAAGCAGATTTGTGATACAGGATGTGCCGCCGGACAATGCCGCACAGATGAGCATGCGGTGGGAAATACTTTTGGATCCCGGTACTGTCACGATCTGATCAGAAATCTGCCTGGGAAAAATCTGTTTCATATACATTATTCCTTGGTTAAAAGGATTGAACATTCAGATGGTCAAGAACCGACTGCCGCATCTTTTCCATGTCCGGCTCAATCCCGGTCCACAAAGCAAACTGGGCAGCTGCCTGGGCCACGAACATGGCCAGTCCGTCAATGGCGGTACACCCTTTTTTTCGGGCAAGGCTGATCAGCCGGGTCTCCAGAGGAGAGTACACCACATCCATGACCACGGTATCCGGGGTAAGGCATTCACCAGGACAGGACAGCACATCTGTATCCGGGTCCATGCCCATGGCGGTGGTGTTGATGATGATGTCAAACTCCGGGTTGGTGAGCGCCTCCAGGGGAACAAACCGGACACCATAAGTAGTGGCCAGAGCCCGGCCGCGGTCTTCCGCCCGGTTGGCTATTGTCAGGCGCCCTTTGTGACGATGAATGCCAAAGGCCACTGACCGGGCCGCCCCCCCTGCCCCGATGACCAGAACCTGTTTTCCCGCAATACCCAAAGGCGCCAGGGGCTGAATTGCCGCCTGGCTGTCGGTATTGTATCCCAGCAGTCGGCCCTCTTGGTTGACAATGGTATTGACCGCACCAATGGTCCGGGCCTGGTCATCGATCCAGTCCAGATGGTCCATGATGGTCTGTTTGAAAGGAATGGTTATGGATGCCCCCTGGATATGCAGCTGCCGTATGGCTGCAACCGCCTGTCCGATGTTGCCGGGCGCAAACGCCAGATACACGGCATTGATGCAGTTATCGGCAAAGGCCCGGTTATGTATCAGAGGGCTTTTGGAGTGGGTCACCGGGTTGCCGAGCACACAGAAAAGCTGTGTATCTGCTGTAATTGCCTGCATGGTTGTAACGCTTCCTGGACAAAAACCGGGTACCAGTTCATGCCCCCTGTTTTTTGCCTGTAAAATCACTCTTTTTTGACAATAAAGGACTGGATGCGGTTGCCGTCCATCTCCTTGACGGTTGCCGTCCATTTGTCAATGATAATGGATTCTCCGGACTGGGGAATCCGGTCAATCTGCTCGAGAAAAAAACCGGAAAAGGTGTCATAACTGGCAGATTCCGGAATATTGATGTCAATCTCCTTGTTCAGGTCATCCACGTCAATCCTGCCGGCCACCAGCCATTTGTTGCCTTTGAGACGGACGATATCCGGCACCAGCCGGTCGGTTTCATCAATGATCTCGCCGAAGATCTCCTCCACCACATCCTCCAGGGTTACCAGACCGGACACCCCCCCGTGTTCATCCACCACAATGGCCATATGGCTTTTTTGGGCTTTGAATTCCTGGAGCAGGGAGTCCAGTTTTTTGGATTCAGGAATAAAATAGGGTTTTTTCATAATGGTTTTGATATCCAGGGTCCTGATTTTCTCTTCTGATGTGGTCAGTTTTTGATAGCTGGCAAACAGATCTTTCAGGTGCAGAATGCCGATAACATTGTCAATGCTGTTTTCAATGACCGGGATACGGGAGTACCCGGTTTTCAGGATTGCCTGAATATCCAGATTCTGCTCCACATCCACCACATACATGTCAGCCCTGGGGGTCATGATTTCACAGCAGGAGGTGTCATCAAATTCAAATATATTGGTGATATACTCTTTTTCCGCTTCCTTGATCTCCCCTTCCTCCTCCACCACCTCCACCATGGTCATGAGTTCATCTTCAGTCACTGCATGGTATGCCGGATTTACCGACCCATGGAGTTTGGGAATGAAATTGAGGACCAGAATCAGGGGCAAAAAGATTTTGGAAAGCCAGAAAAGCGGAAAAATAACCCCCCTGGCCACCAGCACGTTGTTCTGGGTGGCAAAAGATTTGGGGAAAATTTCTCCGAATACCAGAATGACCAACGTCATGACACCGGTAGTTATGCCCACGGCATTGGATTCAAAATAGGCAATGGCAATGGATGTGGCCAGTGCCGATCCCCCGATGTTCACCAGGTTGTTGCCAATAAGAATGGTGGTTAACAGGGTGTGGGGATCCTGTTTCATTTTCATGATCAGATGCCCGGTTCTGGACCCGTCTTTCGCTATATGGAGTGATTTGATCTTTGAAATGGAAAAAAGCGCGGTTTCAGAAGATGAAAAAAAACCGGACAACACCAGACAAATGATCAGCAATGTCACACTAAATGGCATCAAAATGATTTTTTTCCTTCAAAATATATAGATGAATAAACTATTTTAGTAAGGTTTGGTGGTGTTTGTCAAACACCGATTTACCTGATCTGGATATTTGCCAAAGGCGTGCCAGGTTTTTGATCGTTCTATGCAGCGCGCTTTCCCGGGCTCCCCATAGTGGGTACGCTGCTATGGCAAATATCCAGTTGCCTGATTGCCGGAACCGGCCGGGTGCAACAGATCCAGGGCAATTTTTGCCGCCCGTCCGGCAGCCCCGGAAGAGCCCATCAGCAGCCTGACTGATTTCAGTTTTTGTCTGTACTCCGCCAGGTGATCGAGCATATAAAGGGCTGTGGCGCATATTTTTGCAGGGCTGGCATCGGTTTGCAGCAGTTCCGGCATCACCTGTCTGCCGGCAATGATATTTGCCAGACCGGCATAATTTACTTTGACCAGAACCTTTGCAAACTGGAAGGTGACCGGGGACATTTTATAGATGATCACTGTGGGAATCTGGCACAGGGCTGCTTCAAGGGTGACAGTGCCGGATGCAGCAATGAGCATGTCAGCCCGGGCAAAAATCTGCTTGGGACTGCCGCTGACAATCTCAAACAAACCGGATTTGTTATGGGGTACCGTCTTTTTTTCAATATGCTCCAATGGAATTGATCCGGCAGCAGATACCAGAAACCGGATACAGGGCTGATGCTTCTGGATCATTTGAGCTGCACCCACCATCAGGTCCAGAAGATGGTGTATCTCCGCTTTTCTGGATCCCGGCAGAAGTCCGATGGTCCAGGGATCTGAAGGTGTTTCCCTCTTTTTTGCCCTGGGTGTCACCGCATGGGGGTATTGGTCCATCAACGGATTTCCCACATAGGTCGCAGGTATGTTGGCTTTTTTATACCATCTTTCTTCAAACGGAAAAATAAGCCCGGCATGGTCTACAAACCGCTTGATCTGCCGGATACGGGAACGGTTCCATGCCCATATTTTGGGGGTGATATAATAAAAGACTTTGGTTGTGGTGCGTTTTTTGGCAAACCGGGCAGCCCTGAGGTTGAATCCCGGGTAATCAATGAGAATGAGCAGATCCGGACGGGTTGTCATCAGGTGCCGTGCGAAACTGTCAAAGGCTTTTTTGATGGACCTGATTTGTAACAATACCTCTGTCAGCCCCATGGCGGACAGATTTTCAATGGAAAAAAAAAGGTCCACACCAGCCTCTGCCATACAGGGGCCGCCGATGCCGGAAAATTTCAACCCTGCGTCCCGCTGCTGCAGGGCCTTCACCAAAGAAGCCCCGTGAACATCACCGGAGGGTTCTCCGGTCAATACCATGATATGTCTGTTGGTCCTGCTCATGGAATATCATCATCTGTCAGGGCCGCAATGGCAATGTCATTGCGATCTGCCAGGTCCACCATCTGCCGGCGGTCAAATGCCAGGGATTTTTCTGCTTCCAGGATCAGGACCGTGGCACCGGCTGTTACCATGGTCCTGATGGTATCAGCCCCTGCAGAGGGCAGATCAAACCGCAGATCCTGCTGGGGTTTGGACAGTTTTACCACCACAGCCCCGTTTCCTTTGGCAAGCTGCCCTCCCCGCATGATGGCGGCATCGGTGCCCTCGATGGCCTCCACGGCCAGAACCGTGCCATTGCTGATCACAATGCACTGGCCGATATCCAGATCGCCAATGGCTTTGGCCAGCTTCCAGCCCTGAACCGCATCTTTTTTTTCCGCCTTGTCCAATGACCGCCTGGTCCAGCATCCGGCCGGACTGAGCAAATCCGGCATCAGAAATGTGGACGGCCTGATGGCAATGCCTTCCTTTTGCATCAGGTCGGCAAATGCGCTCAAAATGGTGTTGTCGTGGCTGTAACCGGTTTTGGCAATAAAAGCCAGGGCCTTGAAATCAGGCCGTATGTCTTTGAAAATACTGGTTTTACGGATGGTTCCCAGCATCACTGCTTCATGAATGCCATGGCGTTTGAAGTGTTTCACCAGCTTCGATACCTGGCCCAGATACAACCATTGAAATGCATCCACTGCATCTGCCAGGTCAGGATCTGTTTCTGAAAAAAA
>Ga0102940_1001781_pt1 | contig 13474 bp, 9 predicted proteins | sample SalPonR2_C_D1_MG_FD_78215 | JGI IMG/M metagenome (GOLD analysis project Ga0102940, IMG submission 78215) | Salt pond soil microbial communities from South San Francisco under conditions of wetland restoration - Salt Pond MetaG R2_C_D1_MG | ecosystem: Environmental > Aquatic > Marine > Intertidal...
TGATTCCATCCGGCGGTTATAATCTGCTGGTGATTCCATACCAATACAGGCTCCGTGACACAATCCGATTTGCTGATGAAAACAGCCTGAGTCTGATTTGTATACCCCGCACAACTTTTGACATAGCTCGTAATGCTCAATTTGTTTATGCAGATACTTTTCACCTTCTTTTTTATTGTTGAATAGTACGATTGCATCTCCACTTTTAGCACTGTTTCTTTTGAGTGTAAGGTTTATGTATCCGGCTTCATCGGTAAAAGTGAATAAACCCCAGGTAAAAACAGAGCGACGTAATAAGCGGTTGTAGTGGGGCATGTGATGTTTTACTTCCGCTGCTTCATATAGCAGAGCAATAAGTTCACTACCTGTAACTTCATAATCGATTTTAGCAATGCGCGATTTCATCTCTATGGCGCGTACCGATCGTTTGTTGGAAAAATGTGAGTAAATGCGTTTTTTTATATTAACACTTTTGCCAATATAAATAGGCAGATCCTGGTCATCGAGAAAATAATATACTCCTGCGCATTCGGGCAGTTTTTTCAATGTTTGTTTGTCAAGGTTGGCATTAATGCCTTTTAAAACTTCAGATAATTCTACATCTGCAAGGTCATCACCATCGTGTTTGTCGAGTAGCTGTTTGAACAGTTCCACTGTTGCCAATGCATCGCCGGCAGCCCTGTGGCGGTTTTTTATTTGTAATCCCAGGTGTTCTGCGAGTATTCCAAGGCTGTAGGAGGGGAGACCAGGCATGAGTTTCCTGCTTAGTTTAACCGTACAGAGGTATTCGCGCTGGTATTCGTAACCGAGGGCTTTAAATTCATGTTGTATGAAATTGTAATCAAAAGCTGCATTGTGTGCTACAAAAACGCAATCCCTTGTAATTTCTACAACTCTTTTGGCTATTTCATAAAAGCGTGGCGCATCAGCTACCATATCATTTGTAATTCCTGTGAGTTGCTGAATTTGTTGTGGAATATGTCGCTCGGGGTTCACCAGCGTGGTGAGCTCATCGACTATTTCATTGCCGTTAAATTTATATATGGCAATTTCAGTTATTTTCTCTCTCCGGGCATTGCCTCCGGTTGTTTCGATATCGGTTATAACGTAGTTCATGAAAATATTAATCGCAGTAAATTGCAACAAAAATTGTGCATTATTGTATGCATATTTAGTTTTAAATTGTCAGATAATATATTTGAATGTAATCTGAAAATAATGCATAAATGTTTTAGTATGAAGAAACGTTTTTTAATAATTTTATTTGTATCAATGACCGGTTTTTTAGCAGCTCAGCCTGTAACCGGTGTATGGAAAACCATTGATCATGAAACCGGGAAAGCCAAGTCTATCGTTGAAATATATAAAGAGGGTACTAAGGTATATGGTAAAATTGTGAAAGTACTCAACAAGGAGAACCCTGAAGCGTTGCGTTGCGACGATTGTCCGGAGCCATGGGCAGAAAAGCCAATTCTGGGCTTACAAATTATTCGGGGCCTAGAGAAAGATGATGACGGATGGTATGCAGACGATGCTATAATTGATCCGGGGCGCAATAAAGTCTATGATTGTCGCATATGGCGGGAAGGAGATATTCTTAAAGTAAGAGGATATATTGGTTGGTTTTATGCCACTCAGGAATGGCATGCTGTTGAATAAAAAAGAGGCTTCATGTTAACATGAAACCTCTTTGAAATGCTTTTTTGTCTGAATTAATTCAGAAATAATTTCAAATCTCCCAGCATACTGGTTTTCTCATTTCTGGTACATCTTACATAAGCCATGATATTGCTTACCAGATGGGGAGAGGCAGTTCTTAGATTTCTCTTTCCCAGGAGTTCATTAAAGTGCTCCGGGTCACTATTTGGCGTAAATGATTTTTCCATAGGCATTTTCATATCAGTTTAATGTTCTGATACAAAAACGCAGCCTTTTATAAAATATTTTATTTTCTGTAAAAAAATATCAGGAGAGCGAAAATGCATGTTCCTGATCCAAAATCATTTTTCGCATATTAATCAGTGCGTATCGCATTCGACCTAATGCAGTATTGATTGAAACATTGGTGTGCTGCGAGATCTCTTTAAAGCTCATGCCCATGTAATGGCGCATTACTACCACTTGTCTTTGCTCAAATGGTAATTGTTCCACAAGTTCTCTTACGTTTCCGTGAACCTGCTTTTTTGCCAACTCTTCTTCTATTGTAAGATCGGCAAATTTTGTGGAATTCAAGAGATCTACCTCACCGTCATCGTTTGATACTGTGCGCAGATTCTTTTCTTTACGAAAATGATCGATTACAAGATTATGTCCTATTCTTAAAACCCAGCTTACAAAGCGTCCCTCATCTTTGTATTTTTTCTGGCGTAGTGAATTGATCACTTTAACAAAAGTGTCCTGGAAAATATCTTCTGCCAACTCTTCGTTTTTGACGAGCAAAAGAATATAAGTAAAAACGCGGTCTTTGTGCCTGTTGATTAGTACCTCAATGCTGGAATCTTTTCCATCAATGAATTCTTGTACGAGGTCGAAATCACTCTTTTGTTCGGCTCTCATAAGCTTACCTTTTTGATTAGTCAGAGTAGATTTCTTTCTATAGGCATTAATTTTTTAGAGGTTATGGTTACAAAAATAGTTATCGTATGATAAAAACCAAATTTTATATTGTTTTTACGCTTATATCAAGCAAAAAGTTGGCCATTTTATCAATGAAATTTCACTTTTAGTGTAAAAATAGCATCCTTTCAAGTACTTTTAATGTGTTTTCGTGAAAATTTATCTTAATAAAAGTATATGTAAAAAGCCTATTTATTAATACGGGCATTAAAATTGCGTTTGGCTAATTTTGCATTTAGTCGACAATTTCTTTTATAAAGAACAAATCGGACGTATTTTTGTCCGTCGAAATCTTTTCGGCGGAAATGGAAGAGTGGAAATCGTATAACTTCCACATTTTCAAAAAAAAGAATAGATTTTATACATGAAAAAAGCACAAAATAGTTATATCGATATAGCCAATGCACGTGTGCATAACCTAAAAGGCATTAGTGTAAAAATACCTCGAGACCAGTTTATTGTCATAACAGGCGTATCTGGTTCAGGTAAATCAAGTTTAGCATTTGATACGCTTTATGCAGAGGGCCAGCGCCGGTATGTGGAAAGTTTATCTTCGTATGCACGGCAGTTTATGGGCCGCATTAATAAACCCGAGGTAGACTATATTCGCGGTATACCCCCGGCAATAGCCATTGAACAAAAGGTCAATACGCGTAATCCAAGGTCTACAGTAGGTACATCAACAGAAATTTATGAGTATCTGAGATTATTGTTTGCCCGAATTGGAAAAACCTACTCACCCGTTTCGGGTAAAGAGGTAAAAAAAGACAGCGTAACTGATGTAATTGATTTTTTGATCAATACAGCGCAGGATGAAAAAGCTATGATTCTAGCTCCCTTGAAATTTGAGGATGATACACTTGAGCGCCTTAAGATGCGTGGATACAGTCGTATTATATGCTCCAATGATGTTTTGCGATTGACTGATATTGAGGATGTTGAGGCTTTAAAAAAGTGTGACGATGTTTATCTTGTGCTGGACCGTGTGGTAGCTAAAGCTGATGAGGACAACATCAGTCGCATGTCAGATTCTGTAGAAAGTGCTTTTTTTGAGGGCCATGGTTCATGCACAATAATGCTAATGGAGCAGGATGGTGAAAAGCATAACTTTTCAAACCGTTTCGAGCTGGACGGGATTACTTTCCAGGAGCCCAATGAGCATTTCTTTAGTTTCAACAGCCCGCTTGGAGCATGTCGCCGGTGCGATGGTTACGGTCAAACCATAGGTATTGATCCAGATTTGGTGGTGCCCGATAAAAGTTTATCTGTTTATGATGATGCCATAGCCTGTTGGAAGGGAGAAAAGATGGGAGAGTGGAAAGAGCAGTTGGTACAGAATGCTCATCTTTTTGATTTTCCAATACATAGACCGTATTACGAGTTGAATGATGAGCAGAAAGTGCTTTTGTGGGAAGGAAACCAGTATTTTGCCGGACTCAATCGCTTTTTTGGGTATCTGGAACAAAAAGCTTATAAAATTCAATACAGGGTAATGCTCAGTCGCTACCGTGGTAAAACCACCTGCCCTGAGTGTAATGGCTCAAGATTGCGTAAAGATGCCGGTTATGTGAAAATTGCAGGTAAAAATATTCAGGAATTGGTGCAAATGCCTGTAGAGCAGTTGGACCGGTTTTTTAATAACCTGGAAATCAATGAATATGACACCAAGGTAAGCTCCCGCATCTTGCAGGAGATTACGAGTCGTATAAATTTTTTGAATGACGTTGGGCTTGGTTATCTAAGCCTTAACAGGCAATCATCAACTTTATCCGGTGGTGAGTCGCAGCGCATCAACCTGGCCACCTCGTTGGGAAGCAGTTTGGTAGGATCGGTGTACATCCTGGATGAGCCCAGTATAGGCCTTCATCCGCGCGATACCCAAAACCTGATTGGGGTGCTTACCCGGTTAAAAAAACTTGGCAATACGGTTGTTGTGGTAGAGCATGAGGAAGAGTTTATGCATCAGGCCGATCAGATAATCGACATTGGTCCGCGTGCAGGCACCCATGGTGGAGAAGTAGTTTTTCAGGGAGATGGAAAAGATTTACTCAAAAGCGATAAAAGCCTTACAGCTGAATATCTTACCGGAAAGCGATCCATAGCCGTTCCGCAAACAAGACGTTCAGGGCGAAATTATTTAAAAATAGAGGGGGCGCGGCATCACAACCTTAAAAATATTGATGTTCAGATACAGTTGCAAGCTTTAACTGTGATAACAGGCGTAAGCGGAAGTGGAAAATCATCGCTCATTCGAAATATCCTGTATCCGGCATTGCAGCGACAATACCAGGGTTATAGCAATGAAAAAGGAGATTACAGGCAATTGAGCGGCGATTTCCATTTGCATAAAGGTGTGGAGTTTGTCGACCAAAACCCCATAGGTAAATCATCACGAAGTAACCCGGTAACTTATCTTAAAGCTTACGATGAAATACGCAGCCTTTTTGCTGCGCAGCAACTGGCAAAGCAACAAAATTTTAAGCCGGCACATTTTTCTTTTAACGTTGATGGAGGGCGCTGCGATGAGTGCCAGGGTGAAGGCATTATAAAAGTTGAAATGCAGTTTATGGCCGACGTGGAGCTGGTTTGTGAATCGTGCAAGGGCAGACGTTTTAAAGATGAGGTGCTTGAGGTTCAATACAAAGAGAAATCCATTTTCGATGTGCTTGAAATGACTATTGATGAGGCTATTACATTTTTTAGTCAGGAGAAGAAAGGCGCTGCAGTTAAAATAGCTAAAAAATTGCAACCTCTTCAGGATGTAGGGCTTGGGTATGTGAAACTCGGACAATCCTCAAGCACACTTTCCGGAGGTGAGAGCCAAAGGGTGAAGCTCGCTTCATTTCTTGCAAAAGATCAAACGGCTGATTCATTGGTTTTTATTTTCGACGAGCCTACAACAGGCCTGCATTTTCACGACATAAGCAAATTACTTGATGCTTTTAATGCACTGATTGAAAATGGCCATTCGATAATCGTTATTGAACATAATCCGGAAATTATTAAATCTGCAGACTGGATAGTTGATCTTGGTCCAGAAGGTGGCGAAGGTGGCGGAGAACTTGTATTTGAGGGTACACCCGAGGAGCTTGCAAATTGTAATAACTCTTACACTGCAAAATTTTTTCGCGACAAACTGAATGGCTAGCCAATTCCTGTAAATAGTGATTTAATACTCAAAAACAGGTAAAATTGGCACTACTTTGATTTTAATGTTATAAGTGTGATCTCAGGACGCATACCAATGCGACCGGGAAAACCAATTGTGCCGGCACCCACATTAACATAGAGGTACTTATCTTTATGCTGATATAATCCGCCCCATTTATCGTAGCGCAGTTTTACAGGGCTCCAGTTGAAACTTTCTGAGCGAATGCCAAACTGAAATCCATGCGTATGACCTGCAAGGGTTAAAAATATTGGTGCTTCGTGGTTTTTTACTTCAGCATCCCAATGCGAAGGATCATGACTCAGTAAAAGCACAGGTTTATTTACGGTATCTGGTAAACTCTCATTTAAATCACCATATTGAGGAAAAGGCGGATGCCCCCAGTTTTCTACACCTGCAAGAATAATCGAGTCTCTTCTTCTTGTAAGGAAGGTATATTCATTTTTAAGCAGTTTCCAGTTGATATCATCAAAAAATGCTATAACATCTCTGAAATTTTGCTGTTTATCATTCGATGATTCCCATTTAACGTAATCGCCATAATCGTGATTGCCAAGTATGGCATAGGTACCGTCACTACTTTTAATTTTATTCAGTATGGGTTGCCATCCATCTAATTCTGTGGCAAAATTATTTACAATATCTCCCGTGAAAAATACCACATCTACATCCAGCTCATTTATTCTGTCTACCATTTTATTGAAACTGTGCTTAAATCGGTCAGATGTGCCCAAATGTAAATCAGAAATTTGGGCTATGCGATATCCATCAAACGATTGGGGAATATATTGTGATTCAATTGTTTGTTCGATGACACGGAATTGAAAGCGGATGACAAATATGCCAAACAGACTGATTATAAAAAATACCGCAGCTAAAGTTAAAGAGATGATATGCGCCTTTCTTCGATTGAATAAATGCGCTATTTGCACCGGAAAAAGAATTAGTCTGAAAATAATGGCTATTAACCGCGGTATATAGAGAATAATCATGATTGAGGTAGCAAGAAAAAACAGCGGATAGTTGTCCTCTTGCAAATAGCTGTATGATTCAGGAGAAGCAAGAAATAGCCACATCCAGAATGAAGAATACAAAACACCTAAACCTAATGATATGCCCAACCATAACTTTTTGTTTTTTGTATGTCGCAGAAAAATCAGGAAGAAAATAATATCAATAAGAAAAATGAAAATTGCTATAGAAAAAAGTCCGGCATATAATCGCATGTGTTTGCTTGTTTGATTCGTTAAAACTAGGTTATTAAACAGTAGGAGTAAAAAAAAGTTTGGTTTACTGATAATTTACGGTTATATTGTGCGTTAACATTTCGTTAACTATGAGGCTGTTTTTATTCATAGTATTTTTTGTTCTATTTTCTAGTGCTTATGCCCAACAACAAAAGCATCCGGCAAAGTTATTAGCAGAACTACAATCTCCAAAATCAGATTCAGTAGAAGTAGAACTATTGCATAAATTGGGCCAATACTATCAGCGTGAACATTACGATTCTGCCCTGTATTATTTAAATCGGGGTTTGGCAATTGCCAATAAAACAGGGATGACAAGACAAAAGGCCCGCTTTTTATTCACGAAATCGAAGGTAATCAGTTATCAGGGAAACTATCGCCAATCAATTGACACCATTAAAGAGGCCATTGAATTTTACAGGAAACTAAATGATTCAATAGGCCTGGCTGATGGATTCAATAGTATAGGAGTAAATTATTATAATCTGTCGGAATATGATAGCTGCAAAATGGTTTGGCTAAAATGCAAATCAATTTATAAGCAAACAAATGACTCCACTGGTATGGCCACCACATTTTCGAACCTTGGGGTAGTTAATTATGTGCAGGGACAGGCAGAAGAAGCCCTGAAAAATTTCATTAAATCTCTTGAGATTAGAAAGAAGATAGAGGATAAACATGGCCTGGCAAGTAACTATATGAAAATCGCACTCATTTACGATAATAAACTAGATGAACCCCAAAAGGCATACGAATATTTAATAAATGCTGTTGCTTTATATGAAGATGAGCAGAATGAATTAGGTAAGGCCAAAGCTCTGACGAATCTTAGTTTGATTTATGAACAATTAGATAGTTTGCAAGCACATCGGGCTTCCATACATAAGGCCAGGGAAATTGCAGAGAGAATTGGAAATTTACGATTGCTTGGTACGATATACTACAATATTGGCCAGGATTTTCAGAATAAGAATAATTACGACAGTACCCTGGTGTATTATTATAAAACGCTGGATATTTATAAAAACCTGGGCCAGAAAAGAGAACTTACGGGGGTTTATTTTAATATGGGGGAGGTTTTTTACAATCTTTCTGATTATGAAACTGCCCGGGCATATTTTAAAAGCTCCCTTGATATTGCCCGCGAAATTAATGTTATTTCTTCGCAAGTGCCAGCATTGCAATACCTTGCCAAGATATTTGAGCGAAAGGGTGATTTTAAAAAGGCGTATGCCTATCATCAAAAATATGCAAAAGCAAAGGATACCCTGGCTGAAAAAGAAAAAACGGAAAGACTAGAAACATTGGAGGCCCGATTTGAAGGGGAGCAGAAAGCGCAACGAATAAAAATACTTGAAAAACAAAAACAGCTTGATAAAACTAAATTGGCCCGAACATCCTCAACTAAAAATTTAATTCTGGTTATTGCAGGTTTGATATTTATATTTTCCCTTCTATTATATCAGAAATATCGCCAAAAAACAAGTCTTAATAAACAATTAAGCGATAGGAATCAAGAAGTAAAAGAAAAAAACAAAGAGATAAGCAAACAGGCTGAGCATTTGAAAAGATTCAATCATTTGCTTGTCGAAAAAAACAGACTGATAGAAAAGAACAAGGTAAAACTTGAAGAAGAAAACCAGAAAAAGGATAAAGTCTTCTCAATAATAGGGCATGATTTAAGAAGTCCTATGTCGAGCCTACACACTTCCCTGAATTTGCTCAAATCAAAAAAAGTATCTCCTGAGCGAAAAGATCACTTAATTAGTTTAATGGACAGCGATATCAACTCGGCAATTAATCTTTTAGAGAATTTACTAATGTGGGCCAAAAGACTGGAGGGTAAATTGAGCACAAATTTTAAAAAGCAACTTCTGAATCCGGTCGCATCGCAGGCTATTAGGAGTCTTGAAGGCATGGCACGCAATAAAAACATTGAGATAAACGCAGATATTGATAAAGAAATAAAAGCCTATTTTGATGAGCAAATGATTTCTACTGTTGTGCGCAATTTATTGAGCAATGCCATTAAGTTTTCGCCTGAGCGTAGTCAAATAAAAATTTCTATGATTGAGTATTCCAATTTTGTGAAAATATCGGTGCTTGATCAGGGCGTAGGAATGGACAAATCAGATATTGATAAAATTTTACACGCTTCAAATTTTCACTCCACGGCTGGTACACAAAAGGAAAAAGGCTCAGGTTTGGGCTTGCAACTCTGCAAAGATTTTGTAACCCAGCATTGCGGATCTTTTTCTATTGAAAGTAAGCCTGATAGGGGTACGATTGTATCTTTTACTTTGCCAACAAAACACCTTTCCTGAACAATTATATTTATTATTTTGTATATGATGATAATGTATGATTTAGGGATTTTTGAATCAACTTAAGCCTTAGGACTTTTAATATTTCAAAGATCCCATTATTTTTGGCAGCTAAAAAAACCGAAAAAAATATATTAAGATGTTTAAAGCCCTAAGGAAGTTCTCGTTTTTAAATTTTGTTGAAAAAGTTGGTAACGCTCTACCACACCCAGCTACCCTGTTTGCAGCAATGGCAGGTAGTGTACTGGTACTGTCACTATTGGCGCATTTAACAGGCTGGACTGCAGTGCATCCGGTTACAGATGAAACCATTGAACCGGTGAATCTTCTGTCAAAAGAGGGGTTTCATCGTGTGCTTCTCGAGATGGTTGAGAATTTTACAAGTTTTGCACCTTTAGGTATTGTGTTGGTAGCCATGCTTGGTATTGGGATGGCAGAAGGCAGTGGATTAATTGGTGCGTTAATTAGGAAGTTGGTATTAAGTGCTCCCAAACGACTATTGACTTTTATTCTTGTATTTTCAGGTATACTTTCAAATTTTGCCAGTGATATCGGCTACGTGCTTTTAATACCTCTTGCCGGCGTTATTTTTCTTTCGGTTGGTCGGCACCCGGTTGCTGGTATGGCCGCGGCCTTTGCAGGGGTTTCTGGTGGATTCAGTGCAAACTTGATTCTTGGTACAATCGATCCCCTTTTGGCAGGGCTTTCCACTGAAGCAGCCCAAATTGTTGATCCAAATTATGAGGTTAACCCAACCGCAAATTATTTCTTTATGATTGCTTCAACATTTGTTATTGCAGCAGCTGGTACGTGGGTTACTGAGCGAATTGTAGTTCCGCGATTAGGTAAATACGAAGGTGAGCATGAAGAAGATTTGCACCCGCTCACAAAATTAGAGAAAAAAGGTTTGCGGATATCTGGTCTTGTTACATTAGGTATTATTGGTGTTATATTAGTTGGTTTAATTCCTTCAAATGGTTTTTTACGTGGTCATGATGGCACCATATTGAATTCGCCTGTAATTGAAGGTGTCGTTGCCTGGTTATTCATTTTGGCTGGTGGTGCCGGAGTCGCTTATGGACTGACTGTGGGTAAATATAAAAGCGATACGGATATTGTAAATGGGATGACAGATAGCATGAAAACCCTTGCATCATACATTGTACTTGTGTTTTTTGCTGCGCAGTTTGTAGCCTATTTTAAATGGAGTAATCTTGGATTAATTTTCGCCATTAAGGGTGCTGATTTCCTTGTACACCTGGATATGGGTTTAATTCCTCTTTTGATTATGTTTGTGATACTATCAGCCACAATCAATATGTTTATGGGTAGTGCATCGGCCAAGTGGGCTGTGTTGGGACCAATTTTTATTCCGGTATTCATGTTTTTAGGATATTCCCCGGAGTTAAGCCAGGTTGTATTTAGAATTGGTGATAGTGTAACCAATATTATTTCACCAATGATGAGTTTCTTTGCGCTTATTATTGCGTTTATTCAGAAATATGATAAAAAAGCAGGAATTGGAACAATTATATCAACCATGCTTCCATATACCATTGTGTTTTTTATAGCCTGGATAATTTTATTGGTCATATGGGTTTGGTTTGATATACCATTGGGACCGGGTGTAAACCTGCATTTGTAATGTTTTATTAGATAACCATAATGAATCAAGAGGTGTTTTACATGGTTTAGTATATAAAAATACCTAAATTTGTTAACGGCCATGCGCAAGTATGTAGGCAACGCATGGCCGTTTTTATTTTATAATTTGAAAAGGGAAAATGAAACTAAAAATACGTGATCATCTATTTAGAATTTGGTATTGGTACGTGAATAAGGTAGACCGTAAGGCTGAAATTTTATTTATGAATTATGGTTTCCATAATGATAAGAATAATGCTGATACAGTAGGATACGATGATGGTAATCGTTTTTCTATTCAGTTGTATGATCATCTTGCAACGGCAATTGATTTGAAAGGGCTTGATGTAGTGGAAATTGGTAGTGGACGAGGAGGGGGACTTTTTCATGTAAAGCAAACACATGCGCCAGCTTCAGCACAGGGTATTGAACTGGACAAAAGAGCAGTGAATTTTTGCAATACGCATTATAAAGATGGGAATTTAACTTTTTCCCAGGGAGATGCTCAAAGCTTAAAACTGGAAGATGCATCATCTGATGTGGTGCTTAATGTGGAGTCTTCGCACCGTTATCAAAATATGAAAGCTTTTTTAAGCGAAGCTACACGTATTTTAAGACCTGGTGGTCATTTGCTTTTAACAGATTTTAGGTATGACTACGAGATGGATGATTTTAAAAAATATCTTCTTGAAAGCGGGTTGCAAATAGTAAAGGAGCAAAATATTAATAATGAGGTTCTTGCAGCACTTTCGCTCGATGATTCAAGAAAGCGGAACCTTGTAAAAAGGTTGGTCCCTGGCTTTCTTCATAAAGTGGCTTTGAATTTTGCAGGTACCGTGGGGAGCCAAACTTACAACCACTTTGAATCAGGGAAGTATGTTTATTTCAGTTATATTCTTCAGAAAACAGAAAACTAGTTTATTTCGTTTCTTTAATAAATGACTGGCTATAAATGGTAAAACCATTATGGCTTAATGTGGCTGTGTAATAACCTGGAATTATATCTTGCAAATTGTCTATAGTCCAGCTAAATTTTTCAGGTGTATTAATCATTCGCTTTTGCTCGGTTGCAAGCCTTCCACTTAAATCATAAATTTTGCAATATAAAGTCCCTGAAAAGGATAGTGACCCTTCAAAAGTGAGATTATTTTTGATTGGATTCGGATACACAGCAATATCCTCATCGTATGGAATATCTTCAATACTCAGGACGTTGCAGTTTAAATAAGCACCTGCTTCAGTACATGCTATCAGATTAATACAATTAATTATGGGGTTCACTGTAAGGTTATAAACATTTGTGGAGGGTAGGTTTCCGGTTTTATCATATGTTTCAAGGGTGTAAGTATTAAGTAAATGAACTCCCTGAGGATCAGTATCTTTTTCACCATAACCTATTGCCAGCGTCTCATTGGTAACCATTTTTAAAGAAGTAATACCCTGTTCAAAAATGAGGTTGTCGAAGGTCGCTCCAAAATCTTCGGAAACATAACAGCCATCGGAATATGAGCCATTGCCTCCGGCAATATATAGGCGGTGATTCATTAAATCGTATTCAGCATCACTTACCGGCGGTATTGAATCATATTTTTGCCAGGTATTTCCATTATCATCAGAATGGGATATAAAAACAATTTCCTGAGCAGAGCAAAGAGCCAGATGATGGTTACCATCAACAAAGTATTTAATTACCGTAGTGTCTGTATTAAAAAATAAAGAATTATTCCAGCTTAAACCATCATCGGAAGCTGCAACACCTCCATTATATCCAACGTACCATTTGTCCTGGATTTTAGTAATTGTTTCGGGTTTATAGCAGTAAAATAGTACTTCACTATGCCCATTATCTACATTAACCTTGTAAACTCCATCTGAATATGAACCGGAGCCGCATGCTAGCAGCATCAAGCTATCGTCGAATGGTGCTGTGCCTGTTATTTTTAGCATAAGATCATATGAAGTCCAGGAGTCAGAATAATTGTCCTGAATCCATAATATATTACTATCGGCACAATGAGCAGTTGGGGTAAAACCAAAATATTGTATTTTTTCACCTTCAGGCGAAATTAGATCCCAGTTTTGGGCCATGCAGCCAATGGGTCCTAACAGTAAAAGAATGTAGGTTATAGTTTTCATAATAAGGTTGTTTTGTATAAAGTTAAATAGTTAAAAACAATTTGTCAATTAATTTTTGTAAGGAATTAACGCAAAGGACGTCTAATCTTTAAAAGGAGGTTATTATGCGAAAATTCAAATTGCTTTTTACATTGGTATTCTGGGTTATACCGACAATCTTTTATGCTCAAAGTGGTCTTGTGGCCCACTGGAGCTTTGATGAAATTACAGATGGTATATTTGCCGACCATTCGGGAAATGATAATAATGGGACAGTTTATGGGGCCGCGCTAATTGAAGGAATGAAAGGGAATGCACTTTCTTTCGACGGAGTCGATGATTATGCCCGTATTCCAGCA
>Ga0102940_1001782_pt1 | contig 13460 bp, 9 predicted proteins | sample SalPonR2_C_D1_MG_FD_78215 | JGI IMG/M metagenome (GOLD analysis project Ga0102940, IMG submission 78215) | Salt pond soil microbial communities from South San Francisco under conditions of wetland restoration - Salt Pond MetaG R2_C_D1_MG | ecosystem: Environmental > Aquatic > Marine > Intertidal...
CAATTACCTGACGATATGCTGTCTCAGTGCTTACATATTCATCAACCGCATCCTTCATGGCATTCCAGTTATTCCTGTCTACATCATCAATGATGGTGCCCTCATAAGCAGCCAGTACATCAGCAAGTGCATCAACATTACCGCTGATATTAGCAAGGAATGCATTTGCCTGGGGCAGAGAGTCAAAAGATACCGCAGCCTGGTAATAATTGATCCTGATTGCCTGGGTCAGGTAATTTATTTCCGCTGCATAGCCCAATGGAACCGCTACGGTTTCATACATTTCAGTGTCGGCCTTGGCGATAGAATTGATATTCTTAATCGAAAATAGTCCGACCGCCCCTAAGATGAGGCCAACGATTACAAAACTTACTATAAGTTTTGCTTTGATTTTCATTTTGTTTAACATTTTTAGTCCTCCAGTTATTTTAATTATTATTGTGTATTTTCAACTTTTACGTCATCAATTTGCTCCTTAAAATCGATAATATCATCTACAGAAAAGACCTTGTCGATGTCGAGGATCATAATAAACTCTTCATCAACTTTCCACATGCCCTGAATAAAGCCAGAGTCATATTTTGTACCGATAGTGGGGGAGGGGGCTATCTCATCCATTTTGAGTTCCAGCACCTCACTAACAGCATCAACGAGTGTTCCCAGCAGGGTTGTTTCTCCGTCTTTTTCAATACTTAGAACAATAATGCTGGTGTCAACTGTAGTTTCTTTCTCAGGTAGTCCGAATTTAATTCTCAAGTCCACTACAGGTAGTACGGTGCCACGAAGGTTAATGACTCCTTTAAGAAATTTTGGTGTCTTGGGTACCTTTGTGATCTGCTTCATTTCCAGGATGTTTATCACCTTGGAAACATTGATCGCAAACACTTCCTTATCCATTTTGAAGGAGAGAAAGGTTTGAATTGCCTTGTTTTCAATGTCCATAATAACTATTATTTAGTGGTTTTATATTTATATGCTTATTTCAGCTTTTGAATCATCCAACTGGTATTTGAACTCACTGATCACCTTATTTGGATCAATTACAAGCGCTACAGTGCCATCTCCCAGAATGGTTGCTCCCGAGATGACATCCTGCATGTCAAACATATTTCCAAGGGATGTAAGAACTGCCTGATATTCACCCACAACCTCATCAACAGCAAGGCCAAACAGTGACTCATTGTATTCTACAACAATCACCTGTTCAATTTCCGGAGGCGTTGAACGAACTTCAAATTCCTTGCGCAGATATGCAAAAGGAATATGGCCATCGTTGATATAGATTAGATTGTTGACTGCATTACTTAATTGTGTATGCTTGAATTCGAAGCATTTATCTACTGTGGCAAGTGGTATTACAAAGAAGGTTTCGTCGATCTTGACCAATAATCCATCAATGATTGAAAGTGTTAGAGGAAGTTTTATTGACATGGTTGTGCCAACATTCAATTTGGTCTCAATATTTATGTCACCTCTTAAATCGGCGATTTTCCTTTTTACAACGTCCATTCCAACACCACGACCGGATACTTTGGTAACGTTTTGGGCCGTTGAAAAACCTGGTTGGAAGGTGAGGTCGAGAATCTCTTTCTCAGATAAATCTGCATCTGCCGTTACAAGTCCATTTTCAACGGCTTTTCTAAATATTTTTTTTGTATCGATTCCCTTACCATCATCCGTAACCTCCAGATATACATTTGCTCCTGAATAGTATGCTTTCAGCAGAATTTTTCCTTTTTCAGGCTTGCCAAGACTACGTCTTTCTTCCGGTGATTCAATACCATGGTCAATACTGTTGCGAATGATATGCATTAATGGGTCAATGAGCCCCTCAATAATGGTTTTATCAAGTTCTGTATCTGTTCCTTCGGTCTGGAATATAATGTCCTTCTCAAGATCGTGTGAGAGCTCTCTAACCAGGCGCTGGAACCTGGTTACCATATTGTCGATTGGTATCAGTCTTATGCCAAAGGTGTTGTCTCTTAACCGGCGTGTGATTTTCTCAATATCTTCTGCGATAGTGATTAATTCTTTGTTATTGATTTGTTCTGATTTTAGCGTGAGACTAGCCTGTCGGGTAACTAATTCACTCACCAGATTAATTAGTTCATCAAGTTTCTCTGAGGGCACCCTGATGCTGGTGATGTTTTGGTCTCTGGCTTTTTTAGCTGATTCATTTGAGCTTAAACTGGATGACTCTTTTACCTCTTCAGAGGCTTTGGGTATAATTACCAACTCTTCAACCGTGCTCAAATCAAGTTGGTCTTTGTTATCATAGGCAGATTTAAGCTTATCCCTGATTGAACTATAATTCAACAGATTGGTGTTCCCGAGGAATTTAACTTCAAGCGTACATTCGGTATCCACAAACATGAACACTTCATTGATGGAGTCTTCTGTTTCTTCGGTATGCAGAATAACTACCCAATAAGTATAGCATGATAACACATCTAACTTATCCAGTGGAGGTATTTTTTCAGTGTAAGCGAATACCATGTGCTCTCCCAAAGAAGCCAGTTCATCAACAATTGAGAGGGGATTCGTTCCGTTTTTCATGATATCCTCGTTTGGAACGAATTTTATGTAATAAGTGGCCCCCGTATCATTTGTAGTTTTATTAGGTGTTTTATCTTCCTTTGCTGCAGTGTTTTGCTTTGGAGTGCCACTATCCTTGCTAAGTATATCTTTTATACCCTGGAGCAATATGTCATGGTTTTTTAATGTAGCATCACTGAAGTTATCATCTTCATCAAGTAGATCTTTAATATGATCGATGGCCTTAAACGTCAAATCAAGCAGTGTATCATCTACTTTCATTTCACCAGAGCGCACCAGATCATATGCAGTTTCCAACTGGTGTGTAAAAGCATCTATTTTTTCAAATCCAAACATGGCACTGCCACCTTTCAGGGAGTGCATTGATCTAAAAATCACCTCAATATGTTCCGGGTTTTCCATGTCGGAACTTAAATCGAGCGATGATTTTTCAAGATCGGCAATAAGATCAACTGCCTCTTCTTTGAATTTTTCTTTGAACTGCTCCATGTTATTATTTTTTTGATCAATTATACAATCCCTGGAAACCCTGTATTATTCAATAAAAACTTCAGGTTCTCACCTACACTACCTTCAAATTCGAAAGACACATGTTTTTTGCTTTCAGTTTTTCTTACAGAAAGGATTAACTGTAAATAGCTTAGATCAATTGTGTTGATGTTCTCAGCAATAACTTCTACCGAATCTTTGGAGGCTATCTGCTCATCAATCAGCCTCTTTGTCTCTTCAATTGATTGAATGTTGAGCTCAGTGAGCCGGATTGCTTCAGGATTTTTACTATTTTCAGTTACCGGCTCTGCTTTTTCTACCTGGGTAGTCTCTACAGATACCTTTTCTTCTTCTTTTGATATTTTTTCTTTAGGGGATTCAGGCTCAGTGGTAACTACCTCAGCCTCTTGATTAGCATCTTCCATTTGCTTTTCAGTAACCTTTGTTTCAACTTTTGCTTCCTCTTCCTCCTTTACCTCTGGCCTTACTTCTTCAACGGGTTTCTCAGCTTTTACTATTGCTTCCTCTTTCTTATTCACATTTTTGACAGGTTTCTCAGCTTTTACTTCCTCTTCATCCTTTACCTCTTTTTTTACTTCTGCGACAGGCTTTTTAACTTTTGAGGCCTGTTCTTTATTTGCTGCCTTTTTAACTTCTGCAGTCTTAGAATCAGTAACCTCTTCTTCGGGCTCACTATCCGGGTCTTGTTTTGAAGTTACTTTTTTAGCTTTCTTTCCTGTGGCAAAGTTTACGATGTTATCATCGCTGTCTTTTTCAGAATCCTGTGACTTGGATTTTCCCTCACTTTTCTTCTCTTTATTCTTACCGAAAAGAGAAAAATCATCAGGAAGATTCTGCATAGTTGCCTTTAAATTTTTTGATAAATCCTTTTTCATGACACCTTTTATTTGCAAAACTTTCTCGGTATGATCAACCCCTGAGATGATCAGGTCAAAAAGTTCGGCGGATTCAGTCATTTTATTATTAATCATTGAATCAACGACAGACTCAAGCCCTTCAAGGACATCGACTTGCTCCTCAAATTCAAGAGCTCTGCACTCATCGCGCAAACTTGTTAGCGATTCCTTTAAACTTTCTAGGCTTACACTTTTATCCGGTCCTGTAATGTATTGGATCTTTTCCTTTAATTCGGCCAGATATCTGAATGCCTGATCTGTTATTGGTTTCTTGTCGTTTTCCACAGTTAGAGCTTTAATTCATTACCTTATTGATTGCAGCTATAAGTTTCGCTGGAACGAATGGTTTAATGATCCAGCCTGTTGCACCTGCCTGTTTAGCTTCCATCTTCTTTTCTGTCTGTGATTCTGTGGTAAGGAAGAGAATGGGGATTAACTTGTATTCGGGCCTTGTTCTTACTTCCTTGATTAATTCAATGCCATCCATCTCGGGCATATGAAGGTCAGTGATAATCAGATCAATTTTGTCCCCGGTTAGAAATTTTTGAGCATCTATTCCGTCAACCCCGACTAAAACGTCGAAGCCTTCGTTTTCGAGTGTGAAACTAACCACCTCCCTGATGCTTTCTGAGTCGTCAACAATTAAAATAGTCTTTGCCATGGTTTAGCATATTTTGGTTATTATCAATTTATTTTATTAAAACAGTTCAAGATCATCTTCTTCATCGTCCTGACTCTTTGGTTCAGGCATTTCGATTTCCATTCCTTTTCCCTGAATAATGTTATTGTGAATTATTCTCTCACTGGCTACTGTGTATAGCGCTTCTATTTCTTTAAGGTTATCGATATCTTCATAGTTATTGAAAGATTGCTTTTCACCTACAAGTTGATTATTTATCGCATTCAGGCTCTGGATGATTTCACTGAGTACATTTTCAAACAGTTCATAATAATCTACTTCATTGATCGTATCTTCCAGCTTCTTAATTATTTCTGAACTTATTTTATCATTTTGCGATAATAACGTGTCAAGTTGCTTGTTTTCCTCATCTAATCGTTCAAGCACCTGACTAATTCTTACCATTAACCTTATTTGTTCTTTTTCAAGAAAGCTTCCTGCTTCATCGCGGCTTTCATCTTTAACAATGGCTTTTGAGAAGTCTATTGTCTGGTTTATTTCATTCTGTAAATCATCACGCTTATTGAGAATATCCCTGGCAAGGGATGATAATTGAAGTAAAATATTTGTTGGCGTGCTCTCGTCATTTGTAAGTTCCTCACCATTAACTTCTTTTGGGGCTAACTTTTCAAATTGCTCTAAAGGTTTGAATATATTTTGAGAAGCATCCTCTTTAACTTCTTCAATCTTTCTGGTTAGCTCAGATAATTCTTTATTTATTGATGTAAGATTAAAAGAGTCAAGCACGAGCAAGCTTTTGTCCAATTTGGTTTTAACACCTTTAATAATTGTAGTATCAGAATGCTTCCCTTCAAAGGAAAATTCATTCGATTTTGAAGAAACAGCTGCGAGATCATCGGCGATAGTCTCAAAATTTTCAGTGATCACTTCCAATGCGTTTTGATACTCTTTACTGATTAGTATCAATTGAGCTGATTGAAGTCCTGAAATATCAGAAACCAGGGCAAGTCTTTCATTTTCTGCATCAGTATTATCGCCATTATTCTCTTCAATCACATTTTTCAGGCTGTCTACAATCTTCATGTGTGACGATTGAATATGTTCAATCTTTTGCCTTATAATATCATGATATTGCAAGTGTGTAATGATGTTTCCAATACTGCTCTTGGAATTCTGCATTTTATCTTTCAACAGTTTGAGCTGGTCTGAAGACTCATTCACCTTGTTGCTGATTAATACATTAGAAGATTTTAAATCCTCGAAAAAGCTAAATATTTGATTTATTGAATCGTCATAAAATGCCTGTGAGTTTGTGTACAAATTACTGGTTGATATTTTTAGGGCATTGAACTTTTTACTAAGTTCAGAAAGGTTTTCCTGAATATGCATTGCCAGGTTTTCCCAGTTTCTGATAATGTTGTTTGTCTCTTTATCGTAGTTTTCGTTGTTCGTTATTAATCTGTAATTTGTAGCAAGAAAGATGAATGTGGTAAGTTCCTGCTTAAAATTTCTAATCATTACAGATATATAATTGACTTTGCTATTAAGCTGATTAAGAAGGTTCAGGTTGTTGAGATTCTCTTTTTCTGTACCACTTTTATATTTCTTGAGCTCACTGTAAATCGAAGAAAATTCATCTGCAAGTGTCATTTCCTTCTTCCCAACTGTTGTGTCAAATATTGATGTTACATTTTTTGTAATGATGCCATATTTTTTATAATAATCTTTGAGGTAACTATTCAACTGCAAAAAAACATCAGAGGAGTCTTTGTGTAAGAGTTTGATCTTTTCGTCAATTCCCACAAAAACATCTATCAGTTCTTCAAGCAGCTCTTTTTGGTTTGTTTGTGACTTCATCATTTTAACAGTTCAGTTAGCGTTTAAAACAGGTCAACAGAGATAGATTGTGCAAAAATTGTAAATGCCATATTACCATTTACTTTGGCATTCGTAAGTGTTACAAGTAAATCATAATCTTTACCAGCCGCATCTGTGTACGATATTTCTGTCCTGACACTTATTTCTTTCTTCTCTTCATTATTATTGTAATACGCCTTTAATCCATCACCGTTTTGTTCCAATGCAAGCGGTATGATTGTGTTAATATTTTTCCCAATCATGTTTTCGCGCTGAATTCCCCATATCTCCTCTGCAGCCTGGTTAAAATATTCAACGATACCATGATGGTCGAAACTTATTACACCATCTACGCAACCTTCTAATACGGCAGTATTCTTGGCTTTTTCAATCTCAATATCTTCAATTTTCTTTTTCAAACCTTCACTTGCTTCATCCAAACGTTCACTGAGGTTTTGCTTGATATCTTCCAGCTCAGAAGTGTACTTCTGTAATTTTTCTCCCTGAAGCCTGAGTTCTTCAGCCTGACGCTGGGTTTCCAACTCTGTATTTTTCTTTTCTGTAATATCAGTGGCAAGTTGAATCACCTTATAGGGCTCGCCATCTTTGTTCAGAGCAGGTGTGTATGATGCATTAACCCAAATTTCTCTTCCATTCTTTGTAATGCGCTTGTAATCACCGTTCTGTACATTCCCGTTTTTCAACTCTTCCCAAAAAGCTTCATATTCCTCAACCGGCTGATTCTCTATATCAGCAAACAGCCTGTCGGTCTTATTTTCTATCTCCTCCACTGTGTAATTCATAAGTTTCAGGTAGTAGTCATTGGCGTGGATTATTTTACCATCCAGTGTGAATTCTGCTGTAGCTAGCGTATTATTAATGGCAGTAAATATTCCAATCCGTTCTACTTCACGTTGTTGCATTTCCTCTTGTGTGGCATTCATTTCCTCCAGGTTCTGCCTCATTTCCTCTTCCTGGGCACGCATCTCTTCAGTAAGCTGCTGCGAATCGTGCAATAATTTCTGTGTTTGTTCATTTGTTTTAACGCGGGAAATCGTTGAAGCAAGGATTTCTGCAAGCTTCTCAACGAAGTCGATTTCATGGGTCTTGAGCTGGTTGAATGATGCCAGTTCAATAACGCCAAACAATTCATCATTTGAAATCAGAGGTACAATTAATACACTGCGCGGATTGGCATCGCCAAGACCAGAGGTTATATTTACGAATTCTTCAGGAACGTCGTGTATGTATATTTTATCCTTTTCTATTGCAGCCTGTCCAATGAGTCCTTCACCAAATTCTATTGTATTGCTGATGAATTTTTTCCTGTCCCAAGCATATGCTGAAATAAGCTCAAGTAATTGTTTTTCCCTTGATTCCTCTTTTAATAGGAAAATCATACCCTGATTGGCATGAAGGTATTTTACCAATTCAGAAAGAAACTTGTCGCAAAGGGCATCCAGCTTTTCATCTTCATAGCGCAAAATCTCACCGAACCGGGTAAGTCCTGCAGACACCCAGTTTCGCGATTCATCCTCAATCGCCAGTTTTTGCAGCTTATCGCGCATGCCGGTGATTGATATACCCAGTTTATCGGCATCACTTAAAATCTCATAATCTACGTCGAAATTTCCTTCTCCGATCTGTTCTGCAAATTCAGCAAGTTTAAGCTGGTTTTTAATAATAGCGTCAAGAGAATTAGCTAACTGTCCAATTTCATCATCCCTGTTTGTGTCAATTAACCTTGATAAGTCTCCTACAGAGGCAAGCTTTGATACCTCTACAATTTTTTCGAGTGGCTTATTTATTTGTGTCTTGAAGTAGCTGCGAATGAAGAGTACGATGAATATATAAAAAACACCAACGATTACCAATGAATTAATCTGCTGGTAAAAGTATTCTTCTGTAATATTTCTGAATACGAAAAAAACACTAATAATCATCAGTAGCGTAAAGGCAGCTATGATGATGTTAATCTTGTTATGCAGATTATTATTGTTAATTTTCATATTTCGTGTCTATTCAACGATTCAAAAAAACATGCTTGTAAAAGTTTGCCATTTAAAGGCGGCTTGGGGAATCAAGCATTATGAAACAAATTTATGGTGACTTGGAAGGCCAAAAAACAGTACGAGCACTTGAAAGAATGAATTTTGCACCCGTATTTACCCGGTAAAAACACCTGTTTTTTTTAGGTAGGAATACTTTGAAGGTTGCTTTAGTTTTTATTGAAGTTAATCACAAGTATGACTTAAGTGATTATTTAAAAGGTGATTAGCGTTTTTTGTATTGTATTTCCTAAATTTGAAGCTAGCGTATAAATACGTAAAACTATATTTCGCAACTTTGGAAAATATCACTTGTGTTTTAATATTTATTTATGGACAGACACTTAAGTGTATAGTCAATGATCTACAGGTTTCATTGTAAACTTAAATTTACTTCCAATTCCATGTATGCTTTCAACTTGATTTTTACCTCGATGTTTAATACTTGAAGATTACTTGCGTGATCTTCAGTGGGGGAGGAACTCAAAAGAATGTAAAGCCTGAAACTCCTTTCAGTCGTTTCTGCATGCTCATACTTTGCTGAGAGTATGAAATACTTGAAGATTACTTGCGTGATCTTCAGTGGGGGAGGAACTCAAAAGAATGTAAAGCCTGAAACTCCTTTCAGTCGTTTCACCAGTCTTTTTTTCATTTATCTCCTCATTCGAGCAAGCTCGGTTCGGATTTAAATGAAAAAAAGCCTGGATTTGTCTGCGACAAATCAGGCTTTACTTTCTTTTGGTCGGGGTGAGAAGATTCGAACTTCCGACCCCTCGCCCCCCAGACGAGTACTCTAAACCGGACTGAGCTACACCCCGAACAATTTCGATCGCGAATTTACGTATTTCTACCGAATAGAAAAACTGAAATCTTTATTTTTATCAGTAGTCAGAATACGCAGCAGGATACAAATACCATTTTGTGCTTTTAGATACGGTATTTTCAAACTCTTTAATTGATTTCATTTTCAACCAGTCGTCACTTTCCCTGAATTTATTCCAGTTTTCTTCCTGCGCCTCTTCATTTGCATGACAGGTCAGGTACATCAGGTTTGGCATATTCGCTCCCGCGACAACACTTGCGAAAAAAACAGGCTGAAAACCCAGATTGATAAACAGTTCGCTCTCACCTGTGTCGAACATCTTTACTTTCTGTTTGTGAAGATATGGCGTTGCACTTTCATAACTGCGTAATTCATATACGCGTTCCTTTCGGGGCGTATCAAATCCGGGTATTGAGATTTCCGGTGTTGATGAAAAGGCCGACATTAACACATTCTCAATTCTGTCAAATGGCGGATCATCATACGGTGCTTTTAAAAAAAACGATCCTGATTCCTGATATTGATTATCAACCTCGAGCTCAGAGCGAATAACATTAATTTGCTGAGAAGTATTTAAAGGAATTAATATCATTACCATCTTTTGATCCTCATTCCTGCCATCGATGGTCTTGAAAACGCCGATATCCTGAATTCCAATTCTATGGAGCGCAGGTAAATAAGCCTCTTCCAGGTATTTGTCGATCATCTTTTCCTGATCCTGATTTGAGTAATGGTACTTGGATAATAAGTAAATTTGTTGAGTCGCCGGCACAAATCCCTGTAAGCTAATGCCTAAGATTATTAAAGCTAAGAAATGTTTAATTTTCATGTGTTTAGAATTTATTGGTTCTTGATTATTGTTTAGTTAAAAATTTTAGAATTAATGCAACCGGTATCGCATTCCATGCTATTTTTTAATTATGAATTTTTGATATATTTTTATTAATACACATTATGCTCTTTCCATCACGCTGGTTTTATATTTGACAATCGTGTTACTTTATCTTGTAAAGATAAATATTTAAGCTGATTAAATATTATTGCTGTTTTTTTTGATTAATGCACCTTACACATATTTCTGTATCGGCTGACTTCTTGTCAGTGACTTTAATCACTTTCAAATGACAATTTCAGATGGTAAAAGGTCAACCTGTCTTAATTCAAAGAAATAGTTAAAATGGTATTCATTTTGTAAATTAGTCAAATATTATAGTTCAATTAAACATTGCTGGCTAATCACAGCGATTAAGACAGAAATTATCACAAACAAATATTATCACAATTTATAAGCTTATGAATCTATTTAAACCAATGGAAAGCGGCGAGAATAAGCCATCTAAAAAGGGGCCAACGGAAGCATCAGAACATGTAAAATGTCTGATTTTAGGATCCGGACCAGCTGGTTACACTGCTGCGATATATGCAGCGCGAGCTAATATGCAGCCAATTATGTACACCGGGATGGAAATGGGTGGTCAGTTAACTACTACAACCGAAGTTGATAACTTCCCGGGATATCCTGATGGCGTTGACGGTACAGCTATGATGGGGGATCTGGAAAAGCAAGCAAGGCGCTTTGGCACTGATGTCAGGTTCGGTCTTGCAACAGCAGTAGATTTCTCCGGTAAAGTCAAAAAAGTAACCATTGATGATGAAAAGGTTATTTCAGCCGATTCTGTAATCCTTGCTACAGGCGCTACAGCAAAATATCTTGGAATAGAGTCGGAGGAGAAGTTCAAAGGAAACGGTGTTTCGGCCTGTGCCACATGCGATGGTTTTTTCTTTAAAGATAAAGTGGTTGCTGTTGTCGGGGGAGGAGACACTGCCGCAGAAGAGGCCACTTACCTCGCTGGATTATGTAAAAAGGTATATATGATCGTCAGACGTGATGAACTGCGTGCATCGAAAGCCATGCAAAAGAGGGTGTTCAATACGGAAAATATTGAAATTCTCTGGAAACATCAGACTAAAGAACTGAAGGGAGACAATGTGGTACAATCAGTCGATCTTTATAAGCATAAAGGAGAGAAGGATGAAGAGATCGTTTCAATCGATATTGATGGATTTTTCCTTGCTATTGGTCATACGCCTAATTCCGAGCCATTTAAAGATTATTTGGATATGGATGAGGCTGGTTACATTATGACGATTCCCGGAACTACAAAAACAAATATTCCGGGTGTATTTGCTTCCGGTGATCTTCAGGATAAAGTATACAGGCAGGCAGTGACAGCCGCAGGAACAGGATGTATGGCTGCTCTGGATGCTGAACGATACCTTGGTGAGCTGGAATAATTTTGCTGATTTCGTGCGAGGGGCTTTTTTCGAAAGCCGAAAAGCACCTCCCGCGATAACAAGAAAAAAAAGAGGACCTTAATACGAGCGTCCTCTTTTTTACGATTTAAAAACTTCTGTGTAATTATACCTTCAGTTTTGAGATATCCTGGAAGGTTTCTGTTTTGTATTCACCGGCCTTAAGCTTGCTGTGACATTCCTTAAAAGCTGCAATGGTGACTTTTACATCGTCAACCGTATGCATCGCTGTAGGAATAAGTCTTAATAAAATGTCGCCTTTAGGAATTACAGGGTAAATAACCATCGAGCAGAATATGTTGTAATTCTCTCTTAGATCGAGGATGAGATTAGTTGCTTCGACCAGACCCCCATGCATATATACAGGAGTAACAGGTGATTCAGTGACACCGATGTCGAACCCTTCTTTTTTCAGTTCTGATTGCAGAGCGTTTACAACTTCCCAAAGCTTGGTTCTCAATTCAGGCATTGTCTTTAACATCTCAAGGCGCTTCAATGCACCGAATACCATTGGCATAGGTAATGATTTGGCGAAGGTTTGAGAACGCATATTATACCTGAGAAAATCAACAACTTCTGTATCGCTGGCAATAAATCCGCCAATTCCTGCCATTGACTTGGCAAAGGTTGAAAAGTAAAGGTCGATTTTGTCTTGTACGCCATAGTGCTCTCCGGTTCCCATTCCGGTTTTACCCATTGTTCCAAAACCATGTGCATCATCTACTAAAAGCCTGAAACTAAATTTGTCTTTCAGGTCAGTTACTTTTTTAAGATTTCCCAGGTCACCTGCCATACCAAATACACCTTCAGTAATAACAAGCACACCGCCACCTTGCTGTTCAGCACGTTTTGTGGCGCGTTCCAGCTGCTTCTCAAGGTTTTCCATATTGTTATGCGGGAACACAAACCTTTTTGCGAGCGACATCCTCATGCCATCTAAAATGCAGGCATGCGATTCAGAATCATAAACGATCACATCATTTCGTGTAGTAACAGCATCAATGATAGACGCCATGCCCTGGTACCCATAGTTCAAAAGAAATGCATCTTCCTTTTGTACAAAATCTGCCAGTGCTCTTTCCAGTTCTTCATGTTTTCTAGTCTGACCTGACATCATCCTCGCTCCCATAGGGTAAGCCATCCCATACTCAGCAGCAGCATCTGCATCTGCTTTACGTACATCCGGATGATTTCCAAGTCCCAGATAATTGTTAAGACTCCATGTCAGTACTTCTTTTCCTCTGAATTTCATGTGTGCTGATATTTCACCTTCCAATTTGGGAAAAGCAAAATACCCATGACCTGCTTTCTGATACTGACCTATAGGTCCTCTGTTGGTAGTAATCCTTTCGAAAATATCCACTACTCTATAATTTTTATTGGTTAATAATGGGTGCAAATGTAGCTATTTTTGCGTACAACTAAAGAACGACAAATAGCCGGCATACGATATTTCAATTGCTCATTACATTAAGGGAACAAATGGAAACCTTAACAATGATTAACTTTTTTTATCGTTATATAACTGAATTTTGAAGTAATTTGGCCTGTCCAAACCAGTTATTATTGATCAGACCACATTTTAATAATTACAGATTAATATTGGGTTTGGATTTATGCAGTCGGCCTTAATTGTTTCAAAAGAACCCTCATCATTAAGCAATGATTATAACGGAGCAAAGACAAAAGGACATCGTTAAATGGGATTAGATTTTTTTAGTATATATGATGAGGCTCGCCGAACCTCAATTGAAAATATTTATTGGGTGAGGCAACTAGTACAAAAAGCTTGTTATAAAACAGATAACTTATTTAAA
>Ga0102940_1001785_pt1 | contig 13452 bp, 12 predicted proteins | sample SalPonR2_C_D1_MG_FD_78215 | JGI IMG/M metagenome (GOLD analysis project Ga0102940, IMG submission 78215) | Salt pond soil microbial communities from South San Francisco under conditions of wetland restoration - Salt Pond MetaG R2_C_D1_MG | ecosystem: Environmental > Aquatic > Marine > Intertidal...
GAGCCTGATAGCCAGCCTCTTCAAGCATCCTGCACACCGCTTGGGTGGGTTCCGCCGAAATCCAATCACCCGTAATCTTCATGGCTTCCCTGCTGCATCCGCCAGCGAGCGCAGAATACGCGCGGTCGCCCCCCAGATATAGTACGGACCAAAGGGCACCGTGTAATAACGCCGCTGACGCCCACGCCAACGGCGAGCTTCGACCTTGAAGTTGCTTGGTTCAAGCAGATGCGCGAGCGGGGCGGTGAAGACCTCCTCGACCTCACCGGGTTCGGCAATCGGCGAAAAGGGTTCACGAACGCGCGCGACGACGGGTGTGACGGTAAAGCTGGTTACTGTTTCATGGCTGGGCAAAGTCCCCAACACGTCAACAATATCAGGCGCCAACCCGATTTCTTCCCATGCCTCTCGCAGGGCTGCGGCGGTCACATCCGGGTCGCCTTCGTCCTGCTTTCCACCGGGAAAAGCAATCTGTCCAGGGTGATGCTTGAGTGCAGAGGACCGCTTGGTCAGATAAACCTGAGCACCGAGCGTGGTTTCGGCAATCGCGACCAGAACTCCCGCAGGCCGAAGGGTCCGACCCGCTGGTAGCACGATATCAGGGTTCAGATCATAATCCGAAGTGTCCAGACGCGCCTTGGCCAAGGCCTGCGTTACATGTGCGAAAGGGTCAGCCATCATCGTCTGGCGGGTTTTCGGCATCGAATCCCAAGGTGGTTGGGTCCATTCGATAATGGGCGCCGCAGAATTGGCAATCGGCGGTCAGAACGCCCTCGTCGGTGGTCATCTTTTCGATGTCCTTGGCCGAATAGATCGACAGGCTATTGCGCACCCTTTCCTCGGAACAGGTACAACCAAAACGAACGGACTGTATGTCGAAGACGCGCGGCGCTTCCTCATGGAAAAGGCGCACCAGAAGGTCGGTGGGCGCAACGGATGGGCCGATCAGTTCGAGATCTTCCACGGTATCCAAAAGCATGTTGGCGCGGTTCCAGTTTTCGGCATCGTCGCCATCCACCACGTCCTGCGCAGTCAAAAGCCCCTCTTCCCCTGAGCCACCGCCTTGGGCGAAAGGCGACGCCTTGGGCATGTGCTGGAGCATCAGGCCGCCAGCGCGCCAATGTTCAATACCGCCTGCTTCAGTCGATTTACCAAAAGACAGCGAGAACCGCGTCGGCAACTGTTCAGATTGTGCAAAATACGCTTCGGCACAGGCGCTCAAGCCATCTGCCGTGAGCGGCGTGATGCCTTGATAGGGAGTCGTGCCTTGGCCTTGGTCTATAATGACGGCAAAATACCCGTCGCCCACCTGATCGAACGGTGCGCCAGACACGCGATCACGATCAAAACTGGCATAAGCGCGGATACGGGCTGGCTCTCCTTCCGCCTCGGGGGCATAATAGTCGGTGGCGATCATCCGCACGGGGCCTTTGGATTGGACCTGCAACGACAGCTTCCAACGCAGCTTGATCGTTTGGCCGATCAGTGCGGTCAACAGGGCCATTTCAGCCACCAAAGCCTCGACCGGGGCGGGATAGTCGTGTTGTTTCAGTATACCGTCAAGCACGCCATCCAAACGCGCCACCCGGCCACGAATATCCGCATTGTCCAGTTGGAACGGCAGGATCGTGTCGTCCCAAGCGATTTTTTGTCCGAGAGTCATGGGGTTCCCTTGTCTGCCGGAAGTTGGCATATCGCGTCTATATATGACCATCAAGGCAAGGTCCAAGGGGGAGGTGTGGCATGATACGACGCTTTGGCGAGACACCCCGCGCAGATGTCCGATATACGCGCCGCCCCGGCGTTTACGCTATCCTTCCGAAAGGTGGGCGGATTCTCGTGACGCATCAATCCGAGCCCATACCGGAGTTACAGCTTCCCGGTGGAGGCATAGACCCCGGGGAAGGGCCGATACAAGCGCTTCATCGCGAAGTGTTTGAAGAAACCGGATGGAAAATCGGTGCAGCGCGGCGTCTGGGTGCCTTTCGCCGCTTTACCTATATGCCTGAGTACGACCTTTGGGCCGAGAAGCTCTGCATGATCTATGTTGCGCGGCCTGTTCGGCCACTTGGGCCGCCATCCGAAGACGGTCATAAGGCCGTTTGGACATGGCCGGGTGTTGCGGCACAGGAACTCGGGAACGCGGGTGATCGGCATTTTGTCAGCCAACTATGGGGCTTGGCTTGAACTCCAGCAAAACCGCCGAAACGTCATCTGCAAAATCATCGGTTTTTGCGAATTCCACCAACTTCCAAGTCAATGATTCAAGGCATGCCATACCCCGTGTCTGGCGCAAGGCGCGTAGGATTTGCGCAAGCCCTTTGTCATCCAAGAGGGTGCCATCCGGCGCAGCACATTCCACGACCCCATCTGAATGAATCATTAGGCGATCCCCGGGGGCCATGGAAATCTCGAAGTCCCGGTACTCGGCGCCATTGATCAATCCGACAGGCAAACCCCCACCCCCGATGAATTCAACTTGTCCATTTGCGCGCTGAATTGCCGGGTAGGGGTGGCCCGCTTGCGCCATGACGACCTTGCCCGAGACAAGATCGACATCGGCCAAAAGCAAGGTGAAATAATGCTCGGTCTCCATCTCGTTGAGAATCAATTGATTCAGGGCAGCAATCGTTTCACTTGGGGGTTTGGGCGCGAAAGACCCATCCGGCATGCGGCGCAGCGCCAAGTTTTGGTCGGGCGTTACAGCTGAAAGATAGCCCGCCAACCGGGCGGTCATCAGCGCCGAACTGATGCCATGGCCAGAGACATCTATGCCATACAGGCCAACGCGCGTGGCGCTGATTGGAAAGAACCCAACCAAGTCACCGCCAACATGACCACTGGACCGCAACAACAATGAAACGTCAGCAGGCCCAAAATCCCGGTAACGATCGCTTACCAAGGACTGTTGAAGTTTCTTTGCTTCGATCAAGTCACTGTCCAGCGCGTCGTAGAGCGATTGAAGCTCATCCAGCGTTGATTTCACCAAGCGGTTCTTCTCATTCAACTCCCTCTCCATGCGAAGAATGCGATCACCAGCGGCGATGCGTGCACGCAATTCCGACGCATTCACCGGCTTGGTCAGGAAATCATCGGCCCCGGCATCAAGACCATGGGCGATCTCTTCTTTCCCACTCTTGGAGGTCAGCAGAATGAAATAGCCATAGCTTTCACGTGCCATGGCCCGAAATTCACGACAGAAATCCAAGCCATCCATTCCGGGCATCATCCAATCACTCAAGACAAGGTCGGGTGGATCTTCACGGGATCTTCGCAGGGCTTCGATACCCGACTTGGCCTCGCTGACAGTAAAGCCCCAGCGTTTCAGAGACGCGCAAAGAATGCGTCTTTGCATGCCGCTATCGTCAACGACCAAGACATTTCGGATCGCCGGGTCATGCTGCAATGAATCGATGCTTTGTGGGTTTATTCCGCTCACCAGTACCGTCCCTGAACATTTACGGGCGTCATTGAACGCGAGACCCAATTAACCTCTGATGAACGCTAAAAATTGAATTTTTGCAATTAGTTGTACTCAGATTTACTTAACCTTCTTTAGCAAAAATGCAGTCTCAGGGAAGGATTGAGCGCGGCATGATCGACTGGAACAGAGTATACGAACTACGCCGTGAAATCGGTGCCGACGATTTTGGGGAAGTCGTGGAGCTATTTCTCGATGAAGTCGAAGAGGGAATTGCCGCCCTTCGCGAAGGGTCGCCATTGGATACGCTTGAGTCGCACCTGCATTCTCTCAAGGGTAGTGCATTGAATCTTGGCTTTGTCCGTTTTGCCGAAATGTGTCAGGCAGGGGAATCCGCCGCATCTCAAGGTGTGGCGGATCAAGTCAATGTCACCGATGTCCTTGACAGTTATGAGGCCTCAAAAGCGGCGTTTCTGAATGGCCTGAACAATATGACCGCAGCCTAGATCAAGAACTCTGCAAGCACGTTATCGTCCGTGATGTCGCGATAGTCGAAGCCCTCGGCGTCAAGCTTGGTAAGAATATGTTCAAAATTCTCGGGTCGGTGCGTTTCGATACCAATCAAGAGCGACCCGAAGTTACGTGCGGATTTCTTTAGATACTCAAAACGCGCGATATCGTCCTCCGGACCCAGAATATTAAGAAAGTCCTTCAAGGCACCGGGGCGTTGCGGCATGCGGAGGATGAAGTACTTTTTTACACCTGAATAGCGCTGTGCGCGTTCCTTGACCTCGGGCAGGCGTTCGAAATCGAAATTGCCACCAGATGTCACGCAAACCACTGTTTTACCGCGAATTTCTTTGGCCAAGTCCTTGAGCGCATCCACTGAAAGCGCGCCTGCGGGTTCAAGAACGATGCCTTCGACGTTGAGCATCTCAAGCATCGTGGTGCAAAGCCGGTCTTCGTCAATCGCCAGAAGCGTGGCCGGATCAATATGAGATAGGCGGGCAAAGGTGTTGGTCCCGATCTGGGCCACGGCAGCGCCGTCCGCGAAATTATCTATGTGACTCAATCGGGTAGGCTGGCCTGCTTTCAAAGCTGCGGCCAAGCATGCGCCACCTTCTGGCTCGACCAAGGTGAAGGCGGTTCGATCCCCCAAATAGCTGCATACGCCCGAGGACAGACCACCGCCACCAACCGGCATGATGATCCGATCAGGCATGTGATCCATCTGTTCTTCGATCTCAACACCGACAGACGCTTGCCCCTCGATAACGTCCTCATCATCGAAGGGTGACAGGAAATGCCCATTTATTTCAGTGCAATAAGCCTGTGCGGCGGCAAGTGTATCGTCAAAATAATCCCCCGTCAGCCGGATCGAGACCGCATCGCCGCCGAATTTCTCGGTCTTGCCGATCTTCTGCTGTGGCGTAGTGACAGGCATGAAGATCACACCTTTGACCCCAAAATGACGGCACATGAAAGCCACGCCTTGCGCGTGATTGCCCGCACTGGCGCACACGAACTGCGAGGAATCCGGGTTGTTTTCCAAGACCTTGCGCATTGCGTTGAACGCCCCGCGCAGTTTGTAGGAGCGCACCGGTGACAGGTCTTCGCGCTTGAGCCAGATGTCAGCGTGATAGCGCTCGGACAGATGATCATTACGTTGCAGCGGCGTGGGATCGAACACGTTGCGCATTGCGGCTTCGGCGGCTTGGGCAAGGAGGCGGAAATCACTCATAACCCCTTGATTGGCGCAATGTTTCACCCGGGGCAAGGGGCGGGGCCAAAGCATACATAAGAATACCGGGAAAGTGACGTATCTTGCCCCTGCGGCGAAAACCCGATAAGCGCCGAGCGCATATCCGTAGAGAGGGAAAAGTGATGTCCGCGCCCAAGAAAGTCGTGCTGGCCTATTCCGGGGGGCTTGATACCTCGATCATTCTGAAATGGTTGCAAACCGAATATGACTGCGAGGTTGTGACCTTTACCGCCGATCTGGGCCAGGGCGAGGAGTTGGAGCCCGCGCGCAAGAAGGCGGAACTTCTTGGAATAAAACCGGAAAATATCTTTATCGAAGACATTCGCGAAGAGTTTGTGCGCGATTTCGTCTTTCCGATGTTCCGGGCCAATGCGGTTTATGAGGGCCTGTACCTTTTGGGGACATCCATCGCCCGACCATTGATTTCAAAGCGCCTTGTGGAGATTGCCGAAGAGACCGGGGCCGATGCGGTTTCACACGGTGCGACCGGCAAGGGCAACGATCAGGTGCGGTTCGAATTGGCGGCCTATGCCCTAAATCCTGATATCAAGTTGATCGCGCCGTGGCGGGAATGGGACCTGTCCAGCCGCACCAAACTTCTTGATTTTGCGGAGAAAAACCAGATCCCGATCGCCAAGGATAAGCGCGGCGAAGCGCCGTTTTCGGTAGATGCGAACCTGCTGCATACCTCAAGCGAGGGTAAGGTTCTTGAAGACCCCGCAGAGATGGCGCCGGATTACGTGTATCAGCGGACGGTACACCCCGAGGATGCGCCGAATGAGCCGGAAATCATCGAAGTGGGCTTTGAAAAAGGCGATGCGGTGAGCATCAACGGCGAGCCGCTTAGCCCTGCTAACTTGTTGACAAAGCTGAATGAATTGGGTGGCAAGCACGGTATCGGGCGGCTTGATCTGGTTGAAGGCCGGTTCGTTGGCATGAAGAGCCGCGGGATTTACGAAACCCCCGGGGGCACAATCCTTCTTGAAGCACATCGTGGGATTGAGCAAATCACGCTGGACCGGGGCGCCGCGCACCTCAAGGATGAACTGATGCCGCGTTATGCGGAGCTGATCTATAACGGGTTCTGGTACAGCCCCGAACGCGAGATGTTGCAGGCGGCAATTGACGCATCGCAACATCATGTGACCGGAACAGTGAAACTGAAGCTATACAAAGGGTCGGTGCGGACGGTTGGCCGTTGGTCGGATCATAGCCTGTATTCGGAAGCGCATGTGACCTTTGAGGACGATGCGGGTGCCTACGATCAGAAGGATGCGGCAGGATTCATTCAACTCAACGCGCTGCGCCTGAAGCTTTTGGCGGCGCGGGAGCGTCGACTGAAGCCATAGACGTACGAGACGTACGATTCGAGCCAGACAAGGCCCGGCCCAGCGCCGGGCCTTACTTTTGCGCGCGTCGCATTAATTCAACTGTAAGGATTTGCGGTTTATCCTTCCCTCACGGCGCGGGCCAGTAAGACCGTACGCACAACAAAGCCTTGGCGGCCATTTCGAATGACTCTTGCGGAAGGATGACCAGCATTTTGGGTGAGGTGACCGATATATCGACCGGGCCGATGGCAACGTTCGATGTACCAACCCGGCCATCTGGCGCGAAATTCAACCCATCAATGGGATACTCCAGACCATCTGACACCCCCTCGACCGCGCCCATGGGGAAAAGAGACACCGGGGTGCCATTTTTCAGATCCAGTCGGATCGACGGAGGACAGAGAAACACAAGTTCCTCTACACCCAAGAGCAAACAAGGCCGGTCAGGATGACGAACAAGCGTATTGTAAGCCGCGAGTTGATGATCAAGCCGATTGCCAGAAAACCCGATTCCGATCACCAGCGGTGCATCTATATTGCGAAGGCATTTGTCAAAATCGGTGGTGTCCTGGTCAGGTATCTTGTGAAGCGCGGAGTTTGGAAGACGGTCGCGCGCTGCTTCACTGAGCGAATCGAAATCGCCTATCACCGCGCCGGGTACCACTCCATTATAAAGAGCCGCATCCGCCCCACCGTCAGCGGCAACAACCGTCGGTCCAAGGGATTGCGCACGATCAAGCAGCGTTTTCTTGATCTCGGCCCCGCCGATCAAAGTTACGGGTTTGTTATCGGCTACAATCATGTTCAAAATTCCGGATTGATCCCTATTTCGGAAACAGATCACATTCTCACCACGAAATGATACGGTAAAATTCTAAGAATCGGGCATCTTTGGTCTTGGCTGTGGTGATATGCCTACTCCTTGCAGTTAATGCGGAGCGAGCGAAATAATGGTTAGTTCAAGTAAAATACTCACAGTCTCATACGGCACCTTTTCGTGCACACTCGAAGGCTTCGATGATTCCTTCGATACGATGAAGGCAATCTCGGAATACTTCCGGGATCTGGCCGCAGATGACCGTTACTTCGGAGCAGAACCGCCGACGCCCGACGCGGATATGTTGGCCCGGATCGCAGAACGAGAAATCACGCGGCGCGTGGATGCAAGCGAACAAGAAGGCAAGATCGTCCTGCGCGCGGCAGAAGGTGCCGCGCTGAATCCCCCCGCCGAGGAGCGGGAGGCACAAGATCCACAAGAGCAAGACGAGCAGCCCGCAGAACAGGCCGCGACTCCCTTGAAAGATGAGGCCGAATCCCCCGCTCCACCCGCAGAGGCCGCAGCCGAACAAACCGACGAGTTTTCCGAAACGCCGCACGCGGAACCCGAAGCGGCCCAAGCGGACGCCGAACCGGAGGTCACTGACACGCCTGTGGCCGAACCTGCGGCTGAAACAGAGTCTGATTCAGCGATCAGCGCCGCAACGTCTGCCTTTGATGGTGATGACACTGCCCAACCGATCACAGAAGCCGAGTTGACAGAGCCGGAGGCCGAAGTTGCCACCGCCCTTGTGGCCAAAGAACCGCCGGAGCAGACGCCCGACCCGATCACAGAACCCGAGGCGGAAGCAGACGACATTGCGGACGAGACAGCGCCCTCGGATTTCGAAGCCGCGCAAGAGGCAGACCCCACAATTGCAGCCGAGGTTGACCAAGAAGGCGATAGCGTTGCGGATCGCCTGCGCCGTATCCGGTCGCTGGTCGATGAGACTGACGCCGACTTCCAAGACTCGGTTTATTCCGAAGACGAGCATGCGCAGGATTTTCTGAATGAAACGGCCGCAGACCTTGATGAGGCCTTGCGTGCCGATGATGCCATGGAAACCGTAGCGCAAGATGAAACGGCAGAACCTGATCTGGCCGCGATTCTTGGGACGGTGGAAGAAGACTCGCATGCTCAAGACGACGAGCCGGAACCGGGTGAATCCACTGATGTCCCGCATGACAGCATTGCCGATAAAGTTGAAAAGGCTGCCCCGGAGATTGCCGAGGATACGCTGGCGCAACTTCTGGCCGATGCAATGCCGGACGAGGACACCGATTCAGAGCCTGCTGCGGTGTCCGAGGAAGCTAGTGCCGAGGAAGACACCGAAAAGCGCCCCACAGTTCAGGCCCGCGTGGTCAAAATAAAACGCAGCGAATTTGAGGCTGCGATCAGTGAAGGGTATCTTCAAGAAGACGAGACTGACAGTGATATCGACGATAATCTTTTTGGGGACGACTCAGGGCTTAGCGCCGAAGAAGAGGCCGATTTGCAGCGCGAATTGGCCGAGGTCGAAGCCGAGTTCAACCAGACGGATCAAGATCATGCAGAGGATTTCGATGCGCCCCTGAAATTGACCGAAGCAGATCAAGTTCAGGAAACCGCCAAGGATGAGGCGTTTGAAGCCCCGGAAAAAGAGGCTCCGGCCAAGGCAGGCATCGAAAACGAAAGCCTTGACGCAGAGGCCGAAGAAGAAGAAACGCCACGCGGTATTTCCAAGCTGCAACGCGCAGAACGTCAGGCCGATCTGGCCCGAATTTTCGACGAAGCGGATACACAGCTTGACGAGCCTGAATCAAACCAACGCCGCAACGCCATCCAACATCTGCGCGCCGCCGTAGCCGCGACGCGCGCCGAGAAGAAGGCGGGGGCGTCGCTCAAGCAAGATGTAGACGAATCGCCCTATCGCGATGATCTTGCCAACGTCGTCCGCCCGCGCCGGCCGGAAGCCGGTGAAGGCCGCCCGCGTTCCAGCCGCCCGGACGTCAAACCCAGTTCACCCACGCCATTGAAACTAGTGGCTGAGCAACGGGTTGATGTGGCGAGCACGCCGGTCCGCCCGCGCCGTATCTCGAAGGCGAGCATGGCGGAGCCCGAGGCCCTTGCACCGACGCCTGATGTCGATGGCAGCTTTACGGATTTCGCCGAGGAAATGGGCGTCAAGGGTTTGCCCGAACTGCTTGAGGCGGCGGCGGCCTATATGTCGGATGTCGAAGGCCGCCCGCAGTTCTCGCGCCCTATGCTTATGGGTAAGCTGAAAGAAGTCGAAGGCCGGGAGTTCAGCCGGGAAGATGGTCTGCGGTCTTTTGGACAACTGTTGCGCCAAGGCAAGCTACAGAAACTGAAGGGTGGGCGGTTCTGCGTAACCGACAGCACGGACTTCAGGGCCGAAGAGCGAAACGCAGGCTAGGCAGCTATCCACTAGATAACAAAGCCCCCGGTCCTCGCGCCGGGGGCTTCCTTGTTAAAGCGCGACAGCACGGAGTTTTTCATAAGCGGGCATGGCGGCATCCGCGAGATCCGCCCGCGGTCCGTCGAGCGTAGGAAGAGGGCCTTCGGCATTAGCAAACCCGGTTGAGCCATGGACAGAAGCGTACCAATGTGCCGCCCATACGCCATCATCCGGGTGGCCACCTGCCGCCCAAGACAGCATGCATGGATCCCACTCCAGATTGACCACCTCACAAAGGCGTTTGAGTATGTTTTCGGGGTCACGGCGGATGTCGGCGGAATCAATCACCACCGGCGCATGGCCTTGGGCGACAAGTTGTTCGTAAAGTTCCAACTGTTGCGCAAAGCCAATGTCGGCGAGCGTGGGGTTGTCGTATTTCGCCGAGAAGCTGGCGGCGACACGGGCAGGATGGCGTATAAGAAAGACGTTTGTCATCTGCGCCACCCAATCGCGCGGCACACCGTCAATCATATGCTGCGCCATGTGTTTTTGGTAAAAATGTGGTTTTTGGGAGGGTATAGAGCCTAATAATTGATTCACAACAACCTTGGGATCAGTGGGTTGAGAGGCGATGATTTCATCCCGCATGGGATGCTGCAACCCGGTGAGGGTCAGATAGGCGGCGTAAAAGGGTTCATCGACAACGGCAAAATCCGAGCGCGCACCGAAGGAATACATCATCGCGGTCGATAGATTGCGAGGGCCGGACCACATGGCGATGCGCATATGCGAACTCCTTACTTGAGTCGTGGACAGTGAATCAGCCGCAGTTGCGGTTGATTAGAGACTTGTAGAGAGCTCTTATCCGGGCTGTCACGGGTCCCATTTCACCATCCCCGATGGGGCGTCCGTCAATCTCGCTCACGGGGGTTTGCGCGCCGAAGGTACCAGTCAAGAAAGCCTCATCGGCGCCGTAGGTATCGACGAGGGAATAATGCCGCTCGTAAACCGGAATTCCATCCTCGCGGCACAGGTCGATGACCTTCTGACGGGTGATCCCGTTCATGCAGTAATCGCCCGTCGAAGTCCAAACCTCGCCCTTGCGGACAATGAAGAAGTTGCAGGCATTGGTGGTGTTCACGAAACCATGCACATCAAGCATCAAAGCCTCATCGGCGCCCGCCTTTTCGGCGGCGATGCAGGCGAGGATGCAATTGAGCTTGGAATGGGAGTTCAGCTTGGGGTCTTGGGTCATCGGCAGCCCGCGCTGATGCGGCACGGTGGCCAGACGGATCGGGCGTGCGATCTTGGGCTTGGAATGTTCCATGATGATGGTCATGGTAGGCCCCTGTTGCGACAACGAAGGGTGCTGAAACGGTCGGGTTTTAACACCGCGCGTCACCATAAGCCGGGCATGGGCATCCGTGTGCATCTCGTTGGCTTTTTGTGTCTCTAACACAGCCTGAAACACCTCATCACGAGTCATGCCGATGTCGAGATCAATGGCATTGGCCGCCTCGAACAAACGGTCGAGATGCTCATCGGCGAAGGCCCAAGTGCCGTTATAGAGGCGCAGGCCTTCCCACACGCCATCACCCAACATGAAGCCACTGTCATAAACACTGACCTTGGCCTCGTCCTTTGGCACGACCTGACCATTCAGCCAGATCTTGATCGTTTCGTTACGGGCGTCTTCCTGTGCCTGATGGGTCGTTTGGTGGTCCGACATGCTACCCCTCTGTTCGCCATGTCAGGCGAGGCTAGGCGGGTGCGGGTCCAGTGCCAAGTGGTAAATTCAGATCACCAGAGCGTGAGGTCACGCCAGAGTGAATTGGCGGGCGCGTTGAAGAAAGGCAGTGTGGCACTAACGAATTGGAGGGCAAAGCCATGAAATGGCAAATACGAGACCTGAAAGCAGGGCTATTGGCAGTATTGATCGTCGTGGGCCTTGGGGTAGAGACACGAACGGCGCATGCGGCGGGCACCGAGGTTGTTACCGTCGCGGGGGGCTGTTTCTGGTGCGTCGAAGCGGATTTCGAAAAAGTACGCGGCGTGCGCGAGGTTGTTTCGGGGTACACCGGCGGCAACGTGGCGAACCCGACCTACAAGCAAGTGGTGCGCGGCGGCACTGGGCATTACGAGGCGGTCGAGATCAAGTATGACCCGGCCAAGGTGTCGGCGCGGCAGCTATATGACATGTTCTTTCGGTCGGTCGACCCGACCGATGCGGGCGGGCAATTCTGTGATCGTGGAGAAAGCTATCGCACGGCGATATTCGTCTCTGATGCGGCCGAAAAGCAAGCAGCAGAGGCCGCTAAAGTCGAGGCGGAAAAGACGCTTGGCCAGAAGATCGTGACACCGATTTTGCAGGCGTCCGAGTTTTATGATGCCGAAGGATATCATCAGGATTATTATAAAAGCGACGACTTGGTGCTGACGCGCTTTGGCCCCAAAAGCAAGTCAAACGCCTATGACCGGTATCGCGACGCCTGTGGGCGCGACGAAAAGGTGAAGGCGCTTTGGGGTGAGGCCGCACCTTTCGTGAATTGACCGAGCCAATCCCAACGAGGGCCGGCCGGGTTTCAAAGATCAGCCAACCTTGCAAGCCGCCAGCACCGCCATATTCAGCACATCGCTGGCGGTTGAGGTGGACGAACAAATCTGAATTGATTTGTCGATGCCCGACAGGATCGGCCCGATCACCGTGGCCCCGGCCATTTCTTGCATCAGTTTCACGGAAATCGAGGCCGAATGGCGGGCGGGCACCACAAGGATGTTGGCCGGGCCGGTGAGCCGTTGGAACGGGTAGCTATCCTGTGCCAGCGTATTGAGCGCGACATCAACGGTCATTTCGCCTTCGTATTCGAAATCAGCACCGCGACGCGCAAGCACCTCGGGGGCGAGGTGCATTTTTTCGGCCCGTTCGGATTTGGGATAGCCGAAGGTTGAGAAGCTAACGAAAGCAACGCGCGGTTCAAGGCCAAGGTGGCGAGCCACACCGGCGGCGCGGGTGGCGATATTGGCGAGGTCTTCCTCATTCGGCCATTCGTGGACCAGCGTATCGGCGATGAGCACGATTCGCCCCTTGTGCAAAAGTGCAGTGACACCGGCGACGCCGTTTTCGGCATTGGCGTCAAAGACGTGATTGATCCGCTCCATCACGTGAGCAGACTTGCGGGTAGCGCCGGTGACAAGGCCATCACCATGTCCATGGGCCAGCATGAGCGCGCCAAAAACGTGGCGGTCACGCGCTGCCATGCGGTGAATATCCTGCCGGTCGTGGCCTTTGCGTTGCAGGCGTTGGTAAAGCAGTTCCTTGTAGTCATCCAAACGGTCGGTCTTGGCGGCATTGGTGACTTCAAGCTCGCGCACGGCATCACCGAGGCCTGCGGCCTCAAGCTTGGCCTTCACGTCATCATCGCGGCCCACGACGATAGCCTTGCCCAGTCCGCTGCGCTGATATTGCACGGCGGCGCGAAGCACCCGGGGATCGTCGCCTTCGGCAAAGATCATCCGGGCCTGCGCATTGCGGGCGCGGGCGTTGATGGAGCGCAGGATGGAAGCCGTTGGATCCATCCGGGCGGCGAGGGTTTGCTCATACGCGTCCATATCCACAATGGGACGGCGCGCCGCGCCAGTATTCATGCATGCCTTGGCCACGGCGGGCGGCACGGTGTGGATGAGGCGCGGGTCGAACGGCGTGGGAATAATGTAATCGCGGCCAAA
>Ga0102940_1001789_pt1 | contig 13438 bp, 11 predicted proteins | sample SalPonR2_C_D1_MG_FD_78215 | JGI IMG/M metagenome (GOLD analysis project Ga0102940, IMG submission 78215) | Salt pond soil microbial communities from South San Francisco under conditions of wetland restoration - Salt Pond MetaG R2_C_D1_MG | ecosystem: Environmental > Aquatic > Marine > Intertidal...
AAGATGCCTGGAACTTGGGGGCCGCAGCCATTGGCGCCACGATTTACTTTGGCTCCGAAGAATCCAACCGCCAGATCGTTGAAGTAGCCGAGGCTTTTGCCGAAGCGCATGAACTGGGGATGGCAACGATCTTGTGGTGCTATACACGTAACGCTGATTTTAAAACAGAAAACAATGACTACCACACCGCTGCCGACCTGACGGGTCAAGCCAATCATATCGGAGTTACGATTAAAGCGGATATCATCAAGCAAAAGCTTCCCACTTTAAATGGTGGGTTCAAGGCGCTGAATTTCGGTAAGACCCATCCCAATATGTACGATAAACTCGTATCGGACCACCCCATCGATCTCACCCGCTATCAGGTGGCCAATTGCTACATGGGAAAAATCGGGCTGATCAATTCAGGAGGTGCTTCCGGCAAAAACGATTTTGCCGATGCCACACGAACGGCCGTGATCAACAAAAGAGCCGGCGGATCGGGGCTTATTTCCGGAAGGAAAGCTTTCCAAAGACCGATGAAAGAAGGGGTAGAATTACTCAACCTGATACAAGACGTTTATTTGAATGAGGAAATTACCATTGCCTGAATCCATGCCGAAAAAAGATCTCAAAAATGCCATGGCTGAAGCACTAAAAATAGCCCATGAACGCGGAACACCTTTCGGTGCGGTTTTGATCGATGCAAATTTTAAGGTATTGGCGGTAGCTGCAAACAGTACCCCTACCGACGGACTACTCGCTCATGCAGAGATGAACTTACTGAGCTATGCGGGAGCTCAACTCGGCAACTTGAGTCCGTACGCTTTGGTGTCTACCTGCGAGCCTTGCCCCATGTGTATGAGCGCCATTCTCTGGCACGGTATCGAAAAAGTTTATTTCGGAGCATCGATTGACGATGCCTCGAAATACCTTCCTCAGCTAAAGATCTCCGCGCAGGAAATGGCAGCACAATGCGGAAAGAAAACAGAAGTACGTGGAGGAGTTATGCGCGAGGAATGTATGGAGCTATTTGAATCAACGGCATGAAAAGCATCATTGAATGCGAACGCTTAAGCCATCCGTGCGAATCTCAGGCGAATCCATTTTGGAAGTCTAATCTTCCTTCAACACTTCGGTTTCCGGATGAAATGCGTACCAAGCAAACCAGTACAGGTGACTCACATTGATTTTCTCGCCTTCACTCGTGGTTATTTCTACCTCTTTTGCCAAGGGATCAAAATTGATTTTGAGAGTGACCTCTTGAAAACGATCTGAGAAAGTAGTCTTATCCATTTTTTCCAAAACGGGAATGGGATAGGCTTTGTGTTTCCCGTTTATTTCAATACCGCCAATCAAAGCTTTGGGATGAAAACGCTCACTGGTCTCACCGACCGGAAACATGAGATCACGATTTTCAGAATAATCGCCATATGGACTGCGTTCATAATTCCGATCGTAACCCGTTTTTTTGGATAGGACTCGCGTGGTCGGATGTTCTTTTGTCCAGTCTTCCCAAGTAGTAGAAGTGGCATCGATCACCTCAAGCTCCGTTCCTTTCTTGGGGCCGTTGATGGCCTCTCCCTTTATTTGAGACCAAAGACTTTCGGTATCCCGATCGTACATCACCACATTGCTGTTGTAAAGCAATCCGCTCACACCAAAATTGACGGGTTCACCGTCTATCAGTCTTGAAAATACGTAGGCGCTTCGACACAGCGGGCAATAACTGATTACCACCGGTTTTCCTTCCACCCGGTCGTTTACGATCTCATGCCACGTGAGAATCTTCATGGGATAAGCTCTAACCTCTTCGTTTATTTTCAGGCCAATCACCTTGTCATCGGAAGACATAAAATCTGCATCAGAGGCCGAAATGAAATCGGGATCGTCGATAGAAGGAATTGCATCGCGGGTGGCGGTTCCTACGCGGATCTCGTCAATCGGGACCGTAGGCTCCTCGATCTCAAATCCATTTACAATCATTACTTCGCCTGTATTCTCGGAAGAATTTTGACCGGTACAGGAAAAAGAGATAAAAATCAGACTACAGATGTACCAAATTTGTTTATCGCTATTCATATTATTTTAATGGCGTGTTGTGAAAAATGTTCTTGCGGATACTTTCGTGTTAGGGTCAGTGATTACCTTATCCTGTAATAAACCGAAAGCAACGCAGAAGAACGCATTGCAATGAAAGATGTCAAAGACAATTTGACCAAGATCTTCACCATTGTAAATTAGTCAAATACCTGAATACATTGCTCAAATCAAGAAATTGATGAATATTTTATATCTTCTTTATACAATCATTTTGGTCAAATAATTAAATTATTCAAGATGTCAGACCCCAAGCCCAAAGAGACCGAAAAGCTAAAGAGAAAGCTCAACTTACCTCTATTGATATTTTATGGATTCGGGACGATTCTTGGCCTGGGTATTTTATTTGCATTGGAGGAAAGCATGCGGTGAAGTAGGCTGCTAGCGCCAATGGAGCCAAGGATTCTGCTGTAGATAATATAAAGGCACAGATTTTTCAATCTGCGCCTTTCAATGACTTCAGTGATACATTACGGTCTCCCTCTATTCTTTAATCTTTAGGTTCATCCTTCCCAACAAGTGATCACTCACTTTTTCTTGAGCCTTGGCGATTTCATCCATCGAATAAGTCTTTCCGATATGGACTTTGAATGTGCCGGATTCAACCAATTTATTCAAAGATTGAATCAGCTCATCTTCAATTTTTCCGTTGTAGCTGTCAATTTGGAGATCGTTAATGGCTTCCGGCTCGGGCTCTACGCCCATGGGATATGCGACTCTTCCGTCACTTTTAAGCGCTTTGAGAGCTTCTTGGGCTTTTTCTCCGCCGGTGGCGAGTATAGCGGCATCGATACCATCAGGTGCAAAATCGCGTGCCGCGGAAAGGACATCGTCTTCCTTCCCGTTTACGGCTGCATCTGCTCCTAAATTGCGTGCAAGCTCAACACCGTCTTTACCGGATGCTACGGCAAAAACCTTTGCACCCATTTTTTTTGCGATTTGGATCGCCAGATGCCCGAGGCCGCCGCTTGCGCCAAATACCATAAGACTCTCTCCTTGCTGAATCTTCAATGTATCGCGCAATCCTCTCAAGGCAGTACCTCCGTCAACGGTGAGAACACTGGCCTGTTCCAAATCGAGGTTTTCCGGAATGCGCCATGCCTCATTTGTTTTTAAAACGGAATATTCGGCATAGAATCCATTGTCGTGTTCTTTTGGCATAAGCTGGCCGTAGACACGGTCGCCTTCAGAAAATTTATCCTGTCCTTTGCCGGCCTTTTCTACTATTCCACTTCCTTCCGTTCCCAAGATTTTGGGAAACTCCGGTTCTTTATCCATCATTTCGGCAAATATTCCTTCGCGTTCCCCTGAATCCCAAACGCCGACTCCGGCAAAATGTGTCCGCAGTAAAATTTGATCGTCTGCGATCTCAGGTTTTTTAAATTTAACGACTTTGAGTTTGTCGGTGCCGCCGAATTCTTCGATGGCCACTGCTCTCATATTTTCTTGTGTGTTACTCATGATTGTTTGATTTTTAACTTGATTGTGTTCACAGGAGAATTAGAAGAGGTATTTGATCAATTCCACCGTGCCGTCAAATGAAATGTGTTCGAAATTATTTCGAATTTCCTGCACGACTGCAGATGCTCAGACCGGCTTCCCGGATAATCGGAATTTGTCACCACCTATCGATAGCCGATAAAATCCAAGATCGTTTTAACGAACTTTTCTTCTGTACTTGCGTTCGGCTGCATGTGTCCGGTAAATTCTAACTTTATTATCCCAAAAAAGCAAAGTATGAGACTGATCTCTTTTCTTTTTCTCCTGTCACTTATCTCGTGCAATAATGATTCCTCTAATGTCGGAACACAGAATTCTGAACTGCCCGAAAAAACGAGCATAGCCGATATAGAAATAGGCATAAGAGATTACATCTCTCGAGAAACCGAGCAAAACAGCGGGTTTTTCCCTTTGCCAAACGATTCGAGCACGATGAAACTCAAACTCGTCAGAGTGCATACGGAGTACCTCTCCAATTTGGGTCCCGACAGTCATTTTGCTTGTGTAGACCTTGCCGATGAGAAAGGTGATGTATATGATGTGGATTTTTTTCTCACGGGAAAGCCGGGCAACATGCACGTAACCGAAATGACCTTGCACAAAGAAAATGGCAAGCCATTCTACAATTGGAAACAGCTAGCCGATAAAACCTGGAAAAGAGTTGATGTAGAATCTTCTGACAATCGACTTATGGGAGTGGTAGAAGGCGAAGACCGGTTTCGCTTTCGCTATGAAGTAGAGATCCCTGAAATTGAGGAATCGGCTGAGATATGGATTCCCGTTCCCACCTCCAATCCATGGCAAGACGTGACATTACTCTCTCAAAGTTCTGAAAACCGAGGTACCCTCAAACAAGAAAGTGAATACGGCAATCAGTACTATTACTTGCAACTCGATGAAAAAGACAGCAATATCCCGTTGATTTTTGAATATGAGGTAGCCCGAATGGAAAAGAACCCGTACGCCAATAATGACGAAGACCTCAGCAGGTATTTGACCACAAGTAAGTTGATGCCCGTAGGTGGTCGATTTGAGTCGATTGTAAACGAAATTTTAAAAGGAAAGCGAAAAGATTCTGACCTCATGAAGGCGCGAGCCATTTACGACTACGTCGCAGACACGCTGAGGTATCGAAAGGCAGGTGAATACGGCACTGGTGATGCCAATTACGCCTGCGATTCACGCAGCGGAAACTGCACTGAGTTTCACTCTTACTTCATCAGCTTGGCGCGCTCTGCTAATATCCCCGCGCGATTTGCCATTGGGGCAGCCATTCCTGCCGAGCGCAATGAGGGCGGAGTAAATGGCTACCATTGCTGGGCAGAGTTTTACGCTGAGGGTAAGTGGTGGCCGGTCGATATCAGCGAGGGAAATAAATATGCGGCTCTATCCACTTATTATTTCGGTCATCATCCCGCCAATCGACTTGAATTCAGCAAGGGACGCGACCTCATTTTAGACCCAATGCCCGAAACGGGCAAAGTTCCTTTCTTCGCTTACCCCGTTTTTGAGCAAAAAAACAAACCCTCGCGCGTCAAAACAAAATTCAGCTTTGTGCGCGAGGGTAAAATGGATTCTTAACTGCTGAGCTCTTTTAATTCGGATGCTCGTCACCGCCATCAGTAGGGTGCTCTTCGCCCTCACCGTGGTCGTGGTCGTGATCTGCGTGAGAAGTATCTGCATCCATCATTTCTTCTTCCATGCTCTCTTCTTCCATCATATCATCGGAATCATCCATTTCCACTTCTTCAGTTTCAGTTTCAGTTGATTCAGTTCCACTTTCACATGAGGTGGAAAACATGGCCATTCCAAATAGGAAAGCGGCTGTAAATAATAAGCTTGTTGCTTTTTTCATCCGTTCGAGTTTTAAATGATAAAGCTAGCAGGAATAGATAAGTACCGGTTCGTATGCTTTACTGTTTTTCAAAAATGAGTCGTTGACAACTGCATGTCTGTTTCGTCATCATTGTTCTTTCGAAATGGAGATCTAATACAATCGAGCCCTAACCTTATTACACGTTTGGCATTCTCAGCTTAAGAATCTCGTCCACTCCTCTTGCTTGGTCGCACTGTAAATTCGGGAAGGAGTGAGCAATCGCTTAAATGCCAAACCTCGCCTCGCGCAGTAGCGCTCCACCTCATCCACTTGTGCTTTGATATTCGGAATGCCCGAGAAGGTTTTTCGCGTAAAACAAACCCGCTTTAATTCGTGCAATTCATCCATGACGCTTGTGACATTGTTCCAACTGATCACCCTCGAATCCAAGTAATCATCAGAATAATTGGCCTCTTGACCCGGTTCGACGCCTACAATGGCTATCAAGTCTACGAAGTCAATGTGGTATTCGACGATAAACTGTCGTTTCGCATCCGGCGATGCCGTTTTTAGCGAGCTTTCGCCAAAGGCTAAGGGAAGTAGTTTCCACAGGTGGTTTTGCGGTCGGCCGTAAAAAAATTCGGCTTTGTTCTGAGTGGTCTCAGGATTGAAGGTCCCGATGATCAGGGTCTGCGTTTCGGGACGGACATTCCTTCCTTTAAAGCGATGGGTAACCTGAGCCGTCGGTGCCAATGCTAGCGGTTGCTCTTCGGAGCAGGCCTCCTTTTTGACTTGGGCTTGTTGCGCACATAGATCAGCTTATTCGATCCTCTGTTGCCTTGTCGTTCCTCGATCTCAAATTCGCCGATGGAGTCGATCAAGGGAGTCAGCTTTTGAAACCCGTAGTTCCGAGAGTCGAAGTTCGGCTGCTTCTTCTGAATCAAACTTCCTACATCACCCAAAAAGGCCCAACCATCTTCATCAGATAAATCGGAAATGGAGGCTTTGATCAACCGAATGTCGCCCGCAGTAATTTTATCAACTCCTCCCTTCTCCTCTTGGGGTTCTTTCGATTCTTTCTTATCGTCAGACCGCGATTTTAAGATTTCGACGTAGATAAACTTGTCACAGGCCACGATGAAAGGGGCAGGTGTCTTCTTCTCTCCCAGTCCGATAACTTGCATGCCCGCCTCGCGCAGTCGGGTAGCCAATCGGGTGAAATCGCTGTCGCTCGACACGATGCAAAAGCCGCTCACCTTTCCCGAGTAGAGGATGTCCATCGCATCGATGATCATCGCCGAGTCGGTGGCGTTCTTGCCCTTGGTATAGCCGTATTGTTGAATGGGGGTGATGGCATTCTCCAGGAGGAGGTTCTTCCATTTTGAAAGTCTGGGATTCGTCCAGTCGCCATAAATGCGCTTGATGGTCGGGTTACCGTATTTGGTAATTTCCTCCATCATTTCTTTCACGTGAGCTGAAGGTATGTTGTCGCCGTCGATTAAGACGGCCAAAGTCGTATTATCCATGTTCTAAAAGGGATTTGGGCAAAGGTGGGAATAATTAGTAGATGGTCGATAGTCGTTTGTCTTTAAGTATTTGGTAGGAAGCAGATAGTCGTCGGGGGGCCCCAACATATCAATGGAAACGTTGTGGCTGGTGCCATAACCGTAGTCGAGACCGAATCGGACTCCGCCGAATGCGCAATACGCCAACGCATTCTTTAAACAAAACATCATCTAACTAAGTTAGATTCCCCACCTTTGCGCCCGAATTGGAATCTAATCAAATACATAGAACAGCCGTTTCGCAAGAGCGGATTATCAGCGAAGCCATCGACCTGGCAAAGGAAGATGGATGGAACAAAGTGACCGTTCGAGCCATTGCCGGAAGGCTCAAATACCAGCCACCGGTACTTTACCAATTTTTTAAAAATAAGGAAGAGCTCTTGCAGATGATCGCTGCCAGAGGCTTTGATCTGTTGACTGCAAATATGAGAGATGCAGCAGACGCTGAAGATTTACCGGAAGACAAACTTTTGGCTTTTGCAATGGCGCGTTTTCGCTTTTCGGTTGAAGAGCAGTGCCTTCAAAATCTTATGTTTTCAACAGCTCACCCGTGTTGGCATAAGGAGATGATTTTTTCTTCGATGGCGAGAACAAGAAACTTGGTAGAGGGGTTAATAAAAAACATAACCAAGAGGCAAGATGACTGTAGCGATCTCATCACAAACTTTATCGCTTTGACAAAGGGATACACTTTTTTTGCGACTGAACTTCCTGCGGCACTAAGTCAGGACTTTTTTTTTGGAAACAGCACGGCCGAAGATGCCTTTCTCAGCGCCATGAAACACTTCATTAATTCGATAAAACGAGATGGATAAAAGAAAAATAATAATCACTTTGGCGGGCGTGGGCGTGGCGGCTGCTTCGGTATTCCTGGCCATGAATTTGGAAAAGGAAGAAGAGCAGAGAAAAGAAGAAGGTGTTTCGGCTACGGCAGTGAGAGCTGAGGTATTCACTCCCGATACCATTCGACGCTACATTGATGTAACCGGTAGGTTGGTAGCCATGAACGAGATCCAGCTTTACGCCGAAGTTGGTGGTCAAGCTTTTTTTGGCAATAAACCATTTAAAGAGGGAACCCGCTTTTCGCGAGGCGAGGTAATTATCAGAGTCAATAGCGACGAAATAGAAAGTTCACTTACGGCTGCCCGAAGCGGCTTTCAAAGTTTGCTTGCCTCTGTCATTCCCGATCTTAAACTCGACTTCGAAGACTCAGCCGAAAAATGGGAAAACTACCTCTACGATATCGACATCAATAAACGCCTTCCGGCGCTTCCCGAAACCGATGATCGAAAGCTCAAACTTTTTCTAAGCGGCAGAAATGTCTATTCCAATTACTACAATATCAAGCAAACCGAAACGCGCTTTGACAAACACCTCATCACCGCCCCCTTTAACGGAAGTGTGACCGAAGCCAATATCGACGAAGGCGAGCTGGTGCGCGTGGGCCAACCTCTGGGAGAATTTCTTTCCACAGGACAATACGAAGTAATGCTGGGCGTGAGTTATGAGGATCTGCAATACGTTAAGCCCGGAAAAGAATTCAAATTGGAAGATGTGAATACCGGAGCGATGTACCGCGCCAAGGTGTCACGTATCAATGACAAGGTAGATCCCGAAACCCAACAGGTTCAAATCTATGCTGAGATTCGCGATGACCGCGCCAAGAGCGGGGTTTTCGTGAAAGGTAAAGTTCCCGCCGGGACCTATACGGACGCCATTCGCATCCCGACTGACGCATTGGTGAACGAAAATGCTGTGTTTGTAGTTGGTGATAGCACTGCCAATCTGATGGAAATCCAAACCCCTTACGTAGGCGCCGAAACAGCCATCATAAAGGGCATTCAAGAGAAAACCAGAATCGTGATCGACCAGCACAATGAATCGCTAGACGGCTCGGTAGTAACGGTGGTAAATCTAGAGGAAGAATGAAGAAAGTCGTTGCATTTTTTATTCAAAACCAACTCTTGGTCTTTCTGGGTTTGATCCTTATTGCGGTAATGGGAGTGCTCTTAGCGATGCGGATGAACACTTCCTTTTTTCCGGCTCAAGACGAGAAGTTCATCATCATTGAGTCAACGTATCCGGGTGCCTCACCCCGCGAAATTGAAGAAGGGATTACCCTAAAAATAGAGGACAACCTCAAAGGGGTCTCGGGAATTGATCGGGTAACCTCGACCAGTGCCGAAAATTCTGCAAACATTCGCGTAGAACTCGAAACCGATGCAGATGCCGATCTGGTATTGCAAGATGTCAAAAATGCCGTGGACCAGATTCCCAATTTCCCGGAAGGAATGGAGCAAATTGTGGTCTATGTGCAAGAAATCGTCAACTTCACTGCCAGGCTTGCCTTGGTAGGCGATGTATCGCTTAAGGCCTTGGAAGAAACTGCCGACTTGGTGGAAGACGACCTGAGAGCCCTTCCCGAAATTTCTAAAATTGAAGTCTACGGATATCCTGAACAGGAAATCGAAGTTGCAGTTCAGGAAAGCAAACTCCGATCTTACAACCTCACCTTTCAAGAGTTGGCTCAAGCCATCAGTGAACAAAACATTCAGGTAACGGGTGGAAGAATCCGTGGAAAGGAAGAAACCATCATTCGCTCCGACCATCGGGAATACACTGCCAACGCCTTGTTGGACGTGACCCTGAAAGTACTCGACAACGGTAAAAAGGTCAAAGTGCGAGATGTGGCAAACATCAAGGACGACTGGGCCGAAAGCACCAACGCGGGATATTTTAACGACGAGCGAGCCATCTTTATTACGGTAAATACGCTGAACGAAGAAAACATTTTGAAAGCGGCAGACTCGATCGAGGAATACGTCAAGGAATTCAATAAACGTGGCGGAGCCATCGATTTGGTTTTGGTAGAAGACGGTACTACCAACCTAAAGGACCGGATAAGTTTACTTCAGGAGAACGGCATCATCGGAGCCATTCTGGTATTTATACTGTTGGCCCTTTTTCTCAGAATCAGGCTGGCATTCTGGGTGGCAGTCGGGATTCCCATCTCGTTCTTGGGAATGTTCATCGTGGCCTACCTTACGGGAATAACGATAAACGTCCTCTCACTTTTCGGGATGATTCTGGTGATCGGGATTTTGGTGGACGATGGTATTGTGGTGGGAGAAAACATCTTCCAGCATTACGAGCGCGGAAAACCGAGGCTACAAGCAGTAATTGATGGGACTGTAGAGGTGATGCCCTCAGTGGTTTCGGCCATTTTGACCACCTGCGTGGCTTTCTCATTCTTCTTGTTTATCGACGGACAGCTCGGTGAGTTTTTCAGCGATGTGGCCATCGTGGTGATTGCCGCTTTAGGATTTTCCTTGATAGAGGTATTCCTCTTTTTGCCCGCTCACCTTGCGCATATCAAAGACCTGAGCGATGAAGCCAAACCCAATAAAACCAAGGAACGCGTTGAGCAAACCTTGATTCAATTCCGAGATAAGATTTTCCAACCCGTCGCTGATTTTGTGCTGGAGTATAAGATTTTCAGTTTTTTGATTATCGCAGCGATGTTCATCATTACGATTGGCGCATTTAGCGGAGGCGTGATTCAGGCTGTATTCTTTCCCAATATCGAACAGAACAAAATCAACATCAGCTTGGAACTGCCCGCGGGAACTTCGGAAGAGGTAACCCAAAAAAACATGGAATACATCCTCAACCACGTGAGGGAACTGAACCAAGAATATACCGAGAAAGAAGGTGTGGAACAGAAGCTTATCGAAAACATAGAACTCAAACTGGGACCACAGAGCAATCAAGGTGATGCAACACTTTACTTGGTCAATTCTGAAAACCGATCAATCAGAAGTTTTGAAATAACGGCAGACATCCGCCAAAAAGTAGGCCCGATTCCACGTGCGGAAAAACTCAGTTTCGCCACTCAGACTCCCTTTGGAAAACCGATAAACATCTCTTTCAGCGGAAACGATTACGAGAAATTGAGACTGGTAACGGAGGAGTTTAAAGAAGAAATTCGGAAAACGGGAAAGGTTAAAGATCTCGTCGATAACGACAAGGCCGATCAACCCGAACTCAACCTCACCTTGAATGACGCGGGGAGGGCTTTGGGCTTTACCGAGCAGGCGCTCATCGGACAGGTGAGAAGTGGTTTTTTCGGCTACGAGGCGCAGCGACTCCAGCGAGGTGATGACGAGGTTAAAGTCTGGGTTCGCTATGCGCTCGACGATCGAAAAAGCGTAAACGACTTGGAAAGAATGAGAGTGGTATCTCCCGAAGGACGACGTGTGGCTGTGGGTGATATAGCCTCGATTGAATCAAAAAAAGGCCTCATTGCCATCAATCACCGTTCGGGAAGAAGAGAAATAGCGGTGGAAGGCGAAGTGGCTTCACTGGAAGTAAATACACCTCAACTTCTTGCCAATGTCCGCGATAGCATCATCCCTCCTATTTTATCCAAGTATCCCGGAATTGATGTGAGCTTTGAAGGTCAACAAAGAGAAACGGCGAAATTACAGAAGTCAGTAGCTCAAGTAGGACCTGTAATCCTGGTCTTAATTCTTGCCATTCTCATAGTAAGCTTTCGCTCCTACAGTCAGGCTTTTGCTCTGCTTATGCTTCTACCCTTTGGATTGATCGGAGCTGCATGGGGACATTTTATCCATGACCAGCCTATGAGTATTCTCAGTTTCCTCGGCATAATAGCCTTGATCGGAGTTTTGCTCAACGATGGATTGGTCTATATCAACACCTTCAACGGTTATCTACAAGAGGGTATGGAATTCGATAAAGCGCTGAAGGAAACGACTATGTCGCGATTCAGGCCCTTGCTTTTAACAACCCTGACCACATCAGCAGGTTTGGGTCCGCTCATTTTCGAAAAGAGTTTTCAAGCTCAATTCCTCATTCCCATGGCCATCAGTATCGCGTATGGATTAATTCTCGGTTCACTTCTGATCGTCTTGCTACTTCCCATTACACTCACCTTTGTGAACAGGGTCAAGGTTTTTGCGACTTATTTATGGGAAGGAACAAAACCTGCGGTCGAATCGGTAGAAGAGGCCATAAAGCGTCAGAAAAAAGAGGAGGTAAACGTATGAAACGGTCTATTTTGAAAAGAGGACTTTTTACACTTGTACTCCTGTCTTCCTTGGAGATTTCGGCGCAGATAAAATTGGAAGAGGCGGTGAGCATTGCTTTAAAAAACAACTACAATGTTCGTATCGCCGAGTTCAATCGAGAAATAGGAGAAAACAATTCTGAGATCGGCAATGCAGGTCTCCTGCCGCGGGTCTTTCTACAAGCCAACGGCTCATATAGCGAAGAAGATACTGAGCTGACTTTCGCTACACCAGAGCAACCACCCATCGATCAGGAAGGCGCGGCCACCTTGACTTATGGCGCGAGTGCCAATTTGGAATACACACTTTTCAACGGTGGTCGACGGATCAATACCTTGCAGCGGCTGCAGAGCTTAAGTGAAGACGCCCGCCTTCGTGAAAGGCTGGCCATGGAAAACACGGTCCTCCAAGTGTCGCGAAACTTTCTCAATGCGATGGGACTGCAAGAGCAAGTAGATATTTTGAAAGAAACGGTAGAGCTTTCCAAGGAAAGATTGAACCGAGCCCAACAAAACTATGACTACGGAAATACCACAAAGCTCCAAGTCCTGAATGCCGAAGTAGATTTGCGTCGCGACAGCATTGAATTGGCACAAACCCGATTGGAATTTGGCAACAGCAAGCGAAATTTGTACTATTCCATGGGTATTCCCGCCGATACGAGTATCACTCTCAATGCCGAGTATGAATTGAAAAGTCTTCTCGACAAGCAAGAACTACGTGAAAAGGCACTCAATACAAATACGGCTTACCTGCGTGCGCGCAACGCCCTGTATACCGCCGAAGAAGGTTTGGAAACCACCAAGTCTGACTTGTGGCCCACCTTGGCAGCCAATGCCGCATACCAATATCAATACTCCGATTTTGAAGCCAACTTCCTAAGCACACAGGAAAATCTGGGGTGGAATGCCGGCCTTACTTTTCGCTTCAACATTTTCGATGGAAACAGAATTCAGCGCGCCATCCAAAATGCAGAGTTGGACCGAGAGATTGCGCAAGTAGAAGTTGAAATGGCCCGCAATGAACTCATTCGGCTGCTGAGCAATGCCTACGAAACCTACCTGACGAATTTGGAACTCTTAGAACTGAGCGAGCGAAACCTCGAACTGGCCCGAACGAATTACGAGCGCAGCGAGGATGCATTCGCTACGGGACAAATCACAGGCATAGAGTTGCGAAATGCCCAGCTCAACTTAAATGATGCCCAAACGGCTATCATCAGACAACAAATCACAACTAAAATTGCCGAACTCGGTTTACTATACGAAGCAGGCGTTTTACTCGAATAATATGAATCTGAAACAGTTTATTTGGATTGGAAAAGCAGAGGGTATCTCTTCTTTGCTTTTGTTTTTTATTGCAATGCCGCTTAAATATCTAGCAGGCAT
>Ga0102940_1001790_pt1 | contig 13437 bp, 10 predicted proteins | sample SalPonR2_C_D1_MG_FD_78215 | JGI IMG/M metagenome (GOLD analysis project Ga0102940, IMG submission 78215) | Salt pond soil microbial communities from South San Francisco under conditions of wetland restoration - Salt Pond MetaG R2_C_D1_MG | ecosystem: Environmental > Aquatic > Marine > Intertidal...
CCTCCCGGCATCCTGCGCATCGCCGCTCCCTATGCCCGGACCGAGGCCTTTGCCAAACGGTTGTACGGAAACACCCCGCTGGTTCTCGGGATGACGTTCAGCCTCGGTTTTTTCCTGTTCTCCCTGGTTCTACGAAACATGAATCGGTCCCTGCAGGCCATTGTCACCGTGGCCGGAGAACTGGGCCAGGGGGCCCAGGGCAAACGCATACGGGTTTCACCGGCCCGCGAATTCGACCCTCTGGTCTCGGCCTTTAATCAGATGGCAAAACGGATCGAGCACAATATCGCCACCATCACGACCCAGAAAAAGGAATCCGAAGCCATTTTGAACGGGATGCGGGCCGGAGTCATGGTCGTGGACGGGGAAGGAAAGATTCTGCGCGGCAACTACGCCCTTGAGGAAATTTTTCCCGGCATTCATGCCTTTGCCGGCAAAAACCCGCTCGAGGCCGTGCTCATCACCAAGCTGCAGCACATTTGCGAACAGGCGCTGCACAACAGAGAACGGGGGGACTTTTCCCAGATCTCGACCCAGATCGAAGTCGGCTCGGGCCGGTATTTCGAAGTCAGTGTGGTCCCGGTACAGGGAGAAAAAACCCTGGGCGCGATCCTGGTCTTTCATGACATCACGGAAATCAAGCGGGTTGAAAAAATCAGGCGGGATTTCGTGGCCAATGTATCCCATGAACTGCGTACTCCGCTGACCTCGATCAAGGGATACTCGGAAACCCTGCTGTCCATGCCCGCTCTGCGCGATGGGCAGGAAGGCAGCTTTCTGAACATCATCCTGCGCAACGCCAACAATATGAACAAGATGCTCGACGAGCTCCTGCAGCTTTCCCGCATCGAGGCCAGACGAGAGGCCATTGATCTGCGGCCCGTTGACGTCCCGGCCTCCATCTACAGCGCATGGAAGAGCTGCGAGCACATCATCGCGGAAAAAAACATCAGCTATGAAAATCTGACTCCCCGCGATCTTTCAAAAATCAAGGCCAATTCCGAACAAGCGGTTCAGGTTTTTCGCAATATTCTGGAAAACGCCGTCAAGTACGTCGCAGAGGAAACCGGAACCATCTCGGTCCGGGCCGAGGAGGATGCCGAGTCGGTCACCGTCACCGTTACGGACAACGGCCCCGGCATCCCCGAGGAAGATCAGAGTCGAATATTCGAACGCTTTTACAGGGTGGAAAAACACCGTAACAGCAAAATCTCCGGAACGGGGCTGGGCCTGGCCATCTGCAGGCACATTCTCCTCAACCATGGCGGAACTATCAGTGTCGTCAGTCCGGTACCGGAAACCGGAACAGGAAGCAGGTTCGTCATCACCTTTCCCAAGGCAGAATGACCACCCACCAAACGTCAGCAACCCATGAGACGCATATGATTCAGGACATCAAGATTTCTTCACAGCATCTCGATTTTTACTATTCCGACTTCCACGCCCTGCACGACATCACCATGGACTTCTATGTCAATCAGGCCACGGCCCTCATCGGACCTTCCGGGTGCGGAAAATCAACCTTTCTGCGCTGCATCAACCGCATGAACGACCTCATCCCCGGCACCCGGGTGGAAGGGGCCCTTGTTCTGGACGGCAGCAACATCTACGATCCCGGAGTGGACGTCGTTGAACTGCGCCGAAGTGTGGGAATGGTTTTTCAAAAGCCCAACCCGTTTCCAAAGACCATTTTTGAGAATGTCGCCTACGGGCTGCGGGTCAACGGGGTCACGGACAAGGAATACATCGCCGAACGGGTGGAGGAGAGCCTCAAGCTTTCCGCCCTGTGGACCGAGGTCAAAGACAGACTGCACCAGTCTGCTCTCGGCCTGTCCGGCGGGCAGCAGCAACGGTTGTGCATCGCCCGGGCCCTGGCCGTTGAGCCCGAAGTGCTGCTCATGGATGAGCCGGCCTCTGCCCTTGATCCCATCGCCACCCAGAAGATCGAAGAACTGATTCACGAACTCAAAAAGCAGTTCACCATCGTCATCGTCACCCACTCGATGCAGCAGGCCGCCCGTGTTTCGGACCGAACCGCTTTTTTCTACATGGGCAAGCTGATCGAGGTCGGACAGACAGACAAGGTTTTCACCCGTCCGGAGCAGAAGCAGACCGAGGACTACATTACCGGCAGATTCGGTTAAACGTACACCAGGGAAGTCCCCCTGTTTCAGATCCGATCATACTTTTTTTCATAACGAGGTAACAACAATGCAGTTCCACTTAGAGGAAGAGCTGAACCAGCTCAAGCTGAAGGCCCTGAGCATGGCCGCGAACACGGAACAGATCATCCGCAAATCCATCCGGGCCTACGAAAAACGGGATGAATTTCTGGCCGAGCAGGTCATCGACAGTGATGCGGAGATCAACAAGCAGGAAGTCGAGATCGATGAAATGAGCCTCCGCCTCCTGGCCCTGGAAGGACCCGTGGCCAGCGACCTGCGATTCATCCTCGGCACCACGCGAATCAGCGTGGATCTTGAACGCATCGCCGACGAGGCCGTGAACATGGCGGAACGATCCATGCTTCTCAGTTCCCGTCCGGTCCTCCCCTTCAGAGAAGAGGTTGTCGACATGGCCGAAAAGGCCCTGGCCATGTTCAAGGAGGCTGTGCGGGCCTATGCCTCGGGCGACGCGGAACTGGCCCTGTCCGTGTGCAAAATGGATTCGGACGTGGACATGCTCAACCATAAAAACGTGCGCAACATTATCGAGCACATGATCAAGGAGACCCCGGCCATCGAACGGTCGGTGCACACCATCATCCTTGTCCGACGCATCGAACGTATCGCGGACCTGGCCACGAATATCGCGGAATCCGTTGTGTTCATGGTTCGAGGGGTAAACATCAAGCACCAGAGTTTTTTCGATACCCGGAACTGACCATCCAAAAGATCCGATTCCGACTTCAACGATCCTCGGGCGACAACGTCCGGGGATCGTTTCATTTCAACCCCTCCACCTTGACCCGGACCACTCCGGCCTCGGTCATCTCCAGCAGTTCCGCCGCACCCAGAGAGAGGTCGATGATCCTCCCGTCCCCGCGATGAAACGGCCCCCGGTCGTTGATGCGTACAATGGTCGAGGTTCCCGTATCAAGCCTGGTGACCCGGACCAGAGAGCCAAAGGGAAGCGTCTTGTGCGCAGCGGTCATGGCGTTGCAGTTATAGGGCTCGCCGCTGGCAGTCCTGCGCTGGGAGCAGTCGGTCCAGGTGGCCAGTCCGTAGTCCGCGTACCCCACGGCGGAATCCCGCACCGTATACCGTTTGGACCCCATTCTATAGCTCGGTTCGGGCATGGCCCCTCCCGGGCCGATCTCCTGTTTGCCGCATGCCGACAAGGCAGAAAGCAGAAACAGGCAGAACACGACGAACAGGCCCTTCCCGATTCCCGAGAGGGACGGTTTGCAGTTCATGAGATGCTCCTTGTTGAAGAATGACCGAAAATTGGCTGCTAAAAGGATACCGCTCCTTTTGTCGGGAGGCAAATACAACGGCCCGGGACAGGAGATTTTGAAGAAATCCGAAAAAAATGCAAAAAGGGGGTTGCCAACGAAAACGATTTTCCCTAGATACCCTCTTCGTCGGTTGCGGTGCCGAGGTAGCTCAGTCGGTAGAGCAGGGGACTGAAAATCCCCGTGTCGGCAGTTCGATTCTGTCCCTCGGCACCATCCACGGCATTGAAGACGCCTTGCCCCTTGCGGGACAGGGCGTTTTTTTGTGTCCTGAAACCAGGAGACAAATTTTCCTTGCCATCCTTCCCGCTTTTCCCTAAAAGCCAATTTCGTCGGTTGCGGTGCCGAGGTAGCTCAGTCGGTAGAGCAGGGGACTGAAAATCCCCGTGTCGGCAGTTCGATTCTGTCCCTCGGCACCATTGACACGACCTGTACAGGCCGGACAGCAGAACTGCTGTTTCGGCCTTTTTCTTTTCATTCCGTTTGAACATCCCTTCCTTTTCGGATACATTCCACCGCATACAGTCCATTTCCCCGCTCCGACCGATTCCCTCAGGAGGCCCCATGACCATCCGAACCAGAAATCATTTCAATCTCCTTTGCGACATCAGCGACCTCGCCACCCTGCTGACCGGAACCGGCGACATCTCCGCCTTTCTGCAGCAGAGCGTCGAAATGGTGGCTACGGCCCTGCACGTGCCGGTCTGCTCCATCTATCTGTTTGACGAAGAGAGAAACGAACTGGTCCTCACGTCAACCACCGGGCTCAATCCGGCCTCCGTGAACAACGTCCGCATGCAGCCCGGCGAAGGTCTTGTCGGCCTGTGTCTGGAACAGCTCCGCCCGGTCCGGGAAGGAGATGCCTTCCGATCATCCCACTTTAAATATTTCGAAATCACCGGAGAAGACCCCTATGCCTCCTTCCTTGGCGTGCCCATCCGCCGCGGGAGAGAACGGATCGGGGTTCTGGCAGTCCAGCATCACGACAAAGACATATTCGGGCCGGTGGATGTCCGGGCCCTGCGGGCCCTTGCCTCACAGCTTGCGGGCCCCATCGAAAATGCCCGGCTGCTCATCTCTCTGCACGCCCGGGAAGCCCTGGGCCAGGAAGGTCTTTCCGATACTGTTCCCAGCTTTTTCAAGGGCAGACCGGTCTCTCCGGGCTGGGCCGAGGCTCCGGCCCTGATCCTGGAAAAAAACCGGGATTTTCTGACCACGGGCTATGCGGACCCCGACATCTCCTGGACCGAGAAGGATCTCGAGGACGCCCTGCAGCTCACGGGGGTGCAGCTCAAGGCGTTGCAGGAAAAATTTTCCGAACGCCTTCCGGAAAGCGCCTCCCTGATTTTCACCACCCACTTCATGATGCTCCGGGACAAAAAATTCGTGGACAAGATCCGGGAAGGTGTGGGCAGGGGGTTGACGCCTCCCCAGGCGGTCCGGGCCGTTGCCAGGCACTACATCTCGATCTTTCAGGCCAGCCCCAACGAATACATCCGGGAAAAGGCCACCGACCTTGAAGACCTCTGTTCCAGACTGCTTGCCAATCTGCTGAACCGCTCCGAACCATCCTCTGTCCGGGGAGGAGAACGGATCGTGGTGGCCCGGGAACTCTATCCCTCGGAACTGCTGAAACTGGTTTCGGACAATGTCAGCGGCATCGTGCTGGTCAACGGGGGCCCCAGTTCCCACGTGGCCATCCTGGCCAAGTCGCTGCGCGTCCCCATGCTCATTGTCGAGCAACCGGCCCTGCTTTCCCTGCCCCGTGAGACCCGGCTCCTCCTTGACTGCGAGGCAGGCACCCTGGTTGCCGACCCATCCCTTGAAGTCCTTGAAAAATTCCGGACGCGGGTCTCCACCCAGAAAAGCGCGGAATCCTGGGCCCAGTCCATGCAGGACACGACCCGGACCGCCGACGGTACCCGGATCCGACTTCTGGCCAACATCAATCTGCTTTCCCAGATCGAACTGGCCCAACAGCTCAAGGCCGAAGGGATCGGATTGTACCGGACCGAATTTCCCTTCCTGATCCGCTCGGGCTTTCCATCGGAGACCGAACAATTTCTCATCTATGACCGCGTGTGCCGCTCCATGCAGGACAGCCCGGTCACCTTCAGAACCCTGGATATCGGTGGCGACAAGCTTCTGCCCAGCTCCCATCCGGCCGGAGAACGCAACCCTGAACTGGGGTTGCGCTCCATCCGGTTTTCCATGCGCCACCCCCACCTGTTCGAAGTCCAGCTACGGGCCATCCTGCGGGCCGGGGTGGACGCTGAAAAACTGCGGATCATGTTTCCCATGATCTCCTCTCTGGACGAATTCCGCTCGGCCAAAGCAATGGTCATGAGCTGCATTGCGGCCCTGCAGGACGAAGGCGTGCCGTGCCGGGAGAATCCGGCCATCGGAATGATGGTCGAGCTTCCGGCGGTCCTGGAAACCATGGAGGAGTTTGCCGGGGAGGCCCATTTCTTCTCCATCGGCTCCAATGATTTCATCCAGTACCTTCTGGCCGCGGACCGAACCAACAGCGATGTCGAACCCTACTACGAGGCGAGACATCCGGCCGTGCTGCGGGGACTGGCAAACATCGTGCGCACGGCCCGGGCCTTCAGCCGGGAGGTGTCCATCTGCGGCGACCTGGCCACGTCCGACACATTTCTCCCTTTTCTGCTCGGCATCGGGCTGCGCTCCTTCAGCCTGGATCCGCAGTTTCTGCCCGCGGTACAGCGGCGCATCGGGGAGTTGGACCTGGACCGATGTACCGCATTCGCCGAAGAGGCCCTGACGCAGTCGACCATTGCCGGGGCCGTGGACGTATTCGATCGCTTCAACGCATCCCGGGACAACACCCCGCTTCCGGCATCCAAAGGAGGTCCCTCCTGAATCTGATCTGGCCCCTCACCATCTTCGGCTTTCTGCTTGGCGGCATAATCTGCGCGCTGCTGTTCCTGGTCGCCCGCCGCAACGGACGAAAAAAGTGATCACGGAAAGAATACTCCCATGATTCCGGCGTCAAAATATCCCTATTGACTTTCGAGTTGCCCATGTCTAGGTGGGCGCCTCACCAATCGGAAATCGCAGGGAGCGGATCGGCCGCGACCCGCTCCCGACCTGATTGCCGGCGAATCGGACCGCTCCCCATGGAGGATAGCGCATGTTGAAAAAAGGAACTTTGGAACGGTGGACCACAGAGGATGCCGTCGACGAATACGGCATCCGCAACTGGGGCAACGGATATTTCGACATCGCCGACAACGGCGATGTGGTCATCACCCCCAACGGTTCCCACAAACCCACTTCGGTCAGCATCCCTAGAATCATTCAGGGGCTGAAGGCCAGGGGCATGGACATGCCGGTGCTGCTGCGCATCGAAAACATCCTGGACAGTCAGATCACCAATCTGCACGCCAGTTTTCACCAAGCCATCGAGGAGCATGAATACAGGGGCGCGTTCCGGGGGGTGTACCCCATCAAGGTCAACCAGCAGCAGCAGGTCGTGGAGGAGGTCACCAAATTCGGGGCCAGCATGCACCACGGGCTGGAAGCGGGCAGCAAAGCCGAACTCATCGCGGCCCTGTCTCTGCTCAAGGATCCGGAAGCCTGCCTGATCTGCAACGGGTACAAGGATGAAGAGTTCATCGACATCGGGTTGTATGCCCGCAAGATGGGGTATAAAATTTTTTTCGTAGTGGAAATCCCCAGCGAACTCTCCATGATCCTGGACCGGGCCCGGGCCCTGAATATCACCCCCCTTCTCGGGGTTCGCATGAAGCTCTCCACCCGGGCAGGAGGACACTGGACCGAGTCCGGCGGGGACCAGTCCATTTTCGGCCTGAACACCACCCAGCTGGTGGACGTGGTGGACCGTCTCCGTGAAGAGGGCATGCTCGACTGCCTGCAGCTCCTGCACTACCATCTCGGTTCCCAGATCCCGAACATCCGGGACATCCGTTCGGCCGTATTCGAGGCCTGTCGGGTCTATGCCGGGCTGGTGGACGAGGGTGCGCCCATGGAATATCTGGACCTGGGAGGGGGACTGGCCGTGGACTATGACGGCACCCACACCAATTTCATGAACAGCCGCAACTATTCGGTGCAGGAATACTGCGCGGACATCGTGGAAGCGATCATGGCCACCCTGGATGAACGGGACATCCCCCACCCGACCATCATCACCGAGTCGGGCCGGGCCACGGTGGCCTACTATTCGGTGCTTCTGTTCAACATCCTGGACGTAAGCCGGTTTGAAACCCGCCCTCTGCCCGATCCCTTTCCAGAGGACGCCCCGGAAATGATCGGCAACCTGATGGAAGTCCTTCGGTCCATCAACCTGCGCAACCTGCAGGAGTGCTACAACGACGCCATCTACTACCGGGACGAGGTCAGGCAGTTGTTCAAGCACGGGACCATCTCCCTGCGGGACCGGTCCCTGGGGGAGACCATCTTCTGGCACATCGTCAAGGCCATTGTCCGGGACACCAAAAAACTGAAGCATGTCCCCAAGGATCTCACGGACCTGGAAAACGTCCTGGCCGACACCTATTACGGCAATTTCAGCGTGTTTCAGTCCGTGCCCGATGCCTGGGCCATCGACCACCTCTTTCCGATCATGCCCGTGCATCGCCTGACCGAAGAGCCCCGGCGACCGGCCATCCTGGCCGACATCACCTGCGACTGCGACGGCAAGATCGACAAGTTCATCGACCTGCACGGCATGCGCCGGACCCTGCCTCTGCACGACCTCAAGGACGATGAGGAGTACTATCTGGGTGTGTTTCTGGTGGGAGCCTACCAGGAGACCCTCGGCGACCTGCACAACCTGCTCGGCGACACCAATGTTGTCTCCATCCGGATCTGGGACGACGATCAGTTTGACGTGGTCCGGGAGATCGAGGGCGACTCCGTGGCCGATGTCCTCAACTACGTGGAATACGACCCCAAGGCGACCCTGATCCGGTTCCGGGAGATGGCCGAGCAGTCGGTACGGGACGGCAGGATCACGGTCGAGGAACGGTACAGGATCGTCAAGGCGTATGAAGACGGTCTGCGCGGATATACCTATTTTGAAAGATAAAAAATAAACCCAACCTTCTCCATAACCAAACCCAAGCCCCTTCTTCACCGGAGGAAAGCATCATGTCCAAAGTTCTGATCATCGGCGCCGGAGGCGTCGGCCAGGTGGTGGCCCACAAATGCGCCCAGGTCCCGGAAGTGTTCTCTCAGATCTGTCTGGCCAGCCGGACCAGATCCAAATGCGACGCCATCGCGGCTCAACTCGATCGCCCCATCCGCACCGCATCTCTTGACGCGGACAACGTGGCCGAAACCGTGGCCCTGATCCGGGACTTCCGGCCGGAGATGGTCATCAACGTGGCCCTGCCCTACCAGGATCTGGCCATCATGGACGCCTGCCTGGAGACCGGCGTACACTACCTGGACACGGCCAATTACGAACCCCCGGAAGAGGCCAGGTTCGAATACAAATGGCAGTGGGAGTACCAGGACCGGTTCAGAGAAAAAGGCCTCATGGCTCTGCTCGGATCAGGGTTCGATCCCGGAGTGACCAACGTGTTCTGCGCCCATGCCCAGAAACACCATTTCGATGAAATCCACGAACTGGACATCATCGACTGCAACGCCGGGGATCACGGCAGACCCTTTGCCACCAACTTCAATCCGGAGATCAACATCCGGGAGGTCACGGCCCGGGGACGATACTGGGAGCGGGGCGAATGGGTGGAGACCGATCCCCTGGCCTGGTCCATGACCTACGATTTTCCCGAAGGGATCGGCCCCCGCAAGTGCTACCTCCTGTACCATGAAGAGCTCGAATCTTTGGCCCTGAACCTCAAGGGGCTGAAGCGGGCCCGGTTCTGGATGACCTTTTCCGAGGCGTACCTGAAGCACCTGGAGGTGCTCGGCAACGTGGGCATGACCCGTATCGATCCCGTTCAGTTCCAGGGACAGCAGATCGTGCCCATCCAGTTTTTAAAAGCCCTGCTCCCCGACCCCGCCTCCCTGGGACCGACCACCAAGGGGCGGACCTGTATCGGGTGCCGGATGAAGGGCATCAAAAACGGCCGGGAAAAAGAATACTACGTCTACAACATCTGCGATCACCAGGAGTGCTACCGGGAAGTGCAGGCCCAGGCAGTCTCCTACACCACGGGTGTTCCGGCCATGATCGGAGCCATGCTCATGCTCACCGGCAAGTGGACCGGCAAAGGGGTGTTCAACATGGAGCAGCTCGACCCGGATCCGTTCATGGAACATCTCAACCGGTACGGCCTCCCATGGACCGAAACGATACTTTCCGAAAAATAAAGGACCGCGTCCCCACGCCCTCCTTCGTGGTCGACCTGGGCATGCTCCGTCACAATCTGGCGGTTCTTGAAACGGTCAAAAAACGAACCGGATGCCGTATCCTCCTGGCCCAGAAAGGATTCGCCATGTTTGCGGTCTACCCCCTGCTGGCACGGGTCCTGGACGGGACCTGTGCCAGTTCGCCTCACGAGGCCAGACTGGGACGGGAGGAATTCGGGGGTGAGGTGCATGCCTTCGCCGCCGCCTACAGCGAATCGGACATCCGGGAGCTGACCGGGACCTGCGACCACATCGTATTCAACTCCTTTGAACAGTGGGCCCGGTTCCGGGACCCGATCCTCGGTGCGGACCGGACCATACGGTGCGGCCTGCGCATCAACCCGGAGCACTCGGAAGGGGCCGTCCCCATCTATGACCCCTGTTCCCCCGGCTCCCGGCTGGGTATCCGGCGCCAGGATTTTCGGACGGAGGGCCTGGACGGGATCTCCGGCCTGCACTTCCACACCCTGTGCGAGCAGAATGCCGACGCCCTGGACCGGACCCTGGCCGTGGTGGAGGAAAAGTTCGGGGAGGTCATGCACCGCATGCAGTGGATCAACTTCGGGGGAGGGCACCACATCACCCGCGAGGACTACGACATCGAAACCCTGTGCAGGTGCATCGAACATATCCAGCGAACCTACGGCGTCACCGTGTACCTGGAGCCCGGCGAAGCCGTGGCCCTGAACACGGGCGTGCTGGTCACCGAGGTCCTGGACATGGTCCGCAACCGGGGCGAGATCGCCATCCTGGATACCTCGGCTCCGGCCCACATGCCCGACGTGCTTGAAATGCCCTATCGGCCCGAGGTGGTCGACGCGTCCCTGCCCGGAAAAAAGGAATGCACCTGCCGGTTGACCGGATTGTCCTGCCTGGCCGGGGACGTCATCGGAGAGTACTCCTTCGACCACCCTCTGCAGGTGGGGGACCGACTCCTGTTCCTGGACATGGCCCACTACACAATGGTCAAGACAACCACCTTCAACGGCGTCCAGCTCCCGTCCATCCTGACCTATGACCCGGACACGGAGGAGCTGCAGCTCATCCGGAAATTCGGATACGAGGACTTCAAGGGACGTTTGTCCTGAACCCCGACCCACCAAGGACCACACCCATGCACCCCTACTTTCTGGACTCGGAAATCGAGCAGCCCAGGCCCGAGCAGGCCCTGTTTCACATCATCTGTGCCCCGTACGAACAGACCGTGTCCTACGGCGAGGGAACCGGAAAAGGGCCGGCGGCCATCATCGAGGCCTCCCAGCAGCTGGAACTCTTCGACGGATTCTCCATCCCGGCCGACGAAGGAATCCACACCCACCCCCCGCTGGCCTGCACCGGATCTGCCGAGCAGGTCCTGGAGGAGATCCGGGACTGCACAGCCAGAGTGGCCCGACTCGGCAAAGTCCCGGTCCTGCTCGGCGGAGAGCATACCGTGACCTGGGGGGCGCTCAAAGCGCTGCAGGAGATCCACGGCACGTTCGGCGTCGTCCAGTTCGATGCCCACGCCGACCTGAGGGACACATACGAAGGCACCCCCTGGAGCCATGCCTGCGTCATGCACCGGGCCCTGGACCTGGGACTGTCCCTGTTTCAGGTCGGGGTGCGGAGCATGTCCTTTCCTGAAACCGAAGTCAGGACAAGGCACGGGGTAAAATTTGTGGATGGATACGAGCTGGGAACAAAGGGGCTTCCCGAGTCGCTGCTGCCCAGGAATTTTCCGGACAAGATCTACGTAACCTTTGACGTCGACGGTCTCGATCCGAGCGTGATTCCCGGAACAGGGACACCGGAACCGGGCGGGCTGACCTGGTACCAGGCCATGCAGGCCCTGGCCGAAAGCGTTGCCGGACGGACCGTGATCGGGGCGGACGTGGTCGAACTGGCCCCGATCGCGGGCGAGCATGTTTCCGACTTCGCCGCAGCCAGACTGGTTTACAATCTCCTTGGAATGATTCAAAGAAATTCCAAAAAGAACGGGAACAGCTGAAAAACGGGTTACATGAAGAAGGATTTATTGTATTTTGTGAAATATTCATGTATGTGCTCTCCCGAGACTGTCCAGAACCGCGACCCGGACCCGGCCGAAGCGACATCGCTTCACGGGTCAATTTTTCCCGTACCGTTTCGGCCTGACCGTGCAAGGAGTTCTCCATGAAAAAATTTCTCTACGGCTTCTTTACCCTGATCAGTTTGATCCTTCGCTTTTGCAACCGATTCCTGTCTACGATCATCATCTTTCTGGTTCTGCTGGCCACCCTGCTGCTGGTCGACTGGACCGCGGACACAGTTTTTCCCTTTGTCCGATCTCTTTTCAGCTGACCCCGCGCATCCGGGATACGCGTTCAGGACTCTCCATTGCCGCTGCCTGCAATCCCCAGGCCCGGCAATCGCCCTCTGACGCTTCGGGCGCCGGATTTTACCGGCGCCTTTTTTTTCTTTTTGGCCCGAGGCAGCCTGCCGAACCGGTATGAATACAGCGGGCAGGCAGCGTGCAGCCGATACGCTTTGCCTGCCGGGCATTCCCGTACCGCGTCTTCATCTCCGGCGCACTGCAGACAGTATGCCCGGATCGCCCTGGCAACCACACGCTCATCCTCACCCGATCCCATCCGGACCGGGTGCAGGGGGCACCCCTCATCACAACAGTCTGCGACCCGCGTCCTGCCGTCTCCCTGGCACCACAGGCAGAACCTGCGGGCGGACCGTGCCGCCGATACCCTTTCTTTTGCCATTCCCTTCCCCGTTTGCAATCCGTTGCAGATCGACAAGACACTGCCGTCCGCTTGTTTTCCGCTGCGATTCGTACAGATTACACAAAAAAAGTCCATAGGGAGCCCTTTCGAGCTGACTCGAATACTTCGTCATAAACCGACTCTTCGCATCGAAAAAAAAGCCTGGAGTTATAGGAAACAAGAGGATTAACGGGAGTATGGGCACAAAACAGTAATCCTGTAACCCTGCGACGAAGAAGCATAATCCTCTTAATCCCTGCGCGGGCATCTGCAGAGTTACGTCATAAATATGTGCCATCTTTTTCCTTGACAAAACAGATGCCGAAGGAATAGCCACTGAATTCATGCACAACAAGACCCAGAATATCTCTCTTTTTACCTCCTTTGAAACCAGCCTGTTCTGGTTTTTCTGGTATTTTTATTTTAGAGAGACCTGTGGTCTGAAGGGTGCATCATAACGTTTTACAAACAACACAGCACACCCAAAGGGCCGCAGGCGAAAGCCGGCGGCCCTTTTTTTGTACCCGAAGACCGCCGGCAGCCGGACCCGAAACCTCGGAGGATCGGACCATGCATATAGGCAAAAGCATCAGACTGGAACGAATTTTCAACCGGAACACCGGACGAGCCATCATCGTGCCCCTGGACCACGGCACCACTGTCGGCCCCATCTACGGGCTGGTCGATCTTCGGGAGACCGTAAACAAGGTTGCCGAAGGCGGTGCCAACGCGGTGCTCATGCACAAGGGGCTGCCGCGCTGTTCCCACCGCGGTCACGGCAGGGACGTCGGGCTGATCATCCATATCTCCGCCTCCACCTCCCTGTCCCCCTTCCCAAACGCCAAGACCCTTGTAGGTACCGTCGAAGATGCCATCCGCCTCGGCGCG
>Ga0102940_1001791_pt1 | contig 13434 bp, 15 predicted proteins | sample SalPonR2_C_D1_MG_FD_78215 | JGI IMG/M metagenome (GOLD analysis project Ga0102940, IMG submission 78215) | Salt pond soil microbial communities from South San Francisco under conditions of wetland restoration - Salt Pond MetaG R2_C_D1_MG | ecosystem: Environmental > Aquatic > Marine > Intertidal...
TGAGACCCGCCCCCTGGGCGTGTTGTGTGACCGGCCCGAGATTGGCATCTGACGGTCCTGTCACACAACACACCCAGGGGGCTATGGCAAAATGTGTGACGGTGTTTGTGCATTCGGTTATCCTGCAGGGATTTTGTTTAGATCTTGACACATCTGAATATTTACGCAAGTAGCGTATGCTTCTATTTCTATGGGGAGCCCCTGGTGGTGTTCTGTGAACGGACCGTCAGAGCCGGAGGGGGCCTGGTATAATATGCCGGGATGGTTTTTAGCCAGAGGGCGGGTTGCCGCTCTTCATTGTTTTTATGCAGACAGGCCCCCGGAAGATCTCGGGCCGGGCACAGAACACCACCAGGGGCGGGGTTCGGGCCTGAATGCTGCACAGAACCAGTGAAATCCCGGCATGCTGATGGCAAATATGCAGTTGACACATACACCAATTTGCGGTAATTAGGTTTGTTTTATTATCATAGAACGTAACCATGACAAATAATAAGAATTAACCGGATACCGAGGAGAGACCAATGGCAGTACCAAAGCAGAAAAGCTCCAAGTCAAGGGGCAGAAAAAGACGGACCCACTACAAAACCCAGGCCCCTACGGTGACCAAATGCCCTGAATGCCAGGAACCCAAACTGCCCCATACCGCTTGCCCCGAATGCGGTGCCTACAAGGACAGAAATATAAAATCAGAAGATGACGTATAGCATCGGCTGCCGGGCAAAAAAAAGCAAGGAGCAGGTTTTTTCATGACAATTGAAACAAAAGTGAAAAAGGTGATTGCGGAAAAGATTCCTGACATTGACATTGAAGATGTGGTGCCGGAAGCCTCTTTGATTGATGACCTGGGGGCGGACTCTTTGACGATTGTGGAACTGGTCATGTCCATGGAAGAAATCTTTGCAATTGAAATTGATGATGATGCAGCGGAAACCCTCAGAACCGTTCAGGATGCCATTGATTTTATCAAATCCAAATCCTGAACCTTTGGAACATTTTCATGGATAAATCCATTATCATCGGCAGTGACCATGCTGGTTTTGAATTAAAGGAAAAGATCCGCAGCCATCTGACCGCCAGAGGGGCTGCAGTTGAGGATGCCGGCACTTTCAGTGACGCGTCTGTCAATTATGTGGCGTATGGCAAAAAAGTTGCCAAATCCGTATCAGAGGGCAGGTTTTCCAGAGGAATCCTGATATGTGGTGCCGGGCTGGGCATGTCCATGGTGGCCAACCGGTACCCGGGGGTGCGGGCTGCCCTGTGTTCAGATCTTTTTTCCGCCATTATGGGCCGGCGCCACAACGATGCCAATATTCTGGTACTGGGGGGACGGATCATCGGGGATGTCCTGGCCTTCGCCCTGGTGGACAGTTTTCTTGACACCGCATTTGAAGGGGGCAGACACCTGGACCGGATCCGGTCCATGGACAGCCAGGACTGATCCTGCGGGCCTGTTCAGGAACAAAACCAGCTTCTCAGGCCTTGCCGGACGGTAAAAAGGAAGGGCATATGCCAGATCGTGTAACAAATGATCCCCGGATAGCAGCGATAATTCAAAAAGAAACCCGCCGCCAGGAATCAACCCTCAACCTGATTGCTTCGGAAAATACGGTCTCCCGGTCGGTACTGGCTGCCCAGGGGTCAATTCTCACCAACAAATATGCAGAAGGGTATCCCTCCCGGCGGTATTACGGGGGCTGTGATTTTGTGGACCAGGCGGAAGATCTGGCCATTGCCAGGGCCAAAGAACTGTTCGGGGCCCCATATGTGAATGTGCAGCCCCACTCAGGTTCCCAGGCCAACATGGCCGTGTATTTTGCCCTGCTGGAACCCAAAGACCGGATCCTGGCCATGGACTTGACACACGGGGGGCATCTCACCCATGGGGCAGGGGCCAGTTTTTCCGGCAGATTGTTTGCATTTTCCCACTACGGGCTGTCCGCCGATACCCAGACCATTGACATGGAACAGGTGGCAGAGCTGGCAACCACCTTTCAGCCGAAGCTGATTGTGGCCGGTGCCAGTGCCTACCCCAGGATTATCGATTTTAAGGGGTTTGCAGATATCGCCGCATCCGTGGGTGCGTACCTCATGGTGGACATGGCACACATTGCCGGGCTTGTGGCTGCCGGGGTGCATCCAACGCCTGTGGGACATGCAGATGTGATCACCTCCACCACCCACAAGACGCTGCGGGGTCCCAGGGGGGGCTTGATTCTGGGGTCGGACACCGTTGCAAAAAAGATCAACAGCCAGATTTTTCCGGGCATCCAGGGGGGACCCCTCATGCACGTGATTGCAGCCAAGGCCGTGGCCTTTCATGAAGCGCTGCAGCCAAGCTTTGTGCAATACCAGAAACAGGTGGTGAAAAATGCTGCAGCACTGGCTGCCGTCCTCATGGACCGGGGGTACAAACTGGTGTCTGACGGCACGGACAACCATATGGTCCTGGTGGACCTTACCAGGAACAGCTTTTCCGGCAAAGAAGCGGAAGAGCGACTGGGCCGTGCCGATATGATTGTGAACAAAAACACGGTTCCCAATGAACAAAAAGGGCCGTTTGTCACCTCCGGCATCCGCATCGGTGTATCCCTTGTCACCTCCAGGGGGATGAAAGAAGCTGCTGTCAAGACCATGGCAGGATATATCTGTGATGTCCTGGATGACGCATCTGCCGTGACAAAGACAGCCTCTCTGGTGGCGGATTTGTGCAGTCAATATCCGTTGTATGCACAGGAGAACGATGGCACCTGATATTCCCCCCCGGCCTTCATGGAATGATTATTTCATGGGTATTGCAGATCTGGTGGCCGGCCGCGCCACCTGTATCAGGCGCAGGGTGGGGGCGGTGCTTGTCAAGGAACGGCGGATTCTGTGCTCCGGATACAACGGTGCGCCGGCAGGGGTGGCCCATTGCAGGGAGACAGGGTGTCTGCGCGAGCAGCTTGCCGTGCCGTCCGGGGTCAAACATGAGCTGTGCCGGGGGGTGCATGCAGAACAGAATGTGATTATCCAGGCAGCCTTTCACGGGGTGGCCGTGGCCGGCGCAACCCTTTACTGCACCAACCAGCCCTGTTCCATATGCGCCAAGATGCTCATCAATGCCGGCATAAAAGAGGTGTATTTCCGGGATGGCTATGATGATCCCCTGGCCCTGGACATGTTTGACAGGGCAGGGGTGGTGCTGACAAAACTGTAAGGAAATCCAGGCCATGAAATGCCCGTACTGTAAACATCCCAACACCCGGGTGGTGGATTCCAGACCCGGAAAAATCGAGCTTGAAGTGCGGCGGCGCAGGGAATGCCAGGACTGCTCCCAGCGGTTTACCACCTATGAACGGGTGGAGCAGGTGCCGGTCATGATCATCAAAAAAGACAGCCGAAGGGAAGAGTACGACCGGGAAAAGGTGCTGAAGGGCATTAAAAAAGCCTGTGAAAAACGGGCCATCAGCATGAACCGCATCGAGGAGATGGTGGACGGCATTGAACGGGAACTGCGGCATACCAATGAACGGGAGGTGTCATCCAAGGTGGTGGGAGAAAACATCATCCAGGCGTTGAAAAAAATGGATGATGTGGCCTATGTCCGGTTTGCCTCGGTGTACCGGGAATTTACGGATGTCACAGACTTTATCCAGGAACTCAAGGGCCTGCTGCCAAAAGAAAGCCCGCCCGAAGCATCAGACCAGGTGCCGGAAGAACCCAGATGACCGATCATGACCATATGCAGCAGGCCCTCCACCTGGCTGCAAAGGGCAAAGGGTTTACCTCCCCCAACCCCTGTGTGGGGGCGGTGGTGGTCAAGGACGGCCAGGTGGTGGGCAAGGGCTGGCACAAGGCAGCCGGCATGGCCCATGCAGAGGCAGAGGCCCTGGCAGATGCCGGGGATCGGGCCGTGGGGGCGGATCTGTTTGTGACCCTGGAGCCCTGCAACCATTTTGGCAAAACCCCGCCCTGCACCCGCACAATACTGGCAGCAGGCATACGCCGGGTGGTGGCGGCCTGCCCGGATCCCAATCCTGCGGCATCCGGGGGCCTTGCTTTTTTATCCCAAAACGGGGTCCAGACGGCAGTAGGCCTTCTCCAGGACCAGGCCGAGAGGTTGATAGAGGATTTTCTCTGGTATGTCCGTCATAAAACCCCGTTTGTGATCCTCAAATGCGCTGCCACCCTGGATGGCCGTATTGCCACATCCACCGGAGAATCCCGATGGATTACCAGTGCCGCATCCCGGGCCGTCGGCCATGAGATCCGGCACCAGGTGGATGCCATTCTGTTGGGGTCCGGCACCCTGCATGCAGACAACCCCTCTTTGACCTGCAGAATTCCCGGCAAAAAGACCCGTGATCCGGCCCGGGTGATCCTGGACACCCACCTGTCCATAAAGGAAAATGCACAGGTGATCAACCAACGCTCAGACGCGCCCACCATCCTGGTGACAGGTTCCCATGTCCCGGCCCAAAAAAAGAAACGCCTTGAAAAAAAAAACGTGGTGGTGCTGGAGACAGACCTGAAAAACAAGCAACTTGATTTAGGGCAGCTCATGGTTACATTGGGGGATATGTCCATCACCAGCCTGCTCATAGAAGGAGGCGGGACAGTGGCGGCAAATGCCCTGGCCGAAGGTATAGTCAACAAAATGGTGTATTTTATTGCCCCCAGAGTACTGGGAGGAAGTGACGGCAAAGCCGTTTTTGACGGCAAAGGGGTGAAAAAACTGGCCGATGCCCCTGTGCTGCACAATATAACAGTAACCCGGTGTGATGCAGATATCCTGGTGCAGGGGTATCTGAAATAACACCAATGACATGGCGGGCATAACAAAGTATGAAAGCGTTAGCTGGTGATAACAGCAGGAAAAATTTTGTTTACTGGAAGCGCATAATTGCGTACTAACAGCTAACAGCTAACAGCTAACAGCTTTCAAATAAAGATTGATAATGGGCTGGCTGCCCGGAGAAAAACAGATGTTTACCGGTATCATAGAAAGCCTTGGCACCATTGAGCAGGTGAGATCCCAGGGAGCAGGGAAAATGCTGCATATCCGGTGTGATCTGGACCTTTCCCATACGAAAATAGGGGATTCCATTGCCGTGAACGGGGCATGCCTGACAGCGGTCCGTCTGGGAAAACATGATTTTTTTGTGGACATGGCCCCTGAAACCGTTTTTCGGACCACCTTTAAAACCGCCAAGCCCGGCATGCGGGTCAATATTGAGCGGGCCATGCAGTTGTCCGCGCGCATTGACGGGCATTTGGTCTCCGGCCATATCGACGGCACCGGCACCATCACCGCTTTAGAGAAAAACAGCAATGCCGTTGTCTTGACCATTGCTGTGGACAGGTCCCTGGCCGGAGAGATGATTGAAAAAGGATCCGTGGCAGTGGACGGGATCAGCCTGACTATCAACCAGTGCTCAGATACCGATTTTTGGGTGAGTATCATTCCCCACACCGCCGGTCTCACCACCATCGGTATCAAGCATATCGGGGACCAGGTGAACATCGAAACCGACATGCTGGGAAAATATGTGAGAAAATTTTTAAGGCAAACCCCTGCCATGCATACCAGTACCGGAAAATCAGATATCAGTATGGCGCTGCTTGCAAAGAATGGATTTTTATAACCAACCAAAGGATGAGATCAGACATGCCGCATTTACGCATTGAACAGGCAATTGAACATATAAGAAACGGCCAGATGGTCATTCTGGTGGATGATGAAGACAGAGAAAATGAAGGGGATCTTACCATGGCAGCTGAGGCGGTGACCCCGGAGGCCATCAATTTCATGGCAAAATACGGCCGGGGGCTGATCTGTCTTTCCCTGGACTCTTGTATTGCAGACCGGCTGGACCTGCCCATGATGGTGGAAAACAACACCTCCCAGTTTGAAACCGGGTTCACTGTGTCCATTGAGGCCAAAAAAGGGGTTACCACAGGCATATCGGCAGCAGACCGGGCCACCACGATTTTAACCGCAGTGGCAGATGACACCACCCCGGCTGATATTGCCCGGCCAGGGCATATTTTCCCCTTGCGGGCCCGGGACGGCGGGGTGATGGTCCGGGTGGGGCAGACCGAAGGGTCCGTGGACCTTGCCCGGCTGGCCGGTCTCAAGCCTGCCGGGGTGATCTGCGAAATCATGGATGATGACGGCACCATGGCCCGGATGCCTTCCCTGGAGAAATTTGCCAAAGAACACAACATCGGCATCTGCACGGTGGCAGATCTGGTGAAATACCGCCTGAAGACGGAAAGTTTTGTGAAACGGGCGGCCCAGACCGTGATTCCCACAAAGATGGGCGGGGAATTTAAGATCATTGCCTATGAAAATGATCTGGACAACCTCACCCACATCGCCCTGGTCAAAGGGGAGATCGATCCGGAGAAAGCGGTTCTGGTGCGGGTGCATTCCGAATGCATGACCGGGGATATTTTTTCATCCTTGCGCTGCGACTGCCAGGACCAGCTGCACCGGGCCATGGCCATGATGGAAGAGGAAGGCAGCGGCGTACTGTTGTATCTGCGCCAGGAAGGCCGGGGCATCGGTCTGGTGAACAAACTCAGGGCCTATGAATACCAGCGCCAGGGACTGGATACGGTGGAGGCCAATGAAAAACTCGGGTTTGCCGCGGACATGCGGGATTATGGGGTCGGTGCCCAGATGCTGGTGGACCTGGGGGTGAAAAAGATGCGGCTTTTGACCAACAACCCCAAAAAGATGGTGGGCCTGGAAGGGTATGGCCTCTGGGTGGAAGAACAGATCCCCATTGAAGTGCCCCCCAACTGTCACAACCAGGGATATTTGAAATGCAAACAGGCCAAAATGGGCCACCTGCTCCACATGGACAAACACTGCTAACGTTTAGAGCGAAGGAAAATTGTCATGCCACAGATTATCGATGCAAAACTGACCGCCCAGGGCAGAAAATTCGGCATCATCGTGTCCCGGTTCAATGATTTTATCACCGCAAAGCTGGTGGACGGGGCCATGGATGCGCTGGTCCGCAGCGGTGCCAAAGACCAGGATATAGTGATTGTCAAAGTGCCCGGTGCTTTTGAAATACCGCTGGCAGCCCAGAAAATGGCAGCCGGCAAAAAATATGATGCCATTATCTGCCTGGGTGCTGTGATCAGGGGGGCCACCTCCCATTATGATTATGTGTGTGCCGAGGTGTCCAAGGGCATTGCCAGTGTGAGCCTGGATACCGGGGTGCCGGTGATGTTCGGCATTTTGACCACGGAAACCATTGAACAGGCCATTGAACGGGCCGGTACCAAGGCTGGCAACAAAGGATTTGAGGTGGCCATGGGGGCCATTGAAATGGCCAATCTCGGAGAAATCCTCGGGAAAATGGCATAATTTATGGGTGACCGCAGACAGTCCAGGGAACTGGCGCTCCAGGCCCTGTTTTTCGTGGACATGAACCCGTCCACAGACTTTCAAACAGATCTGGATGCCTTTTGCCGGGAAAATGAAACCCTGCTCACACCAGCGGTAAGACCGTTTTTTTTGGATCTGGTGCAGGGGGTCCATGAAAATTCCCTTCAGATTGACCAGCTGCTGGAAACCTATTCCAGAAAATGGAAAATTTCCAGAATGCCGGGGGTGGACCGCAATATCATGCGCATCGCCGCTTTTGAGCTGCTCAAACACCTGGATATTCCCCCTTCGGTCACCATCAACGAGGCTGTGGATATCGCAAAAAAATATGGATCCCGGGAATCTGGTCCGTTTGTCAATGGGATTTTAGACCAGATCCGTTTGTCCCTTGACCGGTAGTGCTTTCATCCCGGGCAACTTTCACTCCGGGTAATTTTCAATCTATCACCAAAAACACAAGGAGGGCGTTTTGATTATAAAAAAACTGTCAGTCGGTCCTATCATGGCTAACTGCTTTATCTTAGGGTGTGAACAAACCAAAGAAGCGGTGGTGATCGATCCGGGTGATGATGCCGACCGGATACTCATGGAACTGGCCAAAGCAGAACTGAAGGTGAAATATGTGATCAATACCCATGGCCATTTTGACCATGTGGGGGCCAACAAGCGCATGAAAGAAGTGACCGGCGCTCCCCTTGCCGTTCACCCGGATGATGCGCCCATGCTGTCGGAATTGTCCAGATCAGCCGCATCATTCGGTCTGGCTGCCGAGAACTCACCGGAACCGGACATGCTGCTCAATGAGGGGGACAAGGTGACTTTCGGCAGCATCACCCTGACGGTCATCCATACACCGGGCCATTCCAGGGGCGGTATCTGCCTTTACACACAAGGCCATCTGTTTGCAGGCGACACCCTGTTTGCCGGCTCCATCGGCAGGACAGATCTGCCCGGCGGTGATTATGATACCCTGATTGCCAGCATCAAGGAAAAACTGCTGAACCTGCCGGATGACACCGTTGTTTACACCGGCCATGGTCCGGAAACCACGCTGCGCAATGAAAAACAGATGAATCCGTTTCTGAGATGAACCAATGGGTGACACACCTGCCAAAGGTGGTTTCTGTGTGGGAGGAAGCGATTTCCCTGCCGGTGCCCCTTGGCCAGTTTGCCGCCCGGTTCAGCCATCTGCCGGGCACGGTGATGCTCTTGTCCGGTGCAGATCTGGATGCATCCCAATACCATATCCTGGGAATCCTGCCATGGCTTTCCATCAGGGCAGCCGGCAAAAAAGTTATTGTTACCTGCCAGGAAAACACCAGGGAACTGCAGACGGATCCCTTTGTGTGTGTGCAGACCCTGCTGGACCATTGTCACCTGAAAAATGCCGACCATCTGCCGCCCATGGCAGCCGGTCTTATGGGGTATTTTGCCTACGATCTCAAGGACCGGATCGAAGATTTGCCCCGGACCTGCGTGGGAACCGGTCTGCCTGATATCTGTCTGTATGCCCCGTCCATGATCCTGGTACAGCACCGGACCACACAAAAGACATCCCTTTTTGTTCCCATCCTGGAAAACAAAGGCGCCGGGGAGACCCCACAGGCCTATGTGCATCGCCTGAAAAAAAAATTATGGGATGACACCCTGGCACCAGAGACAGACACCGGGTTCTGCATCGATGCCAGGGGACTTGTGTCCGGGTTTACAAAAGAGGCATACCTGGATGCGGTAAAAAAAATCATCCAGTATCTGACAGCCGGGGATATCTACCAGGCCAATTTGGCCCAGCGGTTTGAAACCGGGTTTTCAGGCAGTGCCTATGCCCTGTTCCTGGCATTGTTCCAGCGGAATCCAGCCCCGTTTTTTTCTTTTATCCAGGCAGGGGATCACCAGATTGTGTCCACCTCACCGGAACGGTTTCTCCGGCAAATGGGAAACCAGGTGGAGACCCGGCCCATAAAAGGCACCATTGCCAGGGGAACCACACCGGAAGCAGATAAAAAAAACGGGGAGATGCTTTCCAGCAGCACCAAGGATGATGCGGAACTGACCATGATCGTGGATCTCATGCGCAATGATCTGTCCAAAGTCACCACCCATGGGTCTGTAGAGGTGGTGGAACACAAACGCCTGGAACCCTATGACAACGTGTTCCACCTGGTGTCTGTGGTCCAGGGAAGGCTTGGTGCCGAAAAAACCGGGGTGGACCTGCTGAAGGCCTGTTTTCCCGGTGGATCCATTACCGGGTGTCCCAAGATCCGGGCCATGGAGATCATTGATGAACTGGAACCGGTCAAGCGCCATGTGTACACCGGCGCCATCGGGTATATCAGCTTTTACGACACCATGGACCTGTCCATTGCCATCCGCACGGCCACAATCAGGGAAAATCGGATTTTCTTTTCCGTGGGAGGCGGCATTGTGTACGATTCTGATCCCCATCAGGAGTTTCAGGAAACCCTGGACAAGGGCCAGACCATCATGGAAACCCTGATCCAGGGGGCAGACGGCCATTGTGAAAAAGGGCCCAGGGCCTGGGTCAACGGGAAGATGGTGGACCAGGACCAGGCCGTGGTGCCGGCTGATATCCCGGGGTTTCAATACGGGGCCGGGGTCTTTGAGACCATCCGGGTGGAAAAGGGCAGCCCTGTCAGACTGAGTGCCCATATCCATCGCATGTGCCGTTCCTGGCAGGCGTTGTTCGGTACTGATCCGCCGGATATCACCTGGTCCAGGGTGGTGGATCTGCTGGTGAAAGAAAACAGCCTGCACACCGGTATGGCTGCGGTAAAGATTATCATGGCAGCACCCGGATTCCTGGCCGCTTTTGCCCGGCCCTACCGCCACCGCCTGGAAACACTTGGCAAAACCGGACTGGACCTTGTGACCTATCCCTATCCCAGGCACACCCCCCTGGCAGACCACAAGACATTGAACTACCTGTTCTATGACCAGGCCGGCCGATATGCAAAAAACAATAATGGGGATGAAGCCCTGATTCTGAACCCTGACCAGACCGTTTCGGAAACCAATACCTGCAATATTCTGGTCATCCAGGGCAGACAGGTCATTGTGCCGGCCTCTTCCCATGCCCTGCCCGGGGTGACCCTGGCAGCTGTTGTTTCCGGTTTGGAGCGCCAGGGCTATGCGGCAGAATACAAACCCGTCCCTGCCCGTGACCTGGCATCTTTTTCCAATGTTTTTTTGACCAATTCCCTCATGGGAGCGGTGCCGGTGAACCATGTGGATGGCAAAAAAATTGCCCATGACCCCGGTGTGTATGAAATGGTTAATAACACCTATAAATAATGGGGTCAGAAGTTAACTTCTGACCCCAAAAAGGATATTATGCAGATATCAAAGATCAAGGCTGTGGTATTTGACTGTGACGGGGTGCTGTTTGATACAGCCCTGGCCAACCGCAAATTCTATGACGAGGTGCTGGCGCATTTTGACAGACCATCTTTGACAGATGAGCAGTTTGTACAGGTGCACATGATGACGGTGGCCAATGCAGTGGCATATCTGTTTGCCGACATCACCGACCATGCCCCGGTGTTTCAGTGCCTCAAACAGATCGGCTACCATAAATTCATCCCGTACATGAAAATGGAGGACGGTCTGGCAGCGCTGCTCACTGACCTGGCAGCCCATGGCTATATAAGGGCGGTTGCCACCAACCGCACCGATACCATGCAAAAGGTACTCGAAGATTACGGTCTGGATGACAAGTTTGAGATGGTGGTCACTGCTGCTGATGTGGACAACCCCAAACCCCATCCTGAGCAGCTGGAAAAAATCATGGCCCGTTTTTCCCTGCATCCGGACCAGGTGCTGTTTGTCGGTGATTCCATCTATGACCAGCAGGCTGCCGGTGCAGCCGGCACTTTTTTTGCCGCTTTCAAAAAGCCCGGCCTGGAAGCAGACATCCATGCCCTTGCCATGCAGGATATTTCACAGGTTTTACAGATAAATAAATAAAATTCTTGACAAATTTGCCAATCATCATTAAATCTTATGAGATTTTTATTATAGATTTTTACATAAATGTTGGCGCAACATTTATGCGGTTTGGGTTAATATATAAATTGTAAGGAGAATGCGTTATATGTCTAAATTAGTAGCCCCTCACGGTGGAAAAGGTCTGGTATGCTGCAAGCTTGAAGGTGCTGAGCTGGAAGCGGAACAAAAAAAAGCCCAGGGTCTGAAAAAGATCGAAATCTCTTCCCAGGTAAAAGGTGACCTGATCATGCTGGGAATTGGCGGGTTCAGTCCGTTGAGCGGTTTTATGACCAAAGCGGACTGGAAAAGTGTGTGTGAAGGTTACCTGCTGGCGGATGGTACGTTCTGGCCGGTACCGGTGATGCTCGATGCTGCCAAGGAAGATGCCGCCGAGATCAACGAAGGGGATGAAATTGCCCTGGAAAGAAACGGTGAGATCTTTGCCACCATGAAGGTGGAAGAAAAGTTTGAAATGGGTGAAGAAGAGAAAAAATGGGAATGTGAAATGGTCTATAAGGGCCATGGCGAAGAATCTGCGGATGATGTGTTCTGGAAAGTGGCCGTGGAAGACCACCCGGGCGTGCAGATGGTTATGGCCAGAAAAGAGTTCTGCCTGGCCGGCCCGGTCAAAGTACTGTCAGAAGGTGAATTTCCCGAAAAATTCAAAGGGGTGTACCTGACACCTGCGGAAACCCGTGCCATCTTTGATGAAAGAGGCTGGGCCAACGTGGCTGCCATGCAGTTGAGAAACCCCATGCACAGATCCCATGAACACCTGTGCAAAATCGCCCTGGATGTGTGTGACGGGGTGCTGATTCACTCGCTCATCGGAAACCTGAAACCCGGTGACATCCCGGCGGAAGTCAGGATCAAATGTATTGATACCTTGATTCAGGGTTACTTTGTACCCGAAAATGTTGTGAACGCGGGTTATCCCCTTGACATGCGGTATGCCGGTCCCAGAGAGGGCCTGCTTCATGCTACCTTCCGCCAGAACTACGGGGTCAATAAAATGATCATCGGCCGTGACCATGCCGGTGTTGGTGACTTCTACACCCTGTTCGAGGCACAGGAAATCTTTGAACAGATTCCCCAGCCGGTGGAAGATGCCAAACGGCTGCTGTGCGAACCCCTGAAGATCGACTGGACCTTCTACTGCTACAAGTGTGACGGCATGGCCTCCATGAAAACCTGCCCCCACACCAAAGAAGACCGGGTGATCCTGTCCGGTACCAAGCTGCGTCATGCCCTGTCCAACAATGAAGAGGTGGTGGACCATTTCGGCCGGGACGAGGTGCTGGTTCTCCTCAGAGAATACTATGCCGGCCTCACCGACAAGGTGGAAGTCAAACTCCAGAGCCATGCAGAAGGCAGCAAGATGTGATCTGATATAAATTATTCAGTGTTTTATTAATAAAAGGGCCCTGTTCCAGAAAATGGAACAGGGCCCTTTGTTTTTTATATGAAAGCCTTCAGCCGTCAGTATTCAGTCATCAGCTAACAGCTAAAGGCTAAAGGCTAACAGCTAACCTCATTTATTGCCGGTCAGTCCAGGTGGTGGTCTGCACACACAGACCCGGATCTGTTTTTTTCCGACCGTTCCAGCTTGAATGCCCCGTTAAATATTTCCAGCAGTTTGACCAGCTGTTTGGCCATCATCACACAATTGCCGGAGATGGCATAAAACAGGATGCTTAACCGTGTTTTTGAGGAATCGTTGCGGATACGTTCAATCTGGTTGGCATTGAAATCATCCACCAGTTCCCGCAGGTAATGAAACTGCTCCACGATTTCCTGGCAGTCCACGATCTGCTTTCTGGCCAAAGCGGTTTCCACTGTTGAAAAAATATAGAGGATAACTTTTTTGATTTCCATGAGCTCTTCCACCTGCACCGGTAAAAGGCCTTTGTGGCGGTTGGACACATGCATGGTGCTGCGGATAACCGTGTCTCTGTATCCGTCGGACAGTTTCTGCAGGCGCCGGATGATCTGGTAATAATTATAGGAAATCTGGTTGTCCTCCTTCTGGAGCAGGCGCAGCA
>Ga0102940_1001793_pt1 | contig 13419 bp, 15 predicted proteins | sample SalPonR2_C_D1_MG_FD_78215 | JGI IMG/M metagenome (GOLD analysis project Ga0102940, IMG submission 78215) | Salt pond soil microbial communities from South San Francisco under conditions of wetland restoration - Salt Pond MetaG R2_C_D1_MG | ecosystem: Environmental > Aquatic > Marine > Intertidal...
CTGTGCATTTTAACCGCTTAGGCAACTTCCAAAGCCAGCGGAGGAAGGCAAGGTTTTTAATGACATCAATTGCCTTTAAACAGGTAAAATTGTAAATTTGTACTATTGCAAGGAGATAAAAATTGACATTATGGCACGTATAGTTATCGACATACCGGACAGTAAGTTAAGTTTCTTTATGGAACTTGTTAAAAACCTTGGGTTTGCCAAGATCGCAAATGAATCAAAAACGTCTGATATATTGGATATCCCGGAAGCACACCAAAAATTGGTCATGGATCGATTCAACAAGGTCAGGAAAAATCCCGATAAACTAATGGATTGGGACGAAGCTAAAAAAACGCTTAAAGCCTGATGAAAAAATATACGGTCAAAATTGATCCGGATGCCCTGAATGATATCCAGGAGATCACCAACTGGTACAATGATCAACAAAAAGGCCTCGGCGGAAGGTTTCAGAAAACAACCACAACGGGATCCGGTTTTGATAATTGTACTCAATATTATCGGCGGCAATATAGGACTTCTCGATCCCGGCAATCTGCTTCTGCTTTTTATTTTTCCCGCCGACCTCAAAGGTGTACTGGTCGTCAACGATAAAATCACCCACTAAAACATATATTAAAAGCCCGTGAATTGCTGCATGAACATAGAGATGTATTGATCTGAACCGGTATTTCCGCCGCTTATCACTCCAACTTTTCGGCTGAAAGAAAAAATCTCCCAGAAGGTGAGCAATAAGTAACTTTATTAGAATTTCAATGTGGTCCATGCTTTTCTATTCAATAATTTCTCGGGCGACCTGTTAAATTTGATTCATCAACGATCAGGGGTGCCCTTTGATCCCTCTTCTATGAGTTTTTTTCTGTAAGCTGTGAAATCTGAGACTTAAAATAATTCAAAAAATAATGTATTTCATCTATATGCGCAATTTTCAACCTGTTTTGAACGGACGACTGTGATATACCCAGGAATTCGGCCGTTTCCCGTTGGGTTTCTCCAGCGATCAGGTTCCTGTAGATTGCCTGGGAGGAGTTCTCGCTCCAATCGTTTATGACCACGTCGACCAATCGGCAAATCATTTCAAAATGGGCGTTCAGTTGTTCATCGGGTGTGCATATCATAAGCTGTAAACCCCTTTCAGTAATGGTTTCAAGCATTTTACCTGACAGCATAAAGGCCTCACCAAAGGATTCTGAGATATTAGTCGATAAATACCCTACATTGCCAATGCCAATACTCAGACGCACATCGATGCTTTCAGTTAACATATCTTCAACAACCAGTGGAGATACAAACCGGTAAACTCCGCCACGGAAACCGGAACGCAGAATTAACGCAGCCACCAATGCTTTATCTGGTTCGGTAACCAGCTGAAAGCTGTCGCCCCGGAAAATTTCCCAACCATCGGCTTGTATATATTCATGCTCCACTAACCGTTGCATAATTAACTTGAGGGACCTGATCATTTTCCCATGGTCGCTGATATAGGTCGACTTAATAATATCTCCTGTAATTACCGCTTTCATTATTAATGTGTCTTAACAGCAATTTATCGTAATGGATCTCTTATAAAACACAAATATAGACTATTTAATCGATAATTACAAAATATCTACTAAATAATCGATAATAGTCATTTATCTACTATTTAATCGATAAAAATACATTCAGTGCCTGGCAATCATTGAAAATATATGAAGGTCTGAAAAATCCTGTATCAGCAATATCGAATCCTTAAGCGTGGTCTTTAATGAAGGTTTAACGCGATGTGCTGTGCACGGTCAATTGCAACCTGAAAGTCTGGTCATGAACAGAGGTTGTTTTATACACGTTGTGCACAATCTTTTGGGACATTATAAGCGGAAATACATCACCGTTTTCCCCGGAAGAATTCCTTCAGCAGCAGACTGCATTCCTCCTCCAGTACACCGAATTTGATTTCGGTTTTCGGGTGCAGCACCGGGGCTTCCACCACATGGTACCCTGCCTTATCGTCCGATGCGCCGAAAACCAGGCGCCCGAGCTGTGCCCACTTCAGCGCCGAAGCGCACATCAGGCAGGGCTCCAGCGTAACGTACATCGTACACTCGTTGAGGTATTTCGAGCCCAGGAAATTCGAGGCCGAAGTGAGGGCGATCATCTCCGCATGGGCGGTCACATCGTTCAGCTGTTCGGTGGTATTGCTACCCCGCGCAATAATACGCTGGTTCGTCACCACCACCGATCCCACGGGAACTTCATCCTGTTCGAACGCCCTGTGCGCTTCCTTGAGCGCTTCATTCATAAAATATTCGTCAGAGAATAGGGGATATGTCATAACTGATTATTTTTTTTGTGGCAGCAAGTATAAGATTGAACTTTGCCCACAAGTTAGAGATTTATGTTGTTAGCCATTCTTTTATTTTGTCTTCAGTTACAAAAGATGCAAACATCTTTACCTTGATTGCTTCGTCCTGATTAAACAAAAACTTTTCGATTTCCCGAACCTTATCATCCCAGTCAACATGCTTAATTGCTTCCAGATACAGTTTTATGTATGAAGACGAACCGGTGTATTTAAGTTTAAATTTCCCGTGCTCTAAACGGTTTGCAATATAGCTAATGTCAGGCCTGGTTGTTTTAACCAGTTCAACGATGTCATAGTAATCCCTGCCTTTATTTCGCTCAAGAATGGAGCACAACTTTGTTGAAAGAATCATGCTGTCGGGGGCACAATGTACAGGTGCAAATACGTCAAAATGATTTAAGATCCTGATTTCCGATTGATAGGAGTATGGACCAAAATCATGCTTCTGTGCATCCAGCTTAATGAAAAACTTCCGGTTCGGGACATCCTTAAATCCAGCTTTTTCCATGATGCCAGGAAAGTTGATATATCGTGTTTGTACGTCTATTTCACTAATTTTTTTATCCTGATCCAATTCTGCCTTAATATTATGTTTTTCAAGCTCGTTAATCAACATATTGCAGAGCGAAAGGTGATCATCACTGGAATAATCTCCAATAATGTCGAAATCGAGATCTTCGGAAAACCTTCGGAAATTATTGAGTAATCTTAATTTGGTTCCTCCGATAAAGATTAGCCGGTGCTTAAATGAGCTTTGAAAAATATATGCCAGAATCTTACACTGCAGATATTCCTTTACCATTGATCTGAATGCGTTTATTCCGACCAATTCCGGTTCAAATTCTCTTCTTATTTCCTTAAAGCTTAGCATGGTACTTAGTTTTAACCTGCCTGTGTCAGCAGGATATTAATCCTGTTTTCAAGCTGTTTGTTTTTCATTCTCTCAACATATTCAAACAGCCTTTCTGTATTTAATGAATCATTCAAAAATGGATTACTGAAACGTAATTCGGAAATGGCTTTAGGTGAATTGTATTCTGACCTGAAATAGAAGAAATCCACGATGGATTTCTCCGGATCCGCAATTTTTATTTTTCTTTTGTATTTTTTGGCTTCGAGAAGACCATACCCAAAAAATAATGCTGGTTTTATTTTAGAATAAGAATATGTGTGGGATGCCATTTCAAGTCTGACCGGCCTGTTTGTCGTTACTGATGTGGTCATGAATACCCCTTCGGGAATTATTCCATAATAGGATAGCGCAGCTTCCAGGCTGATATAAGATGGAGCATGTGTAAGGTTGGCGATGACCCACGGACTAAAGTCTTCGCTGAAGAACTCAGGTAAAGCATACCACCCGTTCCTGAGCTTTATGATATATCCTTTTGCCTGCCATTCAAACAGTCTTCGCTTATCAATGCCAGGATACATCAGGGCAAGGTCGCTCGTTGAAAAAATACCAAAAGGTTTTAACCTATTTATGACATCAAGCACTATCATGTTGCAAAATTACGTTAAAAATGACATATTAATGCAATAAATATGATTTTTTCTGATCAATTCTAAACAGAAAGAGAGCCGTGTTGTGAGTTTTTTCCAATTGCATGGGTGTATTCGCTGTAAACTACGGGGCGGGAATGCTGAACCTGGTGGATGGAATAACTTTCAAATTAATTGATATTTAGCAATTGAACCTGCTAAAATTTTCAAAAATATGGCCAGCCGGTGAAGTAAGATTTTATTAATAAAGCTATTTCCTCTTTGTTTTGTGTCTCAATTATTAAATATTCGTCAGAGAATAGGGGATATGTCATAACAGCTCAATTATTCTTTTTATTTTCGCAGATCGAAAGGGTAAATATTTACGGCCTTAAAATAAGCGTAAATTTTTAATTCATTATGGAATTGCGTGAAAATTATCATTTTGCGATGTGCGTTTTCGGGGGATCGGATAGCGGGCGCCGGAGCGTTTAATGATGTCAGGAATTAAAAATAAATTACAATATCATGTACAGAACACATACTTGCGGAGTATTGAATATTCAACACGTTGATACACAGGTTAAACTGAGCGGCTGGGTGCAGAAGTCGCGCGATCTGGGCGGCATGACGTTTGTCGACCTGCGCGATCGTTACGGCATTACACAACTGGTTTTCAATATGGAGACCAACGAAGCGCTTTGTCGCGAGGCACGCAAGCTTGGTCGCGAGTTCGTGATCCAGGCAGAGGGAAAGGTTGCCGAGCGCTCCAACAAGAACATGAATATCCCGACCGGGGAAATTGAGATACTGGTGAATTCTTTTAAGGTGTTGAACAGCTCTCAAACGCCGCCTTTTACCATTGAGGCAGAGTCGGACGGCGGTGATGAGCTGCGCATGAAATACCGCTACCTCGACCTGCGTCGCGAAGTAGTGCGTAAAAACCTCGAGCTGCGGCACCGCATGGCCATCGAAATCCGCAATTACATGAGTAATGAAAAATTTCTGGAAGTGGAAACGCCTGTGCTGATCAAGTCCACTCCCGAGGGAGCGCGCGATTTTGTGGTTCCGTCGCGTATGAACGCCGGTCAGTTTTACGCCCTTCCGCAGTCGCCGCAAACCTTCAAACAGCTGCTCATGGTGGCCGGGTTCGATCGCTATTTTCAGATTGTAAAGTGCTTCAGGGACGAAGACCTGCGGGCCGATCGTCAGCCTGAGTTTACACAGATCGACTGTGAGATGTCGTTCGTGGATCGCGACGATGTGCTGGATACCTTCGAGGGGTTGTCGAATCATTTGTTTAAGGCTATTAAGGGCGTTGAGATTACAGAGAAATATCCGAAGATGCCTTATGAAGAGGCTTTGCGCAGGTTTGGGAACGACAAGCCCGATACCCGGTTCGGGATGGAGATTGTCGATATCAAGGAGCTGACAGCAGGGAAGGGTTTTAACGTATTTGATTCGGCAGAATATGTGCGAGGGATCTGTGTGGAGGGTGCAGCAGAGTACTCACGCAAGCAGCTGGATGCGCTGACCAATTTTGTACAGAAACCGCAGATCGGTGCCAAAGGGCTGGTCTATGTGAAATATAATGAGGCCGGGACGTTTAAGTCGTCGGTCGACAAGTTTTATTCGCCCGATGATTTACAAAAGTGGGCAGATGCCATGGATGCGAAGCCCGGTGATCTTTTGTTAGTACTGGCCGGGGAGACTGTTTCTACCCGACGTGCACTGAGTGAATTGCGTTTAGAGATGGGACGCAGGCTGGAGCTGATGGATCCTGATGTGTTCAAACCATTGTGGGTGGTGGATTTTCCGCTGCTGGAGTGGGATGAGGAGACTGAGCGTTACCATGCCATGCACCACCCGTTTACCAGTCCGTACGAAGAAGACCTGGAACTGTTCGATACCGATCCCGGAAAAGTGAGGGCCATGGCTTACGACCTGGTGATTAACGGTGTGGAAATTGGTGGCGGGTCTATCAGGATTCACAATGAAGACCTGCAGCAGAAGATGTTCGATAACCTCGGTTTTACCCGTGAAGAAGCAGCGAAGCAGTTTGGGTTCCTGATGGGCGCATTCAGGTATGGTGCACCGCCCCATGGCGGGATTGCCTTTGGATTCGACCGTTGGGTAGCGCTGTTTGCCGGATTGGATTCTATACGCGATACCATTGCCTTCCCGAAGAACAATGCCGGACGCGACGTGATGATTGATACCCCGGGTACGATTTCGCAGGATCAGCTGGATGAGTTGTTTCTGAGTGTGAATGAAAAGGAGATTAAGAGGATGGGGGAATAGAGAATGGGAGAATGGAGAGTGGAGAATAGAGAATGGTGAATAGGGCTTCGGTGATGTAGGGGGTTGATTCGGAGACAATTAGACAAGGATAATGGAAGAGATGATAGGTTGTCAATACAAAACGTGATAGATTTGTTGAAAAAACTTAATTTTTTGTGGAAAACTAGGGGCGGGTGGTTGGAATTTGCATGAAAGTATTGTTCATATTCGCATCAAATAAACATCAACACTGTATTTACTATGCTTAAAGTTGCAAAGGAAGATGAAAGGTATATAGTCTCCCTCTTCCAGGTAAATAAATTGAACACGCTCTTCTCAGAGCTTATTAGTCAGCAGCTAAACAACCTTGTAAGTATGCCTGGCCGTAAAGTGATTTTCAATCTGGAAGGTGTCCGTTTTATTGATACAGCGGGATTCAAAACGCTGGAAAAAGCACACCGGATTGCCTTAGCTCGCGGAGCAGTGTTTCAGCTGTGTAATGTAGGTGATGAAGTGTGTGAGTTGTTCAAGGAAACAGACGTGGAGAATTCATTCGATATTCTTCCATCCCTGCAGGTTCAAGAGAAGATTATGATGGAGCTGGATGAATAAAGGTCACCCTGTTACACTGTCGCCAATAAGCGTAGCAGACGTGCACTCCTTCACCTTTACCTCAATATAATCGCCTGACTTACTATCATTTGCAGGGAATACTACAACCTTGTTCTGACTGGTGCGGCCTACCAGCTGATCGGCCGATTTTTTCGACCGGCCTTCAACGAGTACCTCAAAGGTTTGACCAATATCTTTCTGTTTGCTCTTTAGCGAGAGCTCGCCCTGAAGCTTGATGATTTCATTGAGTCGGCGGGTTTTGATATCTTCCGCCACATCATCCTTGTATTTTTTTGCGGCAAAAGTATCCGGACGCTCACTGTATTTAAACATGTATGCAAAATCATATCCGACCCACTGCATGAGGGAAAGGGTCTCCCGGTGCTCTTCTTCGGTCTCTCCGCAGAATCCGGCAATGATATCCGTACTGATTGACACCTCGGGCAGGTATTTCCTGATGGCGCGAATGCGGTCTTCATACATTTCTCGTGTATATCCGCGTTTCATGCGTTTGAGCACGGCTGTGCTGCCCGACTGCACCGGCAGGTGAATGCTGCGACAAAGGTTTGGATATCGTGCCATGGTTTTCAACAACTCATCTGACATATCCTTCGGATGGGAAGTCGCAAACCGCACCCTCAGATCGGAAGCAATCTTCGCAACCCGCTCCAGCAACTCCTCAAACCGCACTTCCCGCTCTCCGTCATTTACACTCTCCCTCTCACTCCCACTCTCACTCTCCCTCTCCCTCTCACTCTCCATTCCCCCACTCTCACTCTCCCTCTCACTCTCCCTCTCCATTCCCCCACTCTCCCCCTTCCATAAATACGAATTCACATTTTGCCCCAGCAGCGTCACCTCCCTGTACCCCGCTTCATACAACTCCCGCACTTCCCGCTCAATGGTCTGCGGCTCACGACTGCGCTCACGGCCCCGGGTATATGGAACCACGCAGTATGCACAGAAATTGTTGCAACCGCGCATGATCGAAACAAATGAGGAGACATGATTCTTATCAAGCCTTACCGGACTTACATCGCCATAAGTCTCTTCCAGTGAAAGCAAGGTGTTGATGCCCTTATGACCGGTTTCCACCTGCTCCAGCAATTGCGGGAGTTCACGATATGCGTCAGGTCCTACTACCAGATCCACTAAACGATCCTGCTCCAATAATTTATCTTTTAATCGCTCGGCCATGCAGCCGATTACCCCTACAGTGAGTCCTTTCCGCTGTCGCTTCTGCCTGCTGAATTCCCTGATGCGCTGATTTACCTTCTGCTCTGCATTATCCCTGATAGAACATGTATTTACCAGCACCAGGTCAGCCTCCTCCAGCTGCTCTGTCACTTCATAATCCTGTTGCTGCAGAATTGCTACAACCACCTCAGAGTCTACTACATTCATCTGACAGCCATAGGTCTCAATATATAACTTCTTTTTCTCCATAGTGCAAAAATTTAATGCCGGGGGCACTGCTTCAGTGAAGTAAATTCACTGAAAATACTTCGCAGCAAAATTAATCAAAACTCCCGAAAAAAATTGGAATCATAAATGCTTTACCCCGAGGATCTGTACCACTGCCTGATTTTAATTGAGTTATGCAATAAATCATAGAATTCCGATCTTTACATAAAATATATATATAAATATATATTAAAAACACTATTAAAATATATATTTTACTCAAAGAGAAAATAATCATTTTTATGTTATTACTATAATCCCGTTCTCCGGGTTTTTCAGACTCGCAACATTCATACAACCTAAAACTTTTATACATAAATCATGTTTTTTGCTTTTTCGCCGATTTATCGCAACCATTTACCGAATACTATTTCGTAACTTCCGTCATTCGGAATATGTTTGTATCGTGTAAAATCACATGAGGTTTTTGAACCAATCGTGATGAACACTGGAATATTTTTTTAAATCAATCATAATAACTAAAATAAAATGAAAATGGGAGCTGGTTTATTTTGGGGTGCCCTACTGCTTACAGTAGGAATCCTTCTAATTATCAAAGTGGTTTTTAACATCGATTTTCCAATCTTCAAGATTCTGGTGGGTCTGTTCTTCATTTTTATCGGACTTAAAGTCCTTTTTGGAAAAGTGCTTATCCCCGAGGGGAAGGTTGGTCCTGATGAAACGGTTTTCAGTGAAAAGGTCTATGACAGGCCTGAGTCTGGAAAGGAATATTCTGTAATTTTTGGCAAAGGGGATTACGATTTCACCAATGTAGATCTGAGTAATGGTGATTTCAATGTTGAGGTCAATACAGTATTTGGTGGATCAATTATAAGAATAGATGACAGCATGCCTGTTCGGATTACTGCCGATGCGGTTTTCTCGGGTGCTGAGTTACCTGATGGGAATACGGCTGTATTCGGCACTTCAAACTATATAACAGATAGTTATGAGGCCGACTCTGCAAGTCTGAATATTAAAATAAGCGCTGTGTTTGCCGGGGTACAAGTGATTCGATAATAGCGATTTCTTATTTCCCCCCTTTTTTCTATTTTTGCAGTGATACCTATGTGTGCGTCTTTGGGTGCACACATCTTTTTATTCGGATTTTCACTCAGAATCAAAATAACAATTTATGTCAGGACACAGTAAATGGTCGACCATTAAGCGTAAGAAAGGGGCTAATGATGCCAAAAGGGGAAAAATGTTTACCAAACTGATCAAGGAGATCACCATTGCTGCAGAGCAGGGCGGAAGTGATCCGGAAACCAACCCGCGGTTGCGTTCTGCAATTCAAACTGCCAAGGGCATGAATATGCCAAAGGATAATATTCAAAGGGCGATTAATAAGGCTAATAAAGATTCATCAAGTTTTGAAGAAGTAACATTTGAAGGTTATCTAGCACACGGAATAGCTGTGTTTATTGAATGTTTAACGGATAATAACAACCGCACAGTCAGTAGCGTTCGTGCTATCTTTACAAAACGGGGAGGGAACCTCGGAACCCATGGTTCGTTATCCTTTCTTTTCGATCGCAAAGGAATCATAACTGTTCCCAAAGGTGACCTTGATCCTGAAGAATTTGAACTTGAAATTATCGATGCCGGTGTGGAGGAAATTGAGCTGAATGATGACTGGTTTCTTATTACCACACCAATGGAAGATTTTAACAATGTTCAGAAGAAGCTGGAAGAGATGGGACTTAATACTGAAAGTGCATCATTACAGCGAATTCCGAACGACACCAAAGAACTTCCCATTGAAGATGCTGTGCAAATAATGAAAACAATTGAGGAGTTTGAGGATGACGATGATGTGCAAAATGTTTTTCATAACCTGGAGGTGACCGAGGAGGTGGAAAAAGCCCTTGATCAGGGTTGAATCTAGTCTTCGTGTTCTCCGGTTACATCTTTTTTTAACCCCCAGTTAACCAGGTGCATACCAATATTTGTCATTCCAATCCACATCGCAGCTAATGCTGTTGTCATAATAAGGTTTGCCTGGTCTAATAAAGTAAGCACTACGATGACCGGACCGGCAAAAAGATTAACCACATTGGTTAGCAGCGGAAATTTGAGATTTTTATATTTAGAGCTGCTGATGATTGTGGCGAACGTTGCGTAGGAAGCGATGCCCGATTGTAAAAAGAATTTAATTTCTCTTATTGCGCGTAATAGTATTTCCATACTATACGTATCCTGGTCAATACTAAAATCTGGTCCGGCCAGGGCAAATCTCACTATATCAAAATGTAAAAGCCCGATGCTGTAAAAGGAGAAAGCAACAATCGTGAGTAAAAGGCTGTTGATTAGGTGCATGACAATATTGAAACGATGAAAGAAAAGCAGGTACACCGGAATGAAAAACATGTTGATGATGCCTGTAATTAGCCATAACGTGCCACTTAGTTTTAATCTGCCGGGATTATCGAGCAAAAAATCAATATCGTCTGATATCGTACCTTCAGGCATTGAAAAATCAAAGCTTAAGAGAAATGATAAAAAAAAAGCTATGGTAGATAGCGTGATAAATATTCCGGTTATAATCTCAATCTTTCTGAAATTTCTATGTTTAATACTCATAACATATTAATTAGTGTATACTCACGCTATTTTATTGTGCGATAGAAAATCATAATTAATTTCAAATCTATCATTTTGAGAAAACAATTTTAACTAATTTTGAACCATAAACAGAATTTATGTAATTTATTGTATAATTGGTCGTTCAATTAACAGGATATTAGCATTACAACAATTGGTTTAATTCACACATAAACAAGGGGTTATTCTATTATTAATATGAGGCAGCTGTTTTTAATCATGCTATGTTTATCTTTTTTTCTGTCTGTCGGGGCGCAAAGCAGATCTGGCAATGTGCGGGGGTCTGATCCTTTAGAGCGTATGAAGCAAAAAGAAGCCAACGGCAGGGTAATTATATGGCTCGATACATTAATAGAAGATAACTACTACAAACATCTGATTCAGAGTAGTAAGCAAAAAGGGGTAAAAGGTTGGCGTATACGCGTTTTTTCCGATAATGGCTTTGGCGCAAAAGAAGATCAGCAACGAGAAAGAGCGCGTTTCATTTCATTATTTCCTGAAATTCCTACTTATGCACCATACGAGCGGTCATATTACAAAATATATGTTGGAGATTACCGGACAAAACGCGAAGCAATGCAGCAGTTGGAATTGATTGAAGAAGAATTTCGTGATGCATTTATTGTTGAGGATTATATTAGATTAAAAAATTAACGATACAGAGCACCGATTTTATGAGTGACGAGATAAAACACAAATGTGGTATTGCCATGATCAGGTTGTTAAAACCACTTGAGTATTACCAATTGAAATACGGGACATGGAAATATGGGTTGCAAAAGCTTTACCTGTTGATGGAAAAGCAGCGCAACCGTGGACAGGATGGCGCCGGCATTGTGAGTGTAAAGTTTGATATGCCTCCTGGTAAAAAGTATTTTAGCCGTTACAGGTCATCAAAAAGTGATGCCATTAACGATATCTTCAAGCAGGTGTATGGAAATTTCAAGAAAGCGAATAAAAAATTCCCTGGTTCAGTAAATGATGCCAGCTGGGCAAAAATGAATCTGCCTTTCGCTGCAGAACTATACATGGGACATCTGCGTTACGGTACATTTGGCAGTAATTCATCTGAGAATATTCAGCCGAAGATGCGGCAGAATAACTGGAAAACAAGGAATCTGGTTATCGCCGGGAATTTTAATCTCACGAATGTTGATGAACTTTTTGAGCGACTGGTGGACCTTGGTCAATCGCCTAAAGAATATAACGACACAGTGACGATGCTTGAAAAAGTCGGCCATTTTCTCGACAGAGAAAATCAGGCATTATTTGACAGCTACAAGAATGGCGGATACACAAATAAGGATATTAGCGAACGTATTTCCGATAACCTTAATATCAGTAAAATTCTGGGTGATGCATCGAAGAACTGGGATGGTGGTTATGCCATTACTGGAATGATTGGCAATGGCGATGGTTTTGTGATGCGCGATCCGTGGGGCATTCGTCCGGCATATTATTATTACGACGATGAAATTGCCATGGTGGCATCGGAAAGACCAGTGATTCAGACTGTAATGAATCTTACCAGCGATCAGATAATTGAGTTGGATCCTGGAAAGGCTTTTATAGTTAAAAAGAACGGTCAGGTTAGTATTGATGAAGTGAGAAAGCCATTTGAGAAGAAATCCTGCTCATTCGAAAGGATATATTTCTCCCGCGGCAGTGATAAAGGAATCTATAATGAACGTAAGAAGCTGGGAAAACTTTTAGTCCCTCAAATTGTAGAATCACTTGATGGTGATATTGATGGGACAGTGTTCTCTTTTATTCCAAACACTGCCGAATCGGCTTTCTATGGTATGGTAGCAGGAATCGAGGATTTGATGATTGAGCAGAAGACAACGAGAATTCAGGACTCGAACGGGAGCCTTAGCAATGACGAACTTGCAAAAATAATCTCACGAAGGCCGAGGATTGAAAAAGTGGCCATCAAAGACATTAAACTCCGTACATTTATTTCCCAGGAAAAGGGGAGGAAAGATCTCGTCAATCATGTGTATGATATTACATATGGTACCATCCGCAGGGACGATGACAACCTGGTGATAATCGACGATTCCATTGTTCGGGGCACAACATTAAAGCAGAGCATAATTAAGATTCTTGACAGACTTGGTCCGAAGCGTATTGTGGTTGTATCCTCATCACCACAGATAAGGTATCCCGATTGTTATGGAATTGATATGGCGAGGTTAGGCGATTTTATCGCCTTTCAGGCTGCGATTGAATTGTTGAAGGATCATGGTAAAGAGCACATAATTAATGAGGTCTATAAAAAGTCAGTCGCTCAGAAATATGAGCCCAAAGAGAATATTGTGAATTATGTAAAGGATATATACAAGCCTTTTACCTATCAGCAGGTTTCAGATAAGATCGCGGAAATGCTTAAGGAACCGGAAGTCAATGCAGAGATAAAGATCGTCTACCAAAGCATTGATAATTTGCATAAAGCTTGTCCTGATGATTTGGGTGACTGGTATTTTACAGGTGATTATCCTACGCCGGGTGGAAACAAGGTGGTGAATACTGCTTTTATAAATTATATAGAGGGAATCAAAAAAAGAGCCTATTAGTGGCTGGTTCTGTCGCCCGATAACTTCGTTGCTGTAATTTTTTTAACGCCTCGA
>Ga0102940_1001794_pt1 | contig 13417 bp, 13 predicted proteins | sample SalPonR2_C_D1_MG_FD_78215 | JGI IMG/M metagenome (GOLD analysis project Ga0102940, IMG submission 78215) | Salt pond soil microbial communities from South San Francisco under conditions of wetland restoration - Salt Pond MetaG R2_C_D1_MG | ecosystem: Environmental > Aquatic > Marine > Intertidal...
ATCGACATCATACTCATCTCCGGAGTTCAAAGGTATTGTAAATTTCACGGTAGTACTGCCGTCGGCCTCTTTGCCGGAAGCGGAGATAATATCATCCGTACCACCGAGTTCAGTATCCGCTTCGTGAGAAAAGGCACCGCTTCCATAATGATCGCTGATATTCAGTTCGCCATCTTTTACAAAGCCGAATATAAAATCGGCATCCTTCATAGCACGGCTGGGATCAAATCCAACTGCTACCCATCCGGTGGTTGGTGCGGTTACCTCTACCTTGAGACTTTCGTCCTCGAGCATCCATTTGAACTCAAGCTCGTCGGTGGTGATAAACTTATACCCGTCATCGGACTGCTGAGGGGTGACCTCCTGCGCTCCCCCCGCCCATATAACCGAAGCTGCGGCCAGCAGCAAGGTTGCAAATATAATTAAATTTCGCACTGCGGTCCTCCTTACAAAAAGCATATGAAACACCTACAGCAAACACAAGCCTAAACTGTAGTTTATTATAAATTCTCAGTAGCCCCTTTGAGAGTCTCGGCCAAGCGCTGAACACCAAGCTGGAGCCGCACCTCATCATTGTAGGATATGCTCAGTCGCAGGTACTGCTGCAACAAGCCCCGGGGAGAAGTCTGACTGCCGGAGATAAAGTTTACCTTATATGAGCGGGCAGCCTTCTTTAAGCTGTGGGTATCCACTTCATCCGGCAGTTTTACCCACAGAAAATAGCCGCCCCCCGGATGCACAAACTCGGCAGACTCCGGCAGCTCCGTCCAAATGCTCCGGGACAGCACATTCATCCGCTGCCGGTACACATCGATCAAACGGTCTAGGTGCCTGTCCATACTGCCAGATTGCAACATACTGCGAACAATTGACGAGGTAAAGGGGTTCAGTCCGCCTCCGCTGTCCAGCATACCACAACTAACAAGCTTTTTAATGTGCTCCGATTCAGCCTGCAGCCAGCCGAGCCGTAGACCTGGTCCCAGAATTTTAGAGAAAGAGCCTAGAGAGATGACCTTAGAGGAAGCGCTGCTGGCCATTGGCGGGGGCGGGGTTACATCATAACCCAAAAGTTGATACGCCTCATCGGCTAGAATCATAAGCTCGTACTTCTCAGCCAGTTCGATTATCCTTTGCCGGCGCTTTGTAGAGAGTGTTTTCCCGGTAGGGTTCTGAAACACCGGAATGGTATAGAGAAATCGCAGGGGAACGGCGGAATTTCTTGTTTGCAGATACTCCTCGAGCACCTCCGGGTCCAGCCCCTCCGAGTCCCCCGCAAGACTGGTTACCTTTAGGCCAAAGTCGGCAAATATGCGCAATGATAGAAAATAGGTGGGGTCCTCCACCACTACCTCGTCACCGGGCCGGGTGTATAGACTGCACAGCAGGGCAATAGACTGAGAAACTCCGCCGGTCACCATAAGCGATTCCGGGGATACCTCACCTCCGGTCCGTCGCTCCAGAAAGCGGGATAGCTCGGTGCGAAACCCTATGCCCCCCTGCTCGTGGCCGTATTGCAGAATTAACGGGTCTGCCTGGTCAAAGCGATGTTCAGCCGCAGTTCGCATCAAATCTAAGGGCAACAACCCGGGGCTGGGATGGCCAAGTGCCATATCCACCACCTGTGGATCGGTGTTCATCTGTACGGTTACTCCCTCATTCATTGCCAACCTCCCATTTTCAAGCTTATCGTTGAGTATGGGTCCGCAGCCAGAAGCGGTCGATAACCCCGCTTCGCCGTGCTACTACATTTCCCTCCGGACCTATTATAATTGTAGTAGGTAGATTTTCAATTTCCAAACGCCGGCCGAGCTCCCCCTCCGGGTCGAGGCGCACCGGAAATGGCAGAGAGTTGTCCTCTACAAACTCCCTCACATCGGCCATTGAGTTTTCAGTTGAGCTCATATTCAGTGCCACTAATTCTATATTCGCATCTTCAACATTATTATAAAATGCAATCAATTCTGGGACTTCACCGCGGCAAGGGGGACACCAGCTGGCCCAAGCGTTTATTACCATAAAATCGGCCTGGCGGTTTACCGAAGGCCCATGCCCTTCCAGGGCTGTGCTTAAATCCATCAGGATTGAGCGAAACCCGGCACCATCCTCGGCCACCCCACTGCCGGCTGTATCACCGCCGGGCCCTGCGTGCAAAAACTGATCTTCCACAACTCCGGCGAGTACAAAGATCAGGGCCGCAGTTGCCAGGGTGAGTCCGGCTAATCTGAAAAACTGCTCCGGCAGCGGACGGTGTCGCAGCAGCTGTACCCCAGCCAGTAGAATCGCCCCCGAAATACCCAACAGCAGCCCCAGCTGTCCTCCAGGGCGGTATAAGGCGGCCATAGGATCGAGCCAGAGAAGTGAGGGGTCTATAAACAGGGGCGCAACCTTCCACAAAAGAAAGCCTGCCAGTATCATGTCGAACAGAATATCCCAGAAAAGGCGCCCGGCGCTTTTGTACCGACCCAGCACCAGCCGTTGTAGAACATAGCCAAACCCCAGGGCTGCCAAAGCCCTGATGAGCAATAAAGGAATAGTAAATGGTCCAATCTGCATACCTTCTGCCTCCTGTAATACGCACCTTGGAAGTTTAATGTACTAGAGGGGTTTCCAAAAATCAAAGCTTTTTGAATACCTGCCGACTTGAAGCAATTCATTTTCAAACTTACATTAGAGAGTAAGGAGGTTCTATAGTGGGCAAACCTAAGCTTTTCTTATTTTTCATCGACGGGGTAGGCATTGGCAGCAACGATTCAGAACAGAACCCGCTTATTCATTTGGGTGATCCCTTTATCGGGCCTGCGGCTTTTCATTCGGAGCAGGTACCCATACGCACACCTCAGCTGCTGCTGCTTCCAATTGACGCAACCCTAGGCGTACCGGGCAGGCCCCAATCCGCTACTGGGCAGACCAGCTTCATGACCGGAATAAACGCCGCCCGGGAGTTGGGCTACCACCAGCAGGCCTTTCCCGGGGCTCAATTGCTGCCCATAATTGCCGAGCACGGAGTGATGAAGAGCCTGGCTCAGAATGGAGTGCGCGTAACCAGCGCCAACCTCTACTCACACAACTATTTTACGGTGCGCAGAAAACGGCGAAAAAATATGTTCCCCGTCTCCACCCTATCAATAGAAGCCGCCGGGATACCCTTCCGCTATTATAAGGACTACCGGCTCCGGCGGGCGGTATTCGCCGATATCACCAACCAGATGCTAAAGGACCGTGGATTTCACATTCGCCCAATAGCTCCCAAGCGCGCCGCCTCCCACATACTCAACATTTTCAAACGCCACGACTTTGTTTTTTTTGAATACTTTTTAACCGATACCTATGGTCATGCCCGCAAGGCAGCTGCTATCCGCCACTGTGTTTCCAATATCAACGCCTTTGCCCGTTCCATTCGGGAACAGTCCAAGGAACAGATCGACATTCTGATAATAAGTGACCACGGGAATGCGGAGGACATGTACCTAGGCGATCACACCCTCAACCCGGTACCTTTTTTTCTCATCTCATCCCAGGCCGAGCAACTCGCCGCGAAACTACCCACCCCTGAATCTCTGCTTGATATAAAGCCGTTCATTCTCAGCTACTACGGCTTATCTTAGCATTTGCCTAGCAATAGGGACCGAGGCAGCTCTGTTCCCAGAGAACGGCCTTTCCTATATACTATGACACCGGCAGGAGTTCATGAAAACACTTATAAAAATACATAACCTCACTTTTAGCTATCCCCGCTATTCGGATAGTCAGGTTCCCGAGCCCCCTTTATTTGATAACCTGCACTACAGTATCCATCAGGGGGAGCTTCACACAATTATCGGTGCACCTGAATCGGGCAAAACCACCCTAAGCCGTATTCTCACCGGGTTAGTGCCGCGCTACACCGGCGGTAGTATTGAGGGACAGCTTACTATTTTTAAGAAAAATGTGCGCGAACTTCGGCCCCAGGACATGATTGAAACGGTTGGAACCATTTTCCAGAATCCGGATGACCAAATTCTGACCACCAGGGTCGATTCGGAAATTGCCTATCCCCTGGAATCATTAGGGTATGCTCCCTCTGCTATCGCCGAGCGGGTAGAAAGGGAACTCGCCCGCTTTGGGCTGGAAGAGAAGGCGGGGCGAAACCCTGCCACTCTGTCCGGCGGAGAGAAAAAGCGGCTTCTGTGCGCGGTTTTGGCAGCAATTTCTCCAGCAGTTTGGGTCTTGGATGAGACTCTCGACGAGATGGATCCCCAGTGGCGACAGACCCTCCTGGAGTACCTTACACAGCAAAACAGCACTGTCCTGCTGTTCACTTCAAAGATGCCCGCTTCAGCAACAGCCCTTCAGCAGCAGCACCGGGCAATACTTTCCCAAGGCCGGCTGCACAGCCAAGCAGAGGCAATCGACCGGATTGCAGAACAGGACGGCCTGCGCCTGCTGCCGGCCGCCCCGGCCCAGGCTGCGGAGACACCGGACAAAGCTGGACCGGTACTGCTGAAGGCCGAGGCCCTGAGCTTTCACTACCCGGGGCTCACCGATTTCTCCCTCGAGATTGATCATTTGACTTTGCGGGCCGGCGAGACACTTACCCTTTCAGGGCCCAACGGATGCGGGAAAACCACCCTCGCCAAGCTGCTCTGCGGCTTATACACTCCCCAGCAGGGGTCAATCAGCCTGCCGAATAGTACCGACGGCTCTGCAGCATTAGAGCTTTTACGCAGTTCAGCGGCGTATCTGTTCCAGAACCCGGATTACCAGATATTCCTGCCCTCTATTGAAGAAGAGTTGGCCTATGGCTTGAAAGAAAAGGGTCTCAACCGTGAAAGGGTTACCACCCTGGTTCAAAATGCTATCCAAAGCTTCCGTCTCCCCCCCGCCGAGACTTCTCCCACTTTGTTGAGCTACGGCACCCGTAAGCGGCTGCAGGCTGCCACGTATTGGCTGCTGCAGCGTCCCATCTGTATATTTGACGAGACCGATTCCGGCATCAGTCCTAAGGACTTTGCCGCTCTGATAGCCGCCTTCAAATCTCCCCAGCGTGCCCTGCTGATTATTTCCCACGATGCCGAGCTGGCCCAACACTACTCCGATCGAATTCTTCGTATGGAAGCCGGCCGCCTGATACCGGAGGCCGCCTCATGGTAAGCGGCACTTATCTACCCGGAAACTCCTTTGTCCATAAAGCCGATCCTCGTATGAAGTTTTCATTGTTGATTCTATGGGTCATTGCGCTAATCCTTCCGGTCAGTATAGCCGCCCTGGCAGCCTACTACCTGGCTCTGGTGCTGTTGATTTGGGCTGGGCTCTCCCTGGGGCAGGTGTTTCAGCCGCTAAAGACTATCTGGCCGCTTCTGCTGATGATAGCGCTACTGACCCCTCCCTTCCACCAGTCCGGCAGGGAGTTATATCAGGTAGGAGGTTTTATTCGCATTACCGAGGGAGGTCTTCAAGAGGCTATCATCCTAATTGTTCGCTTCAGCGGTATAACCTCTGCATTTTTCCTGTTCTTTCGCACCACCACTATAGATGATTTTATTCTTACCCTGCGCTGGTTCGGCCTGCCCTACTCCGGGGCTTTGGTGGTAACTATTGCATTCCGCTATATCCCCTCTCTTCTGCAGCTCTACCGAAACATCGAAGATGCCCATGCCCTGCGACGCCCGGTGCCGGAGGGACGCCGTAAATTTCATCCCATCAAAAAGTTTTCCCACATCTTTCCTACCCTTGTGTCGGTGATGATACATTCGATTAAGGGAATCCCCACCCTCTCCATGGCCCTTGAAAGCCGTGGCTTCGGACGTCACAACCCTCGAACCTCATACCGCAGCCTCCTGCCTCTTAAAGAGATAGTACACCAAGCCGTTTTATTTATAATTGTACTACTCTTTTTAGTACTTTTATTGTTTATGTAGTACAAACTACTGTACATTCCCCGCTTTTTTAGTACAATAGAAAGGGATCAACAGAAGGAGTGCATTATGGATACCAATAAAAATGAGAGCTTTATGCAGCTGCCCGCTTTTAGAATAGCTACACTGGCAATTCTGATTGCCGTAACAGCCCTATTCACCTACGTTATCAGAATTCCCATTGCCCCCACCCGGGGCTATATCAACTTTGGCGATGTAGCCATATTTTTTACCGCTATTATATTTGGACCGATTACCGCTCTAATCACCGGTGGAGTGGGAACCGCCCTGGCAGACCTGCTGGCCGGCTATGCGCAATGGGCACCCTTCACCTTTTTAGCCCATGGTCTACAGGGGCTGGCCATAGGATTAGTTATCAACACCGGACGCAAGCTTCATGTAACCTCGCAGCAACGTAATCAGTCCAAGTCGGGCCAAGAAGAACTTACCCCTGTTCCCCGGAAACCGGGAATAGTATCGCTTTTACTGGCATTTGTGCTGGGGACCCTGGTGATGGGAGGGATCTACTTTTTAACTGGAGGGCTGATGGTTGGATTTGCAGCCGCCGCCACAGAAATACCCGGGAATATACTGCAAAATGTGGCCGGAATTCTGGTCGGAACTCCCCTGGCAATGGCCGTCTGGAAGGCTTACCCCCCTATTCGCTACTATACCTGGTAATAGTGCCGGCCAAAGTAATCAGGCGCTTACGGAAAAAAGCAGTAAGCGCCTTTTTTCCGCTGTTCTCAGCAGGAATATCCGTAAAATACCACACCCGATCAGGTATTAGTTTTACGGGTTGGTACCTGCTCAGGCGAAAAATAAAGGTGAAAAAGGCCAGATACTTATTTTTTTCAGAGCTATCCTGCCTGCTCCTCACCATAAACTTATCATAAAGACTGTGTGCAACCGGAGCGTATACATTACCGGTCAGCACCGGCTGAATCGTAAATTCGTACCCCCCGGTATATCCCCGGCCAATAAGATAACCCAACAGCCCAGACCACTCACCTACTGCAGTTTCGCCGTTGGAATTCAGGCTCCATGGGTCATCCTCTATCCGCCCTGCCGGGAACAGTAGCACATTGGCACCGGAGCTAAGAAGGGCGGAAGTACTCTTGAGCATGTTACGTCTATCGGCTGGTGATGTTCCGATCGACAGAGTGTGAGAGTGCAGGGCCGGCAGGGCTCGCAAGAGCGCCCTCTCCCTGGTAATCAGATACACATCCCGCTTCCCCCACCAGGAAAGCAAGGCCAGCACATCGGCCAAACCTACATGGTTTGCATATAACAGTGCTCCCCCCATGTATGAGCCAGGGTCTGCTTCATGGTCAGTGTCCGGTGCAGAGTAGCCGTGGTAGTAGCGGTGCAGTAGCCAGTCCGCAGCTGCAGCCAAACCCTGTTCAGCAATCAGCCTATCAAACTTGGCCAGCCTCAGAGTTATCGGCAGAGCCGGTAGCAGTGAAAAACACCATGCAGCCGTCCGGCCAGCCCAAGAGACCGGCCGCAAGAACTCCACCTGATCAACAACCACAATCCAGTACAAATTCCAAAACTTTCGCAGGCTAAAAGCCTGCCATCCGCTCATGACAGGGCCCCCGAAGTAAGTCCGCCGATTAAATAGCGCTGAAAAACAGCTACTAACACCACCACCGGAAGTACCGACAACATAACCCCCGCAGCAATCCAGGCCCACTGCAGTTGAAAGGCACTGCTGAAACTGAGTATAGCCACAGGCACCGTGCGCGCCTCCGGCAGGCCTAGACTCACGGTAAAGGCATGCATAAAATCGCCCCAGCTGCCGAGGAAACTTAATACCCCCGCCGAAAACAGAACAGGTTTCAATACCGGCAGCAATATCTGGAAAAATATTCTGATCGATGAGGCACCGTCAATCCTGGCCGCCTCATCGATGGCTAAGGGTATGCCGGCAAAATAACCAGCTATCAGTAGAGTGGCAAGGGGGATCCCGTAAGACATATGAGGAATTATAAGCGCCCCCAGGGTTCCCAGTAGTCCGAGGGAGCGCAGCAATACGAAAGTGGGAGCAATAATAATAATCGGAGGAACTATACCCGCCGCCTGAATGGCAAAAAAGGAGCGTCTCTTATGACTGACCCGAGTCCGGGCCATTGCAAAAGCAGCCAGCCCACTGAGTAAAAGGGTTCCCAGCATTGCACTTCCGGATACAATCAGACTGTTGAGGATTGCATCTTGAATGCGAAAATCCTCTCCGCTAACTACCGCATAGTTGTCTAAAGTCGGCTCTACCGGAAGAATCTCCATGGGGATTCGGAATTCTGTGCCCGCCGGCTTTATAGAAGTTATGCCCATCCACATCAATGGACCCAATTCGAACAGGGCTATCAGTAAAAATAGTCCGGCTGAAAGCAGAATATATATCCAGCGAGTTTTTTTCATTTTACAAACTCAAACCTTTCCAAAAAGCGTTTTATATACAGTCCGCTCAGCACGGCTACCCCTATAAAGATAATTACTGCGTAGGCGGAGCCGATCCCGTAATTGTTAAAATCGAAATAGATTCGATACGCATATGTGCTTAAGGATTCGGTTGCCATACCGGGACCGCCCCCCGTAAGCCCGATAATCACATCAAACACCCGAAGGGCATCCCGGGTACGAAACAGTCCTGCAATTACAATGGTAGGAGCCATCACCGGTACCGTAACCGAAAAAAAACGCCGCAGTCCTCCCGCCCCGTCGATCCGCGAGGCCTCCTGCAGTTCCCGGGGCACCGAGGCCAGTCCGGCCATCAGGAAAACAGCAGAAATGGAGGCTCCCTTCCACACATATGCCATTACCACACTCATCAGGGCCAATGCGGGCTCGCCCAGGAACAGCGGTGGAGATTCAGCGAGTCCCAGCCTTACCAACAGAGTGCCCACAATACCCACATCGGAGTTGAACATCCAACGCCAGATACTTGCCTGAATTACTCTTGGAATTGCCCAGGGAATGATTATTATTATCCGCAGGAGCGTTTTAAAGAATGGGTGTATCCAATAGGCCGATAGGGCAAGCAGCATCCCTAAGGACAGGTCCAATGCAACCGCCCCCAGGGTAAACAGAGCGGTAAATCGCAGGCTGTGCCAAAATTCATAGGAACCGAGAACTGCCACATAGTTCTGTACCCCCACAAAGGGAGCATGGAGCCAATCGGTGGTATATTCCAACCTAAAGAAGCTGTACAGGGCGCTCTGAATAAAAGGATAGTAGTAAAACACTCCCAGACAGAGGAAAGCTGGGATAAGAAAGCCCCAATCCCTGTTACGATACGTTTTACCTTGGCGCAGACGGCTTTGCCGCAAACTATTCTGCTTCAAATATTATTGCAACCCTTCTGCTCTACGGTTTACAGCCTCGAGAGCCACCAGCGAGCTTTGCTGTCCGGTGAGTGCCGAATGCAGCTCCTGCTGCAAAATGGAGGAGAGCTGTGAGTAGCGTACCGCCGGTGGTCTGCTAATCGCATACGGCAGTAGGGCATTAATCCGTTCCGCCTTCGGGTTGGCTTGCTGAACCTCCGGATCTTTGTATAAACCTCGGTAGTACTGAATCGGCCCCCAAGCCAGGGCGAAGTTCTTTTGGGTTTCCCGCCCGGCAATCACATTCATTACCTTCAGGGCCGCCTCGGGCACATCACTGTAGGGATTTACTGCAAAGCCGAAGCCCCCGGTTATGGAAACCCGCCGTCCCTCGGGCCGGGCCGGCGAAGGGGCAAAACCCCATTTACCGGCGACCTGACTCCGCTCTTGATCGTCAAGCCACAATACCAGATCGTTATTACTCCAGGCAAACAGAGCTTGCCCCTCGACGAACAGGCGGTAAGCCTCCTGCTGGTTCCAGGTCTTCACCTCCTCCGGAGAGAGGCCTTCCTCGAGTAAACTTCGCATAAACTCAAGCGCTTCTACAGCCTCCGGCGAGTTGAAGGCATACTGTCCTTTCTCGTCAAGATAAGAACCGCCAAAGGCGTGAAGAAAGTCGGAGAACAGCATCACCAATACTTCGTTTTTTCCGCCGGGCCACACAAAAGGGGTAATCCCCGGCTTCTGCTCTCGGACCGTTGATATCATCTCACGCATCTCTTCAATTGTCGCTGGAGGTTCATCGAAACCGGCCTCGGATAACAAGTCCTTCCGGTAATACAACCCGGTTACACTTCCCCAGAAAGGAATTGCCAGCAGGCGACCGTCGTAGGTAAAGGTCTCGAGCCCTGGCTGTACAAAATTTTCAGCCTCTGGCAGCTCCCCGTTCAGGGGTACCGCCCAGCCGGCGCTGCCGAATTCGGTCACCCAGGGTGTATCCATTCCATAAATATCGACGGTACCGTCCCGGCCGTTCATCCACACCGCAATCGCATTACGCATACCCGCTGTATCATCGGGCATAATATTCAGCTCGACCTGTATATTAGGGTGTGTCGCTTTAACTTGAGCCTGAATAAAATCGAACGGAACTTCTCCGGGACCAAAAGCCTGGGTGAGAAATCGGTTATATCCAATTGTTACCGTTTCGTCTTGATTACTATCTGAGTCTGCTGCCGCAGACTCAGATTGACTACAGCCAGAAAAACTAAACAAAACCAGTACCGAGACAAAATAAAGTAACGTGATCATAACTTTGTTATTCTTCATACAGGGAGTATATAAGTGCTGATCCTAATTCGCAAGCTTGCAAATTACATGCGATGCAGCCAGCGATCGGCCATAATTCCGGCTCCGCTGCCCTGTCCGACGGACGTGGCAATTTGCCGGTAGAGTTTGTCCTGGATCTCTCCTGCAGCAAACACCCCCGGTATATTGGTCATCATCCGTTCGTCAGTGGTAATATACCCCTCGCTGTCCATGTCTAACTGCCCCTGAAAGAGTTTTGAATTGGGGTAATGACCGATAAATATAAAAATGCCGTCGGTCTCAAGCTCCGACACAGCACCGGTTTTTACATTCTTGACCTTTGCCCCGGTTACCTTATCTTCGCCCAGGACCTCCTCTATGACGGTGTCCCATACGAATTCAATTTTATCATGTTCGTAGGCAGCCCGCTTTAGCTGCTCCCCGGCCCGCAGCTGATCGCGCCGGTGGACCACTCGAACCCGTTTGGCAAACTTTGTTAAAAACAGACTCTCCTCGATTGCACTATCTCCGCCGCCAATTACCAGCACATCCTTATCGCGGAAGAAAAAGCCGTCGCAGGTGGCGCAGAAGGATATACCATGGCCGATATACTTCTCTTCGCCGGGCACCTGCAGCCGCCGCGGCGAGGCACCGGTAGCCACTACCACCGCCCCGGCTTGGTACTGCTGGGCATGGGTGGAAACCAGAAAGGGAGGTCCACTCTTAAAGTCAACCTGGGTAACCTCTTCGAACTGCAGCCTTGCACCGAACTTGCCCACATGTTTTGTCATAAGTTCGATTAAGTCCGGACCGGTGGTTCCCTCCGGAAAGCCGAGATAATTATCTACATCATAGGTAAGCGAAATCTGCCCCCCCATTTCTAAGCCGCTGAGGACCAGGGGGTCCAATCCTGCCCGGCCTGTGTAAAGCGCTGCTGCCAGCCCCGCCGGCCCGGATCCGATTACTATCAGTTTTTCCGTCTGCATTTTTTTCTCCAATCTCTGTTTATTTCTGTTCGTTTCTATTTCTGTCGGTTTCCATGCGCTTGGCCAGCTCGGGAGCTACACTCCTCAGCCACCACAAAGGCGCATGGGTCACTATTTCGCCCTGGTCGTTAATTACCGGACACCGGCAGGGGTCATCTACATCACCAGGCCTAAACTCATAAAGCTGATGCCCGCAGTCCGAACACTCGCCCGGCGCGTCAGCGGCGGTAAAGCAGTTTGGACACACATACATAGTCTCCTGCGCGGCCTTAGCCGTTTCAAGACTGTTATCCAATACTTCTAGCAATGCCTTGGCAGCATTAATAGACCAATCTCTACTTGCAGGCACCTTGTCCAGCTCTTCGGCCACCTTCTCTGCCGGGAGAAAACTACCACAGTGTCCCAATATATAGGCTGCATAAAAACCGGACCATAGAACATCCCGTTTTCCGCCTAGGTAGACCTGTTCGTATGAATGATGCAGATCACCCGCCTGCTGTAATGCGGTAACCAGCTGTGCGTTAGTCGGGTATTTCATATAAAACCCTCCTGTCATCAAAATTACACTTCCAACTATAGTTTTACTAAAATGAAAAATCAACGCCCTTGCAGATTGGTTTACTTTTTAGTTTGAACCATTTGGAATAAAAGGCTACAGTAATAATGTACTATGCGAAAAAAAAGGCGCCGGGTAAAAAACTACAGCCTCGGATACCTCCTGTCGAAACAGCCGAAGAGTCTTCAAAAGAACCAATTCTACGAAGAGATGCTCCTCCATTACCGCAGTTCAGCCCGCCTGCAAAACCTCAGAATCAGCCGCCGCTGCTACAGTCTGCTGCAGCATGCGGTTATTAAACCTGAATACTTGAACAACTTCTACCGAACCTATCGTCTTCCGAGGGATCCTTTTTTTCCGCTGTTTCTCAGGGTCAAACGTGACTACCTGGAGCAGCGCAGGCAAAGGCAGGAACAGAAGATGCGCTATATAGCCGATAAAATGCACAGATTACCGCCAGACGCACTTGCCTTTATCAAATACCTGGCGGCTTTTGAACAGCAGTATAACCGGGCTGAAAATTTTCCGGTGTGGACCACCCATCTATTTCCCACCACCAAAAAACGGGTAAATGAATACAGCAGTTTTTCTCGGACCGAGTGGATCACCCTGTTCAGCGCACATCTGCAGCGCTTGGAACAGCGCTACCGGGAGCTTGATGAGGGAACGACCAACAGTCTGTTAGCCTCCTATGTGCTGGAATGCCTGCCCCGGGAGGGCATAGCCCCCGGGCTGCAGCCGGATTTACAGGCCGCCGCCCGCAACTATCGCCGCCTGAGTAAACTATACCATCCTGACCTGGGAGGAGAGGGAGATTTTTTTCTGCAGCTGCAGTGGGCCAAGGAAGTGCTCACCGGGCGCTGAAAGGCCGGAAGGGGGTTGCCTCGAAAGCTCGACCACTGGACTGCTGTCTGTAACAAGAGCATTTTTTAAATATTTATAAATAGTAAGCTACACATGAAAGTGTTTTTGCAAGTTAGAGCCCCGTTTTTTTAGCCGTTTTTCAAAGCTTACCAAAAAAGCGATAATTGGAACAACCGAGGCGGCGGTTACCAGGGACCAACTTACCCATATCTGCTCGTGCAGGAAACTATTAAGAATTGCCTCGAGGCAAAGGGTGAACAGTCCGGCGCTGATCAGGCCCACGGCCAGGCCGCCCAGCACCGACAGCTTGAACAACCGTATAATAAAGACGGTCAGTAGTATGAGAATGCCGAAAGCCGCTACTATCGGCAGAGCCAGCTCCCAGAACCAGTTTCGGCCTCCTGTGAAAAGGTTCAGGGCGTAGAGGAACAGAGCGGTGGTCAGCAGTTCCGCCACCGGCAACAGGTAGGGGATACGTTTTAGACG
>Ga0102940_1001795_pt1 | contig 13415 bp, 10 predicted proteins | sample SalPonR2_C_D1_MG_FD_78215 | JGI IMG/M metagenome (GOLD analysis project Ga0102940, IMG submission 78215) | Salt pond soil microbial communities from South San Francisco under conditions of wetland restoration - Salt Pond MetaG R2_C_D1_MG | ecosystem: Environmental > Aquatic > Marine > Intertidal...
AATATCCAAATTTTTGGTCATTTTGCTCATGCCGGGTATCATTCCCATCAAACTTTTGAGGTCACCCATTTTTCGAATCTGATTCAATTGAGTCAAAAAGTCATTGAAGTCAAACTTATTCTTCTTGATTTTACGCTCTAATTTCCGAGCTTCTTTTTCATCGAATTGTTCTTGCGCTTTTTCTACAAAGGAGGTGATGTCCCCCATGCCTAAAATCCGTTGTGACATTCGATCCGGGTGAAAAACATCCAGCGTGTCCATGGTTTCTCCTGCACTGACAAATTTTATAGGCTTGCCCACTACATACTTTATAGATAAGGCAGCCCCACCTCGTGTATCTCCGTCGAGTTTTGTAAGAACTACCCCGTCGTAATCAATGCGCTTATTGAAGTTTGCTGCTGTGTTGACTGCATCCTGACCCGTCATAGAGTCAACCACAAATAGGGTTTCAGAAGGATCCAATCCCTTTTTCAGGCCCGATATTTCCTCCATCATGTTTTCATCAATAGAAAGCCGTCCAGCGGTATCTACAATGACTACATCATTATGGTTATCGCGGGCGTGCTGAATGGCTCGCTTAGCGATAGATAGAGGATCTTTGTCTTCCAGGTCTTTAAAGATGGGCACATTGATCTGTTCAGATATAACAGTTAGCTGGTCTATGGCAGCAGGTCTGTAAACATCACAAGCGACCAAAAGAGGCTTTTTGTTATTCTTTGCTTTGAGATGTCTGGCCAACTTTCCTGAAAAGGTCGTTTTACCTGAACCTTGCAGGCCTGCAATAAGTATGACCGCAGGCTTACCTTCTAGATTAATGTCGACTTTACCGCCGCCCATGAGTTCTGCAAGGTGATCCTGAACAATTTTCACCATTAACTCTCCCGGCTTCACTGATTTGAGCACGTTTCGCTGCCCAAGAGCATCTTCTTTTACCTCCTCAGTAAATTCCTTAGCAATTTTGTAATTCACATCAGCGGCTACAAGAGCCCTGCGAATTTCTTTTAAAGACTGGGCAACATTGAGTTCTGTTAGTTTGTGATCACCTTTCAATGACTTGAAAGCTCCTTCTAATCGGTCTGTTAAATTATCAAACATATGTACTATCGCTTTTTGGATCTTTGGACGGACAAAATTAATGAAAAAATAGGTGATGAAGTTTGCTTCGATTATCAATTTGACAAGATACTAGACTATCACTGGTAATCGGCAATGAATTTCTATCAAATCGAAGGGGTTTGTTTGGGCTATTTCTCATTCAGAAAGGTATTCTGAAACTAATCTTAGGTTAAAAATGTAAAGAATACGTACTTTTGAGGTCTCAAAAAAGAACGCCAAACGCAGATCATACTGTTTATACTATGGATAGAAATACCGTTATTGGAATCATACTCATTTTTGGCTTATTTTATTTGTGGGCGCAAATAAATGCCCCTACAGAAGAAGAATTGGCTGAGGCCCAGCGGCTGCAAGACTCCATAGCTATGGTGGAGCAGGGGGCTGACCTTGAGAAAAATGGACAAACTGAGGGGGAGCCAGAAGTTGCTGCGATTACGGATGAGACCTCAGATAGTCTCACCAAAAATGTCGAAGAGCAGTTTTACTCCCTGTCCAACGAACAACTTGAATTGTCCATTTCAAATATGGGCGGTATTATTGGTGAAGCAAGGATTAAAGGTTATCAGCGGGTGGCTATCGATGAAACCGGTGAAGAATACTACGCACCCTTAAGTCTGATGACTGATCCCGATCATAAATACGAGTACATTATTCCAAAATCCAGCGGAGGGTATATCAATACGGGTGATCTGGCTTTTAGTGTTGAGCAAACCTCTGACCGAATGTTGGAGTTGTATGCCAGTTTGCCGCAGGGTGGAAAGGTTACGTTCCGATATATATTAGCTGAATCGGGTTATCAACTTGATTTTCAAACCGATTTTTCCGGCTTAGATGCATATATTCAGCCGCAGGAAAGTATTCAGTTTAATTGGGTCAACGTTTTGGAGCGCCAGGAAAAACCGGATGGGTATGAAGAGACCTATACTACAGTTCATTACAAGACCGTGGAAAACTCGCCCACTTCATTGTCATGGACAGCAGATGATAATGAACAAATTGAGGAATCCCTGAATTGGGTATCCCATGCCAACCAATTTTTCAACTCTACTTTTATGTCGGAGTCGACCTATGCGGGAGGGGAGCTGGATATCCAAAATATTGAAAACCAAAGAGATAAACTTAAAATTGCTCGCTCCTCATTTATACATAAAATAACAAACCCAAAGGAAGACCGCATCGACCAAAGGCTTTACATTGGTCCGAATGATTTTGAGGCCATGAAAACTATGGGCCATGAATTAGAAGATGTTATACCCTACGGGTGGAGCATTTTTGGAACGATTAACCGATGGGTTATACGCCCTGTTTTTGCTTTTTTCTCCACTTATATTGGAAGTTTAGGGATAGCGATTATTATTTTAACGTTTGTCATAAAGTTTGCTTTATATCCCCTGACGTATAAAATGCTGCATTCACAAGCAAAAATGGCGGCTTTAAAGCCTGAAATTGCTAAGATAAAGGAGAAGAATAAGGATGACTCCAGTGCTCAACAAATGGAGACGATGAAGTTGTACAGGGAGTTTGGTGTGAATCCGCTGGGAGGATGTATGCCTATGGTGCTTCAAATGCCCATTTGGTTTGCCCTTTATCGGTTTTTCCCGGCATCAATTGAATTTAGACAGGAGAGTTTTTTGTGGGCTGAGGATTTGTCCACCTATGATGTGTTTTTTGAGCTCCCATTTTATATACCCGCATACGGGTCACATATTAGTTTGTTCACTCTACTATGGGCCGTTTCTCTTTTTGGATACACGATGTACAATATGAAAAATATGGATACCTCGATGATGCAATCCAATCCCATGATGAAATACATGCAGTACTTAATGCCGGTCATGTTTCTCTTCTTTCTGAATAGCTATTCATCTGGTTTGACTTGTTATTTGCTGTTTTCAAATATCTTTAATATATCGCAGACAGCGATTACCAAATCGTTTATTTTTAACGATGAGAAAATCAAGTCTGAATTGAATCGAAATAAAGAAAAGCCCAAAAAGAAAAGTGGGTTTAGGGCGAGATTAGAACAGGCGATGGAAGAGCAACGCAAAACCCAGGAAAAAAAGAAAGGAAAGAAATAAGGATGAAGCTAAATAGAATAACTCAGTGGGTGGTATGGATTACATTAGTCGGATTATTCGCATGTAATCGCCAGTCTACTTCATCTATGGTAGATTCAAAGAATTCAGATCGTTCGCTTGAAAAGGCCGAATTACCGACAGGGGTAAAAATGGAATCAAGTGGCAACGCTGATCAGCCCGATGACTTGAACCCCAACCCCATGCGAAATCCTTTTGTTACCGATCCCGACACGGTTATTCATTTGGAAAAGTCATCCTGCTATGGGAGCTGTCCAGTTTACACTGCCACGATTTTAGCTGATGGACAGGTGTTTTATGAAGGAAAGCGACATGTTCAAAAGATTGGCGGCTACACGGCTAAAATGCAAAAAAAGGATATTCAATCTATTGATCGAATGCTATTAGCCATAGATTTTTTTCAGATGGAAGGTCGTTATCCTGAGAATGAGAAAGAAATCATTTTGGATATGCCCTGGATTTATGTCTTCAGTGAATACCAAAAAAGACGAAAGCGCATTGCGATTAATAATGGAGCCCCGCAGGAGTTAATGCAGTTCATTGATGAAGTAGACCGCAAATTAGATCAACTTAGCTGGAAGCGTGAGGGAATAAAAGATTGAGATATGGCTGAGCACTTCCCTCCAGGTGTAATAGGTGCAGGAAGCTTTGGGTTGACAATAGCCATGCTATTAGCAAAAAAGCAAGATGTTCTGGTTTACGTTCGGTCTGAAGACCAAGCGGTGGAGATGAATCAATTCCATGAAATTAGAGGCACCCGCTTTTCGAATAAAATTAAGGCGACCTCTGATATTTCTGAATTTTGCAATCGTGTCCGTTTAATTTTTCCAGCTGTTCCTTCGAAGAATTTTTGTTCTATGATTAGTGACTTTAGTCCTTTCTTGCGTCCATATCATATGATGATTCATTGCACAAAGGGTTTTGATGTCAAGGAAAATAACCAGGAGGGAGAGGATGAAAAATCTATTTCAGGCCCAAAAATTCGAACCATGAGCGAGGTGATTTTGGAGGAGTCAGTAGTTCGAAGGGTGGGGTGTTTAGCGGGCCCCAACCTGGCTAAAGAGATTCAGGAAGGCTACCCTACAGCATCAGTTATTGCAAGCCCATACGACGAGTTAATCGAAATGGGGCAACAGGCACTAATCAGCGACTCTTTCTTTGTTTTTGGATCTCATGATATGAGAGGGGCAGAATTAGCCGGAGCATTGAAAAATATCATTGCTTTAGGCACGGGGATGTTAGATGGACGGTCAATGGGGAAAAACATACAAGCTATGTTGATCACAAGGGGGTTACGGGAAATGATATATCTTGGAAAGGCTGTTGGTTCTGACAGCCGCGCTTTCTTAGGAACAGCGGGAATTGGTGACCTCATAGCCACAGCAACCAGTTCCAAGAGTCGCAACTATTCTGTCGGTTTTCGACTGGGACAAGGGGAAGGTTTAGATACAATTCTTTCTGACATGGAAGAAGTAGCGGAGGGTGTCAGGACATTGAAAATTGCAAAGATACTGGCAGAAAGGTATTCCGTACAAGTACCAATTATAAATGTCCTTCACAAAGTTGTTTTTGAAGGTTTTGATATTTCTCGAGCTATAAACTACCTTATGAGATATCCTTTTGCACCGGATGTAGATTTCCTGTGATGAAAAAATTTAATGACGTCAACCGAATCAAAAAGTATCGACCACCATTTTGGCTTCGAAATGGGCATATTCATACCATTTTCGCTTCTAAATTCCTGAAAACAGACTTTGTACCCTATTATCGTGAGCGTTGGGACACTCCTGATGGAGACTTTATTGATGTGGACTTATTACAAGGCGAAAATAAAAAGGTGCTCATAATAGGTCATGGTCTGGAAGGAAGCAGTGAAAGACCTTACATTCAAACTGCGGCACGCTTTTTTTTTGAAAGAGACTGGGATGTTATTGCCTGGAACAGTCGTTCTTGCTCCGGAGAAATGAATTTGAGACCAAAGTTGTACTCTCATGGTGATACAGCCGATCTCGATTTTGTAGTTTCAAGGGCAACCGAAATGGACTATAAACAAATAGCTCTCGTTGGATTTTCGATGGGTGGAGCTATTATTTTGAATGGATTGGGTAGGCAAGGAAGCCAGGTAAAGGGGCCCATTGTTGCGGCTGTCGCAATCTCTGCACCTTGTGATATTCGGGCTGCGTCTCAAAATCTTGAAAAGGGGTTTAAGAAATTATATGGCAAATACTTTCTCGATAAACTGAAAGAAAAGGTTAAGCGAAAAGCCGCACAGTTTCCCGGGTTTTTGGACACTCATGGAATAGATGACATCAAGAGGTGGCGTGAATTTGATGAGCGTTTTTCTGCTCCTTTAAATGGCTTGTCCGGTGCGGACTCTTTTTATGAGTTTTCTTCCGCAAATGAGCGCTTGGATCAAATCAGAATTCCTACTCTAATCATAAATGCTCTAGATGACCCTATTTTAAGTGACCAGGATTATCCACGGAAAGGCATCAAATCCAATAAATACTTACATGGTTATTTTCCTAAATTTGGAGGTCATGTAGGCTTTCTTCAATATCCCATTGATGGGCCCTCACATGCTGAGCAGGCTGCTCTTCAATTTATTTCTCAATTTTTAGATTAAGTTATGTATATTAATGCGTGTACTTGAAAAACAGAAGTCTGACGAATATATTCAGCAATCTATATAAAATATAGGCTTTTTTTCCGATTAGGCCTTTATTTTAGTGACAATTTGAACATTTAGATCAAATGGAATAAAAAATTGATATGAGCTACCCTCAACCGATCGATAAAAATTTTAAGCGAAAGCCATATTATAAGCGGCCTGATGGTGTCATAGGGACAGTGTTTCTGCTTCTCCTTTTAGGAGCCGGTATTTATGGCTTATATCGTGTTATGCCCGCTTTGGTTGAATTGGCTGAAAATGCGTTGTATCTCACGCTCATGCTTTTGGTTTTAGCGGCTCTTCTTTACGTTATTTTCGATCCTCGAATGCGCACTTTGGTAGGCTACATGTATAAAAGTATAATGCGGTCAATTACAAGTTGGTTTATCACAATTGACCCTATTGGTATTCTGAAAAATTACGTCCGTGACTTAGAGAAAAATCTAAGTCAAATGAGCGACCAAATAGGTAACGTGCAAGGGCAGCTTCATAAATTGACAACCTTGATAGATCAGAATGAAGGTGAAGTCAATAACCAATTGGCTTTGGCCAGTAAGGCGAAAGAAAAGGAAATGGATAAGCAAATGGTCCTCGCCTCGCGAAAAGCGGCGCGTTTAAAAGATAGTAACGAGAAGTATAAAAATCTTAAGAAGAAACTTGAGATATTACAACGGGTTTTGAATAAAATGTATAGTAATTCCGAAATATTATTAGAGGACACAAGGGATCAAATAAAAGTGAAGGAGGAGGAGCGAAAAGCAATTCGCGCTTCCCATAGTGCGATGCAATCTGCCATGAATGTTATTCAGGGGGATAGTGATAAAAAGGTCATGTTTGATGAGGCTATTGAAGTCATTGCTGATGATGTAGCTCACAAGGTGGGAGAGATGGAGCGCTTCATGGAACTTTCAAGTGGAATAATGGATAGTGTGGATTTGCAGCAAGGTGTATTTGAGGATCAGGGATTGAAAATGTTGGAACAATGGGAGAAGGAATCTTCTCTTATGTTTTTAGATGAGACTGAAAGTCCTACTCCCGATAAGGAAGAATCTGAGAGTAGTGAGAGCCCGTCAAAGTCTGGGTAAACGAAGTCGAAAAGTTATCCTTTCAGTCTTACCATCAATGTGATTTATGTTATATTTGAACAAATTAATATGAGCGACATGAGTCAAACCAAAGAACTACAAACCAAGAGAGATAATGAGCTTTCTGATTGGAGAAAGCAGGAACAGTCTGCCTTGGAATTACTTAAAATAGTTGGCGATTTACGCTTCGATAAAGGCATAGAATTGGTTTTATTTCGAAGAGATATTTATGATTCAAGACCCAGCGAAGTACTGCATGACCACAAAATTGCTCGAAATTATATTGATCAGGATATCTCGATCTCAACGACTTTAGCTATTGCCAGAGAGATTCGCAGCCGAAAAGACTTGAACCCAGTAAAAATAGATATCGGGAAGATGGCGGCAGAGCTTGAATCAAATCCCAATTTGCAACTTGGAGATTTTGTCGAAGACTGCATTAATAATTTAGCCGGCGACTCAGGTAAATCAATAGAAGCTAGGGATGTTGTCCTTTACGGTTTCGGTCGCATTGGTCGCCTTCTTGCACGTAGAATTATTTCTACGACTGGGCGAGGAGATCAACTCTTGCTTAAAGCCATCGTTTTGCGCGGCAAGATGAAAAGTGTGGAAGAAGAGTTAGAAAAGCGTGCTGCTTTGTTACTTTCTGATTCCGTTCATGGTGATTTCCAGGGGACGGTAACTGTGGATAGTGAAAACTCCTCTATAATTGTAAATGGGAACCACATCAATTTTATCTTTTCGGATCGACCGGATACAATCGATTACAATGATTATGGAATTAGGGATGCTGTTCTTATCGATAATACGGGGGTCTGGCGAGATAAAGAAGGGTTGAGTCAACACCTCAGACCTGGAATTTCTCATGTAATCCTTACTGCTCCGGGGAAAGATATTGTAAATATTGTCTATGGAGCTAACCAGGACCAGTCTGACACTGAAAATATAGTAAGTGCCGCATCTTGTACTACAAATGCAATTGTTCCCATCATTAAAACTGTTGATGGTGCCTTCGGCATAGAGAAAGGTCATATTGAAACCATCCATGCCTATACGAGCGATCAGAATTTATTGGATAATTTTCACAAAAAACCGAGAAGAGGTCGTGCAGCTGCATTAAACATGGTCTTGACGACAACAGGAGCAGCCAAAGCTGTATCTAGAGTTTTACCTCATTTGAAGGGTGTATTAACCGGCAATGCTGTTCGCGTGCCTACCCCTAATGTCTCATTAGCGATCATGAACTTTCATTTAAAAGGTCAAACCAACTTAAAAGAGCTGAATCATTTGTTGAGAGATGCATCATTGGAAGGGGACTTTATGGAACAAATTCATTATTCGACTGATACGGAGTACGTTTCGACCAGCGCAGTAGGTATGACGAGTACTTCAGTTGTCGACAGTCCTAGTAATATTGTATCTGAGGATGGAAAGTCCGCTATGGTCTACGCCTGGTATGACAATGAATTTGGCTATTGCTGTCAAGTCGTTCGATTGGCAAAACATATCGCTAAGGTTCGCAGACCCCGTTTTTACTAGAATCCGGTATAGTGAACATTCCCAACTTAATTGTATTACATGTTCACTTAATTTGAATACTTTATGTACCAGGATGAAAAAATGAATTCGTTTTGGCCTTGGCAGCCTTTAATTTTAATGTCTGTATTAGTTTTTGGCATTATCATGGGAGGGACATTGAATATTCATGATTCTCAAAGTGATGAATCATCAGATACATCTAAAGGCCATCTGATTCGATCAAAGTCTGATCATTATAAACTAGTTGAGGCTCTCAGGTACATTGAAGCTCAGTATGTCGAGGATGTGAACTCCGAAGCACTCATGGATATAGCTTTAAACGCTATAATGGACAGTCTGGACCCACATTCTTTTTACATCTCTAAAAAAGAGTTGCAAGATGTCAATGAGAGAACCCGGGGCGATTTTGAGGGAATTGGGGTAGAGTATGTAAGAATTGAAGATACAGTCGTGGTAATAAGTGTAGTAGAGGAAGGCCCGGCAAAAAAAGCAGGTATTCGCTCTGGAGATATGATATTGCGGGCAAATGGGGTCGACTTATCCTCTATCATGAGTACAGACAGTATTCGCAACCTGATAAAAGGTCCTTCCGGGTCTGAAATTGAATTGGGGGTTTTACATCCGAGGGCTGAAAAGACTGTGAATTACAATGTTCAGCGGAGTAAGATTCCTTACCACAGTGTGGAGTATTCAGGACAAATTGATTCCAATATTGCCTTCATCAAGCTGAGTCACTTTAATGGAAATGCGTATAAAGAATTCATGAATGCATTGGAAAATCTGTCTGACGGTTATCGAATTGAAAACCTTATCATTGACCTAAGAGATAATCCCGGAGGCTATTTATCAGAGGTAGTGAAAATTCTCAGTCAGTTGTTTGAAGAACGCGACCGACTTCTCGTGTATACAAAAAATAGAAATGGAGTTCAAAAGGAATATAAGAGCACCGGAAAGAGTTTTTATTCGATTGGGAACATTGCTGTCTTAGTCAATTCTAACTCAGCCTCTGCTTCTGAAATTTTGGCCGGGGCTATACAAGATTGGGAAAGGGGTATCGTGTTTGGCCAAAGAACGTACGGGAAAGGGTTAGTTCAGGAACAATTTAATCTTGGGGATGGGTCGGCTTTGAGGTTGACAACAGCAAAATACCTCACCCCAAGCGGACGAATGATTCAAAGGCCCTACGGAGATGGTGATTACGGCAACAGTTACAATCGTCGATATAATAATGGTGAATTTTTCTCGAAGGACAGTATTGCCAATTTAGACTCTAGCTCTTTTCAAACACAGTATGGAACCCCCATACTAAGTGGTGAGGGTATAATACCCGATGTTTTCATCCCTTTAGACTCTTTTCTTTTCTCAGATTGCTATTTGTGGTCAAGTGGCTTTTTACAATCCTTTGTATACAATTACGTGTATGGCGATAATAGTAAAGATTCAAATCTTAATGTCTCAGATTTGCTCAAATCCTGGTCAAACTTTTTAGATGAGCAAGCCGAATTTGAAAATTACTGCTCAGACTCCAATAATAACCAAGAGGAATTTGCGCAAACATTGATATATCATTACTATTTATATAATGATGACCGCGAAAATGCCTTTTCAGAAATGTTGGCTCGCGACAAGAGTATTCATCGTATTCTGGCCGTATGGGATGAACATGAGGACTAACTTTCGGTTAAACACGTTGAACGAATTAAGATTTCTGGATGGCTTAGTTTAATTATTTCCTTCTGATAAAAAATGCTAAACCAAAATCGGAGCCGCCGTGCATTCTGAAGATGGAATTTGCACATCAAATCTCAGTGTTTTTTGCCCTGCTTCATATTTCCATTCAATTTTTTGGAAACAGAAGACCTCCGTCAGTTTTTACTCTTGCGATGACCGGCGGTTTTCCAACATCCGGCTGACTGAATAGGTGACCACTTGGATGATAGATGAAATCGGAGTTTTCTTTTATTTTAGACTGAATCATATCGATAGTAGTAGCATAAGAATTAAGACTTGTTTTGAGAGGTTTATAAATAAGGGGATGATTGAGGATGTTAATCATTTTTTTTATCCTTTTATCCTGCACCATACAAATAGCTGCAAAACCATTATGATCTAGAAGATGGGATGGCAGCATTTTAATCTCCCTAAATAATAAGGTGATGGGGCGGTGGTGAAAGGAGAGGAGCGTTTCTACTCTCGGGTGCAGTTGGTAAATGTATTTTTTTAACCTGGGTATAGAATCGACAAGAATAGTAGTGGGCTCATTAGATTGCTCTTTTGTTATCAGCTGTAGGTTTTGATACCCTTTACTGGAGAATGCTGAACTGCTAATAGCCCATGTTGTATCAGTCGGATGAAGAAAAACTGCACCGGACTGAACTTTCAACACCCACTTTTCATCAACTTTTTTATAAATTTTCATAATAAAAACTTTCTCGTCGGTAAGGAAAACTGAATTTTGAAATTTTAAAGTATGTGAAAATAATTTTTGTTAAATCTTGAGCCAATTTGACATTTCAATAATTATACATTGTCATTGAGATGCAAAACAGGTGAGATTCTTTTTTTTGCTTCACTTTTTTACATCAATTCCCATTATATTTCCGTTTATATGTCGATGCTGTCTAAAATAAGATGCGGACTTTTGATTTTAGGACTCATTTTTTCATTTTTCGAAAAAGGGGAGTCCCGCCATATCATTGGAGGTGAGTTTTATTATGAGACGATCAGTCCAGGCAATTACGAGTTTACTCTTATCGTTTACAGGGATTGTGCTAGTGGAGGCGCGTTATTTGACTCTCAGAATGCTCCATTTGGTTCAGCATCCACCGGAACGGTGTCAGTGTATAGGTCGGATTTAGAACTTCCGTTTGATAGAGTAGTACTAGGGCCTCCGAATGTTGAGTCAATTGAAGTCCAGCCCGACAACCCCTGCTTAGTAGCTCCACCGTTTTTATGTGTAGAGCGAGGCGAATACACTTTCAGGCTGCAGCTACCCATAACGAATCAAACCTATACCATATCATATCAGCGGTGTTGCCGAAACAATACCATCAATAATATCGTAGACCCCAGTTCTTCGGGAGCGACCTACACTATCGATATTTCTCCTTTGTCTCAGCAAACCGGAAATTCATCTGTTCAGTTTTCAAACTTCCCTCCTGTTGTTATTTGCAATGGGCAACCATTAGACTTTGATCACTCTGCATTCGACCCTGATGGGCAGTCTGGGAACAGCATAGAGTATGAATTTTGTTCTCCCTTTTTAGGTGGCGGGTTGGCAGGTTCTTCAGGTAATCCGGGAATGGGTACAGACCCCGATGGAGTAGCACCCGATCCGGACTTACCCCCTCCTTACAACGAAGTCCAGTTCGTAGGGGGAGAATTTACAAGCACAACCCCTTTGGGAGGAGATCCGGTAGTTTCTATTGACTCTGAAACGGGAATCATTTCGGGGACTCCTGAAAACCTGGGACAATTTGTGGTGGGCGTTTGTGCAACGGAATTTGACGCTCAGGGAAATATTTTGAGCCAAATCCGCCGTGATTTTCAATTCAATGTCGTTGAGTGTGATGCAGCAGTTACCGCTTCTATGGAAGCCGACAGCATTGACGAAAGAGGAAATTTTATTTTTAATGCATGTGGAAGGAGCAGTGTACAGTTCAATGACTCTAGCTTTTTGCAGAGATTCATATCAACACATGAATGGACCTTTGAGGTAGAAAGTGGTGAGGATATCATTTCTACAGCCACCAACCCGCAAATAGACTTTCCAGATCTGGGGACATACCCCGGGCAATTGATTGTGAACAAGAATACAGAGTGTTCTGATACGGCAAATTTTTTAGTCAATATTTTTGGTCGAATAGAAAATGATTTTTCATTTGATTACGATACCTGTCGGGCTGGATTGGTTTCTTTTGAGGGGAGTTCTTTTACAGAAAATAATGAAATCATAGAGCGGAATTGGAATATTGACAACGAAAGCACAAGTAGTGGAAACGCAATCAACTACGAATTCAGGACTCCCGGCGACAAAGTGATTGTTTACGAAGTAATTGATGATAAGGGCTGCAAGGCTGTCACGGAGAAGTTGATTCCATATTATCCGATTCCCAACCAAATACAAATAGAAACTGAGGTCGATGGAGAGTGTCAACCGCTAAGAGTTGCATTCAATAACTTATCCTATCCATTAGATGAGAGTTATGATATTTTTTGGCAATTCGGAGATGGAAATTCCTCCACGGAAATAAGCCCAACTCATATTTATGAAGATGCTGGGGTTTATAATGTATCATTGGAAATCATTTCTCCAATCGGTTGCGAATACGCAGGGGAGGTAGCACAAGGCATAGTTGTCTTAGAAAGCCCTATTGCAGATTTCACATACTCTCCCAGATCTTTAACCCAGGTAAATAATACAGCTCAGTTTAGCGATTTGTCTCAACTTGCAGAGCATTACAGTTGGGCGTTTGGCGATTTCGGAAGTAGCGATTTAAGAAATCCAACGATTACATTTCCCGATACGGGAACTGTGGAAGTTGATCTTCTGGTGACACATGAGAACGGGTGTACAGATACGGCAACTCAACTCATTGATGTCATCCCTAAGGCTTTGTATTTCCTTCCCAATGCTTTTCGCCCGGATGGTCAGAATTCTATTTACAGAGGAACAGGAGCATTAGGGTTTATCTCTCAATTCGAGATGAATATTTATGATCGTTGGGGTCAAAAAATCTTTACGAGTACTGACCCAGCAATAGGCTGGAATGGAAGAAAAAACAATACGGGCAACATGATGCCCGCTGGTGTTTATATATGCCAGGTACGGTTTGTCGGCCCCAGAGGAAAATCCTTTCAATTTAGAGAATTCGCCACATTAATTCGTTGAAGTAGTCAGCGTTTTAG
>Ga0102940_1001798_pt1 | contig 13405 bp, 11 predicted proteins | sample SalPonR2_C_D1_MG_FD_78215 | JGI IMG/M metagenome (GOLD analysis project Ga0102940, IMG submission 78215) | Salt pond soil microbial communities from South San Francisco under conditions of wetland restoration - Salt Pond MetaG R2_C_D1_MG | ecosystem: Environmental > Aquatic > Marine > Intertidal...
AGCCCCGGCATCGGGCAGAGCAGCATGCGCGAGGTGTCGGGCGGCGCCTTCTCCGGCATCCGAGCCGCGAGCTCGGCCTGCCGCGGCGTCATCACCTGCACCCTCAGATCGGCCCCGCGCCAGCGCACCCGCGCGCCCCCGGCGCCCAGCGTCACCTTCGCCGTCAGCGCCACGCCGCCCACGGTCGCCCGCGCCAGCGTCATCCCGGGCCGCCAGTCCGTCTCCACCCGCCACGTCACCTCGTCGAGCGAGACGTCCCAGGCCCCGTCCGGCCCCTCCAGCGTCTCCACCGCGAAGCTCTCGCCGCCGAGCTTGACCACCCAATGCGGATCGACCCGGCGCGTGTGGTTGCGCATCGCGCCGGAGATCCGCGCGGCGCGCCCCTCGACGATCATGTTCATCGCCGCCGAGGCCGCCGCCAGCCGCCGCAGCCCGTCCTCGGTCACCGGCGCGCCGGCGAAGCCCTCGGGATACTCCTCCTCGATGAAGGCGGTGGAGATGTCGCCCGAGACGAACCGCGGATGCTCCATCACCGCCTGGCAGAACGGCAGGTTGTGCCCGATCCCCTCCACCTCGAAGGCGTCGAGCGCGTCGCGCATCCCCTCGATCGCCGCCTTGCGGCTCGGCGCCCAGGTGCAGAGCTTGGCGATCATCGGGTCGTAGAACATCGAGATCTCGCCGCCCTCGAAGACGCCGGTGTCGTTCCTCACCGCATGGGTCTCGGTCGCGACCTCCTCGGGCGGGCGGTAGCGCGTCAGCCGCCCGATCGAGGGCAGGAAGTCGCGGTAGGGATCCTCGGCGTAGAGCCGGCTCTCGATCGCCCAGCCGTTGAGCGCGACGTCCTCCTGGCGGAGCGCCAGCGGCTCGCCCGCCGCGACCCGGATCATCTGCTCCACCAGGTCGATCCCGGTGATCAGCTCGGTCACCGGATGCTCCACCTGAAGCCGCGTGTTCATCTCCAGGAAGTAGAAGTTGCGCTCCGCGTCGACGATGAACTCCACCGTCCCGGCGCTGGTGTAGCCGACCGCCTTGGCCAGCGCGACGGACTGCTCGCCCATGGCCCTGCGCGTCGCCTCGTCGAGGAACGGCGAGGGCGCCTCCTCGATCACCTTCTGGTTGCGCCGCTGGATCGAGCATTCCCGCTCGCCCAGATAGATCACGTCGCCGTGCGAATCCCCGAGCACCTGGATCTCGATGTGGCGCGGCTGGGTGACGAACTTCTCGATGAAGATGCGGTCGTCGCCGAAGCTCGCCTTCGCCTCGTTCTTCGAGGACTGGAACCCCTCGCGCGCCTGCTGCGCGTCCCAGGCGATGCGCATGCCCTTGCCGCCGCCGCCGGCGCTGGCCTTGATCATCACCGGCCAGCCGATCTCCTCGGCGATCCGCACCGCCTCCTCGGCGTCCTCGATCAGCCCCATGTAGCCCGGCACGGTGGAGACCCCGGCCTCCGCGGCGAGCTTCTTCGAGGTGATCTTGTCGCCCATCGCCTCGATCGCGCCCTTCGGCGGGCCGATGAAGGCCACTCCGGCGGCCTCCAGCGCCTCGGCGAACTCCGCCCGCTCGCTGAGGAAGCCGTAGCCCGGATGCACCGCCTCGGCGCCGGTGTCCTTGACCGCCTTCAGGATCTTCTCGATCACGATGTAGCTCTCGGCCGCCGGCGGCGGGCCGATGTGCACGGCCTCGTCGGCCATGCGCACGTGCAGCGCGGCGGCGTCGGCGTCCGAATGCACCGCGACCGTCTCGATGCCCATGCGCCGCGCCGTCTTGATCACGCGGCAGGCGATCTCGCCCCGATTGGCGATCAGGATCTTGCCGAACATCGTCCCTCCTTCGCGCCGCCCGCAGGGCGGCCTGACGTGAAAGGACGGCCGGCGCGGGGTCCGCGCCGGCCGTCCGAAACATGACGCGAGGCGGGACCGGGGCGCGCCTCGGCGCCCCTGCCGGCCTCAGTCGTCCAGATCGATGTCCTCTTCGTCGGTGACGGCGCCGACGACGGCGCCGGTGGCCCCTCCGACGACCGCGCCCGTGCCGGCCGAGCCGCCGGCGATGGCCGAGCCCGCCGCGCCGGTCGCGGCCCCGATGGCGCCGCCGGAAAGGGCGCGCTCGCCCTGGGTCTCGCCGCAGCCGGCGAGCGCGAGCGTCGCGCCGAGGCCGAGCGTCGCCGGGATGATCGCGATGGGTCGCATGTCGGCTTCCTCTCGTCGCTGGAAGATGTCTCCCAGCAACGCGGCGACGCCCCGCCCGTTCCGCCCGTCAGTCCTCCTCGGGCAGGATCACCAGCACGCCCCAGGCGAGGCCGACCAGCCCGAAGGTCACCCCGAAGGCCCCCGCCATCATCGCCGTGATCAGCTCGCGCTGCGCGGCCTCGCGCACCAGCGTCCCGATGCCCCCGATGTCGAGCCAGAGAAAGGCGAGCAGGATCGTCCATCCGGCCGCGACCCCGTTGGCCGAGTGCCGGATCACGAAGCGCGCCAGCCGGTTCGGATCGTAGTCCTTGCGCGCCATGCGGAACCTCGTCGATCGTGCCCTCGAAACCCGGCCAGCTAGACCGCGCCGCCCGGCCGTCCAACCTCCCCGCGACGCCGCGCCGCGCAGCCGGGGCCCCTGCGCCACCGGGCGCGAGCCCCTCGCGGCGGCGCCCGCACGCCGCGCCTCCGGACGCTCCCGGCATCACGCCGGCCCCCCCGCCCTGCGCAGCGCATGGCGCGTCCAGCGCCGGCGCGACGCCGGATCGGCGAGCAGCGCGGCGGCCGCCGCCTCCACCTGCCGCCGCGCTTCGGTCCCGGCGACGAGCCGCCCGCCCGCCTCCACCTCGACGCACCCCTCGGTCCCGGCGGCGACCGACACCACCGGCGCGAAGCCCCGCACCGCCCTCAGCGCCCGCCAGAGGTCCTGGCGCACCTGATGCGCCAGCGCGGCCCGGAACCGCCCCGGATCCATGGCCGCCGGCGCCGCCCAGGCGTCCCGAGCCACGGCGATCGGCGCCGCCGCCGGCGCCCCGTCCCGCGACAGCGTCGTCGCCTCCTCGGTCTCGGCCGTCCGCCAGCCGCGCGCGCTCACGCCCGCCCCTCCGGACGGCGAGGCCGGAGGGGCGGGGCGCCAAGGTCCGACACGATGCGCACGGAGGGCCGACGCGCGGCCGACGCTCGGCGCACCGACGGCCGACCCGCAGCATACGAAAGGCCGATGGATGGCCGACGAAAGGCCGACACCGTCGGTACATATGGCCGACATCCGCAGCACGCCTGCGGCACGTCCGCGGCACGGTCGTTCCGGCACATGCCATGCGCCCTGCGCATGGCTCGCCCCGTCCCGAGACGGCCGCCGGCGCCCGTCATCCCGGCCGCCTCGCCAGCCCGTCGATCTCCACCAGCGCCCCGACCGCGAGGGCCGTCACCCCCACCGTCGTGCGCGCCGGCAGCCGGCCGGGCGCGAAGAAGTTCTCATAACACCGGTTGAAATCGGCATAATCCCGCTCGAACGCGGTCAGGTAGGCGCGGCATTGGACCAGATGCACAAGATCGAGCTGCAAACCCCTGAGAACGAGGCGCAAATTCTCCATCACCCGATCCGTCTGAGCGGCGACGCCCTCGGGCGGCGGCGCGTCCGGATCGCCCGGATCCGTCGGCATCTGCCCGGTGAGGATCACCCAGCCGTCGATCTCGACGGCGTGAGAGAACGGCGCGACGGGGCGCGGAGCTCCCCGAACCATATGGAATTCCGGCGGACTCACGCCGGCGCCTCGACCTCTTCGGTCTCGAATTCGGCCGGCGAGACGATCTCGATCAGCTTCAGATCGTCGGAATGCCGCACCTCGCGATGGCGGATGCCCGGCGGCTGAAGCACGCAGCCGCCGGCCCGAAGAAGATGCTCGCCCTCGCCCTCGTATTCGAAGACCACCCAGCCCTCGAGCACGTAGACCATCTGGAACTCGAGGTCGTGCACATGCCAGGTCGCCGGGCTCTCCATGCCCGGCACCGCGCGAATGACATGCGCGCCGAACCTGCCTTGGGTCGCGCCCGCGATCCCCAGGTCGCGATACTCGAAGAACGCCCGAAGCCCCCGCCCCTCGAAGGGGCTCGCATCGGCCCGGTCGATCGTGAACGCCTGACCCTTCCACATCTTCGTCATGGCCGCATCCTCCCGTCCGCTCAGGGACTTAGAGCGGAATGTTGTCGTGCTTCTTCCACGGATTCTCGAGCTTCTTGTTCCTCAGCGCCGCGAAGGCCCGCGCCACCCTCTTCCGGGTCGACTGCGGCATGATCACCTCGTCGATGAAGCCCTTCTCAGCCGCCACGAAGGGATTCGCGAACCGATCCTCGTAGTCCCTGGTGCGCTGCGCCACCTTCTCGGGATCGCCGAGCTCGGAACGGTACAGGATCTCCACCGCCCCCTTCGCGCCCATCACCGCGACCTCGGAGGTCGGCCATGCGTAGTTCACGTCTCCCCGCAGATGCTTGGAGGCCATGACGACGTAGGCCCCGCCATAGGCCTTCCGCGTGATCACCGTCACCTTCGGCACCGTCGCCTCGCCATAGGCGAACAGCAGCTTGGCGCCGTGCTTGATGATCCCGGCATATTCCTGCTGCGTCCCCGGCAGGAACCCCGGCACGTCCACGAAGGTCAGGATCGGGATGTTGAAGCAGTCGCAGAACCTGACGAACCGCGCGGCCTTGCGCGCCGAGTCGATGTCGAGGCAGCCGGCCAGCACCATCGGCTGATTGGCCACCACGCCGACGCTCTCGCCCTCGAGCCGGATGAAGCCGGTGATGATGTTCTTCGCGTAATCGCCTTGGATCTCGTAGAAATCGGCCTCGTCCGCGACCTTCAGGATCAGCTCCTTCATGTCGTAGGGCTTGTTCGGATTGTCCGGCACCAGCGTGTCGAGGCTGGCCTCGACGCGGCCCGGATCGTCGAAGAAGGGCCGCATCGGCGGCTTCTCGCGGTTCGACAGCGGCAGGAAGTCGATCAGCCGCCGCACCTCCACGATCGCCTCGAGATCGTTGGCGAAGGCCGCGTCGGCCACCGAGGACTTCGAGGTGTGCGTCCTCGCCCCGCCCAGCTCCTCGGCCGTCACGACCTCGTTGGTCACCGTCTTGACCACGTCGGGGCCGGTGACGAACATGTAGGAACTGTCGCGGACCATGAAGATGAAGTCCGTCATCGCCGGCGAATACACCGCGCCGCCCGCGCACGGCCCCATGATCATCGAGATCTGCGGCACCACGCCCGAGGCCATGATGTTGCGCTGGAACACCTCGGCATAGCCGGCGAGGGAGGAGACGCCCTCCTGGATGCGCGCGCCGCCCGAGTCGTTGATCCCGATCACCGGCGCGCCGTTGCGCATCGCCATGTCCATGATCTTGCAGATCTTCTCGGCATGGGTTTCGGAGAGGGAGCCGCCGAACACCGTGAAGTCCTGGCTGAAGACGTAGACCTGCCGGCCGTTGACCGTGCCCCAGCCGGTGATCACGCCGTCGCCGTAGGGCCGCTGCGCCTCCATCCCGAAATCGGTGCAGCGGTGCGCGACGAACATGTCGAACTCCTCGAAGGAGCCTTCGTCGAGCAGAAGTTCGACCCGCTCGCGCGCGGTCAGCTTGCCCTTGGCGTGCTGCGCGTCGATCCGCTTCCGGCCGCCGCCGGTGCGGGCGGTGGCGCGGCGGGCCTCGAGTTCCTCGAGAATGGGCTTCATGCGGCGTCCCTCCGTTTCGGCGGGGCAACCTAGAGGCGGCGGGCGGCGAAGGAAACGATTGATAAGCGAAGTCGCGAAGACTATGCAGCCGCGAACCCGCGAATTGCGAAGTCGCGAAGTCCCCGAACCGGGCCGGAGGCCGCCATGACCCGCGCCCGCAAGCTCTATGCCGGGGCCCGCCTGCGCGAGGTGCGCCGGCGCGAGGGCCTCACCCAGGCCGCCTTCGCCGAGGCGCTCGGCGTCTCCCTCTCCTATCTCAACCAGATGGAGAACAACCACCGCCCGGTCTCCGCGACGGTGCTGCTGGCGCTGGCGCAGCGCTTCGAGGTCGCGCTGCCCTCGCTCGCCGTGGGCGAGGCCGACCGCCTCGCCGCCGACCTCCGCGAAGCCCTCGCCGATCCCGTCTTCGACGGCGCCGGCGCGCCGGCCGCCGACGTCGATCTTCTCGCCTCCAACGCCCCGGCCCTCGCCCGGGCCTTCCTCTCGCTGCACGCCGCCTACCGCGCGCGCGGCGAACGCCTCGCCTCGCTCGACGACGCGCTGGGGCGCGAGGACGCGCTCGCCCCCCAGCCCTGGGAGGCGGTGCGGGACTTCTTCCACTACTGCGACAACTACGTCGACGCCGTCGACCGCGCGGCCGAGCGCTTCGCGGAGGACTCCGGCTTCGCCGATCCCGACCCGGCCAAGGACCGCCTCGCCGGCGCCGCCGCCTGGCTCGAGGCGCGCACCGGCGTCGCCGTGCGGCTGAAGGACATGCCGGAGCTGCGCCGCCTCGACGGCGCCACGCTCTCGCTCTCGGCCCGCGCCGCGCCCGCCACGCGCGCCTTCCAGCTCGCACACCAGGTCGCGCTCTCCGCGCATGGCGACCTGATCGACGCCACGCTCGACCTCGCCGGCTTCGGCTCCGAGGAGGCGCGGGAGATCGCCCGCATCGGCCTCGCCAACCATTTCGCCGGCGCCGCCCTCCTGCCCTACGCCCGCTTCCAGAGCGCCGCGGAGGAGACGCGCCACGACCTCGAGACGCTGGCCGACCGCTTCGGCGCCAGCCTCGAGCAGATCGGCCACCGCCTCTCGACCCTGCAGCGTCCGGGCGCCAAGGGCGTGCCGTTCTTCTTCGTGCGCGTCGATCAGGCCGGCACCATCACCAAGCGTCACTCCGCGACGCGGATGCAGTTCGCCCGCTACGGCTCGGCCTGTCCGCTCTGGAACGTCCACCGCGCCTTCGAGACGCCGGGGCGGATCCTGCGCCAGCTGGCGGAGACGCCCGACGGCGCGCGCTACGTCTGCCTCGCCACCGCGGTCGCCAAGCCCGGCGGCGGCTTCCGCAAGCCCACCCGCCGCTACGCCATCGCCCTCGGCTGCGAGGTGCGCCACGCCGGGCGCCTCGTCTACGCCGACGATCTCGACCTCGCCTCGGCCGCCTCCTACGAGCCGATCGGCGTCTCCTGCCGGATCTGCGAGCGGCGCGACTGCCACCAGCGCTCGGTCCCGCCGCTGGAGGCGGCGCTCGAGATCGACCACGCCCGGCGCGACGTGCTGCCCTACCGTCTCGCCGGGCCGCGCCGCCCGCCCCGGCCCGGCGCGGAGGGTGGAGGCCAACGCCGCGATTGACCCCGCGCGCGAAGGCCGTAGGGTGTCGAAAACCGCGCTGCGGCCGGCCCCCCGGGGCGCGGTCGCGTTCCGAACAAGGGAGGCTCCTAAATGGCGGTCGTATCCATGCGGGTGAACGGCAAGGCCGTCGCCGGCGAAGTGGAGGGGCGCACGCTCCTCGTCCAGTTCCTGCGGGAGAACCTCGGCCTCACCGGAACCCATGTCGGCTGCGACACCTCGCAGTGCGGCGCCTGCGTCGTCCTGATGGACGGCGAGAGCGTGAAGGCCTGCTCGGTCTTCGCCTCCGAGGCCGCCGGGACCGAGGTCAGGACCATCGAGGGCATGGCCAACGCCGACGGCTCGCTCTCGCCGATCCAGCAGGCGTTCCAGGACAATCACGGCCTGCAGTGCGGCTTCTGCACGCCGGGCATGGTGATGACCGCGGCCGACCTCCTGCAGCGCAACCCGGACCCCTCCGAGCACGAGATCCGCGAGTATCTCGAGGGCAATCTCTGCCGCTGCACCGGCTACCACAACATCGTCAAGTCCATCCAGGACGCCGCGCAGAAGATGCGCGCCTCGGCCACCGCGGCCGAGTGAGCGAACGCGGCGGGGGCCCCGGCCCCCGCCGAGGACGGCGCGCTTGGGAGGGCGCCGCCGTCCCGTCGCCTCATCGGCGGCGACGCCCCGCGGGATCCGCGCGCCCTATGGTGGAGCGCGCCGCCCCGCCGGGAGGGACGATCCAGGGAGAGAGATCATGCCCAAGGACTTCGGCATCGGCGCCAGCCCGAAGCGGCGCGAGGACGTGCGCTTCCTCACCGGCAAGGGCCGCTACACCGACGACATCAACGTCGCGGGTCAGGCCTACGCCTACGTTCTGCGCTCTACGATGGCGCACGCGAAGATCGGCAAGGTCGACGCCACCGCGGCGAGATCCGCGCCCGGCGTGCTCGACGTGATGACCGGCGACGACATCGCCGAGGTCGGCACCCTGCCCTGCGGCTGGCAGATCCACAGCCGCGACGGCTCGCCGATGGCCGAACCCCCGCACCCCATCCTCGCGCGCGGCAAGGTGCGCCATGTCGGCGACCCGATCGCCATCGTGATCGCCGAGACCCTCGCGCTCGCCCGCGACGCGGCCGAGAGGATCGAGCTGGACCTCGAGCCGCTGCCCGCCGCCGTCGACATGCGCAAGGCGCTGGCGGACGGCGCGCCGACGGTGCACGACGACGCGCCCGGCAACCTCTGCTACGACTGGACCTTCGGCACCCCGCAGGAGGAGACCGACGCCGAATTCGAGAAGGCCGCCAAGGTGGTCGAGCTCGAGCTGGTCAACAACCGCCTGATCGCCAACCCGATGGAGCCCCGCGTCGCCATCGGCGAGTACGAGTCCCATTCCGGTATGCACACGCTGCATACCACGTCGCAGAACCCCCACGTCATCCGCCTGCTGATGGGCGCCTTCGTCCTCGGCATCCCCGAGCACAAGCTGCGCGTGGTGGCGCCCGACGTCGGCGGCGGCTTCGGCACGAAGATCTACCACTACGCCGAGGAGGCGCTGGTGACGCTGGCCGCCAAGCGCCTCGGCCGCCCGGTCAAGTGGTGCTCCGACCGCTCGGAGGCCTTCGTCTCCGACGCGCAAGGAAGGGACCACGTCACGAAGATCGAACTCGCCCTCGACGAGGGCGGCAAGTTCCTCGCGCTCCGCACCGACACCCTCGCCAACATGGGCGCCTATCTCTCGGTGTTCGCCACGGCGGTGCCGACCTATCTGCACGGCACGCTGATGGCCGGCAACTACACCACGCCGAAGATCACCGTGAACGTGAGGGCCGTCTTCACCAACACCGTCCCCGTCGACGCCTATCGCGGCGCCGGGCGGCCCGAGGCGACCTTCCAGCTCGAGCGGCTGATCGACAAGGCCGCGCGCGAGATCGGCATGGATCCGGTGGAGCTTCGGCGGAAGAACTTCGTCCAGCCCGACCAGTTCCCCTACGCCACCCCCGTCGCCGTCGAATACGACACCGGGAACTACGACGCGACGATGGACAAGCTGCTCGAGATCTCCGACCACGCCGGCTTCGAGGCGCGGCGCAAGGAGAGCGCGGCGAACGGCAGGCTCCGCGGCTTCGGCATCGCCTGCTACATCGAGGCCTGCGGCATCGCGCCCTCGGCCCTGATGGGTCAGCTCGGCGCCCGCGCCGGCGGCTTCGAGAGCGCCTCGGTCCGCGTCAACGCCGCCGGCGGCATCACCGTCTGGACCGGCTCGCACAGCCACGGCCAGGGGCACGAGACCTCCTTCGCCCAGGTGGTGGCCGAGATGCTCGGCGTCCCTGACGAGATGGTGGACATCGTGCACGGCGACACCGCGCAGGGTCCGATGGGCATGGGCACCTACGGCTCGCGCTCCCTCGCGGTCGGGGGCACCGCCATCGTCAACGCCACCAACAAGGTGATCGAGAAGGCCCGCAAGATCGCCGCCCACATGATGGAGGCCTCGGCCTCGGACGTGGAGTTCGCCGACGGCAAGTTCACCGTCGCCGGCACCGACAAGTCGTTGGCCTTCGGCGAGATCGCCCTCGCCGCCTACGTCCCGCACAACTTCCCCTTCGACGAGCTCGAGCCGGGGCTGGAGGAGCAGGCGTTCTACGATCCCTCCAACTTCACCTTCCCCGCCGGCGCCTACGCCTGCGAGGTCGAGGTGGACCCCGAGACCGGCAAGACGCAGGTCCTCGGCTTCTGGGCGGCGGACGACTTCGGCAACGTCGTCAACCCGATGATCGTCGAGGGTCAGGTGCAGGGCGGCGTCGCCCAGGGCATCGGCCAGGCCATGCTGGAGCACGCGGTCTACGACGACGAGGGCCAGCTCGTCTCCGGTTCCTACATGGACTACGCCATGCCGCGGGCCGACGACATCCCGATGGTCGGCGTCGACCACTCCTGCATGACGCCCTGCACGCACAACCCGCTCGGCGTGAAGGGCTGCGGCGAGGCCGGGGCCATCGGCTCGCCGCCGGCCCTGGTCAACGCGGTGATCGACGCCCTGCACGCGGGCGGACACGCCGTCCCGCACATCGACATGCCGCTGACGCCCCAGCGCGTCTGGTCGGCCCTGAACGCGGCCGGGTGATCCGGAGTTCCGGGGGGCGGCGCCGCGCCGCCCCCGCCAACGACAAGGGAGGTCTCTCCGCATGTACGCCTTCGACTTCGTGAAGCCCGCCAGCGTGGAGGAGGCGCTGAAGGCCCTCCAGACCGAGGACGCCCAGGCGCTCGGCGGCGGCCAGACGCTGATCCCGGCGCTGAAGCAGCGCCTCGCCGCGCCCTCGCAGCTCGTCTCCCTCGCCGACATCGAGGCGCTCAAGGGCGTCAAGGTCGAGGGCGGGGCGGTCGTCGCCGGCGGCGCCGCGACCCATCACGCCATCGCCGAGGCGACGGCCGAGGCCGCGCCCTCGATCGCCGCGCTCGCCAATCGCATCGGCGACCCGGCGGTGCGCCACCGCGGCACCATCGGCGGCAGCCTCGCCAACAACGACCCTTCCGCCTGCTGGCCGGCCGCCGCGCTGGCGCTCGGCGCCACCATCAAGGCCCAGGGCCCGAACGGCACGCGGGAGATCGCGGCCGACGACTTCTTCGAGGGCATGTTCGCCACCGCCCTCGGCGAAGGCGAGCTGATCGTCGAGGTCCGGATGCCCGTGCCCTCCCGCGGCGCCTACGCCAAGTTCCCGCAGCCGGCCTCGCGCTTCGCCCTCGTCGGCGTGTTCGTGGCCGAGGTGGACGGCAAGGTCCGCGTCGCGGTCACCGGCGCCTCGGAGGGCGGCGTGTTCCGCTGGACCGAGGCCGAGGAGGCGCTCTCCTCGAACTTCTCCGCCGACGCGCTGGAGGGGCTCTCGGTCCCGGCCGACGGCATGATCGGCGACCTGCACGGCGATCCGGCCTACCGCGCCCATCTCGTCAAGGTGATGACCAGGCGCGCCGTCGCCTCGGCCTGACGACACGTCCCCGCCCCGGCCCGCGTTGACGGGCCGGGGCCTCCCGGCTATCGACCGTTCCGGCCGGGCCCGTAGCTCAACGGTCAGAGCGGACCGCTCATAACGGTTTGGTTGCAGGTTCGAATCCTGCCGGGCCCACCAGCCCTCGCCGGAGCGTGAGGCCGCCGCGCTTGATGCGCGACCCCCCGTCGTTATACCGTCTCGGCGTCCGCCTCGGGGAATGGGCGGACACGAAATCGCCCAGCCGCCGCCCGGGGCCGCCGGCCGCACCGCGGTCCGCCGCTGCGCCCCCTTACGGGATCAACGCCATGCGACCCACCGGTTTCCGCCTCGCCGTCGCTCTCGTCGCCGCGAGCGCCGCCCTTCCGCCGCTCGCCGCCTCGGCGGCCTCCATGGACCCCTTCGCCGAGCAGCTGCAGACCGAGCAGGCGCTGAACCGCGCCATCAGCCTCTACCGCGCCGGACGCCTGGAGGAGGCGCGGGCCGCCGCGGACGCCTATCTCTCGTTCAATCCGACCTCGGCGCGGGGGCACGAGGTTCTCGCCGCCATCCTGGGCTCCGAGGGAGACCTCGCCGCCGCGATCGAGGCGATCGAGGCGGCTCTGCGCCTCGACCCCGAACTCGCCAGCGCGCACACCAACCGCGCCGTGCTGCTGCTGGACCTCGGACGCGAGGACGACGCGATCGCCGCGCTGCGCCGGGCGGTGGAGCTGCAGCCGGACCTCTACGAGGCGCACGCCAAGCTCGGCCTCCTGCTCGAAGCGCGAGGCGATCTGGACGGCGCCGTCCACCACTTCGAGCGTGTGGCCGACGGGCCGGATGGGCTGACCCCCGGCGTGCGCGTCAATCTCGGCGCGATATACAACGCCCGCGGCCGCTTCGAGGACACCATCCGCATGCTGAGCCTCTGGCAGCGCGACCGGGACGTGACCCCGGCGCTGCACCGCGTGCTCGCCGAGGCGATGCTGGGCGCCGACCGAGGCGAAGCGGCGCTCCGCCAGTACCGTTTCGCGATCGAGGGCGCCGGCCACGAGGATCCCCGCACCCTGCTCGGCCTCGGCGTGGCGCATCGCCGCCTCGGCGACTTCGACGAGGCGCAGGCGGTGTTCGACGACCTCGCGGCGCGCTTCCCCGAAGCGCCCGCGCCGCTGACGCAAATGGCCGAACTCCAGCTTGCGCGCGGCGACCATCCGGGCGCGGTCGAGCGTTTCCGCCAGGCCATCGCGCTCGCCGACGCGCCGGCGGAGATCGAGCACCGTCTCGCCGAAGCCATGATCGACGCGGACGAGTTCGAGGAGGCCGACGCGATCTACACGGCCATGCTGGAGCGCGACGGGCCCAGCCCGCGCCTGCTGCTCGCCCGGCCCCAGGTCGCCATCATCGCCGGAGATCTCGAGACGGGACTCGCCCGGACACGAGAGGCCGTCGAAGCTTATCCAGAGATACCGTTGGGCTGGGCTCGCCTCGGCGCGCTGCTTCGCAGCATGGACAGGGACGCCGAGGCGCTCGAGGTCGCGGAACGCGGGCTGGACCGCCATCCCGGCGAGTCGCTGCTTCTGCGCATCGCCGCCACCGCCGCGCGCGACGTCGGCGAGATGCGCCGCGCCATCGCCTACGGTCGCCAGATCATCGAGCAGAACCCCGACGACGTCGGCGACAGGTTCATCTTCGCCACCCTGCTCGACAAGGCGCGGGAGGATCGGCAGGCGCTGTCCCTGTATCGCTCGGTGGTCGAGAATCAGCGCGACAACTGGGCGGCCATGAACAACCTCGCCCTCGTGCTGGAGCGGAACGACAAGGCCTCCGAGGGGCTGATCTACGCCCGCCGTGCGCTGCAGATGCAGCCCGACAATCCCGCGGTGAAGCACACCATGGCCTGGATCCTGTTCGGCAACGGGCGCGTCAGCGAAGCCGAGCGTCTCATGGCCGAGGCGGCCGAGGCGCTGCCCGGCATCGGCGAGGTCCGGCTGCATTACGGCATGATCCTGCACGCCCGCCGCAAGCTGACCGACGCGCGCCGCGAACTGACCGAGGGTCTGCGCCTCTCTCCCGATCACGAGGACGCTCCGGAGGCGCGCGACCTCCTCGACAGCATCTGACCGGCGGCGCCCCCCCCCGGGGGGGGCGCCGCGCG
>Ga0102940_1001802_pt1 | contig 13394 bp, 9 predicted proteins | sample SalPonR2_C_D1_MG_FD_78215 | JGI IMG/M metagenome (GOLD analysis project Ga0102940, IMG submission 78215) | Salt pond soil microbial communities from South San Francisco under conditions of wetland restoration - Salt Pond MetaG R2_C_D1_MG | ecosystem: Environmental > Aquatic > Marine > Intertidal...
ACCGTTGAGACAGATAAAACACATAGCATTTTTATTGAGTGCAGTCCTGCTTACTCCCATTGGATTACAGCACCACCATTTAAAAAAGTACCATTCCGGTCCGGATTGCTCCCATCACTGTAATCTGGAACATCATGCTGACAGACAATCCAGTTCAAAAGAAAGCCATCAACAACCTGAAAGTCCTGAAAGCGATAAACCGGGTCATTGTCCTGTGCTTGACTTCGAATATTTCGCCAACGAACTTCCCACCCCTGCTCCGGAGATTAGAACATTTTCGCAGGGAATCATATTACATGTACCGGCTGAACTATCAACCGGATTTCAATTGTATGTATTAGCCCTGCCGCCCCGTGCTCCCCCGGTAACACATTCCTGAATATTATAGCGGATACAAACGTCAATTATACAGACCATATATCGCATGGGCTTTTAATGACGATGTATTCACGCAAACGGGTTCAGAACTTCCAGAAGCCGTCATAATCAAAATCATTACATCAGCCATATCACCCTTTTAGGGCATACTGACAGGCGCCTGTGTCGCACAGGCATCTAATCTGTGAGTTAATTTTTCCCGGCTGTGGCTTGTAAAAACGAGGAATGTGAATAAAAAACTAAAAACAGCATCTTATTTCGCAATATATCCCTTGCTTCTTCTGTGTGCGATAGCCGTGGAGGCCCAGCAGGAATACATCCTTTCGGGTCGTGTTACGGGTCACCATAAGGAGCCGCTTCAGGGGGCAACCGTATATCTTGATCAGCTTGAAAAGGGTGTGATCACCGATAAAACGGGAAACTTCAGAATCGGGAATGTTCCTGGTGGTTTGCATGTGATAAACATTATGTATGTCGGTTACCATAACAATACTGATTCGGTTTATATTGACAGTGATGTGCATAAGAATTTTGCCATGGAACCTTCGTATGTGAACCTTCAGGAGGTTGAGATTACTGATGACCATATACACCGGCAGCTCACTGAAAATCCATTGAGTGCAGAAATTGTGAATGAAGTATTTGTAGGAGAGTATTTGCAGGGTCATTTGGCAAAAACGCTTGAGCGTTTGCCCGGGGTAAGTGCCATGAGCATTGGATCCGGACAGGCCAAGCCGGTGATACGCGGATTAGGGTTTAATCGCGTGGTGGTAACAGAAAATGGCATCAAGCATGAAGGACAGCAGTGGGGAGCCGACCATGGGTTAGAGATCGATCAGTTTGCTGCCGACCGCATTGAGGTGGTAAAAGGTCCCTCGTCGTTGTTATATGGCAGTGATGCCATTGGCGGGGTCATCAATCTGGAGAACCTGAAGGTACCGGAACTTAATACAGTACGGGGTGATGTTGCCTTTACGGGGATGAGCAATAATCAATTGCTCGGTACTTCGGCACAGTTAGATCTGAGGGGGGAGTCACTGCTTTTAGGAATGCGCGCAACCTATATGGATTATGCCGATTTCAGTGTACCGGCCGACAGTGTGGATGTATATTCTTTCAGGGTGCCGTTGCATAAGCGCCACGTGCGTAACACGGCCGGTTATGAGCGAAACTTCCATATCAATGCCGGTTACATGAAGCATGATTTTTCCGCCAGGATATTTCTTAGTCGCATCGAGAGTAAGAATGGTTTTTTTGCCAATGCCCACGGGCTTGAGCCGCGCAATGTGGATATGGCTTTGCACGACCGCTCCTCCCGCGATATTCTCTATCCTCATCAGGAAGCGACACACTGGAAGGCTGTCGGTCGTTTTTCACTGCGCAAAACGAATTATGCCCTCGAAGCAGATATTGGTTACCAGGACAACCGCCGGATGGAATTCAGTGAATATACCAGTCATGGTTTCATGCCGCCCGGTTTTCCAGACACCGTTCTATTTGCTTCCGACCTTGAGCGGGCTTTCAGCAAGCAGAGTCTGGATGCCAATTTGCGTGCGAAGTGGGCGTTTAATGATAGCGGTGAGATTGTCTCGGGCATTTCCGCCTCTACGCGCCGGAATACGATCGACGGACGGGGGTTTATCATCCCCGCTTACAATGAGCGATCCACCGGTGCATTCATATACGGTAAATACCACCTTTCCGGTTCAGGAATATTGCATGCAGGAGCGCGCATCGACAGAGGCTCGATCCATACAGAGCCTTATTACGACTGGTTTTCTTCTCCCGCGGGAACGCAGGGATCGCAGCAAGAAATATTTTTGCAACGGGCGGAAGATCTGGACCGGCAGTTTTCCAGTCTGAGCTGGTCGATCGGTTATAACCACAACAGTGATCGTATGCATCTGAAAACCAATGCCGGAAAGAGTTTCAGGATGCCCATTGCCAAGGAGCTGGCAGCGAACGGAGTGAACTATCACTTCTACCGTTTTGAAGTGGGGAATCCCGATCTCAAACCCGAGGAGGCGTATCAGATGGATGTGGGATTAGAGTGGCAGTCGTATGGATTGTCTGTTGGGGCAACTCCATTTGTGAATTACTTTACAAATTACATCTACCTGAATCCCGGGTTTGAGCACGACCGGCTGTATGGAAATGGTAACCAGGTTTATACATACACTCAGGCCGAGGTGCTCAGGTATGGTGGAGAAGTGCATTCACATTATCTACCGACGGATTTTTTACGGTTGGGACTGATCGCAGAGTATGTGTATGCTGTGCAGCTTTCGGGAGAGAAGAAAGGCTTTTCATTGCCCTTTTCGCCGCCACCTGCAGTGCTGTTGAATGTAAAATATATGAATGACAGGTTGTGGAAGGTGGGTGATTTTTATGTGAATATGGATGTGAAAAAAGTATTTCGCCAGGAGCGGATTGTGCCCCCCGAAGAGGTGACTGACGGGTATTTTCTTGTGAATGTTGGGGTAGGTGGAGAATTGGAGACGCAAAAAAGGTCGGTAAGGTTATCGTTGAAGGTGAATAATTTGCTGAACAGTGTATATCTGAACCATACCAGTTATTACAGGCTGATCAATATGCCCGGGCCGGGACGGAATATAACATTGCATGTTGTGGTGCCTTTTAGCGGTGATTTGAATAAATGATTAGTAATGCGAGTGAGATAATAAATGAACGGAGATTTTGCAGCAGAGGGTCTTGCTGAATAATATTAAATCTTTCGATAAGCTTTTGAATAGGATTTATTCTTACGGGACCATGGAATCTTCGATTAAACTTTTAACAATTTAATATTTAAGAAAATGAAAAAAACAGGAATTGCAAGTGCCATATTGGTGGCAGGATTATTTTTTACATCATGTGAGGAATCTACGATGCCGGAGATTGACATGCATGAGTTTGGGTATGAGAATACAGGGACTGCTTCGCCGGGAGGTGATTTGCATATGGATGCTGAGATTGTTGCTTCGGCGACGATCAGTGAGATTAGTATAGAGATTCATGGTGGGGAGGAGCATGCGCATAAAAAAGCAGTTTACGATGGGCATGAATGGGAAGTGGATACGGTATACACAGAATATTCGGGATTGAAAAATACCACTTTCCATGAGCATATTGAGGTTCCGGAGACGGCTCCATTGGGTGAGTACCATTTCTACCTGAAGGTTACCGATATGGAAGGCTATCAGGAAATTTATGAGGCTGACCTGGAGTTGAAGGAGGGTGTTGAGCACGATCATAAATAAAATAAGAAACCGGGGGCAGAGGGTATCGCGCTGTGTTTGTCACAATGTGTGACCCTTTACCCCCTGTTTACAAATATTATATGATGAGACAATTATACATTACAGCTGCAATAATTACATTGATGACAGCCTTGACATCATGCGGCGAGACCGACATTGACGATGTAAAACCAATCATTGATCTGTCGGTGGAAAGCGCGTTCCCCCGGAATTGTGATACACTTTATCTGGGAGAGGCATTTACGTTTCGGGCTTCTTTTGCCGACAATCAGGAATTGGGGTCGTTCAGCGTTGATATTCACCAAAATTTTGACCATCATTCGCATTCTACGGAAGTAACAGCGTGTGAGTTTTCGCCTGAGAAGGAGCCTGTCAATCCGTTTCAGTATACGATGGATTATGATATTCCTGCGGGGTTAACGGAATATGTGGCCGAGGTGGAACTAGAGATTCCGGCGAGTGATGCGGGAGGTGCTGTTGATACGGGCGATTATCATTTTTTTATCAGCCTGACAGATAAAGTGGGATGGTCGGCCAGTAAAGGTCTGAGCATAAAGATATTGGAGCGGTAACGGGTTTTGGCTTATTTGGTGCGGGTGTATTTCGGAGTGAATTGAGTGAGATATCCTTGATCGGGTGATGAGGGATGAGTACTGACGTAATGAAAAAAAGCAGCGTATGAAGGGCAATAATTGCGGGGGTATTTCGTTAAAAGATTACCTAATCAACCCTTTATGAAACTTCTTTATCGCCGGATTCTGATTGTAGCCCTGTTTGCTGTAGCCATGGGGTACCTTGAAAGTGCGGTGGTGGTTTATTTACGGGAGATCATGTATCCAGAGGGTTTTGGGTTTCCTTTATCGCCCATCGATCCGGATCTGGCCCTTACCGAGGTTTTACGGGAGATGGCTACGCTGATAATGTTAGTAACAGTGGCCATTCTGGCGGGGAATTCTTTTAGTCAGCGATTCGCCTGGTTTATTTTCAGCTTTGCGATATGGGATATATTCTATTATATCTTTTTATGGGCTTTGATTGGTTGGCCTGAGTCGTTGATGACATGGGACATCCTCTTTTTGATTCCGCTTACATGGGCAGGGCCGGTAGTTGCGCCGCTGATACTTACGTTTTTCATGATTGGGTTTGCGCTCATCATTTTACGGTATGCCGAAAAGGGGATTTTTGCAGCTCTATCGGTGATAGAATGGGCCGGACTTGTTGTCGGATCCTTGACAGTGGTTATTGCTTTTGTTACCGATTACATGCGTCATATGATGTCGAAGTTCTCTTTTGGTGAGGTGCTAAACATCAGCGATGCGGCTGTGGCAGCCCATGCGCAAAGTTATGTCCCGGGGTCATTTCCCTGGTTCATTTATCTGCTTGGCGTGGTGATCATAGCAGCATCGATTATCATGTATTACCTGCGGTTGAAAAGAAAGTAACGATTCCGGTGGGTGATGATCAGCTTTATAAATAAATGACCGCATTCAATACAGCGGGAATCTCAACTTTCCATAACTTATTCCTGGTCTTTTGAGCTTTGATTTTAATAAATTCACCATTCACCTCAAGGGCAATCTTTTCAATTTTGTCAGATGGCAGATGTACAACAGCTTCATCATTGGAAGAAATGATTATTCTGCCTTTTTTAATCTCCAGATTGGCGTTAATGGCCTTTTTATTTTTAGATTCGATGGTGTATTCTCCTGAAGATATTTTTTTCCCATCGCCAATGTACAAATATTCAAGGCCATTGTTGTTGGATGAAATCACACCGAAATGACCGTCAAAATAATCACCTTCTTTTTGATAACTTTTCTTTGAAACAGATTGAATAATTGTCTGATTACCTGATTTGTTTTTAACGTTTAAAACACTGGTTTCGCCATCTGAATTGCCTGATACATGACTGATAGCGCTATTATTCTCTCCCGTGTAAGATTCATAAACCACCATGAAAGGATTTTTCCATGCTTCGCCTTTTTGGCGGACTACAGCAACCGGATTCGGAATAAGTCTGTATGCCCTGGGGGCAGTATAACTTTTGGGAGCCATTGCAGTGAAGTATTCCCGGTTTTTTCCTCCCGCGATATACATATTCATGAAAATATCTTCCTCATTTTCTACTTCTAAATGGAACTGAGCTTTTACATCCTTTGGGTATGATTTCGTAGTCAATTTCTCTTTGAAATGTTTGTAACCGGGGCCATAACCATCTACATGTTCAGATAATTCAGTTGTGGGGGAAAGGGGGAGAGGATTGTTATCTACATCGTATAATTTGACACTGTTTCCCAGGTTATGGTACAGATATTCATTTTTTTCTTTATTATCTGAGTGAAAAATATCCACGTAGTAGCCAGTATTTTCTGATGTTCGGATTAACGCCAGCGTTCTTTTTTGGTTTGTTTCTGTTGATGGCTCCAGATAATCCACAGAAGTAAATGAGCAATAGGGGCTCACTGCTGTTTGATCGGGAAGCGGCTCCATTACATTCAGTGCAATTTCACCCATTGGTTTGCGGCCTCCACTCCCCCGGAATGGTTTTAGCGGGCCCGACTTTCCAGCTGCGATAACCGTGTTATGTGCTGCAAAAAGGGCATAGTACTCTTTGTGTTTCTGCGTATCATAATGAACATCTTTTCCGGGATCGTTACCCAGTACCATGCCCTGTCCGTATAATTCCATGGCAATGCCATTGGCGTGGTTATGGTTGTATGTTGCGCCCTGCAAGTAACACATCAGCCCGTTTTTTTCGTCGGCACCATTTCGCTGGTAGAAGCATTTTGCAAATTCCTGTTTGCCTGTTCTCGGTAGTTCTATGGTTGCATTTTTAGTTTCGGGTAATTCCCCGGTATAATTGAGCAGTCCGAACCACCCGGTATTTTCTCTTTTATATCCGTCTTCAATCATTTGATTCATTGCAGTGACCAACGTTGGCAGAATGGGATCGTTATATTTAGTTGCCATAGCAATGGCTATTTCAAGGTGCTCCGGATCCATGGTTCCTCTTCCTGTATCACCAAATGCCATTACCTTTTTATTGGGAAACAGATACCGCATCATCACATAGGAGGCTTTATAGAGGGGAGGGAATTCAGTAAATACTTTGTACCCGTTTTTTTCTGCTGCCACCGATGCCTGGAGTATATTTCCCACGGGAAAATTATGGTATCCCCCGGGTTCTTTCCAGTGGCCGTCATAAGTGAGCCATTGGTCGCATGTAGACTTTAGCGAAAGCCGGCCACACTTTCCGCTGATTTGATCTTCATACATAAAATAGTGCAGGTATTTGTCACGCTTTGTATTGTCAGAAATGGCCAGTGCGTTGTAGACATACACAGGACTTTGGGCAGCGTACCAGTTATTATTCCAGAACCCGCGTTCAAGGTGGGTTTGGGCGAACCGTTCGAATACTGCATCAAACTTATCGAGCGGGGCATTGGTTTTTTTCAGGTAGTCGTACAGGAAATCGAAAGCAAGCGGAATGGTTGAGTAGGCCAGGTCGTCAAGTGACTGAACGGCTAAAAACCCATCTCTGCAAGCGCCCTGGTATGGGTTTTGATGATAAACGCCATTTACCCACTGAGTGATAATATCGCCGGCCAGTTTGGCATATTTTTCCTCACCGGTGAGCCAGTAAATGATTGCTGATTCCAGGGAGATGGTATTGATGGTACCATTGATATGACCAATCATTCGTTTAGGGTCTGTCCAGTACCATTCTCCCGAGGGAGCGGTAGATTGCAGGAACATTTCGTAGAGTGTATCGTTTACAGGGAATTCCTCCAGATCGGGAGCTCTGAAACGAAAGCCATCGGGATCAAGCGGAGATCGTTTATGGGTGGCGCCTCTGACGGTTGGGACCGGTGCATTTCCTTTCATTTCTATTAAAGCTGTTCCATTGCTGTCTGTATAAAAATCGGTATACCGTTTACCCGGGGTGCGGTACATCTGGTATCTTGAAAGGATCCAGTCCGGATGTTTTGTATGCCTGTCGGCAATGGGTTCTAACTTTTCAACCAGCTTGCTATATAATTTTTTGGCCCAGTCCTGATGTTGGATTTTCGATAATATGGCTTCTTTGTCAGCATCGGTTACCAGTATTCCTGGACGATCGTCATTTTGTAATTGTGCGGTGTCTGGTTCATCGCTTTCGGATTTTTGAGCTGCAAGAGCATTGGATTGCAGGGTAAGTATACAAAGTAATATGGATAGCAGATAATTTTTTTTCATCATTGTAATTCAGGCAGGATTATTATTTTAAAAAGTTCTCACCCCAATTTTTCCTGAGTTCTTTTGAAAGTGTTGAGACCACATCCTTATATTCTTCTTTTTCAGCGAGGTTATTCAGTTCCATCGGGTCTGTTTCATGATCGAACAGCATGCGCTCATAGGCCTCTCCCTCGTTATTAGTCCACTCGGTATAAGAGTATGAACCTTTAATCAGGTTAACTTTATCCAGGTGTTTTACCACAGCATAATCCTTTTCTCTTTTTTCTCCTTTTACAAGGGGGATAAAGCTTTTCCCTTCGAGATGTGCCGGCTTCTCCAGTCCTGCCAGGTCGCATAAACTCGGGTAGATATCGACAAACTCTGTGATGGCATCGGTTTGTTTTCCACTGGTCATGCCGGGCACTTTTATCATGAGCGGAACATGGGTAGCGGTTTCAAAAGTGGAGTGTTTACACCATAGCATATGCTCGCCCAGGTTCCAACCGTGGTCTCCCCAGAGAATAATAATTGTATTATCGGCCATGTCGAGTTTTCCCAGTTCAGAGACTACCTTTCCGATCTGTGCGTCAACAAAACTCACGCAGGCGTAGTATCCGTGGATAAGTGCTTTCGCTGTGGACTCGTCCATCGGACCTTCTTGCGGGATGTCATAATACCTTCTATGTTCATAGTTGCCATTTATATCGTGATTATCATAAGCCAGGGCCGGAATGTTGTCGGGTTGAACATAGCTTTCGGGGAGCGAGATGTCATTGCGATCGTAGAGGTCCCAGTATTTTTGCGGGGCAACGAAAGGGAGGTGGGGTTTATAAAAGCCTACGGCAAGAAAGAAAGGCTTATCGCTGTCTTTCAGTTTCCGGAGGTCAGCGATTCCTTTTTCGGCAACCATGCCATCCGGATAAGCATTATCGTTTGCTTCATACGCTTCATAAGGGTATCCGCGCTGGCCTTTGACGCTGTTTAACCGGAGATTTTCTTCAGATTGATAACCGCGTGGGTTGGAATTTGGATGCCAGATTTCGTCCCATGCCAGGCTATCGTCGTAGGCGTGGTGATAGACCTTCCCATTCGAGATAGTTGTATAGCCATTGTTTTTAAAGTGCATTGGCAGGGAGGTTGCTTCCGGGTAATCGTCGTCTTTTTTTGAGGGAAATCCGATGAATCGGTACCGGGTTGGTCTGGCTCCTGTGAGCAGGCTTGCCCGTGAGGCTCCGCAAACAGGGATGTTGCAGTAAGCGCGGTTGAACTTGAAACCTTCAGCTGCGAGTTGATTGAGGTTTGGAGAGTGAATTTGTTCAGCGCCGTAAACGTTAACTTCCGGACGCAGGTCATCAACAGCGATGAAAAGGATGTTCGGTTTTTCATTGTCATTTGTTGATTTCTGGTTGGATGAGCAGGATAGGAGAAACACTGCGCTAATCAGGCTGAGAAGAGCCATATGAGCAATATTTAGTCTGCCAGTGGTTAGTCGGATTCGTGTTTTTGACATGTTTAATCGTTTAGGTAATTCTTAGTTTAGTGTGTTTTTATCATTGCCACGTAATAATAGTGAGTTTCTGTTTCAAACGCAAGAAAATAAACTAAAGCTTATAATTGCAGAAAAAATAATTCCTATCCGGAAGAATATTGTTTATTAAGCGTAATACCCTTGCTGGCTCATCTCTGTTGCGATAAAAAGCTGGTATTTCTTTTCATTGAGCGGATAGTCCCAGCAACCCATGCGGTGGAAGAGGTGTCCGCCGAATCCGGTTTTAAATTTGTAGAGGCCATACATTGGGTGGGAGGAGTCGGCATTTGGGGCCGCGCCAAACATATCGTACTCTGTGCAGCCTGATGCTTTGGCGATTTTCATAGCTTCCCACTGGAGGGCGTATGTGGGCATGAGGTTTCGTTTTTTACCGGCGGAAGCGCCATAGAGGTAGGTGCTTCTTTTGTTGGAGATGATGAGGAACATTGCGGCCAGGGGTTCCTGGTTGTAGGTAGCCATGAGCATTTTCACATCGATGAATTTCGACGGGTTTTCTGTTCGGCCGAGGAGGACTGATTTGAAGAAGTCTTTTTTATGCAGGGTTACGCCGTTGCGGAGGGCTGTTTCTTCGTAGAGGTGGTACCAGTCGTCGATATGTTCGAGTCCGTAATTATGGATTTTTATTCCCCTTCGGTATGCGAGCCGGATGTTATATCGCGTTTTTGGCTTCATTTGTGCGATGAGCTGTTCGCTGTGGTTATTAAGATCGAGGAAGATGGTGTTTGTGGGCAGGTTATCCTCGGGGGCTTTGAGGAGGTTCCATTTGTTTGTATTGAAGTTGATGCGGAATTCCTGCTTTGAGGGATCGGGCGGACCGGTCCACTGTCCATCGTTGTCGAAATAGTCCTCTTCCTGTGCCCACTGGTTTTCCCACGGGAGGTCGTATCGGATGAGGATGGTATTTTGAGGTAGCTGAGGGCGCAGTGTTTCCGAGAGTTCTTCCAGGAATGGGCCATGATTTTCAGCTACCGGTTCATCGATAGGACCGTAGGGGATATAGGCTACTGAGTGATCTTTATCGATTTTTTGTAGTAGCACGAGCAGATCGCCTTTTTTGAGGCGTTTTTGATCGGCCAAAGGGTTCAGCAGGTCGAAGGAGGCGGCATAATCGAACGCCATGGGATCCATTCCCTGGTTATTTTTTACCATGGCCCAGAAGGAAGTTTGCTGGACGATGTTATGCGGCTGTATTTCTTGGATATTTTTCTCCTCGATTTTACAATGCATGTCGGGGCGCTCTGCTTTTGCCGGGCAAAGGTAAAAGATATAAAACAGTCATAAAAATATGACCAGCAAAAAAACTCAGGGACTATTTAACCTAAGAATGAACTACCGCAAGATATTGAGGTTAAAGAGGTAGTCAGCGAATATGTAAGTCCGTTTTGGACCGATCAAGCTTGATTAATTGATCAGGGCAGCAATTACCTTCTTTTAATTCTCTTTCGTTGAAGTCTTTTCTTTCGCCGGAGCTCTCTTTTGTGCGATTTTGATCCCTTGTAGTGTCGTTTATTGCGGGAGAACTGTGATTTATCCTGCAACATCAGTCCGGCCCGCTGCTGATCGATTTTAGATTGAGAGGCGCAGGAAGGAAATGCACCAGCGATGATGAATGCAAAAATGAGCGTTGAAACGATGTGTTTGATTTTTAAGTTTTTCATAGAAATCTGGCTTTTTTTGCTGTTAGCAAGTATTAATTGAAATCATTTACAAAGGGTTTTATCACATGATTTTAGTGTATGAGGCGCAAGTATAAAATTAAGCTTTCGCTATGATTTAACAAAAGAGGGTTTTAGCATATGAATTCTAATGTTGTTTAACGAATAATAATGATAAAAGTTACATTGATTAACACGCTTCTGAGCACGTAAAAGGTATTGGTGGTTAAGCCATTGAAGGAGCCTCAAAAGAAGGAGAACGGCGAGCGGGGGTAAAATTCACTGTATTGACAGGTACTAATTAGATTCTGTCAATAGAGTCGGAGTGACTGGATTAAAGCCTGGTTCTTTTAGCCACTAAAATATTTTCAATTGCGTAAAAGGGAAGGGATATGATCGGATTACCTTTTTGATATTTTGCCTGGGAAATTTTAAGTGCTTTTTGGGATTGATGTTGTTCTATAAACATATGCAGGCTTTTCATTCGTCCTGTTGGACCTGATTTTACTTCAACAGGAATTATTTGACCGTCCTCTTCAATCAGGTAATCAATTTCTGCGGTACTACTCTTTACCCTTCTGTCCCAATAAAATAATTCTGCCCTGGTATAGGGAGATTGATGTGCAATCAATTCTTGTCCAACGAATTGCTCTGTAACAGCACCCTTATAAATCGCATTGAAATCTTTCTCTTTTGCAGTTTGAGAATATACTCCGCTAACAGCGTGAAACAAGCCTGTATCTAAAAACAGCATTTTAAAAACAGACTCATGAGCACCTGAGGAAAGGGGGAGGCCGGAACCGCTTGTTTGTCTTACCCGAGTTAAAACACCCGCTGTTTCTAAAAGCTCAAGTGCTTCTTTAATTTTTTCGGCTTTAATTCCCCGGTCTACATGCGCATAGACGAATTTTCGACCAATCATTTTTGGAGCTGAATTGAAAACTTTTTTTAGAAGTGAATGAGATGATGCTTTTGAATATTTTGCAAAATCATCGATGTATGTATCAATAATTGATCGTTGTATTCGTTGACATTTGATAATATCGCGATTGTTAATGTACTCATTAATCACTGCGGGCATTCCTCCGAGGATAAAATATTTTCGGATAGTTTCATTTAGCTTTTCATGAATTTCTTCCGGAATTTTTACTAGATTGGAATTATCCAGAAGGTATTTTCTAAGCGCTGACTCTCCAAGTGCATCTAGAAACTCACCAAAACTCATTGGGTGCAAGTATAAATATTGCACCCTCCCGACAGGTATTTTGAAATTTTCACTTTGTAGAGCAAATTCAAGAAGCGAGCCAGCACCAATGATGTGCAGATCGGGCATTTCTTCATAAAAATAGCGGAGTGAAATAATAGCTTCCGGACACTCCTGTATTTCATCCAGCAATAAAAGAGTTTTTCCCTCTTCCGGTTTTTGGGCAGTAAATAAAACGATTTTTTCCAGTATTTCTATGGGATCGAAAGTGTTGAAAATGGCTTTATACTCCGGGTTTCTCTCAAAATTAATATAAACACTATTTTCGAATTCCTCTTTCCCGAATTGTTGAACAATATAAGTTTTTCCGGTTTGTCGTGCACCTCGTAATAAAAGAGGTCTTCGGTTGTTTAATCCTTTCCACTCTTTAAGTGACTGATATATATCTCTTTTCATAGCCTTTCATGATAAAAGGAAAGGATAAATATAATAAAAAAATGACAAAAAGAAAGGATAAAAGTCAGATTATTAGGACAAAATACAAGGATAAGCAATACTAAACTTCCGAAAATTAGCACCATTGTTTAAAACAAAAGTAAATTCCCTGGCAATTTTAGCACTCAGTTCCTCTAAACCCTGTATCGAAATAATTCGTGAAAACGAAAGGCTTAGCGTACTATTTTACTGGCTCTAAAGGCAAATTTAGCTAATGATATCCCCTGCCCACAGCTTTTGCAGGAAAATATTCCATGGAAGAACCAGTATTTCTCCCATTTGCCTCGGGAATGGATCGTTCGTTACCAATATTTGTTTTTTTACCATATATTCTTCCGCGAAACTTTGCAATCCTTTCGCATGTCGCGGTGTTGCGTTTTTAGTTGATTTTACCTCCAGGGCAACTTCATGATCCCCCAAAACAAAATCAATTTCAATTTGCGATGCAGTCCGCCAGTAGTGCAAAGGGTACCGTACACCGGAATAATGACTGTGTGCAATTAGTTCCTGGTAAATAAAATGCTCAAATGGATTTCCGAAGGACTCTGCTCCCATCTCTATTTTACCTCTTTTTAGCAGGTAATTCACAATCCCAACATCAAAAAAGTAAAACTTTGGAGCTCTTATTACCCTGCGCT
>Ga0102940_1001803_pt1 | contig 13393 bp, 16 predicted proteins | sample SalPonR2_C_D1_MG_FD_78215 | JGI IMG/M metagenome (GOLD analysis project Ga0102940, IMG submission 78215) | Salt pond soil microbial communities from South San Francisco under conditions of wetland restoration - Salt Pond MetaG R2_C_D1_MG | ecosystem: Environmental > Aquatic > Marine > Intertidal...
ATCTTTGTTAAGATCAAGCTATATACAAAATTGGGAACTAATATCAATAGATGATGGAATACACGCAGAAGAAAACTAATAATCAAGTAATAGATATTATTACCAGGTATACAAACAGATCTATTGCCCAAACTAAATTTTTACTAAAATTATTAAATGGAGACATAAATAAATTAGTAGAAATGGAAAGTAAGATTAAAAATCTTCACTTATCCTATTGTCCTGGTACAAAAAAAGAGTGTGAGGATATCTTAAAAATGAAAGATCCTGACTATAACTGGTTCCTCATGCCTGAAATCAAAGTAATTAATCAAAAAAAAACATTATGGGAAAAAATAAAATGGAATTTAATCAAGACATATTCTTGGATCTTATCTATTATATCAGACAAAATCAAAAGATTCCTAGTGTTGATTACATTAAGAAACACTATGATCTTTCTGATCGTACAGCAAACGCTTATAGATTTACTGTTTCTAATCAAATAGATTTAAAACGTTTGTTAACTAATGTTGAAAAACAAACACGTGATACAACTGCTGAAAAGAAAATTATGTTACATGAGATTAAAATCTTAGAGAAACGTAACGATGGATTACAAGCTCGATTAGACTTTTTGGAAGCAGTTGATATCTGGGATACATATGAGTCATCAAAACTTATAATTCCAACACCAAATAAGAAAGAAGAATTTACAGCAATTTCTACTTTATCTGATACACATATTGATGAAATAGTAGAACCATCTACTGTTAATTATTTAAATGAATATAATCCTACTATTGCTGAGGAGAGAGTAAAAAGATATTTCACCAGATTACTATTTGTAGTAAATAGATATCGAACAAGTGGACTAAAAATCAAACATTTAGTTCTAGGAATTCTTGGAGATATGATTAGCGGTTATATTCATGAAGAGTTGATGGAAAACAATTCAATGTCTCCTACTGAAGCTACTATTTTTGCACAAAACTTAATAATAAATGGGATTAAATTCTTATCAGAAAATGGAGAATTTGATTCTATTAAAGTTATTATGACTAGAGGTAATCATGGTAGAAATTCTAAAAAGAAAAAATATTCAACTGGATATAAAAATTCATATGAATGGATGATGTATACCCAAATTCAAAAAGCATTTAAAGAAATTCTTAAAGGATACAATAATGTTGAATTTAGAATTCCTACATCAGAATATGCTTATGCTGATATATATCATACAGTTAACAGTTTTAGTCATGGTGATCATTTTAATTACCGTGGTGGAGTTGGTGGTGTAATGGTACCAATGATGAATTGGCTATACAAACAAAATAAAGTTATACCTGCTGATAAAAGATGGATTGGACACTGGCATCAATATGTATCATTACCAAATGGTAACATTAATGGTTCTGGTATTGGATATAATGCTTTTGCTATGGGTGTAAATGCTCAACCAGAAGTACCTAAAATGCAATTTCAACTTGTAAGTAGTATAAAAGGATACACTGCAAATGAACCTATTTATTTACTTGACTTTTAAATAAAATCAAATGGAATTATTATCAAACAACCAAAAGAAATCTCTCTATCGTAAACAAAAAATATTATTAGGGAGACTTGAAGAGATTGAGATGGCAAGACCATATCTTGATCCTAGTCATTACAAAAAAAGACTCAATACTTTAAATCGTGAATTGGAAAAAGTTAAAAAGGAATACTTTTTACAATCTGGTATTATAGAAACAAAACCAAAATACGATTTTGAAATTGAGCAGTATATACTGTGTCATGACTAAACAACAAAAACTTGAAAAAGCTAGTCGGTTACTCTATTATAAACAGTATAATTATAATCCATCTATAGAGGAGATTATACAAGGTTTATCATATGAGTACCGCACTGCTTTTTGTCGTAAACAACTAACACCAAATGCATGGTGTACAGAATGGCAAATGTGGAAAGAAGGCAAATGGGGTACAGCATTTGGTTATTTAACAAAAGAAGAATTAATGGAAAACATTAAAAAACGAAATGTTAGAGTTAAAAATGTAATAACTAGTTCAGATCTAAAAAAGATATTAGAAGAAGTACCTTTAGTATTTGAATTAGATGATTTAACTTTAACTGTAGTTGGCCGTAAACGGAGTTTAACACCATTGTTATATATAAATGGTGTCAACGAAGAAGTATTACGTGCATATCCTAATACTAAATTATATAAGAAATGGTTTAGTAATAAAATGGGAGTGAAACGAGTAGAAGCTGAACTAGGTCATTTACTGTTTAAAACTGAAGTGAGACCTTTAAATAATACCTTGTATAAATACTTAAAATGTAGTTATACAAAACCAATAGAAAACCTTGATGTAATAACTCAAAATTTCATTAAACAAGTTAAGACAGATAAAAAAGTACCTGAATCAGCAAAGACTTCGATTGAATCAGAGACAAAGCTTGGTCATATCACTTATGGTAAAATCAAAGAAATAAAACCTAAGCAATATCTTAGGTTACATAAGACCAAACAAGTAATGGGTGTTAACAAACATCACAAAAAGGTTAAATCCTGGTCGAAAGAAGCACAAGTAAACCTTGATGCTTTTAATGCAAAAAAAGAATTACAAAAAAAGAAAAGTAAGTCGAAACATAATCCTGAAAAACTCGTATGTATAACTCGTAAAGAGGAGTACAAAAAGGTTAAACGTAAGGATTTGGGGAAGCATTTAAAAGATGGTTGGAAAACCACCTCTAAGAGCTCATATAAGAGCCATATAGGCATTATCTCTGGTGAATCGACACCTAACCCACCTCAAGGCTTACTAAGAGCTCAGAGACGCTATAAAGAGCCTAAAAAAGGCAAAGGGTTTCCTAATGCTACTATCCAAAAAGTTCATAAAATAATGAACAGTGAAGGAAAACTAGTAGGGATAAAAACTGATAGAGTAGATTCAAAAGGATTTCTATTAGATGATAAAGGAAACAAAATGTATGAGACAATAACTCGTACCAAACGAATACCTATCTATAAAATGGATAGATATAATCATGACTCCAAAGTTCCTCCTCGTAGGAAGTTTGTAGAAATGAAAGAAGTAGATTATAGTTATAAAAGACCTATTAGATTAAAAGTTCATACTATAACTACACGTAAAAAATGATCGAGTGAGGATACCGATTATTCAGAGAAGTAAGGGTTTAACTGCCCTTACTTTTTTAACTTAAAAATAAATAATATGGTTTGGATATATGATTTAGAAACATATATGAACCTATTTACTGCAACATTTAAGAATATAAAAACCCAAGAAGTCAAAGTCTTTGTACTATCAGAAGATAGATTTGATTTAGATGCATTATATGTATTTATTGATGATAAAAAGAAATGGCTAGTAGGTTATAATTCATATAATTTTGATAATCAGATACTAAATTACATATATAGAAAATATAATGAAGTTAGTGCATTAGAAATGACTACTAGTTTTATTATGGATATATATAATTTAGCAAAAACTTTGATTAACAGTGACGTATATGAATTTAAGTACGGTCTACCATTTCAATGGTTAGATTTAATGAAGATTGGTTTTTATAGGAAATCTCTTAAATTAATAGGAGTATCACTTAAATGGCCAAAGTTACAAGATCTACCAATAGATTGGGATAGATTAATTAAAAAAGAAGAGATTCAAATTATATTAGACTATAACTTGAATGATGTATTAATAACTGAACAGTTATTCTACCACTTAGAAGATAATATTAAACTTAGGTTTAATATAGCTAAACGTTATGGAGTTAATGTATTTAGTGAATCTGACAGTGGTGTAGCAAATAGGTTATTAGAAAAGTTTTACTCAGAAACTACTGGACTCGCTGTTAAAGATTTCAGAGACATGCGAACAGAAAGAGACTTTATACGTTTCGACTGGGTTGTATTTGATGAAGTAAATTTTCAAACAAATACTTTAGATACTGTATTAGAAGAAGTTAAAAACTTTGTATACTATAAAAATAGACCATTCTTTTCTAAGAAGATTAAGTTTGATGGAGTCTATTATAAAATGGGTGTAGGTGGATTACATTCTGTTGATGAAGGTGCTATGTTTGAAGAAACGGATAAAGAATATTTAATCGACGCTGACATAGGATCAATGTATCCAGCAACTTTCATCAATTATCAACTAACACCTGCTCATTTAGGTAATAAGTTTTTAAAGAATTATACAGATTTAAGAAATGAAAGAATTGTAGCCAAGAGGAATAAAGATATGACACCTGCAGAAGGTCTAAAGATTGTATTAAATTCAAGTATAGGTAAAACCTTAAATAAAAATCATTGGTTATATGATCCATTAGTTAACTTAAAAGTAACAGTAAATGGACAATTATTTCTACTAATGTTAATTGAAAGATTATCATTAAAAGGATTTAAAACAATATCTGCAAATACAGATGGTATTACTGTAATTGTACCTAAAGACAAAGAAGATCTTTATTATAAAATATGTAAAAATTGGGAAAAAGATACTAGGTATGAATTAGAGTATGCATATTACAAACTATATGCTAGGCGTGATGTAAATAATTACATTGCAATAAAGACAAATAATGAAATTAAAACCAAAGGTATATTTATAAGTGATTTACCAAAAAGGTTTTCTAACATGACCGATCCTTTAAATAAAGGTTGGGATAAACCAATAGTATCTAAAGCATTACATGATTTCTTCACAGAAGGAGTACCAATTAAAGATACTATTACTAATTGTAAAGATATACATCAATTTTGTATAGCTAAGAAAACAGGTGATGATTTTGCAAATGAATACCATAAAATAGAAGATGGGCAGTATACAATAGAAAAATTACAAAATTCTGTTAGATATTATATATCTACTATTGGTGGTACTTTATTAAAACGTAAAGAAAATGGGGAAGTAACTAATTATGAATCTAAATATAGAGTGACAATATTCAACAACTACATAGAAAAAGATATTAAAGATTACAATATTAACTATACGTACTATATAAATAGTGCTCAAAAAGTTTTAGATGAAATTATTAATCCTCAATTAAGTTTGTTTTAACATGCAATATCAATTCAATTTTCAAAATATCTCAAAGTCAATACCAAAAAATATAACTTTAGAGAGAATACTTCAAGAAATTGAAGTACAAAGGAATTTGGACTTTATAGAAAAAGTTCAACGTCCTTCAAATAAAACAATAAGATTGGCTAAAGAATTAGCCAAACAACACGCTCCTATGATGTTAGATCATAATGACACTGTAAGGAGTATAATGAATAGGTCAGATATCAGTGACACAAAAATTGAAAAAGTTAAGAGTTTCAAAAAAATTCTTTTCAGAACAATTATTATTGATGTTAAGCCTATGCAAGATAGATATATTATTAAAACTAAGAAGGTAAGAATACGTTAACATATCTATCATCGTATCTAATTTCTGTTACCTCAATAAAGGTGAACACTATGATATTAGAAATAGATACTAAGTTTTTAATAAATAATAATATCAGTGCACACCAGTACCTGATATTATTTTATATCAGTAAAGGAGAGTATGATGCTCTAAAGGCATATTTAAATAAGAGTGATACTTTTATTAATCTTCATGAAGATACAAGAATACTTTTTAATGCTGGTTTTTTGATAAAGCCCTTAAGCGATAACATAACCTTCAGACAATTAAAGCCGTCTCCTAAATTTATCCAAGAGATAACATATACTGGAGATCCGTTTGATGAATTTTATCATCTCTTTCCTACTAAAGCATTGAGACCAGACGGAAACTACGATTATTTAAGAGTAGATCGCAACAGATGTAGGAAGCTTTATCACAACATTGTAAAGGTAAATAAATTAATGCATAAACATATTATGCAGTGCTTAAAACTCGAAATAGAAGACAGAGATGCTAATGGAAAGATGTCTTATATGAAAAGAATGTCAACCTGGCTCACCTCCGAGGCTTGGAAGGTTTACGAAGAAAGACTAAATGATAGTGTCACCAGCGGTGATGCTTCTACTCAGAAAGGAGGAGGATATGGCACAGAAATCGAGTAAAATTTTACCTTATAAACATATTAAAGAGCCAACTGACGAGGTACTTCAGTACATTGACAACAGACGAAAGGGAGTTGTTAAGTCTTTACGGACTCGTTGGTCAAAGTTCAACCGCCAATGTATGGGTGGTATTGAACCAAATACTATTTACACCATAGCTGGTATAAGTGGTAGTGGGAAATCAAGTTTTGTCAATAGTTTAGAAACAGATTTATTTGACCTAAACTATGATCAAAAATTTATTGTATTATCATTTAATTTTGAAATGCTTGCCTACAAGCAAGTAGGTCGTAAATTATCATATAGAACTAAGAAGACAACTTCTGAACTCTATACTAGTGATAATGATGTAGAAACAGTAAATGACAATGACTTTGAAATTCTACAAAAACATTCAGAACGACTCAAGAAGTACCCTATCTATTATGTAGATCGCCCAGGTACTATTGAGGAAATACATCACACAATTGAGTATTGGCAGAAATTTGCACAACAAGGTGACAAATGGTTAGTCGTAATACTTGATCATACACTACTAACTCGTGGTGCAGCAGGTAAATCAGAAAGGGAAGCCTTGTATGATTTACAGAGAGTATTCATGGAAACTAAGAAAAATGGTATGACTACCATTATTCAAATTAGTCAAATGAATAGAGATATAGAGTCAGTAGAAAGAATAAACAATAGATCCATGCATTATCCAATGCGTAGAGATTTGTTTGGAAGTGATAGTGTATTTCAAGCCTCTGATTACGTAATTGTTCTCCATAGACCTGAAACACTTGGAATAGCAGATCCTGAAGAGGATATGACTAATCCCAGTAGTGGATATGGTCCGAAAAGATTACCTGTCAAGGATCGTATTTACATTCATTTTTTGAAAGTGCGAGAAGGAGAACCAAAAATTCTTAGTTTCTTCAATAATCTCAAATATAATTCAATTGAAGAGACTACTATTGTTAAATAAATTTCCATAGATTAAAAGAAATATCATGAATATATTTTTAGATCAACAAGAACAGTCCACAGAATCAAGAAGGTCAGTAATCATCAATTCTTGTCGCAACCAAGAAACCAACGTACCCGCAACTGTCATTTATAATGATGATGAAATAGGGTTATCTTTAATTCGTTTAATGATGCTTATTGAACAAGAAGGGTTGAAAGAAAGACATCCCTTTTTTAGAGCAAAAGCTTTGAAAAACATAGAACCTGGTGACTTTATTATCTTTGGTGAAAAATCAACCAGAGATGAAGAATTTGACTTTCAAGTAGTCAAAGACCCAGAATATGTAATGAATCTTGATGCTCGTAGGTTTAAAACAGTATACAGTCTTAAGGCTGATCTGAGTGACCTAGTGGATCGTTTGACTAAAACAAAAGCTAAAAAGAACCCTATAGTGCAATTGCGTAAAGCTCTTCGTAAAGAGCCTGAAACAACACAAGTTAAAATCACTGCAAATGTGAAGATAAATGAAGTTTCAAATATGCATTATCAACCTGAGAAGGTTACGATTTTCGCTAATTGGGTAAAGATTGGTTTCCACCAGTACACTATTACTAAGACATACATGGGTGATTATATCACACTTGAATCTGGTAAAAGACTTTATATCGCAGAAGATACTCTGGGACGTAAAGTACTGGTAGAATAGAGAACTATAAGAAAGAATATGGGATGCGGGTGGAACGAATTAACAATCACGTTTAAGTCCAATTAAACAGATTGACTACCGAGGGATTACTCCCCGAGAGCAATATCGGTTATTTAATTCCCCGTATTCTTTTTATTATATTGTTTAACATTAAAAGTTAATGAACACATGACTAAAATTAAGTCATATCAGTTTGCATTAGTAGGCTCACCTGGACGAGGTAAAACTATGTCCTTTAGGAATATGAATCCAGAAACAACTGGTTTTATAAATGCTGAAAACAAACCATTGCCGTTCATTAACAAGTTCAAACATTATAGTGCTCCAAATAATTGGCAAGAATGTTACCAAATGCTAATCGAGTTTGCAAAAAAAGACACTATTAAATATGTTGTGCTTGACAGTTTATCGGCATACATGGATAGTTTACTAAAAACTGCATACGATACAAAAAGAGGTTTTGACATTTGGAACTTTTTTAATGAAGAAGTAGGAAAACTTATGTACGTTATTAAAAATTATCCTAAGCATTTAGTTGTATCTGCTCACAATGAGTGGGTTGAAACTGAAAACGGTGCAAGGGAAAAAAGAATAATGGTACCAGGGGGTAAATGGAAAGGTATGATTGAAAAAGATTTTACCATAGTTACTTATACTGATTTACTAATGGTAGATGAGAAACGTAAGTATATAATTCAATTAAATTCGAATGGTGAAACATCAGCTAAAACACCACCTATGTTCCTAGACAATCCAGAAGATATGGGAGTTGAACAAATTCCTAATGATTTTATGGAATTCATTAAAAGAGTAGATAAAGTATTAAATAACTAAAAGGAGTACAAATGTATAACGTAAATAAAGAAATTAAATCAGAAGGAAATGGCCTTAATTATTTAGATGTTGGAATTCATGATGATGTTGAAATGACATCAGTAGAATTTAAACAAAGTGATAAAGGTAATAAATTCCTTGTCTTCACTTTTGAAAAAGATAAAAAAGTAGTAACTCACACAGAGTGGGAACCAAAGGATCAAGATCCTGAAAAATTAGAAGAAAAAACTATTAACCAAATAAAAAGAGTTAAGCATATTGTTACAAAGTATATACCTGAAGAACAATATGAGTTTAATGTATCTAATTTTGAAGAGTTCTGTAATAAAACTATTGCTTTACTTGGTAGCAAATATCAAGGTAAAAAAGTAAGGATTAAGATTGTTTATAATTATAGTAATTATACAACCTTACCTAATTATGTACCATTCATTGAAAAAATGGAAGTACCTAAAGAAGATAGTCGGTTAGAAATTTCTTCTATTGATAAAATGAAGAAAGATCTACCTGATACTGAAGTAAAACTTGAATCTAATCCGTTTGATACGGATCAAGATACCAGCTCGGCAGACCTTCCTGAAAGTGAAAGTAAGGAAGAGAAAGATGATATGCCATTCTAAATAAAATCACAGCAATAATAGTAGGCGGTATATTGCCGCCTGCTGCTGTATAATTAAAGCCTATGTACAATACTACGAAAGTAACAGATTATATTACGCTAGATAAGATACTTAAAAAAGTTGATGAATTAGCAATATATAATTACTATTCAGATGAAGTGTTAAGTATAGGTAAACCTATTAAATCTCCTCTACGGAGAGATAATAATCCATCTTTTGCTCTATATGTATCAAAAAATGGTAAAATTATGTGGAAAGATTTCTCTACTGGTGACAGTGGGGATGTTATTAAGTTTGTAAAATGGAAGCTCCACACTGATTACAAACATGCCTTAAAATATATATGGAGAGATTTAATTGCAGAACCAATAGGTAAATTTAATATAGTAGAATACAAACGTCCTAACTACGTAAGTAGAACAGAAATAGGAATTAAACGAAAGTATTTTAGTAAAACAGATGATAACTACTGGGGACAATATGGTTTAGATAGACGTATCTTAAAACGATATAAAGTAACTCCAATACATAACTTTTGGATAAATGAAGTTAAACAATCGTTTAGCTATGATGAAAAAAGTCCAATGTATGCTTATAGAATATTTAATAAATTTAAAATCTATAGGCCTATGTCTAAGACAAAGAAAGACAAATGGAGAACTAACTGCAATAGTTATGACATACAAGGTTATGAACAACTACCAGAAACTGGTAGACTACTAATTATAACCAAATCTCTCAAAGATGTGATGGTATTAAGTAAATTTGGTTACTTATCTGTAGCTCCCCAGAGTGAAAACTCAACAATACCAACTAAAATAATGGATAATTTAAGATCTAGATTTAGGAAAATTGTAATCTTTTTTGATTATGATGAAGGTGGGATAAAAGGTGCAGAAACATTAAGTAAAAAGTTTGATCTTAATTATAAGTTCATACCCAAAAAATACTATGATATCTTTAAAGCAAAAGATATTAGTGATTTTCGTAAACACCTAGGTGACGATAACACTAGGAATTTATTAAAAGAGATGTTCAAGAATGAGGCGTACAAAACAAAATAAGAAAGTCAGGAACGCAACAGTTATGACTTACTATGGTATTACGTTTAAAAGTAAACTTGAACTTCATTGTTACAAAAAATTAAAAGAAGCTAACATACGTTTCAAATATGAAAAGGTTAAGTATGAGATAGTACCTGGATTTACTTTTTCTAATGATAGTTATGAACTATTTAAAGTTAAAGGAGTCAGAACTTTCGACAAGCAGCGGTCTAAAATAAGACCCATCTCTTACACCCCTGATTTTGTAGGTTTCTACCCAAATACTAATAAAGTTTTTATCATTGAGACTAAAGGTAATCCTAACGATGCCTTTCCGTTGAGATGGAAACTATTTAAAAAGTATCTAGAGGATAATGATGTAGATGCAGATCTATATATGCCTAGAAACCAAAAACATATAAATTTAGTAATTGAACTAATATTGAAACGATATGAGTAACATTAAAATAAAATTCACGAACGGCAGAACTGAAAAGTATTATGGTACTGCTAACGCAATTGGTGATGTATTTTTTATAATCACTGATGATCTTGATGAGATCACAATTCCAAAGGTTAATGTACAATCTATAATTGAGTATTAATGAAAGACTACTATAAAGAAAAAGCGGTTAGTAATTCTTCCTTATCTTGGTTAAAAGTATCACCAAAATACTTTAAACTTAAATTGGATAAGGATATAGATGAATTCGAACCTCAGTTCTTTAAAGAAGGTCGTCAAATACATGCTTATATATTAGAACCTAAGGAGTTTGATAAAGAATTTGAATTTTTAGAATACACTGTACCAAGTAGTCCTCAACAAAAAACTTTCTGTAAAACCTTTGCTAATTCAAAGAAAGGCAAGAAAGATGAGAAACTACTGGCTGCTTATAAAGAAGCATACAGTTCTAAAGAATCAGATGAGAAGCTCTTAGAAAAAGCAAAAAAGTTAGAAAAGGATAACAAATCTTACATAAAATTTATTAAATTAAGTAAGGTTAAAACTGTACTACCCATTTCAATGATGCATAAATTGAATAAAATACGTAGTGCAATTATGTCTCATAGAAAAGCTAGAGAGTTGATGTTTAATGAAAATAATGCAACCTTTGGTAATAATGATAAATTATTCATTAAAAATGAGATAGATATATTCTGGGAATATCCAGAACCTTATGTATTACCTTGTAAATCAATGATAGATAGATTAATCATTGATCATGAGAACAAAGAGGTAATAATGGTTGACTTGAAAACAACAAGTCACCTTGCTGAATTCAAAGAGAAAGCCCTAGAGTATGAGTATAATCGTCAAATGGCATTTTATTGGATGGCTCTACATTGGTACTTTAAACATGAGTTAAAGTTAGATGCCTCAGATTATAAAAAGACTAGTTACATTGTAGCTGTAACCAAACAGGATCCAATAGAAACAAAGGTCTATAAAGTGTCAGAGAATACTTTACTTCAAGGATTTAAACAAATCGAAAATTTAATACCTAATTTAAAATATCACTGGGATAATGATAAATGGGATTACCCTATGAATTATTATGAAGGTGAGGGTATAGAAATAATATAAGAGTATGAATCCGCTAAGAATAGATAAGAACAAAACAACAATCTTTGTCTTACCTCTAGCAGTTAAAGGTTTTACAGATAACCAAATAATAACAGACGGTTTCATAAATGCTTATATTGCAGATATAGATAAACCAGAATGGGATGATTATGTTATCCTGGTTTATGACAGAGAAGTAGCATTAGAAGATATAGCAAAAGCTTCATATAAATATGAAGATTATTTTCTATATGTAATTAATATACCTGATGATCTACTTGCTGATTATTTTCAGATAATTCAAGGAAAATATACTGAAATATCTGAAAAAGCAAAACAACGAATACTCCAGTTTTGGAGTCAAAATGAAGATTCTAAACTATACAAAATATTGTATGGTGTTGTAGAATCTAAACTAGGAGATGGTATACGACCTGAAAAGGTTAAAGAACTAATGCCACCTTTTAGGTTATATGAGGAAGTATATGGAATGGGGTCTAATCATTAGACCCTTTTCTGTTTAAATGAAATAAATATGACAAACATTATTTCACCTGATACCCAAGATAAATTATTTAGTTACATCTATATGATATTATCTGAAAATGGTATTAGAAATGAAGACAGTTTAATTACTGAGTTAAAAGCAAGACTCTCAGTACAGAGAGTAGCTACTTTTGATGAGATTGTTACTAAGGTAACAAATGATATTGATATTGACAAATATAAAGAAAACAAATAATTATGAGTGAAGTAAAAGCAATGCCTGCAGGACAAACAACAATTAGTGTTGACCAACTTATTTCTCTAAAATCTGAATTGAATACCAAACAAGAGCGTATTGGTGAACTAAAAGCTTTATTAGCAGAAGCAAAAGAGGCTAAAGATGAAGCTGAATATAAGATGAAGATTCGACAGAAAAAAAATGAAATTAATAAACCTAAAATTAATTTAACTTCTGATTGGGATTCAGCTATTCCAACATTAACTATAAGTAACTTCGAAGATATTCCAGAAGCAATGGAAAAAACTTTGAAAGCTTATGAAGACTATGTAAATAAAGAAGGATCTTTACTACATACTCTAAAAGAAACAGAGAAAGAAGTTAAAGATCTAGAACAAAGACTAAAAGATAAAGAAGAAGATTACGTAAGATCTTTAAGACGAATAAAGAGAGAACATAAGCTTGAAGTTGAAGACATACATCGATCACATGATGAATTCCTTGATGATAAAAATGTTAAAATCAATGCTTTGGAAAAAGAACTTAAAGATCTTAAAGAAAATAAGACTGATGAGTTAATTGAAGCAAATCGTAAGCAAGAAATTAGTGATCTTAAAGCTTATATTAAGAAGCTTGAAACAAAAGTTGAAACTGAATTACTTAAACCAAAGAAATTCATCAACTGGGATGTATTATTTGGTCGCACTACTGATGAAAATAAAGTAGAAGCTGAAAAAGAACTTCTTAGAGATAAGGAAGTAGCTGAAAAAGTTTCTAAAGAATATCCTAAGAAAAAGTCTTTTTGGTCTTATATTAATTATGGTTGGCATAAAGTAACTGATCCTTTTAGGTCAAGTACATCAGTATATGCAGAA
>Ga0102940_1001807_pt1 | contig 13381 bp, 11 predicted proteins | sample SalPonR2_C_D1_MG_FD_78215 | JGI IMG/M metagenome (GOLD analysis project Ga0102940, IMG submission 78215) | Salt pond soil microbial communities from South San Francisco under conditions of wetland restoration - Salt Pond MetaG R2_C_D1_MG | ecosystem: Environmental > Aquatic > Marine > Intertidal...
AGGAGCTAGTACTTTTCGAGTTTAGCGATGTATTAAACACGGCCGGTATGCCAAAAATGGACTATGTGGTTGCGCGAGACCTCCTCTCAATGCATAGTGAGGCGGACCAGCGAAAGATCTTAGATACGTTTGAAGAGACCCTCAAACCCGGTGGTGCGCTGCTGCTCGGCGATAACGAGCGTGTGATCGATGGCGACGCCTGGGAAGAAATCACTGGTGATTCACTGACCGTGTATCGCCGTCGGTAGGAGAAGCTTGAATGCGAGTTGAGTACATAAACCCCTTTGTTGAGTCGGCCTACAATGTGCTGTCTGAGGTTCTCCAGTCGGAGGTCAATCGGGGCGAGCTATACCTGAAGAGCGCGGCAATGCCGATGCTCGGAGTTGCAATGATCGTGGGATTGGCGGGAGACGTGGAAGGTCGTGTGTTGTTCGACATGAAGCTCGAGACCGGGCTCGCAGTTGCTTCGGCGATGCTTACGAGCATGGATATGGATCCGGTGGAAGAGTTAAACGACATGGCTCGCGCGACACTCACGGAGCTCGCGAACATGATAACGGGCCAAGCGGTGACAAAACTTCACGATCTTGGATTCCGGTTCGATTTGACGCCGCCTGCAATATTCAGTGGTCAAAACATGGAAGTCTCCGACCCAAACTTCGAGGCTCTTATCGTTCCAATGGAGCTTCCACAGGGCAAGATTGAAATAAACGTCGCCGTTCGTGAAAGAGCCTGATGGAGACGGTATGAAAACAAAGCAGGACTTTCCAAGCATAAACGAACGAGCACAACAAGGAACTCGCGAGGACGGCACTCCGTATCGAGTGCTCGTCGTCGATGACTCGATGTTTGTGACGAAGCAGATCGGTCAGATACTGACGTCCGAAGGTTTCGAGGTGGTCGGTAGCGCCGCAGACGGCCAAGAAGGTCTGGAAAAATATAAAGAGCTCTATCCGTCAGTTGACCTGGTTACTATGGATATCACCATGCCAAAGATGGACGGAGTCACTGCTCTTGAACAGATTATCGCCTTCGATAAGGACGCCGCGGTGGTTATGATCAGTGCCCTTGGCAAGCAGGATCTCGTGAAAAAGTCCTTGCTACTCGGGGCTAAAAATTATATAGTCAAGCCGTTAGATAGGAAAAAGGTCCTTGAGAGGATTGTAGCCTCTCTGACATAACGCTATGCAGTACGGGCGGTTAGCTCAGTTGGTTAGAGTACATGCTTGACATGCATGGGGTCGATGGTTCAAATCCATTACCGCCCACGCAGTTTTATTTCCCGCAGAACACCGGCTGGTGTTTTGCGGTTTTTTTTATTCAGAAGGTGGACGAAACGTATGTGGGGCCCCCTATCGTTCGAAGATCCTGAGGAGGTGGCATTCACGCTCTCCGATTTGGAAATAAGGATCGTGTACCGAGATGGTTCGTATCGAATCCATCTGGATGGTGGTCCCATTAAGAATCAGGCAGGTGTTTTGCCCGGCTGGAATGAGATGCATATCGCACAATCAGCGGGCTTGACACTGGAACCCGCTACACCTGACCTCCCGATCGTTCTGCGGCCCCAAGAGCCGATCGCAGTTGCTCCGGGTGCGGACATCTCCTACCGAGTGCAACTTCCGCTGTGGGTCAGGCTGGTTTCCGTGCCCCGTGAGTATCGTCGAGGCTCTGATACCTTCCCCTTGTTTGATGTACCCACGGTCGCATTGAAGCGCACGTGGTTTGGCAGCGGCGAGACTGGGGAGATTGGGTATAGCTGGAAGTTCCTTCCTCGTTCCAAAGAGCGGTATCAGCGTCATCTTTTTACCGTACCTTTAACCATTCGTAATTCATCGCAAAGCGTTCTGTGGTTTGAGCGGCTCCTGCTGCGAGTTGTTCACCTGGACTTGTATCGTGTTAACCGCCAAATAGAGACCAACCACGTCACGGTGGCGTTTAAAGGTAGTGAGCAATTGAGTCAGGTTTCGTTTGAACCGAGCTCAAGCACCGCCCAGCGCGGCGCAAAACTGATAGCGGAGCGCCGAGAACCCGCCAGTCAAGACATAATCCGGCGTAGTTTTCTTTGGCTTCGAGATTTAGCGACGTAGGAGAAACGATGGCACAACTTATGGGTAATGTGCGAAGCGTTGATTTATCTGTCCTTCCGGAGTGGGAGGCGATAGCCGGGGCGCTCCTGGTCCTTCTTGTAGGATTCCTCGTTCTGAGAATCACTATTCGGATCGTAATGAAGGCGATGGCTCGTGGCATGCGCGATCAATCGCGGGAGCTGCTGCGCAAGACGCTACTATATGTTGGAGCCGTTCTTCTCTTCGTGATGGTCTTAAATACCGCTGGAGTCAGTGTAGGTGCGCTTTTAGGAGCTGCCGGGGTTGTAGGTATTGCGGTAGGTATTGCCAGTCAAGCCAGCTTGAGCAATGTGATAAGTGGATTTTTTCTGGTATCTGAGCGGTTCTTTGAGATCGGTGATGTCGTTCGTATAGGCGAGAACACCGGAACGATCGCATCGATTGACCTGCTATCGGTAAAGGTGAAGACATTCGATAATATTCTGATCCGCGTTCCAAACCAGAGGCTGATCGAACAGGACATTTTTAATATCACGCGGTTTCCTTTGCGGCGAATGCAGTTCACCATCGTTGTGCCGACTCAGATCGCGCTGGCGAAGGTGTTTGAAGCGCTGGAGACTGCTGCCGGTAACGTTGCGGACGTTTTGCAGGAGCCGGAACCCTTCATTTTCTTTCGGGCCTTCACCGAAAACGGCTCGGAGGTGGTGGCTGGTGTGTGGTTTGAGCGCCAGAATTTTATCCGTGTTCGCAACGATATGGCTCAGTCGATTCAGTCCGTTTTTTCTTCACGGGGCATTCCCATTCGCACGAGAGCGATAGCGCTTCTTGAAGATATGCCGCAAAAATCCATTTGACAGCCAGGATTCAGGCTGGCTACACTGGTGGCACGATGGCTGTTGAAAATTATCTGACCACTTCTCCCCTTCATGAGATCGTTCGCTACCGTGAGGAGCACGCTTCCACTAGAGGGGTTTCATACCGGGGTGCGGTAAGAAATCATCCATATGACAGTGAGAAGTTTCTTATTATAACCAGCCCTGAAAAGGATGGTTCACATTTCTATGAGTTTCGTACGCGGGACGTGTGCCGGGTGGAAGATGTAAGTCAGCTTGTTACCGAGGAGGGTGAAACGATCCAAATTGTTGAGGTTTCGGTCCGGGAGGGGAGCGTCGGAATCGAGATGAAACCGTTCGAAGTACGATAGCTGTTTTGGCCAGTACCAGCGCGTTAGATAGTTGACATACTCATAGCGATTGCGTATCATCCCGTCACACAAAAGATATTCCCCTGTAGCTCAGTTGGTAGAGCGGGTGGCTGTTAACCACCATGTCGTTAGTTCGAGTCTAACCGGGGGAGCTTCGTAGCCCGATGCGGTACCATGGTACCGCATCGGGCTTTTTGCTATTCGGTAAGCGTGGAAATAATTGGTTCCGCCGCTGGATTCAACTCCTGAGCGGCAAGATCAGTAAGATAGGTGGTGATCGTTTGCTCGACGTCCACCGACAGATCGAGATACTCGAATGCTACCGTTTCGGTGATGCGGATCACGCGTAGGGATATTGAAAGAATCGAGTCTCCCAGTCGCAGGCTTGCCATAGAGACAGCAGTGTGGTCATCCAGTGACTGTAGGGTGGATGGATCTTCAGGGGAGAACCGTAGCCCTCCGGTTGAAATATCAACCACGGTGCCGGGCATAATCTGAAACGTGTTCGGATTTGTGAAGGCCACAGCGATCCGATCCGAAGAGGACGGTATGTATCGGACTGCCCGCCGGATATCGGAATTCTGGTGATAACGAGTTACGATTCCTCGGATCCGTTCCGCAGTGCGTTGAGAGGCGAGATCTTCATCCAGAACTGCGTTTACCTGAAGATACTCAGCTTTGCTGGCCTCCTCAGGATCAAACCGTTCGTTAATGAGAAGCATGAAGATCGCTTCGTGTCTGCCGAATGTGTTTCGCAGAAAGATAACAAACGGTTTCCAGTGGCGTGGATAGTCAGCGGCCGAAAACAAGACGATATCTGGGGAGATCTCGTCTAAATTATCCATCGCTTTAATAGGATTATCATAGTGAATAACCTCGACCTATTGAAAATTGAACATTCGTTCAAGATGCGGTTTGAGCTCCGAAGAATCACTGACAAGCATCATTTTCATCGCTGCAGCGCCTCGTTTGGGAGGTTCGAAACCTGATAGCCAATGATCTCCCAGAAACCGTCTCGCCGTTCCAGTTCGTAAGTGTACTGTCGTCGTTCACGGTAGCGGTCCCGATTGAAGAAGAGCCGCGCGGTAACGTTTCCGTCTGTGGGTGAGTACCGAGTTTCTATGAGCGTGTACCCATCGGGAATCGCAACAAGACTGCTATCAGGACCTCCGTCTTGAGCGCGCAGCTGTTGGCGGAAATTCCGGAGTTCTTCCAATTGCTCTTCCTGACTGAGCCGAATAAAACGGGCGTCTCGGGACGGAACCTGCCGATAGAGCTTCTCCAAGTTTAGATACAAAAAGAACCGTTCCCAATTGCTCTCCTGACGTGCCTCCAACATGTATTGGACCACCTCATCAGGGCTCAGTGCTTGCCGCCGCAATTGCTCTTCGGCTGCAGCTTGAAAACGCATGTCGCGGCGCGTCTCCGGGGTGTTTCCGGGTCGAACCATAATACTGAAGCGATTCGAAACGCGTGATGGGGAGTCCGATGACGAGTTGAGTTGCGTGAAAAAGTGCACGCGTACATTATACATACCGGACTCGTCGATCATGATATAGTCGGTCAGGCGCTCTATAAAGCTCAGTTGTTCTCCAGGCTGTAACATGACGGTGCGATAGAAGATCTGTTGATTTGACTGGTTGGCTATGATAAATTCCGGCGTATTTTCCAGGGGACGATTGGTTTCGTCTCGCACATCGAATGCGAGGTTATGCCGTCGGTCATCGGCAAGGCGAAACGAGACCGGTTCGGGACTATCGTTCCTGAGCGTAATGAGAACAGATACGGTAGAGTCGGGAAAATACACCTGTTCATCGTACAGCCGCGCTGACACTGTCAGTTCCTGAGCAGGCAGCCATAATCCAATGAGGGCGATCAGCACCACCATGAGCAGTAATTGTTTAGACCGTAACACCATAGAGCTCCTAGTATAATGTCGACACACAACAGCAAAACATTACTGTACGATCAGTTGACCTCTCGTTTCGGACAGCATGCGGGCCTAAAAGACCTGTTGGGTCGGGTCAAGCATCGATCATTGCCGGTTTCAGTTCGTGGCCCGAAGTCGAGTTTCATATCATACCTTATCGCGCGCATGCAGCGCGATAGTGGACGACCACTTCTGGTGATCGTTCCCAATGAGAGTGAAGCAGCCCCGCTGCGGGGTGATCTTGAACTGTTTGGAACACCCTCCACGATTCTGCCTTCCTGGGGTACCGGTGCCTACGCAACACCGTCTGAAAACGCCCCCGTGTGGGGCGAGCGAGTGCGCGCGCTCACGGAGCTTTGGAGGGCAAGCGGTTCGGTGGTAGTGGCACCACTGCGAGCGGTTTCACTCCTCATGCCCCCGTCGCGTCACAGTATGCAGTACCTCACTTCCGTAGAAAAGGGGCAAAGTGCAGACCCCCATGAACTCGGTAGGTTCTTATCGGAAATGGGCTACTGGCGAGTCCCGCGGGTGAGTGTGCACGGGGAATTTGCCGTTCGGGGAGAAGTTGTCGACGTATTTCTCCCGGGATGGGACGCTGCAGTTCGAATAGTCTTTGATTTTGATCGCGTCTCGGAGATTCGTGAGTTTGATCCGAGTAATCAATCCTCGCTACGAAAACGTGCGTCGGTGCAGATATACCCGCTTCGGGAAGTGCTATGGGACACTGATACTCAGGCGCACCTTCGTGAGATTGCACAGTCCGCTCCCGAGATTCGGCATAAACGAGAAGAGTTCACAGAGGAGCTGGTAAGCAGCAATGCCGGACCTTATTGGGCCGCAGCTGCGCTCTCAGATAACCATACGATTCTGGACTATCTTGATGACTCCGTGGGTATCGTGTGGGTGGACAGGCAACGAATCCTGGCTGGGTTCGAGGCGTATCGCAAAGAGTTCGAGACTGTTTTCGCGCAAGAGCACTTTCGGCGGCCGCTTCCTCGACCCGACCGGGTACTTGTCGATATCGATCACCTTATTGGTCAAGCTGAAAACCGTTCGGTAGTTTTCGAGTCTTTAGCGGACGCTGACGATACGGCAGCACTGCGGTTCTCCTGTGATCCATCTCGTTCATTCTTTGGGAACGTCAGCTACCTGAAAGAAGAGCTGTCTAGTCTGGTCACTACTGGAAACAAAGTGATCGTGTTGGCAGATACCGAAGCACAAGAAAAACGCATCGGTTTCCTGTTACGCGAGTTGGACGTGACCGTAGCGGTGGGCCACGTTTCTGGAGGATTTGCGCTCCCGGAACAACGGCTGGTTCTCGTCCAAGAGAACGAAATTTTTGGACGACGGAAACGGGCACCAGCGAGTCTAAAAAAAGTAGAAAGTTCCCCGATTGACACCTTCGTGGAGCTGGACGAAGGCGATTTCGTAGTTCACGTGAACTACGGGATCGGAGTATTTCGTGGAATCAAGAGGCTTAAGGCTGCCGGCAATGAGCGCGACTATATCGAGCTCGAGTACGCTGACCAAGAGGTCGTGTTTACCCCGATCGAGCAAGTGAACCTAATCCAGCGGTACATCGGCTCGGGCGGCCAAAATCCGCGTCTTGACCGGATTGGTGGAAAGAGCTGGGAGAAGCGCAAAAGCTCAGTCAAGAAGAACGTTGAGGACTTGGCTGATCGTCTTATTAGTCTCTATAGCAGGCGAAAACAGGTGCAGGGATTCGCGTTTCCTGAAGACACAGAATGGCAACTTGAGTTTGAGTCGGGATTTCCCTACGAAGAGACTGAAGATCAGTTGCGCTGTATTGCGGAAATAAAGCAGGACATGGAGCGCCCCCAACCGATGGATCGCTTGATCTGTGGTGACGTGGGGTACGGAAAGACGGAGCTGGCGCTGCGTGCGGCATTTAAAGCGGTTATGAGCGGCAAACAAGTGGCAATTCTGGCTCCCACTACCATCTTGGTTGAGCAACACTATGAAAACATGGTGGAGCGTTTCGAACGTTTCCCGATTCGTATCGGAATGTTATCGCGGTTTGTTGCACGAAAGGAGCAGAAGCGGGTGCTATCTGAGCTGGCAACCGGAGATCTTGATATTGTCATAGGCACACACCGCGTACTGCAGAAAGATGTGGTCTTCTCCGATGTGGGACTGTTAGTGATTGATGAGGAACAACGATTTGGAGTGAAAGCGAAGGAGCGGCTGAAAGAACTGAAAACGAACGTTGATACGCTCACCCTTACTGCAACCCCGATTCCAAGAACGCTTCACATGTCATTACTCGAGATTAGAGACATGTCGCTTCTCACGACACCGCCTCATAACCGCCATCCGATTCGAACCGTTATCTCAGAGTTTAATGAAGAAGAAATCGGGACTGCGATCCGTAGAGAGGTAGAGCGCGGGGGACAGGTATTTTTTCTGCATAATCGGGTAGAGACGCTGGAGAACGTGTCTCAGTTTGTGCAAAACCTCGTACCGGAAATCATCGTAGAATTTGCGCACGGCAAGATGGGCTCCACGGAGCTGGAAGATATTATGCACCGTTTCATCCACGGGGCCTTTCAGGTGCTCGTGGCAACCACGATTATTGAAAACGGTATCGACATACCGAACGTGAACACCATCATCATTGACAGGGCCGATATGTACGGGATTTCGCAGTTGTACCAGTTGCGGGGTCGGGTTGGACGTAGTGATAAGGTCGCGTACGCCTATCTTTTCTATCCCGAGGAGCGTGCACTGTCTGAGTTAGCGATGAAGCGCCTCCAAATTATTAGTGACTTCACGGAACTTGGAAGTGGCTTCAAGATTGCTCTGAAGGACCTGGAAGTTCGGGGCGCTGGTAATCTTCTCGGTAGTCAGCAAAGTGGGGATATCCTTTCGGTCGGTTTCGATCTGTATTTGAAGCTGTTGGATGAAGCGATCCGTAATCGAGGAGACGATGAAACTCAGTTTACCGAAGACGAAGTGTATCTTGAGCTGGAGTACACAGGGTTTATTCCAGACTTCTATATAGAAGAGCCGATGGAAAAGATGGAGGTGTACAAGAAGATAGCCGGGGTTTCCACTGAAAGCCAGCTGGAATCCCTAATCGCTGAAATCGGTGACCGCTTCGGCCCGATGCCCGATGAGGTGCAGAGCCTGCTTTCGTTGGCGGAAATCAGAATTCTTGCTCGACGATTGCATATCGCATCCATGAAGGAGCGCCGTGGTCAATTGCATGTTGAGTTCGGCAAAGTGGCATCGGTATCGGTGGAACGCGTGTTGGCTCTGATACAGAATTCTGGTGGAAACGTGAGACTTGATCCGCATCAGGCGAACGTCCTTATTATGGAGACGGGTAAGGTTGGACTGAAAGAGAAATCCGAGTTCATTCGCGGCCGGCTGGCACAACTGCTATGAATCGTGGGGAGAGTTAGACTGATGGATACCGAAGCTGAGATAGTAACAAAGCTGCGAGAGAACAGAAGTTTCATGATACGGCAGGTACGCATGAGTCCTCACCAGAAGGCAGCGTACGAACACCTGTCAACGCGGTACGGGATTGCTTTCGATGAGTCTTCAATAGCAGATAACTTCGACTGGGATATAGCGTTTGGTCGACGGGGTGCCCGGAGAGTTGTCGACATTGGTTTTGGCATGGGCCAGGCTCTGGTGGAATTGGCGGTTCGTAACCCTGACACGGACTTCCTGGGTGTTGAGGTACATAAACCGGGAATTGGTCGAGTTCTCGGACAGCTGGAAGAACGCGGTATCCAGAATGTGCGGGTTGTACGGTACGATGCAGTGGTGGTCTGCCACCGACTCATTCCAAAGAACTCAATCGACGGTCTTCATCTCTTTTTCCCCGATCCGTGGCCGAAAAAACGTCACCACAAGCGCCGACTCGTTCGCCCAGGATTCCCTGAGTTGATCGCTCCACTGCTCAAACCCGGAGGGTATTTCTATGCGGTTACCGATTGGGAAGAATACGCGTACGTCATGCTCGAAGTTTTGGATCATACGGCAGGTTTGGTAAACTCGAGCGGTGAGGGGTTTTCCCCATCTCAAGAATGGCGACCCGAAACCGCGTTCGAACGGAAAGGACGCCAAAAAGGACACAACATTTTTGAGGTGCTTTACCATCGCGAAGTACCACAGGACTCCGCGTATGCTCCGTGAACGCGACCACCGCGTCACGAGAACCGCTGGATGCTTGGCGGGTATGCATGGATATGCTATGGTGTGTGCATAACTATGAGTTTACAGAATTATTTCCACGACAACTCCGACGCGGCAGCGAGGCATAATTCAATCGATCCGTCGCTTCATCGACGATTTAATACCAAACGCGGTTTACGCAACGATGACGGAACCGGTGTACTGATCGGTCTTACGGAAATCGGTGAGGTTCACGGATACTATATCGACGATCAGGAACGTATGCCGGATGAAGGACGTCTGTCATACCGCGGAATGAGCGTGGCCGACATTGTGCAAGGCTTTCAGACCGATCGACGATTCGGCTTTGAAGAAGTTGTCTATCTGTTACTGCTCGGTGAGCTGCCAACTGCGGCGGCTCTTGAGGAGTTTACCACCATTCTTGCCGAACGACGAGCGCTGCCGGCAGGGTTTACTGAGGATATGATCCTCAGCGCGCCCAGTGACAACATCATGAACAAGCTCGCCCGATCAGTCTTGGCTGCCTATTCATATGACTCGAACGCCGAAGATCTGTCCATCACCAACGTGTTGCGCCAGTCGATCGAGCTTATCGCTCGATTTCCTACGATGGTGGCTTATGGCTATCAGGCGAAACGCCGGTACCACCACGGAGAGAGTCTGCACATTCATAGTCCCGATGCGGGGAAGTCTACTGCTGAAAATTTACTGTCCCTCATTCGGCCGACGCAAGAGTACACCCCCTTAGAGGCTGAAGTGCTGGATCTTGCTTTGGTTCTACACGCGGAACACGGCGGCGGAAATAACAGTGCGTTCACGATCCACGTGGTAACGTCGGCGGCCACTGATACGTACAGTGCCGTTGCCGCTGCGGTAGGATCCTTGAAGGGAGCGAAGCACGGCGGGGCCGCCGGTCGAGTGCGAGCAATGATGCGCGATATCGAAGAACACGTATCCGATTGGAGCGATGACGACGAGGTCACATCCTATCTCCAGGCAATTCTGCGTCGGGAAGCGTTCGACCGCTCCGGCCTTATCTACGGAATAGGACACGCGGTCTATACCAAATCAGATCCGCGAGCGGTTCTTCTGGGGCGCAAAGCCGGAGAGCTGGCCGTTTCAGCCGGTGATGAGCGCCGATTCGAGCTGTATGAAAAAGTTGCCCGGCTTGCGCCGGCGCTATTTCAGAAAGAGAAACAGACCGACAAGATCATTGCTCCCAACGTGGACTTCTACTCCGGACTGGTCTATTCGATGCTCAATATTCCGGAAGAGTTGTTTACTCCGATTTTCGCGGTATCACGCATCGCTGGATGGTCCGCCCATCGTATTGAAGAGCTTGTCAGTGGCGGTAGGATTATTCGTCCCGCGTACAAAAACATCGTTGGGAAAGTTCCTTACGTACCAATGGCATCGCGCGGATAAGCGATTCTTCCATGGGGAGGGAGACCCTACAGACGACCCTCCCCATGGCGATGAAATTCCGCAACACTCAATCCCACCCCTGAGTTACGTATTCGGACTCTCAGTGTTCTTCTTGTTCTTCGTAGGTGGAGTTCGCGATGATCTCTTCCGCGATTTTCCCCTGGACCGGATCGTAATGATCAAACCCCATCTCGAAACTGCCCGTACCGGCGGTCATCGATTTCAAGTCGATTGCGTAGCGCAAGAGTTCAGCCTGTGGCACGAGGGCATCGATCTCTACGATCCCCCCGCCCAGCGGGTCTTGACCGAGGACGCGTCCCCGCTTGGAGCTTAAATCCGAAAGAACATCTCCGAGATATTGATCTTCCACGAAGACCGCCAATTTCATGACCGGCTCCAGGAGAACAGGGCCGCATTGCTGCATCGCCTGGCGGAGCGCCCCTCGAGCTGCAATCTTGAACGCCATTTCCGACGAATCAACCGGGTGCTCTTTACCGTCAAATAGCGCGATACCCACATCACGTACCGGGTAGCCGGCCAGAACTCCATGTTCCATTGCCTCATGGAACCCCTTTTCAATACCGGGAATAAACCCTTTGGAGACCGATCCGCCCTTGATTTCATTGACGAAATCGTACTCCTCACCGCGATTGAGGGGCCGGACGCGAATATGTACTTCGGCAAACTGACCGTGACCACCTGACTGCTTCTTATGTCGGTAGCTGGTTTCCGCAGATTTGGTAATCGTTTCGCGATATGCGACGCGCGGGGGGCGCGTTTCTACCTCGATTTTTTGGGATGCTTTAATCCGATTGAGAATCGTATTAATGTGCAATTCGCCCATTCCGGCGATCACTGTTTCGTGAGTTTCCGGATCGAAGGTTACCGCGAACGTCTTGTCCTCTTCTGTTGTTCGCACCAGTTGTTCATTAAGCTTGTCTTCGTCTTTCTTCGTTCCCGCCGCTATTGCCAATGTGTACACCGGCGAGGGGAGCTGTAGCGGGCGAAAGTGCATAAACTCGTTAGGGGCATGAAACGTATCGTTGGTATGAGCATCGGCTATCTTGGCAATGACCCCAATGTCCCCTGCATCGAGTTCATCTGCGTCGGAAAGCTTCTTCCCCAGAGCGGTGTAGATCTTTCCCCCTTTAAATTTCTTCCCATCGCGATCGATAACAAACTCCGAGTCCGGTTTTAGGATGCCCCCCAAAATCTTTACAAAGGATAGCTTTCCGCTGAACTGGTCAAGCGTCGTTTTGAAGCTCATTGCCGCCAGCGATGAATCTGCGCTAATCGTGTAGTCTGTTTCGTTTCCTTCTTGGTCAACCATGATCTCTGTTACGCCCGCCGGCGATGGAGCCGCCCATGTGAGGAAATCCAAGAATACCTGGATACCGGACCCGCCGGTTGCACTACCACAGAACACCGGGACGATCTTGTCGTCTCGCAGACCCTCCGTAATGCCCCGGTGAATCTCTTCTTCGGTGAGGACTTCTTCTTCCAGGTATTTCATGGTGAGCTCGTCATCGCCTTCTGCGGCAGCTTCTACCAGCTGAGCGCGATACTTCTCTACGTCTTGGCGTACCTCATCGGGGATATCGCCTCGGGACTCACCATCGGAACCGGTCATCCATGCCGTGTTGCCAATGAGGTCGACGATGCCTCGAAAGTCGCCGGCGCTGCCCACCGGAATGGTAATCGGAACTAACGTAAGATCGAATTTGGCACGAAGATCTTCCAGTACAGCATCGTAGTCAGCACGGTCTTCATCCATCTTATTGATAAAGACCATTCGGGGCATATTTCGACGATCAAGACGCCGCCAAAGCTTGATCGTCTCAATTTGGACGCCCGCCCGGGCACCGACAAGGATCACTGCCGATTCTGCAGCACGAAACGCCGTAACAACTTCTCCCACAAAGTCGGATGAGCCAGGAGTATCGAGAATATTCAGTTTATGGCCGTCCCACTGCATGTTTGACAGGGAAGTATGAATCGAAATTCCGTTTTCCATCTCTTCGGGGGTGTAGTCACTGACCGTCTTGCCTGATTCAACCGTCGCCGGGGCTGAGATTGCCGTACCGGCAACCAGTAGCTGTTCGACGAAGGAGGTCTTTCCGGTTGCGCCGTGCCCGGCAACCGCGATGTTTCGTATCTTGTCCGTGGTAAACGCCATGAACGCTCCTTCACTGAGATGTATGAGCATCTATTCTCAAATGGGTCTGAACGGTTGTCAAGTGAAAGCTGGTGAACCGCCGCGCTACCAGCCCGTGGTTTTGGGTACGCACGGGCCAACGGCGCCACGCGCCGTCATGTTACAACTGTTTATCGCTGGGAGCGAAGTGAGAGAACTCCATGGCGTAGTTTCCTCGACCTTGGGTGGTGCTTCGCAGGGCGGTACTGTACCCAAACATTGCGCGAAGTGGGGCTTCCGCTGAGATTTGCTCGGTGTTCGGGCGGCTTTCCACCGCATGCACAAGACCGCCCCGCGTGGTGATCCCGCTGATTACATCTCCCATGAACTCTTTCGGCGTAAGGACAGACACCTTCATAACCGGTTCCATGAGTTGCGCACCGGCATTACTG
>Ga0102940_1001809_pt1 | contig 13348 bp, 3 predicted proteins | sample SalPonR2_C_D1_MG_FD_78215 | JGI IMG/M metagenome (GOLD analysis project Ga0102940, IMG submission 78215) | Salt pond soil microbial communities from South San Francisco under conditions of wetland restoration - Salt Pond MetaG R2_C_D1_MG | ecosystem: Environmental > Aquatic > Marine > Intertidal...
ATACCAAATAACGCATCCCATACATTAGTAGCTCCTTTAGTAAGCTGTGCCATTGCACCTTCTGAATACCACTCTACACCATCCCTTGCATTCTCGTTAACCTGAGATATAGCATCTACTACCTCTTCTCCACTCTGCCATGCTTTAGAGGCTGTACTCATTAGCATTTCAAGATTAAAGTTAGAATACACAATATCAGATGTGTAATCATATGGTCTCTTTAGTACTTCTTTGTTATACAACTCCTCTAGCTTGTCAGCCGCAAACATAAACGGAGCTTTTCCTGTTATGTTATACATGGCACTTACAGGAAGTAAACCTATTCCAAACAACCCGTCCTTTTTTAACTGAGATGTAGTGAACTGTGTTTTTAGGTCATTACCTATATCATTAATGTTTTCTTCGGAAAACGTTCTCTCAAAGAAATTCTTCTCGTCATCATCTTCATAACTTGAATTAATAGCTGCTCCCACAACTCCTGTACTAACCGTACCAAGTACTGCTATCATCTTTTGATACGCTAACTGTCTTGCAACAACAGCAGTAAGTGATCTTGCCGCATCTGCACGTACAGTCTCTTGATCGTTTTTAGTATACCTGTTATCAAGAAGGTATCGCATAGCCTGTACTGATGTAGCAAAATCCTGAGCCTGAAAACTCCTGAACTTATTCTGTACTTTAGCCCATATTCTATATACAGATCCATTACGATAATCACCCGTAGATGAACTTATTGATCCTAACTTAGAGTACCCTATAGGTGCAAAACTATCTCCCCGTATACTCGCCCCAAAGTGCAGGTTAACAAATTGGTCTGCCCTTGCTCCAGCTTTATTAATTAACTTCTTGTGTTTTTTTCTGTACGATTCAGAACGCTCAAACTCCTCTTTATTAAAATTCTCTCCCGTGAGCTTTTTAAAGTTCTCTAAAAAGTTAACATTCCATAACATCCTACCAAAAATCCTATCTGGGGTTCTTATACTTGCAGCAGATACAACCTTCTTTGCTTGTCCAACCTTGTTTCTGTCAATAAAGTCATCTACTTTATTTATACCACTAGAACGGGATTTTCTTGCTCTAGATACCTGATGTACTCCCTTTATACCATAATCATTAAAATCTACTCTACCCATTCGGTTTTGAATAGGAGAGCCCGTAAAGTCCATTACATCAGATAGGTCTACTTGTGATGCCCTTGTCATCTGTGAGAATGAGGCTCTCTTTGTTACAAGTGCGATAACAGATGTAAGGTTAGATAAACTTTCTGATGCTACACGTTCACCTCTTACAAGTACAGTACTTGATGTTTGGTCTATGAGATTATTTATCCATTTTTCTACTCCTGTAGTCTGTACATAAGATAAAGCTAACTCATTATACATTGTCTTGTCAAAGACGTCCTGCATAAGACCAAGCCTTATAGACATATCGTACATGTACTCTACGTCATCTAGTCTTAACTTTTCTTTTTGAATATCTAATTTTAGGTCTCTTTTTTTTGTCTTGTCAGATGTCTCTTTTAACTGAGTATTCTTTTCATCTATTCTTTTGTTTATTGATTTTATCTCATCCTGTACTTTATCAATATCTGACAATAAGTACGCATCTTTAGATTTCTCTCTTAATTCTTGTAGTCTCTCTTCCGATAAATGTGGTATGAAGTACTCATCTTCCATACGGGCTTTTGCTTGTTTAAGTACATCATTTACCCTTCTCATTGCTGATGATATATGATAATCGTACATCACATCATTAGCATCTTTCATAAATGAATTCACACCCAAAAACGATATAGCAGGAATACCATTTATACGCTCTTTAGCAGAGCCAGCTTCCATAGGTTTACTACCACTTGTAGTACCCATGCCAAGGATTCTATTCTTAACCTCCTCCGGTGTGCTTATTTTTTCTTCCCTGCCATGAAAGGCATTTCTGTGCATCCTGTTTTTTATAGGTACGAACTTCTCTCCTGTTTGAGTGAATGCTACATGGGAAATCATAGGCAACAGTACGTCATTTGAATAAGATGTCATGAAGTCTAACAGGTCTGCTGCCCTTGCATCTGACAAGTCCCTTATCTCGTCCATTTGAACTCTACCATCACCATCAGTAAACTTATCATGTATCTCCTGAATAACCTCAATATCTTCTGGCGTATGCATATTGAAGTTAGTGTCTTGTCGTTTTGACTCCTGTACTGTAGCCTCTACAAAAGCAGATACTTTCTTATCTCCATAGATGTCAGGATTTGAATCTATTTCTAACTGTAAGTTATGTAAAGTAGTAAGTACTTCAAAGAAAAACTCCTTATTAGTATTTTCAGGAACTACTTTGGGATCTATGTTTTCTATTACAGCAGCGTATTTTGTTTTTATGTCATGGGCAAGTTTATTACTCATACTCTCGTTAACAGACATACCAGAGCTAATCTGATTGTAAATGTTCTCGTGAAACTCAGCAGCACCCTTTCTACTATAAGGATTTAAAATCTCCCCTACCATAAAGTTAGGATGCCATTTCTGCCAGAACTTACCCATTAGCTTTAATCTTGTGCTAATCTGGGCCCCTTTAGGGCTTATCTTACTAAGAATACCTATCTTTTGCCTTAATAGCTGACCCTTAAATGCCTTAATGGCTTTGTCTGAGAACGCTACATCAGATATAAATGAACCTAAAGATGCCATCCAGTCCACAGGTCTCTTGTATATGTTCTCTAATCCCTTGTACTCTTTATCAGCAATTACCTGCTGTTGCTTCTTAAATCTATCTTTAGATAACCCTAAGAAATTATTGTTCCCTGCTAAGGACTCATCCATTATCTGAGCCCCATAGACACGGTTTAAGGCGTTAAATATATCTATATTAACATTACCTACACGTAAAGACCTAAGTGCGCTAATAAGGGTATTAAAATCACTTAATCGACCCAGACCAGATATAGCTTTTTTAAATGTTTCATAGGTTAACTCTCCACCCTCACCAAGAACATCACGAAGATCTTCCATTAATCTGTCGATATTCGGTATTTCTTCTCTGTACGCATCAGCAAAACCTTCTGCTGTTATATCTGATATAGTACCACGTATCTCTTCTTTGTAGTCCTTAAGGGTATTTTCAACATTGAAATCAGAACCTAACGATGCGCCGTACTTACGTAAATTACGCATAGCTTCTGTATTATTAATTTTCTTACGTGCATCTGCGGTATCTAAATCGTAATTTTTGGCTACGTACTGTATTACTGCATCTTCTATATCTGGGATAGATTGTGTCTGATCGTTTGCTAATCTTATCTTCCCTAAGACATCTTGCTGTAACTGTATATCTCGTGCTTTTCTATAGGCTTCTGATATAAGTGATTCATCTACATCTAGTATCTCGGATAGGTCTTCTTTGGTGTTTTCTATAGTTTCGTTATTTACTCTTATATCTTGTACTTCTTCGCTTATTTGTTCAGCTATAGCATCAATATATGCAGCGTCTTCTATTTTACGCTTGTTAGCTTCACGCATAGTACCCATCACTTCTTTATGGAGTGCTGATAGCTCTTTAGCGGGTATATTTGCAAGTGCTCCAGATACATCACCCTCTACGGCTCTTTGAATTACATCATTATATTTTTCATAAGTCTCTTCACTTAACTCCTGATATACATCACTAGGGGAGAACTTAACTTTTGAGTCTCCCATTCCTGTCAGGTCTTTTAACTTCCTGTACGCAGACCCGTACTTCCCACCTGATGTGCCTTTTAGTTTTTTACGTAATTTCTTTACTCTGTTTATTCCTTCTTTAGCAGACCCTTTTTCATTAAGTACATCAAATACCCTGTCAACCTTTTCTAAAGAACGGTATAGGTTCTTTGTGTTAAGGTTCTTCATTATATTTGATATTTGTTTTGCTTTGTAAGTAGGCACTTCTTTGTTATTGTCAGCACTGTACTCTTTGTACTTTTCTGATATGTACTCGCCTAAATTTCTCCTACGTGTTGCATCTAACCGTTCGCCCTCACGTACTCCTTTTTTTCTACCTTTTTCTTCTGCTTTAGATAACTTCTCTTGTTGCTTAGCGAAGTCTACTAATCGCATAGTACGTTTTTTCTTTTCTTTTGGCTTGTCAGGTTTCTGCTGTTTTTTCTGATTTTGCTGTGTTTTTTGTGCTTTAGGAGCAGCACCAGTCCTAGGCTCTTTTAATTCGGAATCGAGCTTGCCTTTACGCCACGCAGGAAAAGACTGTTTATTGTTCCCTATATTGGGAACATCTTCAGACATCCTATCAGAAATGTACTGATTAAATTTTTCAGTGTTCTCAATTTGGTAATTATCTTTTACATTACTGGATACTTCTTGTGGTGATAAATTATTATCTATACCTTCCTGTATAGCTCCTTCTATCTCCCTAGCAGCCCTATCTGCTTGTTGACCTCTGAGCGTCTTCCCCTTTTTATCCTTAATAGGAATGGTATTCTGACCATAGGTATCACCCCTCTGTGCCTTTTCCTGAGCTTCGGATATTTGCTTGTCAAGTTCCTCTGCCTTTTGCTGGCTTTCTGGGGGGATGTTACCCTCTTCATCTTTGAGGCCTCTTTTCTCTTTTCTGAGGTATGATACGGTTTGTTCTAATTGGGCTTGTTTTTTTAACTCTTCTTTTTTAAACGCCCCTTCTTCTTTCTGTTCTGTGCGCTCTGGCATATCGCCCAACTCGCCTTCCTGCTCTTTCCCTTTCTCTGGAGCTTCTTGGCGCACCTGTGTACTTTCTTTGGCATCTTGCTTTAAATTTTGTGTACTTGCTTCTTGTTCAGCTTTCCTGATCTTTTTACTATAATCTTCTATACTTAACTCTTTTATCCTATCTCTTATTTTCCATTTAGCATAAGCCACGGCATCTTTTGCTTGGTTTGTCAGTTCTTTATCTGACAGCATCCCTTCTTTTTGTTTTTTTTCAAGATGCTCACTTACAGCTCTACCCGAAGCTGTTACTACTTCACCAAGAGAAAAATCAGGATTAGACATAATCTTATCTACTTCTTCTTTTATACTCTTGTCGATAAGTCTACCATACCTTGAAAGTCTTCCACTTGCATAGGCATTATTAGAACCCTTCATGATAGCATCAATCTGGTCTGCTGTAATATCAAGCTGCTTCTCGGCTTTACGCATATTCAAATAACCAGCACCATCAGTTACTAATTTTAATCCACCTCCTGCTCCCATCATTGCAGCTACACTCCAGAATGTAACAGCTTGTGTCCTTGGGTCAAACATTTTATCTGTTATTGACTTCCAGTCATCACCCTCTATTACGTAATTAGATAAGTTTGATAGTTGTTCTTCCACGAACTCACCCGCTAAAGCCTTACTAAACTGCACAGGGGATTTTACACCTTTCAATGCTGACCCCACTGCACCAAAATACCTATCTAACTGAGAGTTAAACCTAGACGTAGCCCCAGCACCCTTACTTGTACCAGAGCCTACAAAGGCTCTTTCTATTAGTACCTCACTAAATGTTTTTGCGTAATTTTCTGTTAGTGATTCTCCAATATCTTTATCATTTTCTACTACATCATTTACAGTCCCGTTTATAAACGTTGGAATACCCGCAGTCTGTACGGCAGCACCCGATACTTTTTCTATACCAGCAGTACCATACTTAGAAGCATTTTTAACTAATCTTCTTAATGTATTGTTTTTAACGGACTGAACAGATATCTTTTTAGCTGCTTGATTCTTAATAGAATTTGCAATAACAGAACCAAATTTTGCTCCTACTTTAAACAATCCACCCGTCAAAGCAAACTCACCTAAAAACCCAACACTCTGACCTATTGCTTGTCCGACTTCGTATGACATCGGAACCTTATCCTGGTACAATGTAAGTACATCAGTGTAGTTCTGTGAGGCTTCTAGAAACTTCTTCTCTGCGTCCGTAAATTCAATCCCTTCCCTTGCCTTTTCGTTCTTTGCGTTTATACTTTCGTAGATTTTTTTATCATTAGCTTCTAAGAAAAACTCTTCATCTTCTGAATAATCAATAGCTTCAGCTTTCTTAAATTCTTTATTTTTTATAAGCTCTTGCTGCTTTTGGTACTTATCATAAAGTGCATCTGTAAATCCAGTACTACTTGCAAGACTAACATACCGCATCTCATCATCCGTTAACTCATTACTAATCGTAGGGTCATTATACCTTTGTACTTTTTGCTGTAATTCAGTAACAGCTTCTTTCCCTAAGTTTTCACTATCATCAGGTGCCACCTCGGCTACAAAGTCAGCAAGATTGCGATACCCTTTAAAGTAATCTGCTATACCCTTACCAGTGCCGCTTATAACACCCTTGTCCTCTTTTACTGCTGACACGAGATCTTTTGAGGCTGATAGCATAGAAGAAGCACTTTTATAAAGACTGTACTGCTTCTTACTTTTATTGCTTAAACCTGCGTATTTAGCCCAATCTGGAGACCTGAATGATGGGTCTGTTTCTTGAACTTCTTCCAGAACCTTAGCGTAATCTTCATCAGACATAACACCACCTTCATAGGCAGCTTTAGCCCTTATCATTCTATCACTTTTAGACTCTTCTTCTAATGAAGTATAATTAAATGAGTTAGATATTTCTTCTATCTTGTCAGCTACCTTCTCGCTCTCAATTATCTCTGAAGCGTTCTTAGCTGCTTCATCAGCAAAAACTCCCTGTAATGGAGATACAGTACTAATTACATTGCTTATGTTTTTCTGGCCTTGTGTTAATTCAAATTCACGTTGAGCAACGCCGCCAGATTCCATACGTACCTCCCCATCGGTAGGTATACGTAAATTACCACCCTGTTTTAATCCTGAAGCTTCTTGGGTCGATTCTTGCTGTGAAGATGGTTGTGCAGATACTCCAGAACTTTTCCCAGAAGTGTCTTTTTTTTTTACTGGTAAGTACGTAGAAATAAAATCATCCTTAGATTCATAATTAGCATTAAGGTTTTCTCCTATTGATGTTTTAGATAACATAGTATATAACTTATCTAAGTTATCTCTTGTACTATAATTAGATACAAACTCTTCCTTACTGTTGTAATTCTTATTTATATTCTGGCTTATTGATGTTTTCATCAACATATCATACATATCTCCAACCTTCTTCTTGTTTTCTGGCATAACTATAATTTTATATATTCTCAGTTACCTTTACATCATCTTGCACATAATCTTCTGTTTTGCTCTCTGTCTTTTCTCTATTAACTGGATTTATGGACTCTCCGTATTCCTCTTTCTGTATCTCATCTAACCTAGCTTTAATAGAGGCTATCTCACCTTGTTTAAATTTAGCCGTAGACACCTTGTCTAAGGGAACGAGAACGACAGCGCCTTTATTAAGTTTAAGCACATTTCTATCTGCCCCTTGTTCTAATTTAAAATCCTTTCCAGTTACCTTATCTAAACCAGCCTTTATATCAGCCTCTATCCCTGAAGAAACATCACCTATTAATAACGCTTCATTTTCATCACCTGAAGGAGACACAGACATACGAGCAAAATACTCACCATTTATCTTCTCAGCACCCACTACCGTTGCAGGTACAGTAGTAGTAATATTACCTAAATAATTCTTCATGCTCTCTGTACCTTCTCCAAGTTGAATATCTTTTACAGTAAACTCTCCTTTTCTCCTTCTATTAAGTGTAACATATGGTACTTCATTCCCAGCCTCAGCCTCAGAGAATGATAACATTGTTTTACCAACACCAGAATCATCTGAAAATAAAGGAGTGTCACTATCTGCTCCACCCGTACCACCTTCATCTGAAGGAGATATCATGTCTTCCTGACTTAACCCTATTAACGCAGACCGTTTATGTTCATTTACATATATAGCTTGTGCTAAATTCTCCTTTTCTTGAGGGGTCATCTCTGAACTAAATTCTTTATTAGAGAACCTCTCGTAATCATCTTTTATTTCTTGTGGAATATCGTCTGGATTTTGTAGTGCTATATTAGCAGCACTGACACCAGACTCTAATATTGTTGGATCACTTTTAAACCTATTAGATAAATCCTTTTCTAATGTCTCTTCATCAATATTACTAAATGGAGCATTGGGATTAAGGGGCTTATCTTTGTCTTTTATGTACCGTATTGGTACACTAATATTCTTTGTTGTCTTACGCTCCTTTTTATCTTTCCCTACTGTAGTAACAGAAACCTCATAATCTTTAGTTTCCATAGCACCAAATAGCTTACTAAGATCATTTACTTCCTGCAAAGTACTTTTTTCTTTTACTATAGGAGTGAAATTAGGCTCTGGTGGATTATCAGGTGACAGATAAAACCCATCAGCAAATTTCTGAAACTGTGCTGATATTTGTGCTTTGGATTTACGTACATCAAATATCTCCTGATCTTCTGATAATTCTATAGCTTCTTTGGCCTGTTCCTCTACACCTTTAATTATAGATTGCATAGCCCTTACAGAGTTCACCTTTTGTTTGACCTTGGATATATCCATTGCATTTAGCAAGCCACTTTTTTCTTCCATTATTCTGGCCGCTTCTTCTCTTGAGTCCTCTATTAACTTGCCTTGTAGTTCCTGTAGCTTCCCATCTGCATCCCGCCACATCTCCATAGGTTTTACCTGTGCCAGCAGATTAGATACAGTTTCTTCTGATCTCATTTGTTCCTGACGCAACTCTCTTAGGTACTGATTTTTTTGTTGTTGGTTGTACCTTATCTGTTCCGACACATCAAATGACGGAGCCGTGTAGTTAACAGTCTGATTTGTTATTCCTGATTGTGGTAAGGGTCTTACTGCCATAATTAACCGTTAAAATTTACTCCTAATCCACCACCGAATTCATAAGAACCGTACATACCCGAACCGTCTATAGATGGATTGAATAATTGTTGTTGTTCAGATTGAGGGCCAGTCTTATACCTATCTCCATATAAACTCTGATACCGCTCATTCATCTGATTAGCCTGACTTGCCGCCATACCTGTACTTACTCCTGATTGTAATCCAGTCATAAGATTATTGAACCCAGCTTGCTTGTCAGCTTGGTACTGTTGGTACTCCTGAATATATGGTTTTCCTTCATTCCAGTCAAATGCCTTATCTTCGTACTGAGCGAATTGGTCTAATCCTGCCTGATACCGTTGCTGCTGACCCTGCTTATATCGGGCTTTCTGAAGTGCCATTTGGATAACGCCTTGTGATTGAGCCTGTTGCTGTGCTTCAAGCACATCAAGTATATTAGCAGCATTGCCACTTCTCTTTGCTGTGTTTATTGTTGTAGCTGATGCAGTATCCATCTGCTCTTGCATAAGAGCCTCTCCGGGCATATTAGGTGTATTAGCAGCCCTGCGCTTTAGTGCTAGTGACCTACGTGCACTCTCTGGTATGTCATATGTAGGACGCTCTGGCTCCTTTGCATTAGCCATCTGTAACAAGCCACCTACTGCCTGTGCCCCAGATAACCCTAAACTTATTGCTGTAAATGGATCCATATCTTTTTATTTTTTACAAATATACAAAATTCTTAACTATAGGTTAATCCTATATCTACTCCAAAAATTTCAAGGTCTGTGCCACTTATTTTTATATGTGCTGCGTAGTCTCTTATTCTATCTCCATCATACAACAACTCATATGTTTCATTGCCTCTGTTATCTCTCATATTAGACAAGAAATCAGATTCGTACTGCCCTTCATACATCTCATATAAATCAGAGTTTATTTCTGAGTACTGTCCTCTAGGATATATGCTTGTGGGATTTGTCTCTATAGTTGTATCTAGTGCCTTATTAGAATGTAATCTAATAAAATCAAATACTTTTTTCTTGTTAGCTACCTCATTTACTACTAAATCAAATTCGGACTGTATAGTCTCACCATATAATCTATTACCTTCTCCGTGCTTGTATAACATACCATTTTTGAACGAACAGAACACCTCTGCATACTTACCATACATTTCGGGAGTAAAGCTGTAAAATGATATCCATTTTGCGCTTGGAGTGTGAAATCCTATAGTCTCATCATTAAAACCATCAGCATCTGATCTAAAGGTAACAAATAGTATATCATATTGCTCTGAATAAGTACTTATTACCTGTACGTTCTCTACACCTACTGATAGTATCTCATTTGACTTATCTTTAAAGTACTTACCCATCTTATAATTGTACTCAGGGGATTGTATGTCCTGACCTGATGATATATTTTGAATACCATTAGCTGCGTACCTGCACATACACCTATTATACACATCAAAAAAGTATATACTTCTGTCATCTCTTTCTACGCTGTGCTTATAGATAGTACCATAATCCTCTATTCTTGGATTAGGGGTAGATACTACTTCATCAGTAGCGACTAATTGTGATGATCCATCACCATTAAACACCTGCCTTTTCCCTGCGTAATACGATGTTATTTTTCTATCCTGAAATACAACTAATGTATCCCCGAAGTTCTCTATAGCTCTTGCCTTTCCGTATTGTAAATTATGATAAACATAAGAACCACTTAAATTAGAACTCAATCCGTTTATATTTAAGTTTCGTACATATGGGTTAGTCCATCTTGTTATAGCGTATTCTTTATTTTCATTACTGTACTCATTTGCTTCTATCCCGGGCTTGTCAAATTTCGTATCCCAAGAGTCATTATGGTCAGATATAAATAAACTTTCTACTACTATTTCTGCACCAGAAGTACCATAACTCTTACCAAATACTTTATTTCTAAACCACACCGTGCCATTCTCTATATACCCCTCTGCTGGAGTAGTATCTGATTGTCTGGATTCATCTAATATGCCGCCACCGCTTCGATCATACCCGTTTGAATGATACCCATCAATACAGGGAAACCTGTCAGTTATCTCATAAAACAAAACATCTTCTGTCTCGTCTTGTGGCCTATACAGCTCAAAAACTATATCCCACAGGCTTGTTGAATTAGATCCAGTTAAATTTAGTAAGTTGCTTAAACTTGCTAACGAATTGTCGTTTACGTTAAATTTCAAAACAGTGAATGTTTTGGTATTGTCCGAATCAGTATATTCTTCTTCACCTAATGATGATATCTCAAAATCGTAATCGTAATAATCATCTCCAATAAAAAACTTTTTATCCCATCCACCACCATCACTACCACGAGCCTGTACCTGAGAAATACGAACCCTATCACCTTTTACAAATTCCCACGATCTAGATTTTGTGTTACCTATATCATCTGCTATATAATTATTATATATCTTTACACTTACTTCTCCACCATCTATAGAATATGATACGTCGTCTTCATACATATTATCATCTGTCATATTCCCCTCTGGTATATATACCCAGTAGTACTCAAATTCAGGCCGTCTTTTTGCAGCAGTAATAGCATAATATTTAGCCCATAATGGGGCTTTATGGTCAATACTGTATTTAATTTGAGATATATTCCCAGACCTTTCTAATTTAGCATTAAGAGGGGTTATTGACATTGACTCATTACTCAAATCAAATGAGTACCTTCCATATTCATCAAAGTACCTTATCCCTAACTTAAGGTTAAATCCATTCTTAAAGTGTTGGTATTGTGACGCTGTACCTGTTTTCTCTAAAAAAAACAAATTAATAAAAATAGGAGAATAGTAATGCCTATAAACACTAGACCCCGGATCATCAAAATAATACAACACCTGCCCATCAGTAGACTCATTAAACGTAGAGCTAGACCCAACTTCTGTAAACAACTCTGTAGGCTTGTCAAGTAACGTCATTATAACTACAGGGCTCTTGTCAAGCGTATTAGTACTTGTAAAGTTCACATGGGTCTCATAATAAGCAAGCGCCTCTAAATCATCTTCACCAGTTACATTTGTAGTAACTCCTTTTATCTGAGGATACTCGCCTATATTTTCATCTGTTTCAAATTGTATACGACCTTCAGCATCATTGTAATTATCAAATACCGCATTTAGCTCAGAATGATAATCTTCAATAGCTTGTACCAAAGAAGCAGATAAATCAGTTACATTTTCGGCATTACTCTTAGTAGAGTTTCTTGTGAATTGAAAACGAAACCCAACATCTGTGCCGCCTATATCCTTACCACTATTACCTAGTTGTAATTTTATTCTTGTAGTAAAAGATATATCAATGTAATTTTTAGAATTTATATTCCCTATCTTAAATTTTATCTTATTAGGTGCTATACCATAAGTTAAATCATTAGAAGGGTTGTTGAGTAATCTATAATTATCAGACGAATAATACACATAAGTATCAGGAAAATCACTACCTAAAGAAAACCCTTTACTTATATCAGCTAAATCGTCCATATCTGACGAATTATCCCTCTCAGGTGGACTTTCCTTTAAATTTAACTTTCCTCTTAAATAAAGATCTATATTTTTAGCACTTGAATTGGATATATCAACTGGAAGGGTGTCTTCTTCAACCTTTACGGATAAATCTTTATCTCTTATTATATCCTTTCCTTCTGTAATACCAGTATCAAAAATTCTATTGTTTAGTACCGTTAGATCATTAGCCTTTTCTGGAACTAAATCATAAGCTCTGTTTACACTTTCCTGATCTTGCGGTATTAGCTTAGTACTCCCATTAAATATATAATTTATATTCGTGAAACTTTCTGATGCTGGGTTAAAAACAAATGTTTTTACTAAATACCAATTATTAGTACTGGACGACCTAAATAATAAATTAACCTTATAAATATCCTCAGTTTCACTATACAGATCTAGAATAGGTATTGTAACCTTTACAGCATTGTAAAATGTTTCATACGTATTACGTGGAATTGTGTGCTTACTATTTTTTACAAAATTATATATAGGCTTTGGTTCGGGAGAGCTTACAGGAGAATATACCGACTCTTCCCCGTTCAAATAAACAAAATTGTACTTAAACTGTGGATTAATAGTACTTAAATCTATGCTTGGGTTTTGTTCTGATATTGTGTACTTAACCACAGGGGCATTTATAGGAGGTCTCTTAATCCTATCAAATGTGTACTTATTATGCTTGTTGTATCTTTTATCTCCTAAAAATCGTATACTCATCTTATATGGTATTTAATACCTATTTAATACCTGTTTACTACTCTCAATTTACTTCCACTTGTACGCTATAACATCTATATTCTCTATAATAACACCATTAGCATAATCATCATCTGTATTACCAGCCTGACCATCTCTGAAAAGCCTTAACGCTAGTGTATCATAGGGCACAGCCTTGGGAACATATATTTTGAACGTGCTTTTGAATATTTCGCCTGATTGTGTATCTACAGATATAACTTTACTAATCCTTGAATCGGTGGCAGTACCATCTAAAGTATC
>Ga0102940_1001815_pt1 | contig 13329 bp, 11 predicted proteins | sample SalPonR2_C_D1_MG_FD_78215 | JGI IMG/M metagenome (GOLD analysis project Ga0102940, IMG submission 78215) | Salt pond soil microbial communities from South San Francisco under conditions of wetland restoration - Salt Pond MetaG R2_C_D1_MG | ecosystem: Environmental > Aquatic > Marine > Intertidal...
CTTTCATTTTAAACCCGAAGCCCCATGCGTTTACCAGTGGGGCTACCGTAGGGTCGAAAGCCCCGTTGGTTATTGATGCAATTTCCTGTGCTTTTTTAAATACGTTGAAGAAAAGGGTGTCGGAGGCAATCGGGAGATTTTGATTTACTTTTGATACCGTAGAGTTGGGGTTGTATGTAGAGAATGAGTTGTCTAACTGGTTTAGTAATGATTTGAGTTCAGGATGAAAATCTTCACCATCAGGACTTTCATAAGTAAGTTGATAGTATGTCCCGAATATTAATCCGCTGTTTTTTATATACTGTGCATTTTGGTCTTGGCACGAGTTCAACAGGAACGAAATGACCAATAAAAGAAATATTTTCTTCATTTTTTGATGTATAGTGCTAAGTTTGTAAAAAAACCGGCTGTAAAATTATAAAAATAATTACAGACGGTTTTTTAAAATATGAATGTTTATTCAGCGGGTGTGCTTTATCTGCCGATACTACTTCGTAGTGCTGTCATTGCTTCCCCGGCTGTCATTTTCCCTTCAATTACTTCCCTGAAATAGATGGGGGTGCCAGTATGTTTATCATTTAAAACCCACGAATTGGTTTCGTAATAACGATAAGTATTTGTTCCGAAGTGATCCTGAACGTAGCGGGCAAATTCTTCAAACTGGTCGCCGCCCAATATTGCATTCGATAGATTGCCTTTTATGCCAGTCGGACATTTAGTGTAGCGGCTCCACATTTCGGCAATATTGGGTTTGTTCATTTCCAGTAAAAACTTAATGGCTTCTTCTTTATTCGGGGCGTTTTTGGGTACGCCCCAGGTTACCTGGTAGGCAGCTGGGTATGTTACATGAGGTTTAAACGATGGGTATTCACAGGGCATACAATTAAGAACTTTTTTACTGTTGATGCCTTCCCATATATTATACATCCAGGAGCCGTTTACGTAAAACAGGCATTCACCATTCACCATCATGTTATGGGTTCCGCTCCATTCGGTTTCTCTCCATTTTGGATTGATGGGCTGATATTTAGCAATACTTTCTATCGCTTCGAGCGTTTTTCCCCAGGCCTGTAGCCTTTTTTCAGTAATAGTTTCCGAAATAAACTCTTCACGATTGTCGAGCAATGAAGCGTATAGGTTAATGGCAATCGACATGGTGGTTTCCCATACATACGATTCATAAATTGGGATGATATAATCATCGGGATTGTTTTGGTTATATTGATGAACTGCCTTAAGGTAATCTTCAAAATCATCGAATGTCATACCAAACTGCTTCACTTCAATGCCAACTTTTTCTGCTACCTTTTTGTTCGTCCATACGGCCCAATATTGGCCTTCAGTATAAGGCCCCGGAATTATCCCATTCCACTTCGCTTTTGCTTCTTCGGTTAATAGCTCAGGTATGGTTCCTTTTTGGAACTCCTCAATCTGGCTAAAGTCAACCAAATGTTTTTTTGCCCAATCGGGGTCATCCAATATTTCTGTTACTTCCTGATATTCACCGTTAATACGAAGAATGTCCCAATTCGTCAGCCCCTCATTAATGACACGTGCAGTGTGTTTTTCATTACTTTGTCTATCGTTGGGATCGTAGTAAATTTCCTCAGGAAATTTCAGGTTTACCTTAATGTTTTGGTTTTCAAACTCGTAAACTCTGGCAATGTTTCGCACAAAATCTTCTCGTGCACCTTCGTTAAGCCAGTGGCCGACAAAATTAATCGTGTCGGCATAGTTTATTTCATTTATTTTATCTGCATTTATTTCTTTTTCTGCAGTATTTGAACAGGCAGAGCCAATAAGTATAAATAAAATGAAAAGCAGAATCTTTTCTGAATATTTTAAGTAATCAATAATCATAGTTCTGAAGTTTTGAGTTCTTTAATTTTCAACATTAAAAAATCGGATACTTTTTTCGAGTTCATTGGCTTCTTTGTTCAGAACTTTTGAATTTTGAGCCATTTCATCGGCGGTTGATGCGTATTGCTGAATAACAATGTTCAGATCCTGAATGGCACTATTGATTTGAGTAGCACCATTGCTTTGCTCGTTGCTCGAAGTGGTAATTTCGTTAACAAGTTGCGATGTCTTTTCAATTTCCGGTGCGATATGCATCATAAAGTCATGAGCATTGGTTGTAATATCAACTGTTTTTTCAGAGATTTTAGTTATTTCATCAGCGGCTTTGCGGCTGTTTTCAGCTAAGCGGCGAACTTCCTGTGCCACAACAGCAAACCCTTTGCCGTGTTCACCGGCTCTGGCGGCTTCAACGGCAGCATTAAGCGCTAAAATATTTGTTTGGAAAGCAATATCGTTAACAATGTCTATTTTGTTTGATATTTCTTTTATGTGCTTCAGACTTTCTTCTTCTTTTAATATTAATTGTTGGATGCCCTCGGCCGCTGTGATTGATATTTGCTGTGTTTGTTGTGCATTTTCGGTATTGTTTTCAATCATCGAAGTCATTTCCTCAACTGCCGATGATACCTCTTCGGCCGATGTTGCCTGATGGCTGGCACCGCCTGCAACTTTAACCGATATTTCATCAATTTGGTTACTTGATGTATTTACTTTTCCGGCACCTGAAGAAATTAGCGAAACAATTTCCCTGAGTTTTTCATTCAGGTTATTGATGGCATTGCTGAGTTGCCCTATTTCATCGTTTGATTTAACCGTTAACGGAATTTTAGGCAGTGTGCCTCCTTTAATGGTTGTTAGGCGCGAAAGCACAAGGTTAATGTTATTGGTAAAGTATATTTTAGTTAAATATATAATTACAACAGATGTTAATATAATGCATAGTAACGATCCCAGGATAAACATCCATGTAACCGAACTTTTTTCTTTTATAACACGGTCCATCCTGGCATGAATAAAAAGATGTCCCAGGAATTTTCCATCATCGAGCCTTATTGGGCTGATGGTTGTAAAATATTTATTATTGTTCTGTTTGGTTTGTAAGAAAACGTCTGATTCTATTTGTTGAGAAAGGGCTTCATAACCTGACAAAATTTCAACCTCAGATTTTTCTTTGTCTTTGTGTTCAGGATTTAATGAGAAATATATCTTCTCATTAGCCCCAACAATCATACATTCTTCAATTGTTTCACCCACCAATTTTTCCATAATCACCTTATCCTCTGCCGACTCGTATCGTAGCAAACCTTTTGACATCAGGTAAGCCGGAGTTTGAAAGCTTTGCTGCAGGCCTTGCTCAATTTGAGAAGTGAACTGGTCGATATAAAAAACACCCAGGGCAAATAATGCAATAAATTCAGTAATAATTACAAGAACCCCAATCTTGTACGAAATTCGCCTAAATCGAAAAATATCTCTCAATCCCATCTTGATTAGTTTTATATTGCAACATTGTAAAAGAATCTATATTGCAACAGAGTTAGTTAATAGTTAAATTTACTAAATATGAATTAAAATATTGGGAATTCTATAAAAAGCGATTAATAAAAGTATGCTATGCAATATATTTTACAGATTTGTATTTATAATTGATAAAAAACTGGCAATACAAAGCAAAAAAAGACCGATTAAATCGATAATCGGTCTTTTTTTGTGTTTTTATGGATTTTATTAAGCTCCAAAGTCGTCGAAGGCAATATTTTCCTTTTCAACCCCAAGGTCATAAAGCATTTTTTGTGCTGCATTGGCCATTGGCCCGGGGCCACACATGTAGTATTCTATGTCTTCAGGTGCTTCATGGTCTTTCAGGTAATTATCGTAAATCACCTGGTGGATAAAACCGACAGGGCCGTCCCAGTTATCTTCAGGTTGTGGATCGCTAAGTGCAATATGAAACTTGAAATTTGGAAATTGTTCTTCAATTGCCCTGAAATGCTCTTCATAAAAAATTTCACGTTTTGAACGCGCACCATACCAATAGGTAACTTTCCGGCCGCTTTTCAGGGTATGGAACAGGTGGAATAAATGAGAACGTAAAGGAGCCATACCGGCACCGCCACCGATGTATAACATTTCATTATCAGTATCCTTAATAAAGAAATCTCCGTATGGACCTGAGATGGTAACCTTATCACCCGGTTTACGTGAGAAGATGTATGATGAGCAAACGCCCGGAGGCACATCAGCCCATTGGTTTTTCTGACGATCCCAGGGGGGTGTGGCGATACGGATGTTCAGCATGATAATGTTCCCTTCTGCAGGGTAGTTGGCCATCGAGTACGCCCTGAATGTCTCTTCCGTATTTTTTATACCAAGATCCCACAGTCCAAACTTGTCCCACTCATCACGATATTCTTCTTCAATATCAAAATTTTTAAAGCTGGCTTCGTATTCCGGTACATCAATCTGGATATAACCACCAGGCTTGAAGCCGAGATCTTCGCCCTCGGGAAGCTTAACGACAAATTCTTTAATAAAAGTTGCCACGTTGTGGTTTGAAACCACTTCGCATTCCCATTTTTGGATGCCCATCACTTCTTCTGGCACGCGAATTTTCATGTCTTCACGAATTTTCACCTGGCATCCGAGCCTCCAGTTATTTTGCTGTTCTTTTCGGGTGAAAAAGTCAACCTCGGTAGGTAATATTGAGCCACCACCTTCTTCAACCTGGCATTTACACATTCCACAGGTGCCGCCTCCACCGCAGGCCGATGGAAGAAAAATACCGTTATTGCTGAGTGTTGAGAGCACTGTTGAACCGGGTTCGGTTTCTATCTCTTTTTCTCCATCGTTAATGTCGACATTTACCGCTCCCGAAGGGGTTAGCTTCTTTTTGGCAAACAACAACACACTAACCAACAACAATATTACTACCAGAAAGAAAATAATACTGGTAATGATAACTGTTGATTGTATAGCTATAAGAGTCATTTTATCTGATTTTATAAGTTTTTATTAAAGTTTAATTCCCGAGAATCCCATGAATGCCATTCCCATTAATCCGGTAATGATGAAAGCCATACCGAGGCCACGCAATGGTTTTGGAACATTTGAATATTGAACTTTCTCACGAATGGCTGCAATGCCAACTATAGCGAGAAACCAGCCAACACCTGAGCCAACACCGTAAGTTGTAGCTTCGCCGATATTCAGGAATTCTTTTTGTTGCATAAAAAGTGAACCTCCCAGAATTGCACAGTTAACGGCAATAAGCGGAAGGAAAATACCAAGACTTGAATATAATGTCGGGGCAAATTTTTCAACCACCATCTCTACAAGTTGAACCATCGATGCAATAACGGCAATAAACATGATAAAGCTTAAAAAGCTGAGATCAACGTTTGCAAATTGCGGCCCCAACCAAGTAAGAGCCCCTTCCTGCAAGACAAAATTTTCGAGTAAATAGTTAACAGGAACGGTTATGCCTAAAACAAAAATCACAGCCAATCCCAAACCTGTAGCCGTACTTACCGATTTTGATACCGCCAGGTATGAGCACATACCCAGGAAATAGGCGAATATCATGTTTTCGATAAAAATTGACTTGATAAATATGTTGATAATATTTTCCATAATCTAAAATCTTTAAGCGTTACGATTATTTGTTTTCTTCAACCAATTCCTGGTTTTTGCTTCGTTGTACCCATATAATGATTCCTACCGTAATCAGGGCCATTGGCGAAAGTACCATTAATCCGTTGTTTACGTATCCAAAATCATAGAACCCCTGAGGTATAATTTGGAATCCCCAAAGGGTTCCGGCACCTAAAAGCTCGCGGAAGAAACCAACAATAATCAGTATTAAACCGTAGCCTGCTGCGTTACCAATTCCATCGAGTAAAGCGGGGCCTGGTTTATTGCCCAGTGCAAATGCTTCAAGTCGCCCCATGATAATACAGTTGGTAATGATCAGACCAACGAAAACAGATAGTTGTTTGCTGACATCATACATAAATGCCTTCAAAACCTGGTCAACTAATATTACTAATGAGGCCACAACCACCAACTGCACGATAATACGGATACGGTTGGGAATGGTATTTCTCAGTAATGAAACAATAACATTTGATAAGGCCAGTACAACAACTACCGAAAGGGTCATTACAACAGACGGTTTGAGTTGTGCGGTAACTGCAAGTGCCGAGCAGATTCCAAGTACCTGAACGGTAATTGGGTTTTGCTTGCCAATTGGGTCGGTGAGCAGTCGTAAATTCTTTTTTGAGAACAATGCTTCTTTATCACTCATAATTCTTTACTTTTTCTGTTTGAAGAAATCAAGGTATGCCGACAAATCGTTGTACAGCATGTCTTGTAAACCTTTACTGGTAATTGTACCCCCTGAAATCGCGTCAACTTTATGCTGCTGGGTGCATTTTCACCTGCTTTTGCTACAATTAGCGACACAAATTCGCCATCTTTATTAAAAATGGTTTTTCCTTTGAAATCGTTTTGGAAATCATCGGTAGTAATTTCAGCCCCTAATCCGGGTGTTTCGCCCTGATGGTCAAATATTGCACCATATATGGTGTTAAAATCATCGTCTAACGAAACATAGCCCCATATCGGGCCCCACAATCCGGAACCGCGTAATGGAATCACGTACTTGATGCCATTATCTCCCAAATCAGCCTCAAAAATTGGCAATTGCCGCTGGTTAAGGGGTTTTGCCTGTTGTTTTTTCAAATTAACAGTGAAAGCATTACCATCGGTTTTTTCTCCTTTTGAATTAATGGTATACGAGTCAGTGATTTTCTCAGCGTAAACATCTTCAGCCTCATCAACCGTTGTTTCGATATTGATGGCGGCCAGTATATTTTGTTTCTTTTCTATTTCTACATTCCTATCCTGAAATGGTTTTAGCGTAACTGCCGTAAATGATAATATGGCTGCCACGATAATCACCATTACCGAAGCATATATGAATGTGTATTTATTTCCGTTTCTGTTCATTTTTTGCGTCGATTTTAATGATTATACATTGGCCGGAGCCCGTTTCAGCCTTTTTCGAATGTTGCCTTGTACCACGTAATGATCAATAAGCGGTGCAAAAGTGTTCATGAGAAGTATAGCGAGCATTACGCCTTCGGGATAGGCCGGGTTGAGCACCCTGATGACAATGGCAAGCACACCAATAAGAAAACCGTAAATCCATTTCCCTCTGACTGTTTGTGCAGCCGATACGGGGTCGGTTGCCATAAAAATTGCACCAAATGCAAAGCCACCAAGGAACAAGTGATGCCAAAACGGTATTTCCATAAAAGGGTTAACCGCGAAGGTGTTCAAGATAATCCCTGTAAAAAGAGCTCCTAATATAGTAGACAGCATAATTCGCCAACTGCCAATGCCTGTAATAATAAGGAACACAGCACCCAGTAAAATAGCAAACGTTGATGTTTCGCCAATTGAACCCGGAATAAAACCCCAGAAGGCATCCCAAATATTGTAATCAATGTTTCCGGTGAGAGCAAGTCCCAGAGGTGTTGCACCTGAAAAACCATCTACCAGCTTATCAGCGTCTTGTCCGATGCGTATCCAAACACTATCGCCACTCATGTGGGCTGGATAAGCAAAAAACAGGAAGGCACGGGCAATTAATGCCGGGTTCCATATGTTCATACCCGTACCGCCAAAAGCTTCTTTGGCAATAATTACGGAAAAAGCAACCGCAATGGCTACCATCCATAATGGCGTGTCAATTGGGATAATCAACGGAATTAATATCCCCGAAACAAGATATCCTTCGTTTATCTCATGCCCTTTAATTTGTGCAAATGCAAATTCAATGCCTAAGCCAACGATGTACGAAACTGCGATAACAGGCAGAACACGTAAAAAGCCATAAAAGAAAACCTCCCAGAAGCTTGTTTGGGCAAATTCGCCGATAGCATGAAAATGTTGGTAGCCTATGTTGTACATTCCAAAAAGCATGGTTGGAATGACGGCGAGTACTACAAAAATCATGGTTCGCTTTAAGTCTATATAATCGCGAACATGCGATCCTTTTCCGGTGGTTTTATCGGGATCATATAAAAAAGTCTCAAACCCTTCAAAAACACTTTGGAAAGGATGTAGTTTCCCCCCTTTTTCAAATTTGGGGCGGTGTTTATCGAAAAAATTCTTTATTCCTTGTCCTTTCATATTCGTAATATTCTTTAAGGCAAATTATCTTGTTAAGCCAATTCTTTAATCATGGTGTCCATGCCATTGCGTAATATCGATTGCACTTCAACTTTTGAAGTACAAACATATTCACATAAAGCCATATCTTCTTCAATAACCTCAAAAATGCCAAGATTCTCCATTTTGTCAATGTCATTTACCAAAATAGCTTTTAAAAGGAAGACCGGCAGGATGTCCATAGGCAATACCTTCTCGTATTGGCCTGAAATTACAAAGGCCCGTTCGCCACCATGATAGTTTGCATTCAAAGTGTACGCTTTTTTTGGCATTAATTTCGATAAAAATGCCTTGCCAGCTGTGAATTTATTAAAACCAGGGCTTATCCATCCAAATGGCTCAATTTCATCGCCTTCGGGTATAACTGTTATCTGGTTTTGTAACAATCCGGTGTAACCGTTTAGTTCTATTTTATCGCCGGTTAACACATGGCCTGAAATGATGCGTTCTTTAACAGCTTTTGAGGTGCTGTTCTCAAGAATTGGCTTCACTGATGCACCGGCAATTGATTTAACATATTGAGGCTTTTTGACCTCTGAACCGGTAACGGCGATTAAACGCTCAAGGTTAAGCTTCCCAGTGGTGAAAAGCCTGCCAATGTAAACCAGAGTCTGGATGTTGAGTGTCCATACTACATCGCCTTTGTTGATTGGGGCGGTATGGTGGATTTGTATCCCAACATTTCCGGCCGGATGGGGGCCTTCAAAATAATTGATTTCAACCCCTTTTAGCGATGAAAATACAGACCCGGGACGTAATCCCAGGTAAACTTTTCCATCGGTTAGTTTTGATATAACTTCAATTCCCTTCTGGATGATTTCTTTCTCATCTTTTAGCGTGAACTCGTAATCAGTTGCCAGTGGAGCCGAATCGAACCCGGTGATGAAAATATCACGTGGTGTCTCTTCTGGGTTGGGTATAACGCCAAACGGACGCTGTACCATTAATGGCCATAAACCACTGTCGAGCAGGGTTTGCTTAACAGTGTCACGATCCAGTGAATTGATTCCTCCCCTTGAAAAGTCAACAGATTCAAATTTTCCGTCACTTTCGATTTCGATCTCTAAAATACGTCGACGTTCGCCACGGTTTACCGAAACTACTTTTCCACTAACCGGTGAAGTGAATTTTACTTCTGGCTGTGCTTTGTTGAAAAATATTGGTGTACCAGCTTTTACAATGTCGTCGGCTTTTACAGACAGCTTTGGCTTGAGACCCGAAAATTCGGTGGGTTTAACTGCATAACGGGTAGCTTCAACAGCTTTACCAACTGTTAAATCAGCTTTTCCCTTCAGTTTTATATCAAAACCTTTTTTGATTTTAATAGTATTTGACATTGCTGAATTTTAGATTTGTTTTGAACCGCAAAGGTAATTTTTTTACCTTATTTTTTATCAATTATATTCTCATTTATATGGATGTTTGCAAGTGTTTTATGATATTTCTATTTGTTCAGGTCAACTTATGATTAATCCCCATGTGACAATTGTCACGTTTTACGTTTTTTGTATAGTTATTGCCATGATATAAAAGGCAAAAACTCAATATAATAAACAACTTTTGACAATGAAAGTTTTAAATATCCGTTTTCTGTTTGTAAATATTAATTTTGCGTAAAGGTTTGTAAAATATCAGTTTGGCATTTCTTTTGTTTTTGTTCAAACTTTCGCTTTTTAATGAAATGGTTTATTTGCAGTTATTAATGAAAATTCTGACTCAATGAATATTCGAAATTCTATACTCTTTGTAATTCTGACTTTATATTTTCCGATAAATGTTATTGGTGTTAAATTGCCTGAAAAACTGTTCAATGCAATTTATGATGATAACATTAAAACAGTTGAGTTGTACCGGGAAGGGTGGAAGCTCTCTAATCCGGTTTTGACCCTTGGTAATGATGAACATTTGGTTTTTACTTTTGATGATTTATCTGAGACCCAAACCGATTATTATTATACATTTTATCATTGTAACCGGAATTGGGAGCTATCATCCATTGCACAGGAAGAATATTTTGATTCGTTTACTGAGTTTCCGCTAAATGATTTTGAGTACTCTGTAAACACCACCATTCCGTACACCAATTATTTACTAAGGATTCCAAATGAAGATACATCCATTGAGCTGTCAGGCAATTATATACTTGTAGTTTTTGATCGAAATGAACCGGATAATCCCCTTATAACCCAGCGGTTTTATGTTGTTGAACCTCGTGTAAATGTTAATGCCCGAATACGTAAATCGGCGAATCAAATTGATGGCACCCAGGGGCAGAAAGTTGATTTTATGGTTGATTATGGTAATTTCAGGATCGATAATCCTACTTCTGATATCAAGGTGGTTGTTCGTAAAAATAATCGGCACGATAACCAAATAGATGATTTGAAGCCATTGTATATGAACAATGGTATGCTTGAATATGACTATAATTCAGAGAATGTATTTCCGGCAGGCAATGAGTATCGTTTTTTTGAGTTCAGGAATGTTAAACATCCGGGCAAGGGTGTGTTGAGTATTGATTATATGGAACCCATGTATAATGTAACGCTTGAAGGTCATGAGCCCCGGGTGCAAAAGCCCTACAGCTACCGCGAAGATATAAACGGAAATTTTTATATTGAAGTGATGAACAGTGATTATCCTGAACTGGAGGCTGATTATATGCTGGTTCATTTTACGCTCGAAATGCCACAGCCATTATTGGGAGGCGGTATCTATATTTTTGGAAAACTTAGCAAGTGGGAGTGTTCCGAACCATTTAAAATGCGTTATAACATGGATAAAAAACGATATGAACATTCGTTGTTGCTGAAACAAGGATCATACAGTTTTTTATATGCATACCAAGATGATTATTCGGGGGAAATTAAAACGTACAATATTGAAGGAAGCCATAGTGAGACCGAAAATGATTATCAAATATTTGTTTACTATGGCGAAATAAGCGACCGCTACGATCGCTTAATTGGATATAATCGTTTTAATTCGAACCGGAACCGTTCTTATTAATTGAGAATCTGACATTCATCTGTGATTTTTATTAGGGTTTAAAATATTCAAAGCCATTAACTTTGAAAGGATGCCACGGATGTGGTTTAATTTGTTAACCCAATAAAAATAGAGAAGATATGTCAACAGGATTTTTTAATGTGCCAAAGGCTAAAAACGAGCCCGTTAAAACGTATGCTCCAGGTAGTGCTGAACGTGCCGAACTTCAGGCTAAAATCAAAGAACTCCGTTCAGTTGAAACCATTGTTAAAATGAACATTGGTGGCAAAGACGTTGAAACGGGTAAAAAAGTGCGCATCTTTCCGCCGCATGAGATTAACCACACCCTGGGTTATTATTATCAGGGCGATAAATCACATGTACAGCAGGCTGTTGATGCTGCACTTGAAGCACGCGAAAAATGGGCAAATACTTCATGGCAACATCGTGCCTCTGTTTTTTTGAAAGCCGCCGACTTACTTGCAGGCCCTTATCGTTCTAAAATTAATGCTGCCACTATGCTTGGGCAGTCGAAAAATGCTTTTCAATCTGAAATTGATGCTGCCTGTGAGCTGGCCGATTTTTATCGTTTTGGGGTACAATGCATGACGGATATTTACGCTATGCAGCCAGAATCGAATCCGGGAATGTGGAATTATAACGAATTTCGCGCTCTTGAAGGTTTTGTGTTTGCTTTAACTCCTTTCAATTTTACATCAATTGCAGGAAACCTGCCCGTAGCACCGGCGATGATGGGAAATGTTTGTGTTTGGAAACCCTCCAAAACAGCGGTTTATTCCACGGGCGTTATTATGGAGGTGCTACGCGAGGCTGGTCTTCCCGATGGTGTTATTAACGTTGTTTTTGCTTCGGGCCCCGATGCTGCCGATGTCGTATTGAGCCATCCTGAGTTTGCCGGAATCCATTTTACCGGGTCAACAGCCGTGTTCAAAGGCATATGGAAGGCTATTGGTGATAATATACACAACTATAAATATTACCCACGCATTGTGGGCGAAACCGGCGGTAAAGATTTTATTATTGCCGATAATACCTGTGACGTAACTGCGTTAGCTACCGCTGTTGTTCGTGGTGCTTTTGAGTACCAGGGGCAAAAGTGTTCGGCAGCTTCACGTATTTATGTGCCCGAAAGTATATGGGATGAGTTTTGGGGCAAAACAGAAGCCCAGCTCAAAGAAGTTAAAATGGGCCCTCCCGAAGACTTCACCAATTTTGTAAATGCTGTAATTGATGAAAGCTCATTCGATAAGCTTAAAGGTTATATCGACCGGGCGCGTGATGATAAAGATGCCGAAGTTATTTTTGGAGGAAACTGCGACAAAACAACCGGATACTATATTCAGCCTACTGTGATTTTGGCCCATAGGCCCGATTATGTTACCATGCAGGAAGAGTTATTTGGGCCGGTAGTTACCGTGTACAAGTATGACGATAATAAACTGGATGAAACACTCGAAATACTTGATAACACCTCGATGTATGCATTAACGGGTGCCGTATTTTCACAGAATCGTTATAACATCGAAAAAATAGCTAAGCGCTTAACCAATTCATCGGGCAATTTTTATATTAACGATAAGCCAACCGGTGCGGTAGTAGGGCAGCAACCGTTTGGAGGAGCCAGGGGCTCGGGCACTAACGATAAGGCCGGCTCGGTGTTTAATATGCTGCGTTGGACATCCATCCGTACCATTAAGGAAACTTTTGTGCCTGCCCAACATTTTATGTACCCCAATTTTTTGGCGGATGAATAAAGATTGAATTAATGAGATATCCCCAGAAGAGGTTAGTATAATTTGGTTTGGACTGATTTTTTCAAGGGAGGCAAATATCTTTTTATTATAACCCATACAATAGAATTGTCAATGCTATCATATGCATGGACAATTCTATTCCTGAAACCAACAATTTGCCGGGTGCTATCTAATTCTTCATCCGGACAATGTTGTTTAAATTTATTAACGGCTTCTCCAATAATGATTAGTTGTCGTTCTACGGCACTTTGAGACTTAAAATCATTTTGATACGCTTCAAAAGAATCAATATCAACGATAAATGACTCAATTAATTCTATTGCCCTTAAAATATCAGATAAATATTTTTTTCCCTTTTCCGTCATAAATTAAAATCTTATTTTTATCTATATTAGATTTTAATATTGGGTTTTTTATAGATGACTCAGTTAATAAGTCGACTTTCCTGTTAAAAAACAACTCAAATTTATCC
>Ga0102940_1001818_pt1 | contig 13308 bp, 13 predicted proteins | sample SalPonR2_C_D1_MG_FD_78215 | JGI IMG/M metagenome (GOLD analysis project Ga0102940, IMG submission 78215) | Salt pond soil microbial communities from South San Francisco under conditions of wetland restoration - Salt Pond MetaG R2_C_D1_MG | ecosystem: Environmental > Aquatic > Marine > Intertidal...
AAACCCTGCTGACCAAGTCCCCGGTACACTCCCGGGGTATCAAGGTCCGCCTTGAGGACGGCCAGGTGGGCCGGGTGGCGGAGATTCTGGGGGAGTCATGAAAATCTGGGTTGACGGGGATGCCTGTCCCAAGCCGGTCAAGGAGATTCTGTTTCGGGTTGCAGACCGGATTCCGGTGGAAGTCGTTCTGGTGGCCAACTCCGGGATGTTCGTGCCCCAGTCGCGGTGGGTCCGGCTGGTCCGGGTCGCTCCGGGGTTCGACGTGGCCGACAACCATATCGTCAAGGAGGTCCGGCCCGGCGATCTGGTGATCACTGCGGATATCCCCATGGCTGCCGAAGTGATCGGAAACGGTGGAATCTGTCTGAGCCCCCGGGGTGAGATGCTGACCGAGGCCAATATACAGGGCCGGCTGACCATGCGTAATTTTCTGGAGGAGCTGCGCTCAAGCGATGTGCGCACCGGAGGTCCGCCCCCGTTCAATCAGCGGGACAGGCAGAATTTCGCCAACGAACTGGACCGGTACCTGCGGGAGAACGGCTGAGAATATGTAGAGCCACGATTTCAGGCGAACCCCCACAAGCGTATTTCGATATTCGATATCGGGATACGTTTTTTTTGTGATTGAAGTGATGTGCGACAGATTCGATCCTCGCAGACACGGGCTCTGATATTTTTTTAAAAAAGTTAGGATGTGTAAACTTTTTGATTGACAGTTGCACAATCTTTTTCATAGGACCAAATCCGACGGCCTGATCGTGTTCGGGAGAATACGAAAGGGTTTGTTCTTAGTAACTATTCAGGTGGCTGATTCGGGATTAAAGGGATTATGCTCCTTTGTCGAAGGGTTACAGGATTATTCGGACTTTGATCGTATTCCGGCTAATCCTTTTAATCCCTATAATCCTTAAGCTTACTACCCGAGGTGAATAGTTACTGTTCTTTTTTCGTTTCAGATGGATGGAGGGAAAACGTGCTGAAAGCACGTTTTTTTTGAAGATATAAGTTAGGTATGACTAATAAAAATCAGGAGGAAACGTGGGAAGCAGGACCATTTGTCTGCGCAGTATGCGCATTGATCAGCAGGCGACGGTGGAACAGATTTCGGCTCAGGGAGAACTCGGCAGGCGGATTCGGGACATGGGACTGACTCCGGGGACGGCCATCAAAGTGGTCGGGAGGGCTCCTCTCAAGGATCCGGTAGCCATCAGGCTGATGGGATTTACCCTGACTCTTCGAAACAACGAAGCCGACCATATCCAGGTCGCCGTGCAGGAGTAGCACAATGAGCGCAGCATCCATGACCATCGCCCTGATGGGCAATCCCAACTCGGGGAAGACCACTCTGTTCAACCTGCTTACCGGCGGCCGCCAGCATGTGGGGAACTATTCCGGGGTCACCGTGGAAAAGCGGGAAGGTACGCTGAAGGCGGATGACATGACCTGGCAGGTGGTCGATCTGCCCGGGACCTATTCACTGACCGCATATACCGAGGACGAGGTCGTGGCCCGGGATTTTCTGGTCCGCAATCGTCCCGACGGAGCCGTCACCGTTCTCGATGCCACCAACCTGGAACGCTCCCTGTATCTGGTGGTGCAGCTGCTGGAACTCGGGGTACCCGTGGTGGTGGCTCTGAACATGATGGACGAGGTTCGCAAAAACGGGACAACCATTGCTACGAATCAACTGGCCAGGCTTCTTGACGTGCCCGTGGTGGAGACCGTGGCCCGGACCGGGGAGGGCAGGAGCGACCTTCTTGGAGCGGCCAGAAAGAGTCTTGATTCCGGCGAGGTGAGGCGACCGCACCTTACCGTCTCCTATGGCCATGACATCGAAGAGGCGTTGACGGAAATGGTCCCCCTGATTCGGGAGCAGGCTTTTCTGACGGATCTGTATCCGGCCAGGTGGACGGCCATCAAGTATCTGGAAAACGATGAGGATGTCATGGCCAAAGGGGCAAGGGCGGGAGCGCCCCATGACCAGCTGCTCGCCATTGTGGACCGGGTGGCCGCCCATCTGCAGACAACTCTGAACACCTATCCCGAGGCGATCATCGCTGACAGCCGTTACGGATACATCACCTCCCTGCTCAAACAGGGGGTGCTGACCCGCAATCCGGACCGGGAGTCCCGGGCCCGTTTTTCGGACAACCTGGACAGAATTCTGACCAACTCCGTATTCGGCCCGGCCATCATGCTCGGGGTCATCTACGGAATGTTCCAGGCCACCTTCGTTCTCGGCGAAATACCCATGGGGTGGCTGGAATCGTTTTTCGGCTGGCTCGGGAACTCCGCCTCCGCCATGATCCCGGACGGCCTCCTGCAGTCCCTGGTGGTGTCCGGCATCATCGACGGCGTGGGCGGGGTGCTCGGGTTCGTGCCCCTGATCATGGTCATGTTCTTCCTGCTCTCTTTTCTGGAGGACTCCGGCTACATGGCCCGCATGGCCTATATGCTGGACCGGGTCTTTCGGGCCTTCGGGCTGCACGGCTCCTCGGTCATGCCCATGATCGTGTCCGGCGGCATTCCCGGCGGTTGTGCTGTGCCCGGGGTTATGGCCGCCCGCACTCTGCGCAGTCCCAAGGAGAAGATCGCCACCATCCTGGTCGCGCCGTTCATGAGCTGCGGGGCCAAGGTTCCCGTGTTTCTGCTTCTGGCGGCCGCCTTTTTCCCGGGGTCCGGAGCCCAGGCCCTGTTCTGGATCACTGTGGCCGGCTGGGCGGCAGCCCTTGTGGTGGCCCGGGTGCTGCGCTCCACCGTGCTCAAGGGCGAGGCCACGCCCTTTGTCATGGAACTCCCCCCGTACCGCATGCCCACTCTGCGCGGGATGTGCATCCACACCTGGGAGCGGGCCTGGCAGTACATCAAAAAGGCGGGCACGGTCATTCTGGCCATCTCTATTCTGCTCTGGGCGGCCATGACCTTTCCCGGCCTTCCCTCGGAGCGTGTGGCGGCTTTTGAGGCGGAGCGATCGCAGATCGAGACCTCTTCAGTCATGACCGATGAGGCCCGGGAGCAGGCGTTGCTCGAACTCGATAACAGGCAGTCCGGGGAATCCCTGCGCAATTCCGTGGCCGGGAGAATCGGGACCGCCCTTGAGCCGGTCACCGAGTGGGCCGGGTTTGATTGGCGGACCAATATCGCTCTGGTCGGCGGGTTCGCGGCCAAAGAGGTTATCGTCTCGACTCTTGGTACGGCCTACTCTCTGGGGGAAGTGGACCCGGAGGAGGCGGAGCCTCTTTCGGCACGTCTGGCCTCCGAGCCGGGATGGAGTCCGTGGACCGCTGCTGCGCTGATTGCCTTCGTCATGTTGTATGCCCCCTGCTTCGTAACCGTGGTGACCATTGCCCGGGAGCTGAGCTGGGGATGGGCCTCCTTCTCCGTGGTCATGAATACGGTCCTGGCTTTTGCCGTGGCCGTGGGAATCAATGCAATGGGGTGATGGATGTGTACGGAGAGGGCAATGCCCTCTCCGTACCAAAAGCGGAATACTGAAGGAGGGGATTATGTGTGCGGCTCTCGTGGGCGGATTGGACAGGCTTCGTCGACAGTACATTCAGGCAGCCGGGGCAAAAGGTGTGAAGCTCGATGTTTTCAGCGGCAGGGAGCGATCGGTTTCCTCCCGGCTTACGGGCAGGGATGTGGATCTGTATATCGTGTTCACCAACATGGTTTCCCATGAGGCCAGAAAGGAGGTGGTCCGATTGGCCCGGAAAAATAACGTGAACCTGGCGCTCAGTCATTCGTGCGGTGTGAGCAGTCTGCGCAGGACGCTGGATGCACATGATTTCGAGGGAGGGAAGCGATGAGCTGCAGGACGTCCATCGGCTCCGCAGGGCGGCGTTGTTTCCTGGATGAGGTTCTGACTCTGCTTTGTGTCTGCCCCGCAGGAAGGAGTGGTGCTGCCCGGGATAATGGGGCGGCCGAACTGCCGTCTTCCGGAAAAGAACGGGATAAGAGAGGTGAGGGGTGAAAAGGGATCTGCAACTGCCTGAGGGCACTGAAAAGGAGGGGAGGTCCGTCCCGGCGCTGGTCCTGCTCCGGGGGGCTGAATGTTCGCCGGACTGCTCGAAACTGATCGAGACCGTCCATGAATTTTCCGAGTCTCTGGGCGTGGCCATCGATGCCAAGGACCCGTACACCCGGACACACTCCACGGAAGTGGCCGAAGCCGCTCAGGTGCTTGCCGGAAGCGTAGGACTGGCACCTGATCAGGTTAAGTTGGTTCATATCGGGGGCCATCTGCATGATATCGGAAAAATCGGGGTTCCCGACTCCATATTGAACAAGGTCGGGCCACTCGATGCAGGAGAATGGGCCATGCTCAAGCAGCATCCGGATATCGGGGCCAGGATTCTGGAGCCCGTCCGGACCATGACCAGGACCGGGATTCCGGCCATGGTCCGGCATCACCACGAGGCGTTCGACGGCACCGGATACCCCCATGGTCTGGCCGGACAGGAGATTCCTCTGGGGGCCAGAATCATAGCCGTGGCCGACAGTCTGTCGGCCATGCTTTCGGACCGCCCGTACCGACCGCGTATGAGCTATTCGGATGCCCTGGCCGAGGTGATCCGTTGCCGGGGGACACAGTTCGACCCCGTGGTGGTCCGGGCTCTGCTGTGCCGGGCCGGTGAGATCGGGAAGATTTTCGCGTCACAGCCCGGGACATGGGCAACCTGAGGAGGGAAAAGAGTGTCGATTTTGTACAGAGAGAGTCGCGGCAACCTGCACCTGCGGTTGTCCGGGGATTTCACGGAAACGGCGGCCCGGAATGTGCTCGATCTGCTGAGTCGTTCGGCAGGTGGTGAGGGCAGGGTCTTTGTTGATACGGCAGGGTTGGAATCGGTGTCGCCTCAGGGGGCGGCCATGTTCGAAGAGGGCCTTGATAAGCGGCTTCTGCCCCCGGACCGACTGTGTTTCAAGGGACGAAGCGGGCAGCAGGTCGCCCCGCAGGGGTACCGGGTGCTGATCACTCCCGAAGGGTTCAGGTGCAGCGGCTGCGCCGGATGCCCGGGCAGGGGGCGCCAGGATCTGTTTTCCCTGCACCGTATCGCCTCGTAGCCGGATCATCGGGGAGTGCGTGACTGAAAGTTCGAGAGTACCGGTACGGTGTGCCGGTACTCTCGAACTTTCTTTTGTTGAGGGCGGGGGCCTGCTCAGCCGCCCTGTCTGCAGCCTACCGGGCCATGGCCGCGGCTTCTATTTTACGGCTGCGCAGGTCGCCCATCTTCACGAAGTTCAGGGCGCCGAACTTGCAGTTGGCCACGCAGGCGCTGACGGGCTGGCCGTTCTTCTCCCGCCACTCTTCGCACTGGTCGCATTTCAGGGCCACCGGGTGCGGTCTTGAGGAGGGCGTCTCCTCGCCAAAGGATATCTGCTGGTCGGCCACGGTGATGGCTCCGAAGGGGCAGGCCATGACGCACATGCCGCACCCGAGGCAGAACTGCTCCCGGACCCGGACCATGCTTCCTTCATGAACGAGGGCCCCGGTGGGACAGATCCTGGCACAGGCCGCGTTGCGGCACTGGCGGCACTGGATGGGCGTCTTCACATCTCCGGACTTGTAGACCCGGATGCGCGGCACCACCTTGTCCCGATTCTTTATGATCACCTTGCGGGGCAGATCGCAGTGGGCTTCGATACAGGCGATTTCGCACTTTTTGCATCCTTTGCACTTGGACGGATCACTCTCGATGACGTATTGCTCCATGGTTTCCTCCAGCCGTATATGTTTTGATGTGATGTAACGTTTCACCCGGGACAAGAATATCTCCCTGATCCCGGGGCGGATTCCTGAGTAGCTCGGATTGGATTGCAGTATTACTCGACATCCAGGTTTTCTACATAAAGCTCTCTTCCCGCGGCCATTTCCAGGCGTTGACACCCGCAGTCCGGGCATCCCTTCGGGACTTTCCTTTCGAATTCCTTTTCGCACTCGCCGCACTTCCAGCGGGCCGGAACACGCAGGATCTTAAGCTCAGCCCCCTGAGCCGGAGAGTTTTCGGCTACGATCTCGAAACAGGAGGTCAGGGTGCGGGGTTCCAGACAGCTCAGTTCCCCGACCTTGAGTCGGATCACGGTCACCCGTCCGGCCGTTTCGTTGCGGGCCAGGACATCCTGAACGATGGTCAGGATGCTCTGGCAGATGGACAGTTCGTGCATGGTTGTTCCGGCTACCGTTCCGTGCAGGACAGGCAGGGGTCGATGCTGTTCACGATCAGGGCGATGTCCGCCACCTTTGCCCCGGCGAGCATGACCCGCAGGGCCTCCCAGTTCACGTAGGTGGGCACCCGCCACTTGAGCCGTTCCGGGTACAGGGTGCCGTCGGTTGTAATGGTGTAGATGAGCTCCCCCCGCGGGGCCTCGGTCCGGGATACGGCCTGACCGGCGGGGATGCGGGGCAGGGGATCGCACACCGTGGGACCGCCGGGCATGTTCTGCAGGCACTGCTCCAGGATTTTGATGGACTCGAAGATCTCCCGCAGTCGGACCAGGGCCCGGGCCCGCACATCGCAGCCGTGTTCCAGGACCGTTCCGAAGGTCAGGTCCCCGTAGGCCGCGTACGGGGATTCGCGGCGGATGTCGTTGTCCAGCCCCGACCCCCTGGCCACCGGACCGACAGTCCCGTACCGTTTGGCCTCGGACAGAGGAAACATGCCTGTGCCCTCGGTCCGGGCTTTGATCTGGGGGTGGGTGCGGTACATGTGCAGAAATTCCGAGACCGGCTTTTTCAGCTCTTCCAGGGTCCGAAGAATATAGGCGATCCGGTCGTTGTCCAGGTCGTAGCGGGCCCCGCCGATGGTGTTGGCCGCAATGTCCATGCGGTTGCCCCAGACCGTTTCCTTGAGATCCTGCATCCGCTCTCTGAGTTCCATGGCGTGCATGAACAGGGTGTGGAAGCCCATGACATGAATGCCGATGCCCACGTTGAACATGTGCGAGGCGATCCGCTTCACTTCGTCGGCGATGACCCGCAGGTATTGTCCCCGTATCGGAACCGCGATCCCGGCCAGGTTTTCAAGGGCCATGCAGTAGCTCAGGGGGTGATTGTTGGAGCACAGGGAGCAGACCCGCTCCGTGAGCACGATGTTCTGAAACAGGTTGCGCTCCCGGGCCAGGCCTTCCATGCCCCGGTGGGAGTTGCCGGCGAACATGTCGATGGACTGCACCACCTCGCCTTCGACTTCCACCTGAAAATACATGGGTTCTTCCAGGGCCACGTGCAGCGGGCCCACGGGAATGGTCGTGGTCGTGCTCATTGCTGTTCCCCTCCCTCGGTTTTTTCGCCCATGATCCGTTCCCACAGGGTGGAGGTCACGGCGCTGTTGGTCATCACGGACAGGGGCACCATGCGGGCCCTGGCATCATCCCGGTTTTCCGCGTTCAGGAACAGAGGGCGCATGTCCGGATGGCCCGTGACCGTGATCTCGTAGGATTCGGCGAGCTCGCGTTCGGCCCAGTCCGCGGCTTTGTGCCATCTGGTGATGGAGGGAACGGCCGGTTTCGTGCCTTCGGGGATCACGGTCAGGTTCAGGATGACTCCCCGGAGTACGAAATTGTAGCTGACCTCGAAAAAACCCTTGTCGGAATGGGTGTTCGGGGCGTGGCCGGTAATGGTGATCAAACGGCCTTCCGCGGTCTGCAGATCCCGGGCGATGCGGGGCAGGTCGTCGGCCCGGGCCAGGGTGCACCAGCCGTAGTCGTTGCCGTGCAGGTCCTTTGTCCAGCGGATCCCGGTGGGCTCGGACAGGTCGGCAATCATGGATTCGAGGGTGGTTCGTATATCGTTATTCATGGAAGTTGGCTCCGAGCTGGATGGCTGCTTTTTCCCGCCGGCACTGGGGGCAGAGGCGGTACAGGGTGTCCAGGTGCGGGTTGGTTCGTCCGTAGATGGTCTCGATTGTACCGTGCGGCATGCGGGGCATGCGGGCGCTGCACTGCTCGCAGCTGGCGTGGGCAATAAAGACCTGCTCCCGGTAGGTGTATTTGTCCTGGTTCAGATGGACCGTGGACCAGTCCGTGGTCAGCCTGATGGCTCCGGTGGGACAGTATTCCTGGCACAGTCCGCAAAAGGCGCAGGTGTTGTGCCATACGTAGAAGTCTTTGCCCGATCCGTCGGCCCGTTCCTCCTGACGCAGGGCGCCGCCTGCACATACGGAGATGCACACTTCGCATCCGGTGCAGGCCTTTGCGTCCACCGCAACCTTGCCGCGCAGCCGCTCGGGAGTGGTGGTCTCGCCAAAAGGAAATGGTTCGGTGGACGGACCCTGAACAAGGTTTCGCCACATGAGTTTGAATATTGTCAGCATGTTGCTCCCCTATATCCGTGTTTTCCAGATTTCCATGGCCTTTGCCACGCCCTCGAGGATGGCCTGGGGCCGGGGAGGGCACCCCGGGACATTGATGTCCACCGGAATGACCTCGTCCAGTGTGCCGCGCACGGAGTGGCTGTCCCGGAACACGCCCCCGGAGATGGGGCAGATGCCCACGGCCACGGTCACTTTAGGGTGGGGGATCTCGTCGTAGACCCGGATGACCTTGTCCCGGACCATGGTGGTCAGGGGGCCGGTGATGAGTACGATGTCCGCGTGTTTGGGACTGCCGCAGTACCTGCAGCCCAGCCGCTCCACGTCATACCGGGGAATGAGAGCCGTGGTGGCCAGCTCCACGTCGCATCCGTTGCACGAACCGGCATTGATCCGGTACAGCCAGGGCGACCGTGCGGCCATATTTTTCAATCTATCTTTAAGGATCATAAGAGTTCCTGTAGTGTCGTTTATATCTGAAACCAAAAACGAAAAACCAGTCGCGGCTCAGCCGAGGATCCAGGTCAGCCCGAGGCCGGCGTAGGCCAGTCCGGTCGGGTATTTGAGATAGAACCTGAAGGTCTGGTCCGTGCGCAGGCGGCCTGTGGAGGCCCGAAGCAGGGTCACGGCGACGAGCATCAGGCCCGTGGCCTTGCAGCAGAACCAGGCCAGGTTGACAACCGGGTTCGTGCCCAGGGTGCCGGGGAAAAACAGGACCACCCCGAGCCCGGTGACCACCACCATTTTCAGAGCGAACATGAGCTGGAACATGGCCAGGGACGGGCCGGAATACTCCAGCAGGGGGCCTTCCAGAATCTCGGTTTCAGCCTCGGCCAGGTCAAAGGGAACCGAGCCCATGGTGCCCGGGATGAACAGCAGGTAGGCCGCAAAGGCCGGGAGCATGACCGGGTCCAGAAGAAAAGATCCGTGGGCGAGCTGATATTCGACCACCCTGGCCAGGGAGAACTCCACTCCACCTGTAGCGTATCCCACCCGCAGGGCCACGGTGAGCAGAACCACCAGAAGCGGGATCTCGTAGGCGAACATGAGGATCATCTCCCGGGAGGCGCCCAGGGCTCCGAAGGGTGAGCTGGACGAGGACCCGGCCAGTATCAGGGCCACGGCCGGGATGGGCAGCAGGTATAAAAGCATGAGCATGTCGCCCAGGCCCGGGGCCCCGTCCCACACCCCGGGAACCGGGATGAACATGGCCGCCACCATCGCGCCCATGAACCCGAGAACCGGGGCGAACCGGAACATCCCCTTGTGGGCCGTGGCCGGGATCAGGGTTTCCTTGCGCCCCAGCTTGATCACATCGAACAGGGGCTGGAGCAGGGGCGGACCGATTCTTCGCTGCAGCCGGGCAAAGACTTTACGGTCGATGCCCTTCAAAAGCAGGCCGAACAGGAGGGCGAACAGGCCGCCCGGGAAGATCAGCAGGTGGAATATATAGGAGAGTGTTTCCGACATGGGTCACCCCTTGCGGTTGAAGATGGGCAGGGAACCGGGCAGGGCCAGCCACTGGCGGACCAGGGTCACGGCCGGCTCGTACAGTCCGGATGCGGACACGTGGAGCTGTTCGTCGCTCAGGTCGTCGACGCCGCAGGCGTGCATATGCGTCTCCCGTTCGGTCCGGTTCATGAGGGCCAGAATGCCTCTGGCCGCCAGATAGGCCGCGAGCATCAGTCCGGCCACGGCCGTGGCGTTCCAGGCCCCGGCCCCGGAGGCCGGGCCGTACAGGTGCACCTCCAGAGGGGCGAAGCCGAGTCCGGCTATGATCCCGTTGATGGGCATGAGGGCCAGCCCGGGGAAGACCCCGAGGACCACGCACGCCCCGGCCAGGATGCACATGGGCACGCGCATGAGGGGGCCGACTTCGGTCAGGGTGTCGAACCGGGGGTCGGGCCGGCCGAAAAAGGCGCCGTGCAGGAATTTGAGAAAGTAGGCCATGGTCAGCACGCTGCCGCCCAGGGAGAGGATGGCCAGGATGACGTCTCCCTCGGCCATGAGTCCGTGGTAGAGCATCCATTTGGAGGTGAACCCGTTCAGCGGGGGCAGACCGATGGCCGAGAAGGCCCCGACGGCGAACACGGCCAGGGTGACCGGCATCTTTCGGCCGATACCGGCCAGCTGCTCCAGGGAGTCGGCGTGGGTGCGGTACATGATCGCCCCGGCGGCCAGGAAGATCAGGTTTTTGAACACCATGTGGTTCACGAAGTGGAGCAGCCCGGCGGACACGGCCAGAGAGGTCCCGGTGGCGATACCGAGCACGATGTATCCCAGCTGGGACACCGTGGAGTAGATGAGCATCCGCTTCAGCCCGGACTGCATCAGGGCCATGGCCGCGGCGAACACGATGGTGATCCCGGCGATCCAGGCCAGCCCGGACATGATGGCCGGCTGACTCCAGTACCCGGACTGGCCGGCAAAGAACCCGGCTCCGCCCATGACGAAGAGGAGCTTCATGAGCCCGAAGGGGCCGGACTTCAGGAGCACCGAGGAGATGTAGCCCGACACCGGCGTGGGGGCCGTGGCCGGGTGCATCCAGATGTCGATGCGCAGGGGGAGCATGGCCGCTTTCATGGCGAATCCGAGCGCGATGCATCCCATGCCCACGGCGCCTGCGGCTCCGGGCATGGAACCCAGGGCCGTACCGACCACGGTCAGGTCGAAGGAGCCGGCCGATGTTCCAAGCAGGACCACGCCGAAAAACATGCAGGTCGCTCCGAGCACGTTGAACAGGAAGTATTTGTATCCTTCACGCAGGGCCCCGGGGGTCTCCTCATGGACGATGACGCAGTACAGGGTCCAGGAGGACATGATCTCCCAGAACAGGAAGAAGGAGAACAGGTCCGGGCTTCCGGCCACGCCGAGCAGGCCGCCGATCATGACCAGGAAAAAAGCGAAGAACCGCCACTGGGTGTGGCTGTGGTCCATGTAGGACACGGAATAGACCGTGTTCAGGGCGCCCATGAGAACCACCAGCAGCGCGAAGCACAGGCTCATGGTGTCCATGGACCCGAAGGAGAGGGCCACGGCCAGAAAGGTCACCCCGAGGACGGCCGTGGTGCCCCATCCGGACCGTTCCAGGTTGTTTCTGAAATAAAAGGGGACCGCGGCTCCGAGCATGGGCAGGACCGCGAACCAGGGCCAGGTCACGGCGAGATCCGGGACTATGGACGCCTGGACTTTTCCGGCCTGAACGAGCCACTCCGTGACCGGGGAGACCAGGGCCAGACAGGCCTGGGGCTGGACGCCCATGATCAGGGAGGCCAGGGCCAGGCCGGACATGGCGATAAGGCAGGTGGTCGGAGCTTCGGCCACGGCCGGCCCTTCGTACTTTTCAAAGAACAGGACCCGGACCAGTCGGATGTAGTACATGACCCCGATCAGTCCGCCACCGAGGATGGCTGTTGCCAGCAGGGGACGACCGGCATCGATGCAGGCCGAGACCATGAGGAACTTTGAAGCGAATCCGCCGAAGGGAGGCAGTCCCATGATGGCCAGGCTTCCGGCCAGCATGCACAGGCCGGTCAGGGGCATGGCCCGTCCCATGCCTTTGAGGTCGTCGATGCGGGCGGTTCCGGCCCGCAGAATGAGCAGCCCGGCTCCGAAAAAGAGCAGGTTCTTCATCACCGCGTGGTTGACCACGTGGGCCATGGCCCCGGTCACGGCCAGGGCCGTGCCCAGGCCGAGCACGGCCGTGATTTCGCCCACCTGGGCCATTGTGGAGTAGGCCAGCATCCGCTTCAGGTCGGTCTGGCGCAGGGCCATGATTTCGGCGAAGAGCAGAGTGGCGCCGCCCAGCAGGGGAAGCAGCTCCAAAACCCGGGCCGGAGCGCCCTGGGCCATGGTCCCGGAGCCGAACAGGGCGAACAGGACCAGGGTCATGCCGTAGATGCCGGTCTTGGTCAGGATGCCGGACAGGGGGCCGGAAACGGAGGATGGAGCTACAGGGTGGGCTTCGGGCAGCCAGCCGTGCACCGGAACCAGGCCGGCCTTGACCGCAAAACCGATCAGGCAGCCCAGTCCGGTCAGGGCGATGATGGTCGGAGAAAGTCCGGGCGCCGCCGCGGCCAGGGCGGTGAATTCAAAAGAGCCGGTGCCGGCGTGCAGGACCAGAATGCCGAACAAAAGCGCATAGGCTCCGGCGCCGCACATGAAAAAGTACTTGAATCCGGCCCGCAGGGCTTTTCCGGTCTGGTCATGGATGACCAGGATTGCCGAGGACAGGGTCATCAGTTCCCAGAATCCGTACAGGGAGCCGAGGTCCCGGGCCAGGCACAGGCCGGTCAGGGAGCCCTGCATCAGGAGCAGAAACAGCCAGTACCGGGACGCGTGGCCATGGCCGCGCATGTACCCGGCCGAGTATACGATCACGGCCAGGGAGATGAATCCCATGATGGCGGCAAAGAGCAGGGACAGGGGAGAGACCCCTGCGGTGAAGACCAGGGCCAGGGACGCGGCGGACAGGAGTGCGGCTCCGGTTTCGAGGACCGGAAGTCCTTTGAGGGTGCGGGGCAGGAACCGGGCCGCAACGACCAGCATGAAACCGCCGACATAGGGAACAGTGGCGGCTGCGGGCCAGGGGGACTCGAAGCGGGGCAGGTGGCCGGGGGCGCCGGTCAGGGAGGCCAGGTGCTCGACCCAGTGGACCACGGTTTCGGGCATGGCGTGCAGCGCGGCCAGGACTCCCGCCAGGATCAGGGCGAGAGGGGTGAAAAAGGGGGCGCGGCCCGTTTCGACCTGGTCTGCGGAGATTTTTTTGTCTGTGCTGAAACAGACCGGCAGCACGATCTTCAGCGTGTACCACAGGGCCAGAACCGTTCCGGCCAGAACGAACAGGGCGGGAATCCACTGACCGGTCTCAACCATCCCGTACAGGGTCGCCGGTCGGCTGATGGCCCCTTTGAACGGGGTCAGGCCGAGGGACGCGACCATGGCAAAGCCGAACACGGCAGAGGTCACCGGTCGGGCCGAGCCGATGCCGGTCAGGGCG
>Ga0102940_1001820_pt1 | contig 13298 bp, 10 predicted proteins | sample SalPonR2_C_D1_MG_FD_78215 | JGI IMG/M metagenome (GOLD analysis project Ga0102940, IMG submission 78215) | Salt pond soil microbial communities from South San Francisco under conditions of wetland restoration - Salt Pond MetaG R2_C_D1_MG | ecosystem: Environmental > Aquatic > Marine > Intertidal...
CTCCGGCTCTGACGGTCCGTTCACAGGATACCACCAGGGGCTCTCCCTAGCGTGGGCGCTGCTATAGCAAATATCCAGACAAGGACTTGCGCATTGACACAGTGCGCGCTTCGGTGATAAAAAAGGCAAAAAACCGTGAACGCCCTGCCGACTGGATAAACATACCATGGACATCCCCATTGATTTTGACCGGATCACCCGGTTGTTCGAGACCGCCCGAAGCGAGGGCCGGTATTTTCTCTATGAATATGAGGTATATCAGCTGCTGGCCTGCTCCGGTGCGGAAACCCCGCCGAAAAACCGCCTGCTGACCAGGGGAGAGCGGTTTTCCGATGAAGCGCTTACCGCATTGCCCGGGGACCGGTCTGTGTTGAAAATCGTGTCCCCCGCCATCATCCACAAAACCGAAGTAGGGGGTGTCCGGATTGTGGAAAAAGATGCCAATAAGATCCGGTCAACGGTGCGGCGCATGTTTTATGAAGTGCCGGAAGCGTATGCTGCCTGGGTCCGGGACCAGGACCTTGCCGGCCCCTACCGGGGTCTGACCGGAGAATCACTGGTCACCGCAGTTGCAAAGGATATCAAAGGGGTGCTCCTGGTCCAGTACATGCCGCCCGATTCCCAGGCATTCGGCAATGAACTCATTGTGGGGCTGCGCCATACAAGGGAGTTCGGCACCATCCTCAGTGCCGGGCTGGGGGGAACAGACACGGAGCTGTATGCCAGGCGGTTCAGGAAGGGCCAGGCCATTGTGGCGGCCTCCACCGCCATGGAAGACGGCCCCGGTTTTTTTCAGCTGTTCCGCCACACCATCTCTTACCGAAAACTGGCCGGCCTGACCAGGGGGCAGCGGCGGATCGTCACAGATGAACAGATCATGGAGTGTTTTGAATCCTTTGTGCGCATCGGCAATTTCTATTCCCGGGCAAATCCAAATGCCCCCTTTATTATTGCGGAACTGGAGATCAATCCCTTTGCCTTTACCGATTACCTCATGGTGCCCCTGGACGGTCTGTGCCGGTTTTCCCTTCCCGAAAAACAGCCGGGACAGCGGCCGGTGGCAAAAATAGAGCACCTTTTGCATCCTGTGAGTATCGGTATCATCGGGGTGTCTGCCACCCGGAAAAATTTCGGGCGCACCATCCTGGACAATATCCTGGCAGAAGGGTTTGACAAAGACCAGGTGGTGGTGTTTAAAAAAGATACAGATCGCATAGACGGGGTGCGCTGCCTGGACGGACCCGCCAGCCTGGAAAATGACAGGATACCCAAACTGGACCTGTTTATTGTGGCGGTGGGGGCATCCCAGGTGCCGGATCTGGTGGAAGAGATCATCCGCAGGGATGCGGCCCGGGCCGTCATGCTGATTCCCGGTGACATGGGAGAGACAAGAGACAGCCAGGACAGGGCCCGGCAGGTGGTGGAGCAGATCCGTGCGGCCCACACGTTGGAAGGCGGCGGGCCGGTTTTTCTGGGCGCCAACTGTATGGGGGTTATCTCCAGGCCGGGTTGTTATGATACCTGGTTTATTCCGGAGGAAAAATTGCCCAAAGTGCGCAAAAAAGGGTATCACCGGTCGGCCCTGATCAGCCAGAGCGGGGCGTTCATGCTCCACCGGACCCACCAGTGCCCGTTTTTGTCACCTGCCTACATGATTTCCATGGGCAACCAGACAGATCTCACTTTAGGGGATATGGTGCAGTATTTTACAGACTGCAGTCGGGTGGATGTCATTGCCGTGTATGCGGAAGGGTTTACCGACCTGGATGGCCTGGCATTCTGCCGGGCGGTGCAGGGGGCGGTGCTGGCCGGCAAAGAGGTGGTGTTCTACAAAGCCGGGCGGACCCCGGAAGGAAAGGCAGCCACCGGCAGTCACACCGCTTCTCTGGCCGGGGATTACATGGTGTGTGAAAGCAGTGTTTCCCAGGCCGGGGCTATTGTGGCCCGCAGTTTTACCGAGTTCCAGGACCTGATGCTCCTGGCGGAAACCCTGAGCCGCAAAACCATCCAGGGAAACCGCCTGGCTGCTGTGAGCGGGGCTGGTTTTGAGGCGGTGGGCATGGCAGATTCCATCCAGTCTGATGATTATGCCCTGGCCCTTTCCCGGTGTGATGACAACACCTGGCACCAGGTGGCGCAGGTGTTGAAAAACAAGGGCCTGTCTTCCCTGGTGACCCTGTCCAATCCCCTGGATATCAATCCGGCAGCAGATGATGAGGCCCATGCCCTGATCTGTGAGATTCTGGCCAAAGACCCCCATGTGGATGCGGTTATCCTGAGCCTGGACCCTTTGTCTCCTGCCATGAAAACGCTGGACAAAACACCCGTTGCCGCCTTTGATATGCACCAGAAGGACAGTATCCGGCAGCTGATGTCAGATTTGGTGCAGATAATTGATACCCCCATTGTGACAGTGGTGGACGGGGGCAAACGCTACGACCCGCTGCGGGATGCCCTGATGGCAGCCGGGGTCCCGGTATTCCAGGTATGCGACCAGGCGGTTGCGGCCCTGGCCCTGTATATTCAAGGGCGGCTGCGGGCAGATGCCATCCGGTCCAATGCCGGCCTTATCACCTGAAACAGGAGTGCATATGGCAGATGTAACCTTGTCAAGCTGGGAGGATCGGCTGATCTCTCCTGAAAAAGTATTGCACCACATAAAGCCCGGTATGACGATTTTCATCGGCACCGGACCGGCAGCGCCCAGGACCCTGATAAAGACCCTGCTGAATGTGGATACCCGCAATATAAGGGATCTGGAACTGGTACAGCTGGCGGTTCTGGGGGATACTATCCTGTCGGTGGACAAGCTCAATGCCCCGAACCACCGGCTGAAAACTTTTTTTTCCGGGTATGTTGCCTGGGACTCTATCTCCTCCGGGCAGGTGGACTTGATCCCGGCCTATTACTCGGAGATACCCCGGATTATCAAATCCGGAAAACTGGATATCGATGTGGCCCTTGTCCAGATCACCCCGCCGGATGATGCCGGTTACTGCAGCCTGGGTGTGGCAGTGGATGTGGCCAGAGAGGCCATGGACCATGCATCCCTTGTGGTGGGGGAGATCAATACCAAAATGCCTTTTACCTATGGTGACACCTTTGTCTCCATTGATGATTTTGACCTGCTGGTCAGATCAGGGCGTGATCCGGTGCTGTATGCGCCGCCGGCGGTGACGGACCAGATGCGGCAGGTGGCAGCCAGTGTTGCTTCGGTGATCAAGGATGGCGATTGCTTGAGCTTCTCTTTCGGGCCGTTGTTTGAAGCACTGGTGCCTTTTCTGTCGGATAAAAAGAACCTGGGGGTCCATTCACTGTATTTTACCGATGCGTTGGCGGAACTGGTGAATTCAGGGGCTGTGACCAATTCACGCAAATCGCCTTTCCGGGGCAAATCCCTTGTTTCATATGCCTTAGGGACCAAAGAGCTGCTGTGCTGGCTGGACAGAAATCCCCTGGTGGAATTTCAGGGCATTGACTGGGTGTGCAATGCCCGGTTTATTGCCAACAATCCCCAGTTCGTGGCCCTGTACGAGGGCTGGAAAGTGGATCTTCTGGGCAGTGTGGCGTTTCCCCTCAAAGGGGCAGTGATCACCGGTCCGGGTGAAGCCATTGATTTTTTCAAGGGAGCAGAGGCATCTGCAGACGGTGCCACTATCATCGGATTGCCCAGCAGGGATGAAAACGGCAAACCCAATATCCTGATCAGCCTCCAGAATTATGCCAATCAGCTCCGGTTGCGAGAATCCGTGCACATGATTGCCACAGAATACGGGGTGGCCAATCTGAAATGGCGTACCCTGCGGGAGCGGGCCCAGGCGCTTATAGACATCGCCCACCCGGACGACCGCCAGTTCCTGATTTCCCAGGCCAGGGAGCGCCAAATCATATATCCCAACCAGATTTTTCTTTCCGAGTCCGCCCATCTGTACCCCGCCCATATCGAGGAGACAAAGACCTTCAAAGGCGGGGCTGCGGTCCGCTTCAGGGCCATGAAACCCTCGGACGAAGAGGGCATGCGCCGTTTTTTCTACCGCTGTTCCAAAGAGATGATTTTTTACCGGTTTTTTTATTCCATCAAAACCATGGACCACGACAAAATGCAGACCTATGTGAACGTGGATTACCACAGGGAATTTTCCATTGTGGGGTTGGTGGTGGAAGGGGGAAATCAGAAAATCATTGCCGAGGCAAGGATGGTCAAGGATGAGCGGACCGCTTTCGGCGAGGTGGCCTTTCTCATCGATGAACGGTTTCAGGGTATCGGCATCGGCTCCTATCTGTTGTCCCGTCTGATTGAACAGGCCAGGAAAAAGGGGCTCAAGGGGCTGACCGCCGAGGTGCTCGCGGATAACCAGCCCATGATCAAGGTGTTTGAAAAAGCTGGCCTTCCGCTGGAAGCCAGCCTGGGCGACGGGATGTACCACGTCAAGCTCAGCTTCATGGAGTAATCCTGTTCATACCCGGTTTTTTATATGAAAGTAGTGAGATATGAGGTTTGAGTAGTGAGAAAAAAATATCACATTAGCTTCTCAATACTCATAACTTTCATAATTAGTTGTGCCCGTCAGGGCATGGTCGTTATATGAAAGCCTGCAGCCCTCAGCCATCAGTAATTAGCTAACAGCTAACAGCTAAAAGCTAAAAGCTAATAGCTAAAAGCTAATAGCTAAAAGCTAATAGCTAAAAGCTGCCCTCTTTGTTGTGCCCGCCAGGGCATGGATGCTATTACGGTACCGCTTATATGGATGTATGATTCAAGTTTTTTTTACAGCTGCCGATATAAAAGCGAATCTTGTAACAATTAATGTCCAAGGAGACCTTCATGCACCCCACTGCCGGTATACCAGCCCCGCTGCAGGCACAATTGGGGGGCAAAAGCCCCCAGAACACAGAAACGTTCCAGCACAAAGCGTTTTCGCAAGTGGTGGAAAAAATGGAAGCCGGTCTGACCATTCAGACCCGGGAGGGGGATGTGGTCAGCCTCTCTTCAGAATCGTTTGCACAATTTGCATCTTCTGAATACAACAGCCGGGGAATTGTCCAGGCCCGGGACAGCATTGTCCACCAGGATTTTCATCAGCGCACCATCGCTTTGCATACTGAAGAATCCTTTTCCTTCAGTGTTCAGGGCGACCTCAATGAACAGGAACTGGCGGATATCGATGCCATCATCCAGGGCATTGACGGCATTATCGGACAGATGGCCGCCGGAAATATGGATGACGCTGTTTCACAGGCCCTGGAAATGGACACGTTTGATTCCATATCCATGTATGCGGCTGATATCTCTTTTGCGCAGCAGTATGCATACCAGGAAACCATCCAGTCCGGTGGCAAAACAGATATGCCGGCCGCGTCTGGCCGGGGCCGGATGCATGACACACCCGTTCCCAAAAGCAGTGCATCCTTCACAGATAAGATGGCAAAATTTCTGGAAAAACAGCAGGACATGCCGGTGGCAAAAGCAGCCCCCGGTCTGGATGCCTTGTTCCGTCACCACCAGAAACAGCTGCCAAAAGCCCAGAATCAGGAAAGCCCATTGTCTCTGGCCCTGGAAAATGCAAGAAAGCAAATGGATCAACTGATTGCAGAAATGATGAAAGATAGTTTTGGCGATCAATTGGACCAGACAGCCTGACGGTATACCCTTTTTGGGGCAGGATTTATCGGATCACCCGAAATAAACCTGCTGGCCTGTATCCGCACCAAAAGCCGTCTGCTTTTCCAATATCCGGGATTGTTATGAGAGCATTTTCATTTTTTTGATCCGGACACCGGGGACCATATTACAATTTCCATATCCCGGACCTGATCGGGTCAATACCCGCATGATGTCAGCGACAAAAAACAAACGGTGCCGGTCGATTGTTACATGCTGACATACGTTTCAATGGGAAAAGCGATGTCTGGAAATGCCCGGAGAATTTTTTTGTCTTCCGTTATTAAGGGCAACTTGCTTTGCATTGCAATCGCCACAAACTCACAATCATACGATGACAAAATGCTGTTTTGAACGATGTTGAAAACCGCACCAAAATCTGAAATCGGCCTTGATACAACTAGGTCCATCGCCTCCTTGTAGATCGATTTGCATCCAGCAGCATCGATAAGGTTTTTACGCAGGTAGATGCCCAATACACTCATGAACTCATATCGCCATAAAAACGGTGAACTCCACTGGCTGTCCTTTAGATAAAGCGCTTCAGCAAGGGGGGTGTATGTATCATTGGGAATGAAAAGATAGCTGATGATATTGGTGTCCACAACTATCACGGCCTGCCCTCCTCGACCATTTCTTTCAATTGTTCCTGTGTGGGCTGGAATTCTTTAACGTTTATAGCCTGCCTCAATTTTCGTATCTCCGCCAGTCTCTGCTCAGTGGATTTTTCATTTTTCATATATTGAGAAAGGCTGTATATGATTTGGTTGTTGATGGACCTTCGTTCCTCTTCAGCCATTTTTTTAATATCCTGGTATAAAACATCAGGAATCTCACGGATGGTAATATTTGGCATGCTGCCTCCTTTTCGAAAGTTTTATTATGCAACTATTGGTTACAATATCACACTGCTCAGTGTCAGTCAACCTTGGGCATCTAAAAAAAAGGAACCGACGAACAAGCAAACAGTGACATGTAAAAAACGAGACAAACAGGAAAAAGTCCGGCAGGCAGGGACAATATGACATCGTCAATCATTATTGCTGCATTTTACCTGAAGATGGTCATTTGATTTTTATCAGAATGTTTTTGTTGGACGCTCTATTTTTTGAAAATGGCTTCCACCAGGTTGATGGCGTTTGTTTCAAAATTGCGGGACATGGTATGGGGAAAGAGCCGGGCGTTTTGGCCGAACACCAGGTGGGGGCCTAAGGGCCGGGGCGTTTTTTCATTTTTATTGGCAAATTTCCGCACTTTTTGCCAGTATCTGCAGCCGGCTTCGGTGGCATCCACATGGTGTTCCAAAGTAAATCCGGTCTTGAAAAGGTCTGCCGCCAGGGTATCCCAGGGTTCCAGAAAAGAGATATCCGCTGCATCAGCCCAGGGAACCGGCAGGGCCAGTGCCGCATTGTCACCCTGCACAATTTCGTGAAGCATCAGGATGCCGCCGGGTGCAAGTACCCGGAAAAATTCCTGCAACGCTGCCGGTTTGTCCGGTATGTTCATGAGAATGTGCTGGCACAGCACTGCATCAAAGGTGTTATCATCCCAGGGCATATCCAGGATGGTGCCTGTCTGAAACCGTACTTTTTCCGAAAGACCGGACCGCTGGGTCAGCATTTGTGCCGCAGCGATATAGGGGGCGGACAGGTCGATGCCCGTGACCCGGCATCCGCGGGTTTCTGCCAGCAACCGGGAAGATCCCCCCAGGCCGCAGCCGGCATCCAGGATATGAAAATCCGGGGTGATGGCGGTTTTCTCCACCAGCGCCAGGGTGGCCCGCATGCCGCCGGTGTGGAGCTGGTCCACCAGTGCCAGATCCTTGGTGTGAAGCGGTTCTGTATCAATGCCGGCAGCTGTCAGGCCGGCATTGATGTTATGTATCAGGTCCGGGGCATTATAATGGTTGCGCAGGCGGGTTTCCATGGGACAAAACCTTACTTACTATGGATTATGGCATTTGGCGTGAGCCTGTTTCTTATATCAATAGGAAAAAAGCGATCAATCCAGCTGCGAAGATCTATATATGGGCACGAAAGGGGGCTGGCAGAACAGATCCAGCCCCTTTTGTGCGCTTTGTATTCAAGCTTGCAGTTCGGGATGATTGGCAAAGAAATCAAGGGCTTCCGGATTTTTCAGGGCATCCTTGTTTTTCACCTCTTTGCCTTCGATCATTTTTTTCACTGCCAGTTCCACTTTTTTCATGTTCAGGGTATAGGGAACATCCGGACAGGCAATGATTTTGGCCGGCACATGCCGGGGAGACGCATTGGCCCGGATATCGGCCCGGATCTTTGCCGTAAGTTCCTCGGTGAGGTCATACCCGTCGGCCAGCTGCACAAACAAAATGACCCGTACATCATTGTTCCATGACTGGCCCACTACAACGGAATCTGCCAGTTCCGGCATGGCATCCAGGCGGCGGTAAATCTCTGCTGTGCCGATGCGGACCCCGCCCGGGTTCAGTGTTGCGTCGGAACGGCCGAACATGATCACCCCGCCTCTGGGGGTGACCTTGATGAAATCCCCATGGGTCCAGATTCCGGGAAACTGGTCATAATAGGCGGAATGGTATTTGGAGCCGTCCGCATCCCCCCAGAAATAGATGGGCATGGAGGGAAACGGCGCTGTGCACACCAGTTCCGCCTGCTGGTCCGTCACCGGCTTCCCGGTGTCATCATAGGCATAGACCGCCATGCCCAGTCCCCTGCACTGAAGCTCTCCGGTATACACCGGCCCCATGGGGTTGCCCAGGGCAAAGCAGCCGTTCAGATCGGACCCGCCGGAAATAGAGGCCAGCTGCAGGTCGGATTTGATATGGTCGTAAATGAACTTGAAGTTTTCATCCGACAGGGGAGACCCGGTGGAGAGCACCGATTTAAGCGGGGTCAGGTCAAACTGTTCCTTGGGTTTGACCCCGGCGTTTTTCAACGCTTCAATATACCCGGCACTGGTGCCGAACACCGTGATCTTTTCATCCTGGGCCATGCGCCACAAGGCATCAGGCCCCGGGTGGAAGGGATTGCCGTCGTACAGCACCAGGGTGGCGCCCACAGACAGGCTGGCGGTGAGCCAGTTCCACATCATCCACCCGCAGGTGGTGAAATAAAAAATGACGTCCTCTTTTTTCAGATCGGTGTGGAGCACCAGCTCCTTTTTCTGGTGGAGCAGGACCCCGCCGATGCTCTGGACCATGCATTTGGGCAGGCCTGTGGTGCCCGACGAATACATGATGTACAACGGATCGTCAAAGTCCATCTGGACAAAATCGATCTGTGTTGCGGCCGGGTCCTTGAAATCCGCGTAATGCACTGCATTGGGCAGGGCGCTGATGTCCGGTTTCTCACTGATATAGGGCACCACCACGATTTTTTCAATGGAGGGCAGTTCCGCCACGATGCCGGCGATACGTTCGATGGAGGACAAGGGTTTGCCCTTGAAAAAATACCCGTCTGCGGTGAACAGCACTTTGGGGCGGGTCTGGCCGAACCGGTCCAGGACCCCTTTTATGCCGAAATCCGGCGAGCAGGAGGACCACACCGCCCCCAGACTGGCGGCGGCCAGCATGGCAATGATGCTTTCCGGCATGTTGGGTACAAATCCCACCACCCGGTCACCAGGTCCCACGCCCATGGCTTTGAGAGATGCCGCGGTTTTGGCCACCTCGTCATAAAGCTGGTTATAGGTCAGGGTCCTTCGCACCGCATCTTCACCTCTGAACACCAGGGCGGTTCTGTCGTCCCTGCATCTGAGCAGGTTTTCGGCAAAATTGAGTTTGCTGCCCTTAAAAAATGTTGCCCCGGGCATTTTGTCCTTATCCTGGATCACTTTTTCATAGGGGACAGAGGCCTTGATATCCAGAAAATCCCAGGCTGTGGCCCAGAAATCCTCCAGGTTTTCCACGGACCACTCCCACAGCTGGGGGTAATCGGTGAAATGTTTGTTGTATTTTTCATTTACTATGGTCATGAACCGGTACATATTGGTGGATTTGATCCGGTCCTCGGATGGTTCCCACAGTTTTTCGGGCATTGTTTGCACCTCCTTGATTGTTAAAAAAGCACTTATTCATAGAGAACCGCAAGTATGGTTGCTTTATCGGTTTTGGCCGTCAGGTAATGGGGGGTGGTGGACAGGTAATAGGCGGAATCCCCCGGGGACAGGTCATAGGATTCCTTGGCAATGGTGAGATTGGCCACCCCGTCCAGTACATAGATGAACTCCTCTCCGTTGTGAACAGAGATCTCTTTTTCCTCGGCTTTTTCCAGCTGCACGATCAAGGCTTCCATGTGGCGGCCCTGTACTTCCGGGGCCAGGCTCATGTAGGAATACACGCTTTTTTTGCTGGCTTTGGAGGCGGACCTGGACACGGGCCTGCGTTCGTTTTTCCGGGTAATGGAGTACAGTTTGGTGCCCATGCCGGACACCAGTCTGCCCACGGCCGCATCCAGTGCCTTGGAAAGTTTCATCACCATACCCAGCTGGGGTTTTTCCCTGCCGTTTTCAATATCTTCCAGCCGGGCCACCTCAAAACCGGTGAGATCGGACAGGTCCTGGAGTGAGATGCCCCGCTCCTGCCGCAGCTGCCGGATCCGTTTTCCCACCTCATCCACGGACGTGTCATCACCGCCTGCAATATCGCCGGTGAGGTCTTCAAAATAGTCCACGTTGATATGGGGGATTTTGTCTTCCTTTTCCATTGCATCTCCTTTGTTTAAAGGGTTATTCCGGAAACTTCTGATCCGGTGCCTCTCCCAGTTTTTCCTTGCGTTTTGCCAGACCGGGCCGGGCATATTCCATGTGGCCTTCCTTCAGGGTCCGGCCGTTGATGATGGCTTCGCTGCGCAGCTTATGTCCCACGGTTTTTTCCAGCTGTCTGCCCAGCCACAGGATCCGGTCCACATCATACCCATGTTCTATACCCATTTCATCGATTTGTACAAGGGTATCTTCCAGACACACCAGGCCCACATACCGGGGATCATCATAATAATAGTCCCCTGTGCCCTTGATGGGCCGGTCATCCAGAAAATTGGCCGGCTGGCCCCCCAGCCCCCCCAGGGTGCATTCAAAGTGACAGATGCCTGCCTGGAGGGCCGCCAGTGTGGAGGCGGCCGCCACCCGTTTGGTTTCATGGAAATGGGCAATGTGCAGGGAGGTGTCCGGGATCTCATCCAGGATCATGGAAAAATACCGGTACACCTCCGGGGCGGAGGCGGATCCGTCGTGGTCGGCATGCTCGATGTCCGATGCCCCGATATCCAGCCAGTGTTTGGTGAACGTGACCGCATCTTTGAGTTCCGTGGCCCCGCCGATGGGAGACCCCCAGATGGTGGACACGGTGCCGCACATTTTGATGCCTGCATCGCGGCATTTTTGGATACAGCGTTCCGCCTCTTTCCAGTAATCGGGCAGGGTGGTGCCGGAGTTGGCAAAATGGTGCTCTTCTTCAGTGGAGACCATCATCAATACCCGGTCCGGGCCGACCCCGCGTTTTTTGAGCTCTATGGCCCGGTCAACGGACGGTTCCCTGATGGTGATGGCGGTCAGGGTCACATCCTTCATGTCAATGCCTTTTTTGGCGGCCCGGGACACAAAATTGTCCGACCGCAGGTGTGCCAGCAGTTCTTCTGCATCGGCAAACTGGGGCATGTTCCTGGGGTTGCCCAGGTTGGTGACCTCGATGTTGCGGCACCCGGCAAATATCAGTTCCTCCAGATAGGTGATCTTGGCCGGGGTGGAGATGAATTTTTCCAGGTGCTGGAATCCGTCTCTGACCGTGATATCACCGATGGTCACTTTCTTTGGCATTCTGGGAAAAATTTTCCAGTAATCATATTCTGTCATGGGTCGTCTCCTTATTAAGGTATGTATAATATGGCGGCCCTGAAAGGCAACCGGTAAAACGGTAAAAAATGTCAATCTCCCCTTTTTCTAAAACCTGAAATTGCCGAACCCGGGCTCGGGGATGGGTTTGATCAGGCTGACTTCAAACGCCATGGCCAGCCAGTCCCGGATTTCCTCAAATTTGATCACCCGGTCGTTGAGCAGCCGGGCCGCACAGAAAAAGGGATGGGCTTCCCCGTCATATTTGTCGATCATTTTCTGTTGGAATGCGGCAATCTCCTCTTTGGTCATGGGGGTGCCCGCAGCCTTGCGCTTGGCCTGTTCAATGCTCAGCAGGACCCCGCCCGCGCTTTTGCCGCTCATGACCGATGTCCGGGCCCGCATGGTGGAAAACAAAAAATTCGGCCGGTAGGCCCGGCCGCACATGCCGTAGTTGGCTGCCCCGTTGTCCGGTCCGATCACCAGCTGGATTCTGGGTACCTGGGCGCAGGACACCGCCCGCACCATGTCGGCCCCGTATTTGCCGATGCCGGCGTGCTCGGATTCCGATCCCACCATATACCCCGGAGAACTCTGGATGAACAGCAAAGGGATTTTTTCATGGGAGCAGCGCACCACCCATTCCGCCACCTTTTTGGCTGCTTCATGGAAGATGATGCCGGCCCCGTTGGAGCAGATCACCCCGATGGGCAGCCCTTTGATGCGGATCTTTCCGGTGAGGATGTTGGAGCCCCGGCCGGGCGCGAAATTCTTTTTCACCTCGATAAATTCCGATCCGTCGGCAATGGCCTTGATAAAGTCCAGGCCCTTGAGCCCCTGGTGGGGAGATGCAGGCAGCACATCATACACGGCTGACGGGCCGGTCTCCGGCTCCCGGGGGGCGTACCGGTGCAGGTGCAGGGTCTGGGGCCGGGTCAAAGAGAGCAGTTCCCGGACCTTTGCAATGGCCTGGTCCTGGTCGGTGCACAGATGATCCGCCCCGCCCGAGGTCTGGGTGTGTACTTTGGCACCCCCGAGATCTTCGGCAGATATCTCTTCGCCGGTGGCCATTTTCACCAGGGGCGGGCCCCCTAAAAAGGAAAAGGACTGCTGGTCAATCATGATGGATTCACAGGCCATGAACACGATATAGGCACCGCCGGCAGTATTGCCGCCTGTGCTCAGGGTCACCTGGCGCTGGCCCATGGCAGACATGCGGGCCATGTTGTAGAAAATGGAGCCAAAATGCTGGTCATCAGGAAACACATCTGCCTGCATGGGTAAAAACACCCCGCCGGAGTCGGCAATATACACGCAGTTGAGGCCGCAGTTCTCCGCAATGGCCTGGGCCCGCATGTGTTTTTTCAGGGTGATGGGAAAATAGGTGCCTGCCTTGACCCGGGAGTCATTGGCCATGATCATGGTCCAGTTGCCGTGAATTTTGCCGATGCCGGTGACAATGCCGGCACAGGGCACATCCTCCACCCCGGGATATCCCATGCCGAATCCGGCCAGCATGGAGAGTTCAAAAAAAGGGGTGTCCGGATCGATGAGATCAACGATCAATTCGCGTACCGGGCGTTTGCCGCGTTTGGCCAGGGCATCCACCGCTTTTTGTCCCCCGGGCCAGATAGCTGCCTGGCGTTTTTTTTCCAATTCCTGTTCCTGGTCCTGCCAGAACACTTTGTTATCGGTCATGGGGTTTATTTTCCTTTGTATACAGGTTTTCGTTTTTCCTTGAAGGCGGTAAGCCCTTCAATACGGTCTTCAGTGGGAATGGTCACCCGATAGGCATTGGATTCAATGGCAA
>Ga0102940_1001824_pt1 | contig 13281 bp, 10 predicted proteins | sample SalPonR2_C_D1_MG_FD_78215 | JGI IMG/M metagenome (GOLD analysis project Ga0102940, IMG submission 78215) | Salt pond soil microbial communities from South San Francisco under conditions of wetland restoration - Salt Pond MetaG R2_C_D1_MG | ecosystem: Environmental > Aquatic > Marine > Intertidal...
CAACCTGTTCCCGCACCTCACCGCCGGAGAAAACATCATGCTCGCCCCCCGACAGGTAAAAGGGGTCTCCAAAGACGAGGTACGGGCTCTGGCCGAAGATATGCTCGGCCGTGTCGGGCTCTCGGACAAATTCGGCAGCTACCCGGACCAGCTCTCGGGAGGGCAGCAGCAACGCGTGGCCATTGCCCGTGCCCTGGCCATGCAGCCCAAGGTGCTGCTCTGCGACGAGATCACCTCTGCCCTGGACCCGGAACTGGTGGGCGAAGTGCTCGAAGTGGTCCAGCAGCTGGCCGCCGAAGGAATGACCCTGGTCATGGTCACCCACGAGATGCGCTTTGCCCGGGAAGTGGGCGACAAACTCATCTTCATGCACCACGGCAGAGTGCACGAGCAGGGCAACCCCCGGGAAGTGTTCGCCAACCCGGTAACTCCGGAACTGACCTCGTTCATCAGCTCGATCAATTAGGAAAGGACGTTATGCACTCCTCTCCGAGGTCCTTCAGCTAAGTCCGACGCTACCGGCAGGCAGGTCCCCCCTTGAGAGGGGGAGGGGGGTGTGTTCTTCGAGCTTCGATATCGTGACAGGCAGGCATTGGTGCTCAACCTTTCAAAGCACGGATTTTTCCGGCAGGCGTTGCCAGACACCCCCCTACCCCTCAAGGGGGGACCTCGTTGCAGGTATTGCAGAGCCAGCTGGAAATTTCATCGAGCGTGCGTAACTTCAGTCAGGAAATAAAATGGATATAATACGAACAAACCCCAAACGTCTTGAAGGGTTCCTTACGGAGATGGCTCGGTACGGGGCCACCCCGAACAACGGGGTCACCCGTCTGGCCCTCACCGACGAGGACCGTGACGCACGCAACCAGCTCAGAACCTGGTTTAACGAGGCGGGCTGCGAAACCGTGGTGGACCGCATGGGCAACATGTTCTTCATCCTGCCCGGCAGAAACCGCAACCTTCCCGCGGTCATGACCGGCTCCCACTGCGACTCCCAGCCCCAGGGCGGCCGGTTCGACGGCATTCTCGGCATCCTCGCCGGGCTCGAAGTGTGCCGCACCCTGCAGGACGAAAACATGCAGCTGGAGCGGGACCTCATCGTGGTCAACTGGACCAATGAGGAAGGGAGCCGCTTCACCCCGGGCACCACCGGTTCCGGAGTGTTCGCCGGCAGGCTGAACCGCGAAGAGATGTACTCCCTCACCGACCGTAACGGCCTGACCTTCGGCGGCGAACTCAGACGCATCGGCTACATGGGAGAAACGGACTTCGACCCGCGCCCCCTGCACGCCAACTTCGAATACCACATCGAACAGGGGCCGGTGCTGGAGCGCTCGGGCAACACCATCGGCGTCCCCAAAGGCATCGTCTGCCTGCGGTGGTACGATGTGAACCTTCACGGCGTGCCCAACCACGCCGGCCCGACCCCCATGAACGAGCGCCAGGATGCGGTCTACGCCTTTGCCTGCATGGCCCGCGAAATCTTTCAGATCGGCCTGAATGCCGACGAGGTGGTGGCCACCGTGGGCGAAGTGCACCCCACCCCCAACTCCCGCAACGTCATTGCCGGACACTGCCGGTTCACCATCGACGTACGCGGCTGGGACGAGACCGAAACCGACAGGGTGTGCGCGGATATCAAGTGGGCCATAGCGGCCATGGCCAAAAAGACCGGCTGCAGCGCGGACATCAGACAGACCTGGGCCGTGGAGCGGGCCCCTTTTCATCCGGACCTGGTGCAGCTGGTGCACGACAGTGCGGACAGGCTGAAGCTTCCGGCTCTGGACATGGTCTCCGGGGCGTCCCACGACACCGTGTACATCAACCAGTTCACGCCCAGCGCCATGATCTTCGTGCCCAGCATCGGCGGCAGAAGCCATGCGGAAATCGAAGAAACCTCCTGGGCCGACTGCGCAGCCGGAGCCGACGTGCTCCTGCACTGCATCCTCAGGACCGGCAACGATCCTGAAGCAATCAGCTACCGCAAAAATTGACAGCCAGTATAACTATTCACCTCGAACAAAAAACAGGATTATGGGGAACAAAAGGATTAACGGGATTATAACCAGAAGGCAGATAATCCTGTAACCCTGCGACGAAGGAGCATAATCCTCTTCATCCTGAAACGGGCTCCAGGATAGTTACCAACCCATCAGATAAGGAAGACACCATGAGCAATGTGGAATTCGAAAAGATCCATCGTGATGAAGATGTGGATATGTCCATCCTGAACGGAAAGACCGTGGCCGTTATCGGCTACGGCAGCCAGGGCCGCGCCCAGTCCATGAATATGCGCGAAAGCGGCGTGCAGGTCATTGTCGGAGCAGGCGACCGCACCCGTCATTCCAGCCGGGACAAGGCCGAAGCAGACGGCTTCGAGGTATTCTCCATTGAAGAGGCCGTGCAGAAGGCGGATATCGTGCACATTCTCCTGCAGGACCCGGCCCAGCCTCCGGTGTACTACGAATCCATCCACGCCCACCTGCGCCCGGGACAGACCCTGAGCTTCGCCCACGGCTTCGCCATCCTGTACGGCACCATCAAGCCGCCCAAGGACGTGGACGTGATCCTGTTCGTGCCCAACGGTCCCGGTCCGGTGACACGACAGAAATACAAGGAAGGGAGCGGTATCTGGGGGTGCGTGGGCGTTGACCAGGATGTCAGCGGCACGGCCATGGAGACGGCCCTGGCCATTGCCAAGGGAGTGGGCTCGACCCGCGTCGGAGTTGTGTATATGAGCTTTCAGCACGAGACCGAAGGCGACAACTACGAAGAGCAGGTGCTTTACGGCGGAACCATCCACCTCATGCGCACCATGTACAATATCATGGTCAAAAACGGCTACCCGCGCTCCTTTGCATACGCCAAGGCGATCCGCTCCATCCGGTCCATCATCGACGACATTGACGAAGTGGGCATTGAGTCCTACCTCACCAGCCGGGCCAGCCGGACCTGCGAATTTGCCGTGCGCCACTCGGGCCCCCGGGTCATCAACGAGGAGGAGATGGAAAAAATCTTCGAAGAAACGGAAAAAGGCATCTTCGCCCGCAACTGGCTCCAGGAGTTCTCTCTGGGCATGCCCACCCTGAACCGCATGCGCCGCACCCAGGCCGAATCCGACATGGAGCAGACCGGGGAAATCTGGCGGGAGAAATTCGGTAAATCCTGAATCTTAGCTGAAGTTACGCACGCAATGTCGTAGGACGCAGAAAAAGAAGAGAATGGCCCACGGATCACACGGATGCACACGGATTGAAGACAAGGCAGATTCTTTGATCCTCTTTATTCTTAAATCCGTGTCAATCCGTGTGATCCGTGGGCCAATTCTTCCTGGTTGCTGGAATTGCGTCACTTCAGTTGACAAATTTATTCAAACAATCCGCAACAGGAGCACTCCCATGCCCTATCCTGATGGATTTCTCTCCAACCGCTCGGTCTTTGAGCCGGGCAAGTACGCCGTCATCACCCCCGAAGGGAGGGTCATCAACGTCATTCCCGGTATCGAAAACTGCGCCATGACCATTCTCGCCTCGCCCAAGCTGGGCGCCGGATTCGTGCAGATGATCGGCACGGTGTCCACCAAAGGACGGACCACCATGCCCTACGGCGCCGCCGAAAACATCGAAACCGTCCTTTTTGTGCTGGACGGAGAAGGAAGCCTGACCGCCCGCTCCGGCGACGAAACAGTCACCCTTACGGCCGGGGGCTACCTCTACTCCCCTCCGGGCAGAGGCATCGACTTTGCGTCCACAGGAGAGGGCGACGTGCGCATCCTGCTCTACAAACAGCGGTTCGTGCCCCACCCCGATCCCGCATTTCCCAAGCCGTGGATGGTCACCGGGTCCATCAGGGAGATCGAAGAGCAGTATTACGATTCCATGGAGAACGTGTTCGTGCGGGACCTGCTCCCGGTGGACGAGGCCTTTGACATGAACTTCCACACCCTGGCCTTCCTGCCCGGCGGCTGCCACCCCTTTGTGGAAACCCATGTTCAGGAACACGGGGCCTACGTATACAGCGGCCAGGGCCTCTATCTCCTGGATAACGAGTGGATTCCGGTCCAGTCCGAGGATTTCATCTGGTTCGCCCCGTTCTGCAAACAGGCATGCTACGGAACCGGATTGGAGCGGATGGAATACATTTATTCCAAGGACTGCCATAGGGATGAATATATCTGAATCGATACCGATTCGAAGTTTTAAAAAAAGGCCTGGAGTTTCCTCCAGGCCTTTTTTGCGGACGGCTTTTTCTGGTTGTTTTTTGCCACCATGTTCCCTATATCTCCCCCTCCTCAACAGGCCGCGCCCTGTTCCGCCCCAAAACTGCTGAGATTGCCCTTTCCCGAGAGAACACACGAGATAATTACCCCCTGAAATTACGCACTCAAAGGCACCAGCTTTTTAAGAGGCAGTCATTCCCGTGAACACGGGAATCTCATGGGCGGTGCCAATGCCCTCCATTATTTCCCTGCCCCAAAGTCCAAGATTCCCGTGTTCACGGGAATGACTGCTGGAAAATACAGGCGCTGCACTCAAGGTCACCCCAAAGACAAACACCAGGATCCCGAACTGATTGCCATAATTTTGTAGAGACAAGGCATGCCTTGTCTCTACAATAAAAATTGCCACACCTGCCCTGAATTCAGCTGGTGTCTTTTTTACAACCTCCTCTTCCTTCGCGCTTCTTCGCGTCCTTCGCGGTGAAAAAATCTTACCGCGAAGGGGACGTTTGAGAGATGGGGCGTAACCTCATTGAAATAAAAGAATACCATCCCGGTATTCCATATATATTCCATTCACCTGTTCGCAGCAGCTGAAGTGCCGCTGACTGCCTTTCTTTCTCCCGCCTGCACTTGGCAAAAACCAACGGTATCCAATGAATATGTTCTCTCCAGATATACTTCCCGGCATTCGAAAAGACCTGCTTGCGGGCGTTGTTGTCGCCCTGGCCCTCATTCCCGAGGCAATCGCCTTTTCCATCATCGCGGGGGTGGATCCGAAGGTCGGCCTGTATGCCTCGTTCTGCATCGCCGCCGTGACCGCCTTTCTCGGCGCCAGGCCGGGGATGATCTCCGCGGCTACAGGAGCCATGGCCCTTCTGATGGTCACCCTGGTCAGAGATCACGGGTTGCAGTACCTGCTCGCCACAACGGTGCTGACCGGAGGGCTGCAGATCCTGGCGGGCTGGCTTCGCCTCGGCTTTCTGATGCGTTTCGTCTCCCGCTCGGTCATCACCGGATTTGTCAATGCTCTGGCCATCCTCATCTTTATGGCCCAGCTGCCGGAACTGATCGGCGCAAGCTGGGAAGTGTACGCCATGGTGGCCGCAGGCCTTGGCATCATCTATCTCTTTCCCCTGCTCACCAAGTCCGTTCCCTCGCCCCTGGTGGCCATTGTCCTGTTGACCGGGACAACGCTGATCCTTGATCTGGATATCAGAACCGTGGGCGATCTGGGGCAGCTGCCCGACAGTCTGCCGATGTTTCTGCTGCCCTCGGTACCCCTCAACTGGGAGACCCTCTCCATCATCTTCCCTGTTGCAGCCACCCTGGCCGTGGTGGGACTCCTCGAGTCCATGATGACGGCGTCCATTGTCGATGACCTGACGGACTCCCCGAGCAACAAGAACCGGGAGTGCGTGGGGCAGGGCGTCGCCAACATTGTTTCCGGATTCATGGGCGGCATGGCGGGCTGCGCCATGATCGGGCAGTCGGTCATCAATATCAAATCCGGTGGTCGCGGCCGGCTCTCCACCCTTGCCGCCGGCGTGTTTCTGCTCCTGCTGGTGGTCTTTGCCGGTGAGTGGGTCGCAAAAATTCCCATGCCGTCCCTGGTGGCCGTAATGATCATGGTCTCCATCGGCACATTCAACTGGGCGTCCATCCGCAACCTCCGCGAGCATCCCAAGAGCTCGAGCGCGGTAATGATCGCAACCGTCATCGTGGTCGTCGCCACCCACGATCTGGCCCGGGGCGTTCTTGCCGGAGTGCTGTTATCCGGATTCTTTTTTGCCCACCGGGTGGGTACCATGCTTCATATCGGCTGGCGGTCCGAAGACGAAGGACGTCTGCGGTCCTATCAGGTGGTCGGCCAGGTCTTCTTTGCCTCCACGGACCGCTTCATCAATTCCTTCGATTTCAAGGAGGTCATCGAAAAGGTGCGCATCGATGTCAGCCGGGCCCATTTCTGGGACCTCACCGCAGTGGGTGCTCTGGACAAGGTGGTCCTCAAATTCCGCCGCGAAGGTACGGACGTGGAGATCATCGGCCTGAACAGAGCCAGCGCCACGATCATCGATCGGTTCGCCCTCCACGATAAGCCCGACGCCCTTGAACAACCTGCAGGCCATTGAACCGGCCCCGAGATGACATGAGAGAAAAAATATGAATAAAAACAATAAAGTTCTTGCCTGTGTTGACCAATCCCAGTTTGCCGACCATGTTGCGGACTATGCTTCATGGGCCGCCCGGCGCATGGAAGCCCCGCTGGAACTGCTGCATATCCTTGATCAGCCCCAGGAAGCCGCCCCTGAAAACGACCACAGCGGGACCATCGGCATCGACGCCCAGGAGACCCTGCTCACGGAGCTTGTGAATCAGGACGAAACCTGGAGCAGAGCGGCGCGTGAACGCGGCCGGATTTTCCTCAACCGGTTACGCAACCGGGCCATGGATGCGGGAGTAGAACTCCCGGACGTGCGTCTACGCAAGGGAGCGCTGGAAGAGATTCTGGTACAGCAGGAAAAAGAGGTCAGCCTGTTTGTCCTGGGACGGCGCGGCGAGTCGGCCGACACCACCAAACGGGACCTGGGTCGCAACGTCGAAGGCGTTGTGCGGGCGCTACGCAAATCAATTCTCACTGTTACGGAAGGATTCAGGGAGCCCCGCCGGGTGATGCTCGCTTTTGACGGCGGCCTGGTAACCCGCAAAGGAGTGGATATGCTGGCCGCCAACCCGCTTTTTCAGGGGCTGCCCGTACACCTCCTCATGTCCGGAAAACAGAGCCAGGACGGACACCGCCAACTCGCCCGGGCCAAAGAAAAACTGGAAGCCGCGGAGATGGAAGTCACGACATCGCTGATCCCCGGCGACACGGAAAGCATCATTGCCAGAACGGTCCGGGACCGGGACATCGACCTGCTGATCATGGGGGCCTATGGCCACTCTCCCCTTCGCAGCCTGTTCTTCGGCAGCAAGACATCGGACCTGCTGCGCTCGGCCACGATCCCGACACTGCTGCTTCGGTAAGCCCCCGGGCATTTTAAGCGGCTGAAGTTACGTACTTCTCTCTTTCGCCCTGAAAGGGCATGACATATCAGCCCAGGGCAGCGCCCTGGGGTAGAGATACCCATTTTTTGCACCCTGAAGGGGTGCGACAATCCGAACATGAAAATTTGTCGCCCCTTCAGGGTGTAAGAAAAACATACTTGATACCCAGGGCGTTGCCCTGGACTGATATGAGTCGCCCCTTCAGGGCGCAAACTCCCCCTTCGCGCTTCTTCGCGTCCTTCGCGGTAAGACTCTTCCACCGCGAAGGGGAATTTGAGAAACGGTGCGTACCATCATACTTTAAGCCGGAACACAACACCCTCATGAACTTTTCCTCCCTTGGCCTGTCCGCCCCCCTTCTCAAGGCCGTGGCCGAACTCGGTCATGAACAGCCGTACCCTGTCCAGGAATCGGTCATCCCCGCGGTCCTCGACGGCCGGGACGTGCTGGCCCAGGCGCAGACCGGCACCGGGAAGACTGCGGCCTTTGCCCTTCCCGTGCTGGAACTGCTTATACGCGGCAGACGTGTCCGACCGAATCAGGCCCGGGCCCTGATTCTTGCTCCCACACGGGAGCTGGCTGTGCAGATCGAAGAACGGGTGCGGGAATACGGCAGGTATCTGCCGGTCCGCTCCACCGTGGTTTTTGGCGGGGTGAAAATCAATCCGCAGATGATGCGGTTGCGCAAGGGAACGGATATTCTGGTGGCTACCCCCGGCCGGTTGCTGGACCTGTGCCGGAAAAATGCGGTGGGGTTCAGGCAGCTGGAGCTCCTGATTCTGGACGAGGCGGACCGGATGCTTGACATGGGGTTTCTCGAGGAGCTCCAAAACATTCTGGCGCTCCTGCCCGAACAGCGCCAGACCCTGATGTTCTCGGCGACCTTTTCCGACACGGTTCGAGCACTGGCAGGAAAACTGGTCCGCAACCCCGTCGAAATTTCAGTGAACCCGGAGCAGACCAGCGCAGAAACAGTCCATGAGCTGGTTCTTCCGATGGACACCAAACAAAAAGCGCCCCTGCTCGTACATCTCATGCGCACCGAAGGATGGACTCAGGTGCTGGTCTTCTGCAAGACAAAGGAGGGCGTGAATCGCCTGGCCCGGTACCTGGACAAAAAGCGGTTTTCCACGGCAACGATCCATGGCGACAAAAGCCAGGGAGCCCGGGCACGCGCTCTGGAGGACTTCAAAACCGGCTCGGCCCAGGTGCTGGTGGCCACGGACCTCGCGGCCAGAGGACTGGACATCGAGCAGCTTCCCGTCGTGATCAATTTCGAGCTGCCCAAAGTTTCGGAAAATTACGTGCACCGCATCGGACGCACAGGCCGTGCCGGCCTCCCGGGCCGGGCGGTCTCCCTGGTCAGTGCCGAAGAGTTTACGCTTCTTACATCCATCGAACGGTTGCTCCGGACAGTGCTCCCGCGGCAGGCGGTTGAAGGATTCGAACCGACCCGCCCCCTGCCCGAATCCCGCCTGGACCTCCGCCCGATTCGCCCGAAAAAGCCCAAGAAAAACAAGAAGTCAGATCCACGCTGACCGGAACGGTGTCACGAGAAGCACTTCAGAAAATTGGGCCACAAGCTGTGGCTCAACAAATACAAAGACTCCAACAACAGCTCCTCTGACCAACCAGAAAGTCCCTGACCTGCCATCCATCGAAGACCTGGAGGCTGAGCTTGAGGCTCAGAACCAGGAAAAAGAAGTATGATAATAGAGCTGTCGCCATATTTTTCTCTGGAATTTTCTTCCATCTTTCCGTATGCACTGTGAACGTTCAACGAGTAGGTCCAATAAACATTTCACAGGCATAAAATAATAGCACACACTTTTTTTAGCGACATACAATATGCGATACTTATACTGTATACTCATTTTTATTGTATTCTTCAGCGCACTTCCAGCCCTTGCCCACGAAGAAACCCTGAGTCTTGTCAACAACGGAAAAGCAATCGAACTCTCTGTCGACTCGCTGCGGGCAGAGGCGGATCTCGAGTTCACGCTCTTTGCCCCCTTTCGCGGGCAGGATGTCCGGATACGCGGTCTCCTCCTGGAATCTTTTTTCGAAAAGCACCTTTCCCGGGTGCCCGAACGAATCAGGCTGGTAGCCGGTGACGGGTATGAGCTTCCCTTCGAAAACTGGAAACCAAACCACTGGGTGCTTGTAACCCATGAAGACGGGGTTCCCCTCACACTGCGCACGCAGGGCCCCATCCGGCTGGTTGAACGGAACTACGCGGGACGGGACCCAAAAATTCTCCGCAACTTCAACGACTGGATCTGGATGCTGAAACGTATCGAAGTGTTGCCATGAAACCGCAGTTTTCTGCCAAAAACGCCTGGCTCTGGCTGGCCCTGGTTTCGACCGCCCTGCTGGCAGGTATCGTCTCCATCGAAATCGGAGTGCTGCACCCCAAACTTCTACGTTACTTCGACAATACCGGCACCCTCACGGACGAACCGCTGGCCTTACGGTCCCGTGAACATCTTCTCAAGGCGCTGTCCCTGCTCCAGGAACCGCGCCCGGAACAGCAGACCGAGCAGGCGCAGCATGAACTGGACCTGGCATATGGCCTGCTGAACATCAGCCTGTACACCAGGCAGTACCCATGCACATCCGAAGCCCTTGTCCGAATCGATCAACTGCATCACATGCTTCAATCCTCTGCCACTGTGGATCAGGCAGCGGTCCACCAGACCATGCTGCCGGCTTTTCAGTGCACCAATGCCATAGAAAAGGGACAGAACAGCAAACGATCCGACCTTGCTCAGGAAATCGTTGCGAGCCTTGACACGCAACGCCGAATTTTTCTCTGGACAACATTTCTGATCGTCACGGCCGGGATCGTGCTCTTTGGGGTGCACAGACAACAACTTAGAATCATTGCAGATTCAAGAAGAGAAACAGATAAATGGATTCGCCACGCCATGCGCGATGAGCTGACCGGAATATACAACCGGCGCGCATTTGATGCCGACCTTCGACGCCATCTCAAAGAACACAAGGAAACCGGAAAATCATTTTCCCTGCTGATGTGCGATGTGGACTACTTCAAGCAGTACAACGACAGCATGGGACACCCTGCGGGAGACAAGGCTCTGCAGTACATCACCCAGTCCATCATGAAGATGCTCCGCGGCAGCGACAGTCTATACCGATACGGGGGTGAGGAGCTCATCGTCCTCCTCGACAATACCGATAAACTTCAGGCACAAAACGTCGCCAGGCGGGCTCTCAACCAGGTCCGCAACCTCCAGTTACCGCATCCGAGCACAGAACTCGGCTACCTCACCATCAGCATCGGGTGCGCAAGCAGCGAAGAAATAGAAGACTGTGACGAAGATATTTTGGAACTGGTCGACAAACAGTTGTACAAGGCCAAACAAAGCGGCCGTAACCGCCTGGCGTGTGCCGTGGACTGAGTCCTCTTTTCCTCCCCTGTGCCCCCTGACCGCAGCAGGCTCAATTCTCACTCCTGCCCGCCATCCATTCCTTTGCTCGCCCCGGCTCTCGACTCTTCAGGCGATGATCACCCGCTTATTCAGCCACATCCCGACACCGCTCCGACCTCATACCCGGCTGGTCACCTTCTCGGCATCCCAGGTGTGGTAGATTCCGCCTGTTCCTTGGATTACCGACAACCACCCACGCCGGTGCTTCCGGCTTCGGCAGCAGCCCCTCTTGCGCCATGAACGGAAACAGCCAGAACAGCAACGAAGACTTCAACGCCCCACAGTGGCGGCTCGGGCTTTCCTTTGCGGCCCTGCTGCTGGTCATGTTTTTCTGGGGGCTGTTCTTCCCGGCACAGCACACCGGGCACCACAACATCAGCTACACCCTGTTCCTCACCCAGCTCGACAGCCACAACATCAAATCCGTCTCCATCCGGAACCTGCACGTCACCGGCGAATTCTTCGACGAGGTGCCCATCCAGCCGCCCGACCTCCGGGAGCCGATTTCCGTTCTTCATTTCCAGACCTGGCTTCCCTCGTTTCAGGACGGAGAACTCCTGGCCCGCCTGGAAGAGGAGGAGGTGTACGTCACCGTGGAATCCCCCGAGGAGCTCACTCCGTTCTGGCGGCTTCTGCTCGGAATGCTGCCCTGGATATTTCTCATCGGGATCTGGGTGCTGATTCTGCGGCGCTCCCAGATGGTCCAGGGAGGTGCCGGCGGGCTGTTCTCCTTCGGGGCAAGCAAAGCCCGGCGGTTTGATCCCGAAAAAACAAAGGTGACCTTCGACGACGTGGCAGGCATGCAGCAGGCCAAGCTGGATCTCGGTGAACTCATCGACTTTCTTCGTAATCCCGAACGGTTCCACACCATCGGTGCCAGCGTACCCAAAGGCGTTCTCCTGATCGGCCCGCCGGGAACCGGAAAGACCCTCCTGGCCCGGGCCACGGCCGGAGAGGCAAAGGTGCCCTTCTTCAGCATCAGCGCATCGGAGTTTATCGAGATGTTCGTAGGCGTGGGCGCGTCCCGGGTCCGGGACATGTTCAAAAAGGCCAGGGAAGCGCACCCGAGCATTATCTTTGTCGACGAGATCGATGCCGTGGGCCGCACCCGGGGAGCCGGATTCGGAGGCGGCCACGACGAGCGGGAACAGACCCTGAACCAGCTCCTGAGCGAGATGGACGGGTTCGCCCCGCACGAGGAGGTGATCGTCATGGCGGCCACCAACCGCCCCGACGTGCTCGACCCGGCCCTGCTGCGACCTGGCCGGTTCGACCGGCAGATAATGGTCGACCGCCCGGGGTGGAAGGACCGGCTGCGAATTCTCAAGGTACATGTACGGAATAAGATCCTCACAGACGATGTGGACCTCGAAACTGTTGCCAGGGGAACCCCGGGCATGACCGGAGCGGACCTCGAAAACCTGGCCAACGAGGCGGCCCTGGTGGCACTCAGAAAAAACAAAAAGGAAATCTCCAGAGAAGATTTCGAAGACGCCCGGGATAAGATTCTCATGGGAGCGGTCAGGGAGGAAACCATCAGCAGCCTGGAACGAAAGATCACGGCATACCACGAGGCCGGACACGCTCTGGTCGCCCTGCAGCTTCCCGGAACCGACCCCATCCACAAGGTGAGCATTGTCCCCCGGGGCATGGCCATGGGCGTGACCCAGCTTTTACCTGAAGAAGACAGGCACTACTATCCCAAGACCTATCTCATGAACAAACTGAGTGTGGCTCTTGCCGGGCGTGTGGCGGAAAAGATTGTTTTCGACGAACTCAGCAGCGGGGCCCAGAACGACCTCAAGGAGGCCACCTCCCTGGCCGAAAAAATGGTCGCCCAGTGGGGTATGAGCGACAAGGTCGGCCCCATCAATCTCGGCCGGGGCGAGGAACACCCCTTTCTGGGCCGGGAGCTCTCCCTGCCCAAGCGGTACAGCGAGGACATGGGATGGCTCATGGACCAGGAGATACGGCAGTTGGTGCTTGATGCCGAGGCGAGCGCAAGAGAAGTACTTGCAGCAAACCGGGAAGGGCTGGAGGCCCTGGCAGAGGCCCTGCTGGAAGAAGAGGTTTTGGACAGAAAGGAAGTGGAGCGGATCGTACAGAAAGCCGGAATGAATATTTCTGTAACGCAGGGATAACTGAAGGTATACCATTCCTGCTTTGTTTTGACCGTCATACCTTTCGCCTCCTTCAGCACTTCCACCCTCTCATCCGCCCCCCTGGTCGCAGCCCCTTGCCTCTGCCCCCACTCTCGCGATAGGCTCAGGCATGATTCAAGACAAAGACCATATCACAGGACGCAGAATTCTCGCCCGCGCCGCTTTTCAAAAAACCCGGGTGCTGGAAATCGGATGCGGCACAGGCCGGGTAACGCTCATGTATGCCGACCTCCCCAGGATGACTGTGGCGGTGGAACCGGTCGAGACTGCGATCCGGGAGGCGGCCGGGACCGTTCCCGAAGCTCAAGCGGTCTGCGCCTCGGGCATGCACCTCCCCTTTGCGCAGGGCTCTTTTGACATCGTCCTGTTCACACTCTCCCTGCATCACCACCCAAAACCG
>Ga0102940_1001827_pt1 | contig 13273 bp, 9 predicted proteins | sample SalPonR2_C_D1_MG_FD_78215 | JGI IMG/M metagenome (GOLD analysis project Ga0102940, IMG submission 78215) | Salt pond soil microbial communities from South San Francisco under conditions of wetland restoration - Salt Pond MetaG R2_C_D1_MG | ecosystem: Environmental > Aquatic > Marine > Intertidal...
CAGCTGGGGCTTGAGTTGGATTCGATACCTCTACCTGAAAGTCACGGGGACCCATATGAAAGTTGGCCTGCAGGCATTAATAAGGACAAATATTTTAGGCTTAAGGTGGTGCCTATGAGGGAAAAAGGTGTTTATATGGCTCACCTTACAGATTATACTGAAATTAGAAAGGTAAACAGAACCATTGAGGAGAGTGAATTTAAATTCCGATCGATTTTTCATAGTAGTACAGATGGTATTGTTTTGGCATCCAGTGAGTTCGTTATTTATGAGGTTAACAATACATTCATAAAAAACTACGGATATAAAGCACATGAATTAACAGGCGTAAGTATCGATACATTGATTATAGGGAGCAAAGATGAAAAATTTTCTCATTGGCTTGAAGCTGCATCTGGAGAGGAAATAAAACTTACAGAGTTCCAGGTTTTTTCTTCTGATGGGTCACTAAGCCCTGTAGAAGTTGGAAGCAGGAAAATTAAACTTGGTTTTAGTGATACTTATTTGATTATTTTACGCGATATTTCGTACCGGAAAAAATTCGAGCAACAGTTATTTAATTCCATTATTAAGGCAGAGGAGACTGAGCGAAAGCGGATCGCTGCGAACTTGCATGATGAGCTAGGTCCCGTGCTTTCTTCTATGAAACTATATCTTAATACGCTCAAAGCCAAAAGCGAAGGGCATTTTGATTATTTGGCCGGACAATTTGAAGATCTTGTTTCAGATGCTGTTGGCACTGTGCGGTCATTATCAGAGGATTTGAGTCCAATTTCTTTATTTAAAGGTGGGCTTGAAAAGGCCATTCAAAAAAGACTCGATGCGCTGAGAGACTTTTACCGGATTGAACTCTCTTCAACACTCAATGAAAAAAGATTTGAGGAGCAAATTGAGATCAATACTTTTAGGGTAATTAATGAGTTGTTGAATAATACACTCAAACATGCAAATGCATCATCAATTAATTTAAAACTAATACACTCCAAGAGCGATATAAACATCCATTATGAAGATGATGGCGTGGGCTTTGAACCAAATCTTTCGGAACACGAATTATCGGGCAGGGGCGTTAGTAACATCCTCGGCCGACTAAAGTCTATGAATGCTACTTACGAAATTGAATCTGGTCCAGGCGAAGGAGTAAGTTACAATATTGTTATTCCTATTGGAAAATAGGCATAATTTATTGCCATCCGTATAATTTTATGCCGCCTTTTTGAAAGCTTAATGCAGGCAAGGGGATTTTAACTGTATTGAGTATGCGAAATAGAATTTTAAGGTACTTTTTATTGGTAGGGATGCTTTGCCAATCGATGTCTGGCGATAATAAAAATTGCCTGTAACGGGTAATGTTTTGGAATGGTTCAGTGTTTTCTTTGCCTCCAACCATGCCACCTGCACTGTAACCAACGGCAAATGCTACCCAGGGAGGTATTTTTTCGAGTCCGGTGACTTTGTTGATACTGAAGCTTAACCAATAAGATTGTGCATTGTAATCTTTAATAAGCCTGAGGGCCATGTTTTCGCCAAGTATTTCGGGCCTTTTTGAGGCATAGGGTGAAGCGCGGTACCCATATTTCATTCTTATAATTTGAGATTCCCATAATAATTCCTGAACTCCAAAAAGTACTACCCCGGCAGAGTTGGCAATTATATCGCCCGAAGAGGCGCCCCATTCGGCAGAGTAACCATCGAAAAGCTCAATGCTCGACATGGCTGCGAAGGCCATACCTGAACTTAATAGCAAAGCTTTTTTTCTGCTGAGCCCTGTTTTTCTGAGCAAATATGCATTTTGACAGGCTATTTGATATCCTGCATAAGCATGTCCTACCTTGTCGACCTGCAGCCATTCATCGTTGTCATTAAACCAGTGAAATGATGATCGTGGATAATCTTTGTACCAGGCTTCATTCAGGGCGAGCATGCTCCCGGTATAGATTGCTCCTTCAACGGCCAGTAATTGCCAGGTTTTGATACTTGATTGAGTTTTGACGGAATCTTTGTCAATTTGGGCGCGTAGATCAAAATCGGCAATGATGATGATTACAGGAATCAGTAAAACAGACCAGTATTTTTCTTTTGAACACCTGAGCATGTAAGAAATTTGATCAAAGCTACAAACTTTTAAAAAAGAGTGGTAATGAAAGCACACATTTTGGTAGAATTCCGGCTTATGTGGAATACAAATCTTATTGCAGATTAATTATAGGATTGCATATTTGTTGGGTTAAAAGCATGATCCTCCGGATTTTTATAATCTGATAATTCCTGACTACAGGCTTTGTGCAGTAAAACAACTACTTTTTGTAAGGCGTCATCAGATTTTACAGCAGCACATGTCATGTAAACAGGATGATTTTTACCGTGAAGGTGCAATACTGCATATGTTTCACTTTGCAAACTGTTCAGCGTTGATTTGAGCATATTATTGACTTTGTTTTTGTCGTTCTCCTCGGGTACAAAGCTGGTTAGCATTTGATCCTTCAAATAAGCTTCGGTTGTTTGGAGCATGGTTTGCGCCAGCTCGTTAGTTTTAGTTATGTTGCCCTGTAAATCTGTTTCAATGGTAGGGCAACTTTTATAATAGGCTGCGAGTTCTTGCCGGAGTGATTCCTCTCTTCGGTTGGCCTCTTCTTGTGTCGCCTGCATTTCTTCCATGTTCTGACGTAATTCTTCTTCTTGTGAAGCAATTTCATCAGCTTGCTCCTGGGCTTGATGCAATAGCTTTTGTGTTCTCTCATTAGTTTTAAACGCAGAGATGGTAGTGCCCAGATTATTGCAAACCCGAGCTATAAAATCCTGTATGTATTCCGGTATTTCATTAAATGTGGCCAATTCTATAGCTCCTAGTGCGTCATCATCTTTTATGATGGGTGCAATAAATAGGTTTCGTGGAGTTGCAAAACCAAGGCCGGAAGTTATTTTGATATAATCCTCTGGTATTTTGGTCATCAGAATAGACTGTTTTTCAAATACTGCTCTTCCAACAATAGATTTACCAATTTCTTCTTTTTCACCTGCAATCTTATCGCGCCCATAGGCTACAGCAGCTATCTTTTCAAGGTATGAGGTTTTTTTATCTTCATTACGTAAAATGAAAAAGGCCCCCTGGTTAGCATCGATATATGATATTAGTTCACTTAGCACCCTGTAAGCCATTTGCTTCATATCGGTTTCATGACTGCGCATAATATCACTAAATCTGGCCACCCCTTCATTGATCCAGTTCCTGCGACGGGCTTCTTCTTCATTACGCGCCCGCTCTTCTGCAAGGGTTAAGAGTTGTGCACGCATTTCGACCAATGAGCCACCAAGGTCTCCCTTATTGCCAAATACATTTATATCTTCTTTTAAATTTCCCTTGCCTACCTGCAATGCAAACTGCCGGGTGTTTCGCAGGTTTTCTAGCAGTGAGTTTATCGAGTGTATCATATCCCCAATTTCGTCATCTTTTTTTACCACAAGGTTCTTGGGTAGATCGCCATTGCCCAGTCTCAGTATGAAATTTCTGAGTCTTTTTATACTATTTAAAATACGACGTGTTACTCCTAGTAAAATAGAAATAATAAGTACTGTAAGTAAGATGCTTACAATAAACAAAGTTTTAATGGCCTGATTGACTTCTTTACGTGCTTCCTGGCTTATGGTTTTCTGAATAGATGAAATGCTCTTTTCAATATTCCCACTAGTAGTGTTTAATGCATGAATAAGCCCCTTTTTTTCAGTAAGGCCAATTTTTATATCAAGCTCAATAACTTTTTGGAAAAGGCTATAGTAATCATTCAATAATTGAGTGAATTGTTCTTTCCTACTTATGTTAGCCTGATTTATTTGTGTTTTGAATTTTTCAAGGTTTGCTTTGAATTTATCCTTGTATTTTAGATCCTTGCGTAATAGGTAATCCTTTTCATTTCTACGTAGCATCAACATTGAGATTTTAAATTCCGGATGCCCGGGGTATTGATTCGTAAGGTCTTCTACAGCATGTATCTTATTTCGCATTTGACCAATAAGTCCATAATCTTTAAAGCCCTTGCTAAGAATAATTTCAACCAGCGATTCGAACTTTTTATGATATGAGCTGAATTTATCTTCTGTATTTGAGAGCTCAATGTGTAATTTGTTAGATTTTATTATGTGCTCTTTCTTTAGGGCACCTATAGTATGTTGTACATCTTCAATTAAGTAAGCAAATTTATCCTGGTAGCTACTATGCTGGTTTTTGTAAAAAGATGCTTTTTTTGTTTCCAGGTTGATGAAATCTTTTTCCAGTTTGCGTAACTGTAACTCGCCATAATTAATATCTTTAATAAGTGCCATTGAGTCGAAGTTCGATAAGGCATTATGGATATAATAATTAGCAATTAGACCAATGGCAAAAAGTATTATGAAGATGCCAATCGCAGTGGCATATAATCTGGTTTTTATGGTTATCCTACGCATAAATATTTCTTTTTTACAAAAAAAGCTGTTGGCTCTGTCCTGGAGATTATAGAATCGTTAATTATATGTTAATTATATTTAAGCCTTTTTTTTGAATATTTTTTTTGTTCTGTAAGCCAAAGGCCTTAACTTTAGGTAAAATTTTAAAAAGATGGAACAACTACCCTGGCAAGATATCGACTGGAAAGGTCGGAAGATTTTATTGGCTGAAGATGAAGAAGTTAATTTAATATTCTTTGAGGAGCTATTAGAAGATACCGGTGTGGAGCTGGTCATAACAGCTGATGGTCAGGCAACAGTTGATGCAGCAGCCGAACACGAAGATATTGATCTGATATTAATGGACGTGAAGATGCCTGTCATGAGTGGGCTGGATGCCACCAGGAAAATAAAGGCATCGAAGCCCGAATTGCCTATAATTGCGCAGACTGCATATGCAATGGAAGATGAGAAGCAGCATTGCCTTGACGCCGGTTGCGACGATTATATTGCCAAACCAATAGATCCTAACGATCTGTTTACATTATTGAAAAAATACATGAATAAATAAGACAACTTTTATCGAGTTGCATAGTTTTTGTTTTGCGGTGATTGGTTTTCAATCATCGTAAAAATATATCACAATGGTTAAGGGTATTTTTCTTTTACTTTCTGTTTTCGCAATAACATTATCAGCTATAAGTCAAACGGCTCCCGATTCTGTAAAAGTTGATTCTTTAATAGATTCGGCTCAATACGACTCTATTGTGAAGCCGAATGACAGTTTAATGGAAACCCACGCTGTAGAAAGCGATTCCCTTGAAATAAAAGATACAACTCAATTAATAAAAGAGCAGAAGAATTTGGTAGAAAAGGCAGATACAGCTGCTGATATGCATTTGCTCAAAGATTCAATAGCCAATGTAAATGAACAGAATTTTCGCCTGAAAGATTCACTCCATCAAATTCATAGTGAAATAAATATTTTGAGGCTCGAAGCTGATTCAATAAGGGCAGAGCGGAACCTATATGCCGATAGTATTGTACACCTGGAGCTTGAATATGATAGTTTAGAGCATGTGGTAGCGAAACTGAAGAAAAAGAACGAACTATTGAGGCCACTTAACAGGGAGTTGAGTGATCAAATACAAAATTTGCAAAATAAGGTCGACTCACAGAGTGTGATGCTCGACAGGCAAATTCAAAAGATCAAAGAAAAGGAGCAACTCTACGCAGAAAAAGAATTGATTTACCAAAAAGCCATACAGGAATCAAAAATCGATTTGGTAAAATTAGAGGGGCAATTGGCAGCTAAGAACAGCCAACTGTCTGGAAAAGAGCGCGAAATTGAATTGCTTGCTGAAAGTATTTCTGACAGAAAAGATGCCATACAGGATAAAAACGAAGAGATAAGACTCATTCGCGATAAAAGGCAAAGTGCCAGTGTGCAACTCGATACCCTCAAAGATTATTTGCGCGAGACGGAAAAAGATTTGTTGCTAACAAAGCAGGAGCTAAAATACTCAAAGAAAGAAATTAAAGCGCTCAAAAAACGCATCCACGATTTAACAAATAAAGAAAAGACCATTCGCCTTGTTCAGGGTATCGGTATACGAAATTACCGGAGCCCGCTCTATAGTTTAAAACCGGAGAGCTCCGATAATCCGGACAGTTATGTAATAACCAATGAGAACGCCGGTGATTATGAGTTTGACTTTGTTACAGGGGCTACTTTTAAACTTTTTGACCTTAGCGCAGATGATGCTAAATTTACATCAGACGTAGGTTTCTTTCTGGGTTTCGGAGGGAAAAATTTGTTTAAAAATTTCTATATCGGACCGAATATAAAGCTGTTTGATGTGATACACATCAATGCCGGATTGAATGTTGCAGAGTTTCGGTCGCTCAAAAGTGGCTTTAATGAGGGCGATCGCGTACCTCAAGGATCCTCTATTCCTACAGTTAGCCAATGGGAGCTAACGCCTTATTTCGGTCTAACCTTTGACTTTAGTCTCATTACCTCTATTGCTGGAAAATTATAGTAATTTGCCATAAATCTGATCGTCGTAGAGACATATTTTTTGATTGCTGCTATTTGAATTATTAGTGGTTGATTCAAACTAATTTTCATATTGCGTGTTTTTCCCCTTATATTAGTATTTGAATATGACCAACAAAAGCCTTCAATATAATCTTGTGCTAACCCAGCATCTGGCAAAAATTTACGATAAGTTAGGTGATGTGGATTTGTTATACAACCAATTGGAAACAAACCCACATCCGGTTTTGATTACAGATTTACAGGGTGAAATTGTTTATGCCAATCAAAGTTTGTTGAAACTTTCCGGATATGATTTGAAAGAGATGATAGGCGGTAACCCTAATTTGTTTAAAAGTGGAGATCAGCCGGAGGACTTTTATACGCGTCTTTGGGAGACTATTGAGCGAGGAGAAGAGTTCGAAAGCCGGTTCAAAAATAAGCGAAAAGATGGTAGCTTTTATTGGATACACTCAATTATAAAGCCTCTCAGAAATATTGAAGGAGAAATTGCCGGGTTTATCAGTATTCAGGAGGATATTACTAATTTGGTGAAATTGGAATCTCAATCCATAACCAGTGAGGACGTACTGATTAGTATTATAAAAAATTTACCAAAAACCGGGATATTAGTTATTGAATCGATTCTTGAAAAAATCTATATGGCAGAAGGGGAGTTAATGCATGAGTTTTTTCCAGATAGATCCCCTGAACTGGACGATTTTGAGAATTTATTCGTTCCCTATGATTTCTCTTTGAAAAAAGAATTAAATAAAATATGTAAAAAGGGGCAAAGTAGGAGAAAAAAAGTATTTCTAGGTGGACGCAGCATTGATTTTTTAATTTCTCCATTACGCTTTGGTGGATCTTCAAAAAGATATTGTTCTGTCATTATTCGAGATATTACAGATTATCAGCGGATAATAGAGCAGGTGCAGCGTAGCGAGCAGCAATTGGAGGCCATATTTCAAAATGCAGGTATCGGAATCGGTATTTTAAATCCAGGTGGCGATTATATACGAGTAAATAATGGTTGGGCTCAAATGACCGGTTACGAGAAAGAAACCCTCGAAGAAATGAATGTGAGGTCATTGTTAGCGACTGACGATTTGGATACTTACAGACCTGAATTTTATACGCTTTTGAAAGGTATAAAAGACCGATATAGAATGGAGATGCGCTTTGTGCGTAAGAATAAAGAAATACTTTGGGGCGATGTGAGTATGACCACCATTAAAGACACAAAAGGTTCAGTTACAGCTATAATTGCAGTGGTCTCAGATATAACAGAGAATAAAAAAAACAGAGAAGCGCTTGAAAAGTCTGAGCAGGAGTTTAGAGAGCTGAATGCAACCAAAGACCGGCTTTTCTCAATTCTAGCCCATGATTTAAAAAACCCATTCAGCTCTATAATCGGTTTGTCTGAACTTGCCATAGAGTCCCCCGGCGATACCTCTCACCAAAAAGCAATTGATTACCTGCATTCTATTAATACAACTGCCAATCAAGCCAATAATTTGTTGCAGAATCTTTTAGAGTGGTCAAGGATTCAAACTGGCACTATTTCCCCCGTTTTGGTGCATAACGATATATTCGAAATCGTTGAAGATTCCATTGAATTGGTGAAAATTATGGCTGCCAATAAGCAAATTGAAATTCACAATAAAATACCTACTCCCAGTTATGTCGTTTGCGATCTGGAAATGATGAACACAATCATTCGTAACCTGCTGACTAACGCTATCAAGTATAGCCATGAAAATTCGGGTATTGAAATTACATCAACTCAGGATAAACACAACTTTCTCCTTAACATAAGTGACAGTGGAGTCGGAATGACACAAAAACAAAAGGACATGTTATTTACCGGAAGCAACACACCTTCTTCTCCTGGAACAGCTGCTGAAAAAGGCACAGGTCTGGGCCTAATTCTGGTAAAAGATTTTATGAAGTTGAATCATGGAAGTATAGCGGTGAAAAGCGAACCCAATGAAGGATCTATATTTACAATAAAACTCCCGCTTTCAGGGTAAATTAGTTTGGTTGTAGGTTGTTGGCAAATAGTAATTTATGTTCATATAATTATATTTATTGCAAATAAGTGAATAATGAACATAAGTTTATATTAATTTTGTTTAACCTAAGCTGAGCGGTTTAATGGCAGTAAAAAGGCGTTTTACTTAGGTTTAACAAAAGGAACAGGAAAATAATTGAGATTAAAAAATGAAAATGATGAGAATATCCGGTTTATTGATTTTGGTTGCTTTAATTTTTTCAGGCTGCGGTAATAATCAAACATCATCTCAGGCAGGGAATATGCTTTTTGTAAGTATTAAACCGCAACAGTTTATGGTTGAGCAAATTGCAGGAGATGTTTTTAAGGTTAAAGTTTTACTGCCTCCCGGTGCAAGTCCTGCAGTTTATGAGCCATCTCCCGGTCAATTAAAAGATCTTGCAGAGGCAAAAGCCTATATTCGAATAGGGCAGATTGGATTTGAAAAAGCCTGGATGGATAAAATTAAATCTGCAAACGCTGACATGAAAGTATATGATCAATCTAAGGGAGTCAATTTTATTAAGGCCGATCATCATCATGGGCATGACCATAATCACGATCAGCAGCACGCAGTAATTGATCCACACATTTGGACCTCTCCAGCTGAAGTAACTGTGCAACTCGAGAACATTAAAACGTATTTGTCAGATTTAATGCCTGATAGCGCTGCGTATTTTAGTCAGAATGCTGAAAAGCTAATTTTAAAAGTGACAGAACTTGATAAAGAAATACAACAAATGTTTGAGGGCTATGAACAACGTACGTTTATGGTTTATCATCCTGCATTGAGTTATTTTGCCCGCGATTACCAGTTAAAGCAATTGCCACTGGAACGTGAAGGGAAAGAACCAAGTGGGCGCTACATGACAGAAATGATCAAAAAATCTAAAGCACTTGGATTACAGGATGTTTTTATACAAAGGCAGTTCCCGGTGGCAAAAGCTGAAGCATTGGCCAACGAACTTGATGCCGATGTTGTGGTTATTGATCCGCTGGCATATAATTGGATTGAGAATATGAAACAAATGGCACAAAAAATAGCCAATGCCCTTGAAAAAACTAATGAATACTAATAATTTGAATAAATAATGACAGAACCACTAATTGAGTTAAAAGATGTACGTGTAGCTTATGATGGGAAAGAAGTACTTAACCAGGTGAATTTCACAGTGCATCAGAATGATTTTATTGGAGTTATTGGGCCCAATGGCGGAGGAAAAACCACAATGGTGAAAACAATGCTGGGACTCATTAAGCCCGTATCAGGGAAAGTGGTACATCATAAGAAACACCTGGAGATTGGGTATTTGCCACAGTACACAAATGTAGATAAGCGTTTCCCGATTAAAGTTTGCGATGTGGTTTTGAGTGGTTTAATGTATCGTAAGAAACTGGTAGGCCGGTACAATAAAAAGGATCGGCAAAAGGCCTGTGATGCTCTTGGCTGGGTTGGTATGGAACATTTAGCCGATAAACATATCGGGAGCCTTTCGGGAGGCGAAACGCAGAAAGCACTTTTGGCCAGGGCAATAGTGTCGTCGCCATCGCTTTTAATCCTTGATGAACCTGATACTTATGTCGACTATGCCTCGGAAGGCGAAATTTACGAATTGCTCAGGAAACTCAATGAGCATATGGCCATACTAATGGTATCGCATGATTTGGGCATGATATCATCTTATATAAAAACAATTGCATGTGTAAACCGAATGCTACATTATCATAAAAGTAATGTGATTACACCTGAACAGTTGCAAACCTATAATTGTCCTATACAACTTGTGACACATGGCAATGTGCCACATACTGTGCTTGCTGAGCATAAAGGATCTATGGGACACGCAAAACACGATCATCAATGAACATCACAGAACTTCTACAATACGATTTTTTTACAAATACTATTCTTGCGGCGGCTTTTGCCAGTATAGCTGCGGGTATCATTGGTACGTACATAGTATCAAGGCGAATGGTTTTTTTAAGCGGGGGTATTACCCATGCTTCTTTTGGCGGAATTGGTATAGCCTACTATTTTGGATTTAATCCTGTTTTGGGGGCAGCTGCATTTGCGGTGCTCTCTGCTTTAGGTATAGATATGTTTGCCCAAAGACGTTTTATGCGGCACGATAGCCTCATTGGTTTGTGGTGGTCGGCCGGTATGGCGCTGGGTATCGTTTTTATTTATCTCACCCCGGGCTATACACCCAATCTCATGACATATCTGTTTGGTAGTATTTTAACAGTTAGCGGACTGGATGTTTGGTTGCTGGCTGGTTTAGCCCTGGTTGTGGCTGTTTATTTTATCTTTTTCCACAAAGCTATTATGTATATAGCTTTTGATCCGGAATATGCCCGAACCCACAATGTGCCTGTGCATGCATTGACCTTATTTACCTCTGCTTTAGTTGCACTAACAATTGTTTTTAGCATTAAGGTAGCCGGAATTATTCTTGTAATATCATTATTGACGGTACCCCAGGCAATTGTGAATATGTTTACCCATAATTATAAAAACATTATGTTATTTTCGGTTGTTCTCTCTTTCGTAGGTATTTTTGCCGGGTTAGTCGTTTCATTTAGTGTGGATATTCCATCGGGAGCTACTATAATTTTTTCCTTATTGTTCCTGTTTTTAATGGCGCGACTAATAGCTTGGATTATGCATAGAGCCGGCTTAAAAAGATCTGTGCAAACAGTAGAACAAAATTTGAATCAATCATAATCAACATTAGAAAACATAAACATCATGAGTTACGATTTAATAGTTATAGGAAGTGGACCGGGAGGTTATGTGGCAGCCATCCGGGCATCGCAATTGGGAATGAAAACAGCAGTAGTAGAAAAAGCAGAATTAGGCGGAGTATGTCTTAACTGGGGGTGTATTCCTACAAAATCATTGCTAAAGTCAGCACAGGTATTTGATTATACGAAAAATGCTGCAAATTACGGTGTGAAAATCGACGGAGATATTAAACCCGATTTTGAGGCTATGATTGGCCGTAGTCGTGAAGTGGCCAATGGTATGAGTAAAGGAATTGAGTTTTTGTTTAAGAAAAATAAAATTGACGTACTCAACGGATTTGGTAAAATTGTAGGTAAGGGTAAGGTAGAAGTTGCCGGCGATAAAGGCAAGAAAGAAGTATACGAAGCTAAAAACATAATGTTGGCAACAGGTGCCCGATCAAAAGAATTGCCTAACCTCAAACAAGATGGTGAAAAAATTATTGGGTACCGTAAAGCCATGACATTGGAAAAACAACCAGAAAGCATGGTAGTAGTTGGCTCAGGGGCTATAGGCGCAGAGTTTGCCTATTTCTATGCCACTTTAGGAACCAAGGTTACACTTGTAGAGTTTCTGCCCAATGTTTTACCCAACGAAGATGAAGAGGTCTCAAAACAAATGGCCCGTTCATTTAAAAAAGCCGGCATGAAAGTTATGACCAACTCTTCTGTTGAGAAAGTTGATACTTCAGGTAAAAAATGCAAAGTGACCATTAAAACCAAAAAAGGTGAAGAGCAACATGAAGCAGATATCGTATTGTCAGCCGTAGGAATTGCTCCAAACCTTGAAGGTATTGGTATAGAAGAGATGGGAGTTGAACTTGAGAACGGAAAAGTGAAGGTTGATGAGTTTTATCGTACAAACATAGAAGGTGTATATGCCATTGGTGATATTGTGCATGGACCCGCCCTTGCTCACGTGGCTTCAGCAGAAGGTATTTGTGCAGTAGAAAAAATTGCGGGAGAGAATCCGCAACCCATTGATTACGGTAACTTGCCTGGCAACACTTACACCATGCCTGAAGTTGCTTCAGTTGGTATGACAGAAAAACAAGCAAAAGAAGCTGGTTATGAAGTACGTGTAGGTAAATTTCCATTTACTGCATCGGGTAAAGCCAGTGCAGCCGGCCATAAAGATGGTTTCGTTAAACTTGTCTTTGATAAGAAATACGGTGAATTACTGGGTGGACATATGATAGGCCAGAATGTAACAGAAATGATTGCTGAGCTTGTGGTAGCCAAAAAACTTGAAACCACAGGTCATGAAATTATTAAATCTGTGCACCCGCACCCAACTATGTCAGAGGCTGTTATGGAAGCTGCCGCTGCAGCATACGATGAGGTTATACACATTTAAGTTTTGATTAAAATACATCAGAAGCCTGCGTTGCATAAAGCGCAGGCTTTTTTTTTATTACTCTCATCTTAACAGGTTGATTCCTGTTTTGTGCACTACATCGACGTCCTAAAAATGGACTGTTGATTATCAGTGTGTTGTGGGTTTTGATTTGATGTTTTGGGTGACCCGTCCCATTTCGCTCAATAGAGTTAAACTATGATGCATAAAACCAGGCATCCGTGATGAATGATTTCTCTTATCATTTTCTTTGATCAAAAGGATCAATACCTGTCGAACAATTGACGTAAATCAAGACCAAATTACGGTTATTCGTTTATCGGATCATGAGGGTTTCGCTTCCGATTCTATCGGAACAGGCTGTTTACCCCGCTTTATTCAATGGATTAATTCGAGTAGAACATTCATTCCTGCACCGGACCGCCAATGGCTTTATTCCTCAATAGTTTACGAGTAATTTGGTCTGGCCAACCCGGCTTGGGTCTTGTCGTTGATAAGCAGTGAAAAGTTTGCCAGCTAGCCGCATGAAGAAAAATGCGTTAAGAACACCTTGTTATTATGGCGTCAAAGTTTGCGCTGTTTGAGCACCGATTTTAAAAAAAAAATCGGTGTGAGTTCG
>Ga0102940_1001835_pt1 | contig 13235 bp, 14 predicted proteins | sample SalPonR2_C_D1_MG_FD_78215 | JGI IMG/M metagenome (GOLD analysis project Ga0102940, IMG submission 78215) | Salt pond soil microbial communities from South San Francisco under conditions of wetland restoration - Salt Pond MetaG R2_C_D1_MG | ecosystem: Environmental > Aquatic > Marine > Intertidal...
CCCTCCCCGCAACTCTCCGTGCACCGGTTTCCAGCCTCCACTTGACTGCATCCACTCATTTCTGCCATATGCACTGGTCATGAATTTCGACCATGGGCGCTTTTTTCCATTTCCCCATTTCCGTTGCGTGCCCTTTTTCAAGGGCAAAGCATCGCCCGTGGTGTAAGTCCACGTCGGATCTCACACGTCGATCAGGGCCACGGGCAAAAGCTGTTCGTGGCCTTTTCATTGGATTTTCGGATTCAGCTTGCCGGTATTGCGGGACACGGCCAAAACAGGGCCGACCTTTTTATCCTCGAATCATGCTGTATGAACCGGACAACACGAAAACAACCACCGAGGTACGCCATGCTCTACGATGTTCAGAACGAGACCCTGCCCAGAGACGAGTTGGAAGTCCTCCAGTCCCGCAAGTTGCGGTATCTGGTCGAAAAAGTGTATTACAATGTCCCCTTCTACCAGCAGAAATTCGACGAGATCGACCTCAAGCCGGAGCACATCCGAACCATTGCAGACCTCAAGTACATGCCCTTTACCGAGAAACAGGACCTGCGCAACAACTACCCCTACGGACTGTTCGCTGTCCCCCGGGACAACGTGGTCCGGGTCCATGCCTCTTCGGGAACCACGGGCAAGGCCACTGTGGTCGGGTACACCCAGCGGGACGTGAACAACTGGGCCGAGCTCATGGCCCGGTCCCTGATGGCCGCCGGGGGCAGCCGCAGAGACGTGGTGCACAACGCTTACGGTTACGGCCTGTTTACCGGCGGACTGGGCATGCATTACGGTGCGGAAAAACTTGGAGCCACCATTCTGCCCATTTCCGGCGGAGGCACCCGGCGCCAGGTCATGCTCATGAAGGACTTCGGATCCACCATCCTGTGCTCCACTCCCTCCTATGCCCTGCACCTGTACGAGAGCCTGATGGCCGCGGGAGTCTCCCCCGGGGACCTCAAACTGCACACAGGCATCTTCGGCGCGGAACCGTGGAGCGACGAGATGCGCCAGACCATCGCCTCCAAACTGGGCATCAAGGCGCTTGATATCTATGGCCTGTCCGAGATCATGGGACCGGGCGTGGGCCAGGAATGCGCTGCGGCCCAGGACGGCCTGCATCTGTGGGAAGACCATTTCCTGGTGGAGATCATTGATCCGAAGACCTGCGAACAGCTCCCCTACGGAGAAACCGGCGAACTGGTCATCACCACCCTGACCAAAGAGGCCCAGCCCCTGATCCGGTACCGGACCCGGGACATCACCTCCCTGAATCCGGTGCCGTGCAGATGCGGCCGGACCCATGTGCGCATGAACCGGGTCCAGGGCCGCAGCGACGACATGCTGATCATCCGCGGCGTAAACGTGTTCCCGTCCCAGATCGAATCCATCCTCCTCGAGACCCAGGGGGTCACCCCGCACTACCAGCTCATCCTGACCCGCCAGGGCACCATGGACATTCTGGAGGTACAGGTGGAGCTGGAAGAAAACCTGTTCTCCGACGAGATCAAACATTTACAGCGCGTCGAAGGCACTATAAAGGGAAATATCAAGGAATTTCTCGGGGTCACGGCCAAAGTCAAGCTGGTCGAACCCAAGACCATCGAACGTTCCGAAGGAAAAGCCAAGCGAATCATCGATATGCGGAAGTAGGTGGTTTGTGGTTTTTTGTTTCTCGTTTTCGGGTCCTTGCCGGGTATGGAATACGCACCTGCAGTTTTTCCGAAAACGACCTGAATGAAGCGACCACACTGCCACACAGAACTCTCCAACACAGAATGGAGTTTGCCATGAAAGTAGAACAGATCTCGATTTTTCTGGAAAACAGGGCCGGGCGGCTCTCGGAAGTGACCAGGGTCCTGGCCGAGGCGGGCATCAACATACGCGCCCTGTCTCTGGCGGATACTTCGGATTTCGGCATTCTGCGCCTGATCGTCACGGATCATGAAAAGGCCAAACAGGTGCTCAAGGACCACGGCTTCACCGTAGGCAGAACCAATGTCGTGGCCGCGGAAATGGGCGACGAGCCGGGCAGCCTGAACAAAATCCTCGAAATGCTGACCAAAGAAGGTGTCAACGTGGAATATATGTACGCCTTCGTGCAGCAGAGCGGCAAAAACGCCGTGCTCATCTTTCGCTTTGACCGCACCGACCAGGCCATCGAGGTGCTGCAGAATAACGGGATACGCATTTTGAGCGGCGAGGAGCTGTACTCCATCTGATTTGGAAGAGACACATCGCGCAACAAAAAGCGGCAGCCGGAAAGACCCGGCTGCCGCTTTTTGTTGTTCACTGCATGTATGCACTGCTCAATCCTCCCAAAAAAATGGGACCTATAGAACCTATGCGCTCCATATCTCCCTCCCTTCCTTCGCGCCCTTCGCGGTAAGATTCTTTCACCGCAAAGGGCGCGAAGGGAAAGTTTGAGCAGCTGTGCGTAGCTCCCCACTTACTCCATCAGTCATATCCCCTGTTGCCATCCGGTCCGGCATATGGTTAATTTTCATGCCTGAACCAATCATCATCCTTCACCGCACCCGAATCACAGGAGTTCCATATGACACCTTTTTTTTCCAAAGATAAGGACGACTGGTTCCTGCCCGAAGACCAGCGTGCCGAGCTGGGAAAATTTCTGCAGCAGCTCACCGGCGAGGTGATTCTGGAAGTGTTCACCAAAACCGGGATGAACGATCCGTACACGGAGTTCACCACCCGTTTTCTGCATGATCTGGAACGCCTCAACGACAGGATCAAGGTCGTTACCCGCCATGACGATCCTGAGGCTGCAGAAAAATTTCAGGTTTCCCGCTTTCCCACGATCCTGGTCAACCCCGAGCAATACAGGATCCGGTTCACCGGGGCTCCTGCCGGAGAGGAAGGTCAGGCCTTTCTGCTGACCATCATCCTGGTTTCCGCCGGAGAGAGCCGAATGAGCCCGGGCAGCAGACAGGCTCTGGCAAAGCTGACCGAAAAACGGACCATCAGGGTGTTCACCAACCCGGGGTGCCCCTACTGCCCGGGACAGGCCACCAACGGTATCCGGGCGGCTATCGAGCGTCCGGAACTGATTTCCATGGAATGCATCGAAACCGGCGAAAACCAGGATTATGCAGAGGAGTATGAGGTGGGCTCCGTGCCCCATACCGTGTACAATGATGCCCTGAACACCCTGGGCCTGGAGCCCGAAGAGGTGTTCATGACCCAGCTGGTCACCCTGGAACAGGCTCGGGAAACGGTCGAAGCCCAGGAGCCGGGGGTGGAGCAGACCGACGTGGTCATCATCGGCGGCGGTCCGGCCGGACTGACGGCCGGAATCTACGCCAGACGGGCCGGCCTGTCGGCTGTGGTGCTGGAAAAATCAGTGATCGGCGGGCAGGTGGCCGTGACTCCGGTGGTGGAGAACTATCCGGGATTCAAGTCCATCGGAGGGCTGAAGCTGGTGGAGATGGTTCGGGAGCAGGCCGAACAGTATGTGCCCGTCCATGAAGGGGAAGGCGTGGGCGAAATCCGTCTGGGCAAAATGGTGGAGGTGATCACCAACCGGGCCATATACCTGGCCAGAGCGGTCATCTATACGGCCGGAGCCACCTGGAAACAGCTCGGCGTGCCCGGAGAACAGCGGTTCTATGGACGAGGCGTCAGTTACTGCGCCAGTTGTGACGGGTACCTGTACAAGGACAAGGAGATCCTGGTCGTGGGCGGAGGCAACACGGCCCTGACCGATGCCCTGCACCTGAAAAACCTGGGCGCCGAAGTGACCATCGTACACCGGCGGGACACATTTCGGGCCGAACAGCACCTGGTGGACTCGGTACTCCGGGAGGAAATCCCCGTACTGTACAATACGGTGATCACGGAAATCAGCGGGGAAAAGGAAGTGGAGTCGGTGGCGCTGATGGATGTCAATGACGGCACCATCCGGGAACAGCCCGTGAAAGGCGTATTCCTGGCCATCGGAGTCCGGCCCAATGCGGAGCTGCTGACCCAGCTCGGCGCCAGGACCGATGCCGCAGGTCATGTCGAGGTGGACGCGGGATTTCGGACCTCCCTGCCCCGGATCTATGCAGCCGGAGACGTGACCGGAGGCGTACAGCAGATCGTGACCGCAGTCAGTGAAGGGGCCACCGTGGCCATGACCGTGTTCGAAGATCTCATGAAGAAGGGATAAGGCACCTTATTCGCCAAAAAGCAACGCCATCCCTAGGGACAGGCCCGGGGGCCCGCCCCTAGGGATGGACAATACGATGCGTGACGAATTCGTCTACCAGTCCTTGACCTTGCCCCGCAGCACTTTGGTTTTTCCCCGCTGTGTCTTGGTGTCCATCCGCTTCTGCCGGGCGGACCGTGACGGACGGGAGGGTCGCCGTTTCCTGGGCGTGTGCAGAACGGACCGGATCAGTTCCCCAAGACGGGCCAGGGCTTCTTCCTTGTTCTTCTCCCGGGTCCGATGCGACGCGGCCTTGATAACCACCACGCCTTCAGTGGTGATACGGGAGTCGGACCTGGCCAGAAGGCGTTCCCTGACCCAGTCGGGAAGAGAGGAGGCCCCGATATCGAACCGAAGATGAATGGCCGAAGCGACCTTGTTCACATTCTGCCCGCCCGGGCCCTGAGCACGGATGGCGGTCAGTTCGATTTCAGACAGTGGGATGTGGATGGAGTCGGTGATGATAAGCATGGTATCTCCTGTCACGATAATCCTTCAGCCCAGCCGGGAATCTCCCTCCAGGCATCACGCAGCCCCGCTTCCCGTTCCCGGTAATCGGGTAGCCGTTTGGCGACCTCGGCCCAGTAGGCATTGGAATGATTCAGATTCAGCAGATGGCAGAGTTCGTGGACGAAAAGGTATTCCACCAGTTCGGGCTTTAAAAAAAGCAGCTTTGCGTTCAGGTTGATATTTCCCTTGCTGGAGCAGCTGCCCCACCGGGTTTTCTGAATCCTGACCTGAATCCGGTTATACTGCGGAAGGGAGTACGTCTCTCGAACGTTGTACAGCCACCACGCGAAATTGATCTTCGCGTTCTGCTTCAGCCAATGGGCATACAGGGGGGCAATCATCTCGTAGGAATCGTCCGGCCCCTCGATGCGCATATTGTAGTCGCCGTCGCACCTGATACGATATTCATCGCCGGGGCAGTGGCTATGAGTAAAGGTCCACTCCTCGCGGACCGCAGGAAGCACGACTCTTTCAGGCAGGGTCCGGTCCGGCAGATGGGCCCCTTCTTTTGCAAGACGGCCAAGATGCTCATCAGCCCATTCCCGACGCGTTTCGAGGAGGGCAGGAATACGGGAAAGGTCAAACCCTCTGGGCACGACCACTTCAAGACCGTGATGGGGGCGGATACGCAGGCTGACCCGCTTGGCACGACCGCTCTCCTTGACGGTGTAGGGATGGGGAAATTTATTTTTCTTCATGGTAACTTCAACATCCAAAAGAGGTTTCATTGCAGGAGCAACAATAATGACTGTCTCTCCTTTTCTCGACCATATCGCCCTGCCGCTTCTCGAGTCTCCTTCCCTGCCCCGCGGGCCGATCCTTGACCTGGCCTGCGGCTCAGGCCGGAACGGGCTCTTTCTGGCCGAGCGCGGCTTCACGGTGGAGCTCCTCGACCGGGATGCGGACAAAATCGAAGCGGCACGACAGGCCGCCATGGCCCATGGCTGGTCCGTGACCACACGGATTGCGGATCTGGAATCGGGACCGCCCGTCTCCTTTGTTCCCGAAAGCTATGCCGCGGTCATGGTCTTTCGATATCTGCACCGCCCCCTCTTTCCCATATTGCTCGGTTCAGTCAAGCCGGGCGGGCTGCTCATTTACGAGAGCTTCACCGAAGATCACGGGGACATCATCGGCAAGCCGTCCAATCCGAACTTCCTGCTGCGCAAAGGAGAACTGTCTACCCGGGTCCCCGGCTGGAAGGTGCTGCACTCTTTTGAAGGACGGCTCGAAAACCCTGAACGATACATGGCGAGGCTGATTGCCAGAAAACCGTAACTTCATAACCGCAATATTGACTTCCCCTGTCATATCCTCCAAAATACCCTGTTCCGGAATACCGGACCATATTTCACACGCACAGGAACACTCCGCCGGCCCGCAAAGCCGGTCGGTTTTCTTTTTTTGCCCGATACCACATTTCGGAGGTTTACGACCCCATGAGCGACTACAAATCGACCCTGAATCTGCCCAAGACAAAATTTCCCATGCGCGCCGGCCTGGTCAAAAGCGAGCCCAAAATGCTCGATTTCTGGAAGGAGATCGACGTTTACGGAGCCATGACCGCATCCAACGAAGGCAACGAGCGCTACGTCCTGCACGACGGACCACCCTACGCCAACGGCCATATCCATATCGGGCACGCCCTGAACAAGATCCTGAAGGACATCATCGTCAAGCACCGCAACCTGTCCGGGCGCAAGGCGCAGTACGTGCCGGGCTGGGACTGCCACGGACTGCCCATCGAACTCAAGGTTGAGCAGCAGCTGGAAGGCAGAAAGGAAGACCTGACCACCCTGGACATCCGCAAGCGGTGCCGGGAATACGCCCTCTCTTTTCTGGACGTCCAGCGCGACGAATTCAAGCGCCTCGGGGTGCTGGGCACATGGGATAAGCCGTACCTGACCATGACCCCGGAATATGAAACCGGTACCGCCCGGGAACTGGCCAACTTCATGGCCAAGGGCCAGGTGCAGCGCAACAAAAAGCCGATCTACTGGTGCGCCTCCTGCGAAACCGCCCTGGCCGAGGCGGAAGTGGAATACGCTGACCACTCCTCCCCGTCCATCTATGTCCGGTTCCCACTGAACGACCCCAAACTGGCCGAAACGCTGCCCCAGGCCGATCCGGCCAGGACATTTATCGTCATCTGGACCACAACTCCATGGACCATTCCGGACAACATGGCTGTGGCCGTGCATCCGGATTTTGAATATGTCCTGGTTCGCACCGGCGAGGAGTTTCACATCCTGGCCAAGGAACTGCTGACCGCCTGCGCGGAAAAATTCGGCTGGGCCGAATACGAAGAACTGGCCCTGCTGCCCGGTTCTGAACTGGCCGGACTCACGGCCGGCCACCCCTTTTACGAGCGGAACGCCCCGGTGGTTCTGGCCGACTACGTCACCCTGGACAGCGGAACAGGATGTGTACACACCGCGCCGGGCCACGGCCGGGAGGACTATGAAACCGGCCTGCGCAACGGTCTGGAGATCTACTCCCCCCTGGATGATCAGGCACGCTTTCTGCCCAGTGTGGAGTTCTTTGCCGGCAGGACCGTGACCGAGGCCAACCCCCTGGTCATCGACAAGCTGGCCGAAGTGGGCAACCTCCTGGCCCAGGAAAAAATCTCCCACTCCTATCCCCACTGCTGGCGGTGCAAGAAGCCGGTCATATTCCGGGCCACCACCCAGTGGTTCATCACCATGGAAGACAACGATCTGCGCAAGCGGGCCCTGAAAGCCATCAACGACGAGGTTCGCTGGGTGCCCTCCTGGGGCCGGGAACGAATCTACAGCATGATCGAAAACCGGCCGGATTGGTGCATCTCCCGCCAGCGCATGTGGGGCGTGCCCATCATCGCCCTGCTCTGCAGGGATTGCGGCCAGGCCTGGTTCGATCCCGAGTGGGTCCACTCCATCGTGGACAGGTTTGCCGACCACCCCACGGGCGCGGACTACTGGTTCGAGGCCTCCATGGACGAAATCGTGCCCGCCGGGCTGGCCTGCCCCCACTGCCAGGGCACGACGTGGGACAAGGAAGACGACATCCTGGATGTCTGGTTTGACTCCGGAACCAGCTTTGCCGCTGTGGTGGAAGGACGCGAGGAGTGCCGCTTTCCGGCCGACCTGTACCTGGAAGGAACCGACCAGCACCGTGGCTGGTTCCACTCTTCCCTGCTGGCTTCGGTGGGTACACGGGGCGTACCGCCCTACAAGGCCGTGCTCACCCACGGTTTTGTCCTGGACGGCAAGGGACGCAAGATGTCCAAGTCCATCGGCAACGTCATCGCGCCCCAGGAAGTCATTGAAAAGCACGGGGCGGACATTCTCCGGCTGTGGGTCTCTTCGGAAAACTACCAGGACGACCTGCGCATCTCCGAGGAAATCCTGAAACGTTCCGTGGACGCCTACCGCAGGATCCGGAACACCTGCCGGTTCCTGCTCGGGACCCTGACCGATTTCGACCCGGCTGCCGACGCAGTCAAGCCGGCGGAGATGCTTCCCCTGGACAGGTACGCCATGGACCTGTTCCTCTCCCGGCACGACCGGATCCAGGTCGCATACGAGGAGTTCGAATTCCACAAGGTCTTCCACTCCCTGCACAACCTGTGTGTGACCGACCTGTCCGCTTTCTACCTGGACATCATCAAGGACCGGCTCTACGTAAACGGCCCGACCAGTCTCGAACGTCGTTCCGCCCAGACCGCCCTGTGGCAGATCCTGATGCTTCTGGTGCAGGACATGGCCCCGATTCTGAGCTTCACGGCCGAGGAGGTCTTCCAGCACCTGCCCGACCCCATGCGCGGCAATGCCCGGACCGTTTTCGCCACCCACTTCACACCGGCCACCCGGGAGCTGGTCTCGGGCGAAGAAAAGGAGCTCTGGGATCTGGTGGTCCAGGTCCGCAATGAAGTGACCAGGGCCATCGAACCGCTGCGCAAATCCAAGGAACTCGGGCACTCCCTGGACAGCCACGTGACCCTGTACTGCAGCGAGGACCTGCTGGACGACCTGAACAAAATCGACACGCTGCGGGACATCTTCATCGTCTCCAAGATCTCCCTGGCCCCCATGGACCAGGCCCCTGAGACCGCCCTGGACTGCGAGACCATGGAATCCCTGCGCATCGATGTGGGCAGGGCTCCGGGCACCAAATGCTCCCGGTGCTGGGTCTACTCCGAGGAACTGGGCACCAGCCCGGATCACCCTGAAGCCTGTCCCCGGTGCACCAGAGTGCTTGAAGAGTACTATTCGTAGAATGAAACGATGACACGAAACCACAAAAAAGGCAGCCCTCGGGCTGCCTTTTTTAGCTGATATCCGATGGTACGCACGCCCGTCCTCTCCGCTGTTCTTGAATGCAGCCCCTGTATCTTTCCAGCCCACCTCAACGTTTCTTCTGCTCCCTCTCCTCCCCCTTGCATCCCGCTTCCAAACCAAGTACCAAACCACCCCAGCAAAACCAACCGACAACCCCCTGAACATCCATGCCGCAAAAATACAAGATCGTATCCACTCTGGCCCTGATCGTGTTCGTTCTGGATCAGGCCACCAAGGTCTGGGTCCAGAGCACCATCGAACTGTGGTCCGGGTACCAGGTCATCCCGGGATTTTTCAACATGGTCCATGTCCTGAACAAGGGTGCTGCCTTCGGGTTCCTGAATCGGGCCGACATGCACTGGCAGACCTACTTCTTCATCGCGGTCTCGGCCCTGGCCATCGTCCTTATCTGGCACCTGGTACGCACCGTTCACCGCAAAGATCCGGTCCTGTTCACCGGCCTGGGGTTGATCCTCGGCGGAGCCGTGGGAAACATGATCGACCGCATCCGTATCGGGCAGGTCATCGACTTTATCGATTTCCATGTCGCAGGCCACCACTGGCCGGCCTTTAACGTGGCCGACATCGCCATCACCGTGGGTGCGTTCTGCCTTCTTGTCTCCTTTTACCAGCGCAAAAACAATGCATCCGATTCTTTTTGAGTACGGCCCCATCACAGTCTACGCCTACGGATTGTTCATTGCGACCGCATTCCTGGCCGGTCTCGGATGGTCCGCACGCGAGGCCCGCCAGGCTGATCTGGACCATGCCCTGATTCAGGATCTCGGTTTTCTGGTCATCATCTCGGCCGTCATCGGAGCCCGACTGCTCTACGTACTGATCAACCCGACCTATTTTCTGGCCCATCCAGGCGAGGCCGTTCTGTTCTGGAACGGAGGGCTGGTCTTCCAGGGCGGATTCCTCGCCGCCGTGGGTGCCGGGTGGTGGTTTCTACGCCGCCACAACCAGCAGGTGCTCCCCTGGATCGATGTTCTGGCTCCGGGCCTGGCCCTGGGCCAGGCCATCGGTCGCATCGGGTGTTTCATGGCCGGATGCTGTTACGGCCGGTCGTGCGAATTACCCTGGGCCGTGACTTTTACGGACATCAACTCCCTGGCGCCGGTGCATACCCCGTTGCATCCGACCCAGCTGTACCATTCCCTGGCCGGACTGCTGACCTTTCTGATTTTGATCTCCCTGGGCAGACGACTCCCTCACCCCGGAAACCGGGCCGGGCTGTTCCTGATCCTGTATGCCGCAGCGCGAATCACCATTGAATTCTTCCGCTCCGACTACCGGGGCCATTTCGGGCCGATCACCGTGACCCAGATCATCGCCTTCTGCGTGCTCATGCTCGGAGTCTGGTTGTTTCGGCTGAAAAAAAGACCATCATCATCTCATTGAAGGACACCACATGCTCGATACCATCTCGCAGATTCCTCCGGACAAGCTTCCGGTTCTGATCGCCCTGCTGGTTTTGCCCATTGTTCCCAATCTGTGGGCAATATGGCACATCTTCAAAAGCGACTTTTCCTCCCCGCAGGAAAAAATGGCCTGGATCGGAGGAGCCGTGTTTCTGCCGGTCCTTGGTGGAGTGGCGTATTTCCTGTTCGGCCGCAAGCGCGTTGTCCGGGAATAAAACCGGAAGCCCCTGATGTTCTTTTTCGGACTCCGACTGGAAAATCCGTACCTCTTCAGGGCAACATGCTGCCAATACAACAGTCCGGTTACCGTATCCTCATAGTACCCAAACCTTTTCCCTGGTAAAGGCTTCCACATGAAAAAATGCTTTTTTCTCCTTGCCATTTCGGTACTCTGTTCCGGCTGCATCACCCAGCAGGACTGGGATTCCATGCAGAACCGGGTCTACTCCCAGCAGCAGGAAACCCGGGCCCAGAAGGAAAAAATCAAACAGCTCGAAGAAGAGCTGAGCCGGACCAGCGGTCAACTCCAGCAGGAAATCTCCAAATCCGGGACCCCACTGCGGACCACCCAGGCCAACCTCTGGGCCGAGATCGAATCCCAGCGGGTACGGTTGGCCACGTTGCAGGGCCAGGTGGATGAACTCCTCAAATCCGGACAGGGCAGATCCCTCTCCTCGGAAAAGATGACCGCGGACATCTCGGATCTCATGACCCGCATGGAAAGGGTGGAAAACGAGCTGCAGACAACGGTCAGCCAGCTTGGCGTGGACCTGAGCGAAACGGTGGGACAGGACAAAACACAATCGGCCACCCCGTCAGCCTCTGCGCCGGCCCCTCCTCGGGACACCGGAGGCGCCCTGTACAAGCGGGCTCTGGAAACGTTTTACGCCAAAAAATACGCCGAAGCACAGTCCATGTGGGCCGAATTTATCAAGCTCAACCCCAAGGATTCTCTGGTTCCCAACGCCTTGTTCTGGCAGGGAGAAGCCCACTACCAGCAGCAGGACTATCCCAGGGCCGTGCTGTCCTATCAGGAAGTGATCAGCAGGTTCCCCAAAAGCGGCAAGTACCGCCCGTCACTGCTCAAGCAGGGTATTTCCTTCCATAAAATGGACAAAAAGCAGGCCGGAAACCTTGTCCTGAAGACACTGATTGACAAATTCCCCGCATCTCCCGAAGCGAGAAGGGCCAAAACCTTTCTGGATTAAAGACAAATTCTGGAATTTCAAAAAAATTAGAACAGGCGGAAACCACAATGACCGAGAACACGAACAACACCTACAGCAGGATCGTATCCCTCTCCTTTCCTCCAGCCACCTCCGGTCTGCCCATGATGTACAACCTGGCCAAACTGTTCGACCTGACCTTCAATATTTTGAAGGCTCAGATCAATCCGCGCCAGGAAGGACACATGATCCTTGAACTGTCCGGTTCCCGTGAGGCGTACCAGAAGGGAATCACCTATCTGCAGGAACACAATATCAAGATCACTCCGGTGGCGCATCAGATTTCCCGCAATGAAGAATCCTGCATGCACTGCGGCGTGTGCACGGCCATGTGTCCTGCCCGGGCCCTGTATCTGGACCTGGAAACCCGGGAAGTCATTTTCGATCCCGAACGGTGCACTGCCTGCGGTATCTGTACAACCATCTGCCCGGTACACGCCATGCATGTGGAAGTGGATGATGAGGACTTCTGAAAAATCGGACGCCGAATGGATCCGTCTCGCCCGGCTGTACCTTGAGGCGGCCGGTGGACGATACCTGCCCGGCATGGTCCACAACGCCAACAACGCGTGCCACATTATAGCCATGGCCACGGAGTTGTTACGGGTCGGCAACGGCACGAACCTGTGCACCAAACTGGATAAGATCGCCGGCGCCGATTCCGAGCTGCAGGCTCTTTTCGGCACGGTCGAATGCAGGTCTCTGTCACTGAGCAGCACCACGCAACAGGTGCACATTCCGGACGTGGTGCGCTGCGAACTCGATTTTTTTCAGAACTGTCTTTTTTTCAAGCACAATGTGCGCACAACAGTCAGCACGCCCGGTTCACTCCCCCCGGTGGCCCTCCCTCCCATGGCTCTGCTCTACTGTTTCGAGGCCGGCCTGGCCAACGCCGTGGAGGCGTGCGAATCGACCGGAAGCGCCGGCGTATCGGAACTGAACGTGACCATTGCCGGGACGCAGGATGCCGCACGTATTTCCGTGACGTCTCCGACAACCCTGCCACCAGGTATGGCCCCCTTTTCGCCCAAGGCGACCAGCAAGCCGGACCGGACCGGCATGGGCCTGACCATCGCCCGCAATCTGTGCGCCGGACTCGGCTGGACCGTCTCCCTGACCGGCGGCGAAACGTCGACCACCTACATCCTGGACATTCCGTTCCGGGAGTGCGCATTCTCAACCATTGAACAAGGATAACACATGCCGGAACTTCATGATATTTCTCTCTACCGTTTCAGCCAGACCGTCAGCGCCCTGGACCAGCTCTTTGAGCAGGACCCGGAGCTGTACGAAGACCTTGTCGGGGAGATCTGCTCGGATTTCCGCCTGGCCCGGGAATACGTGCTTGCCATCCAGCAGATGTCCGAGGAAGGCGCGGACAGATCGACCCTGCAGCAGGTCGACCTGCACCTGAAGCACATCCTGGCCACCTGGATCCTGGCCAGGGAAGTGCCCATCCCCCTTGCTGACGGCAGCTTCATGCACTGATGTCAGCTGACGCCCTTCCCGACACCGTTCTCACCTTTCTGGCCTTCATGGACGTCCAAAAAGGTGC
>Ga0102940_1001849_pt1 | contig 13196 bp, 6 predicted proteins | sample SalPonR2_C_D1_MG_FD_78215 | JGI IMG/M metagenome (GOLD analysis project Ga0102940, IMG submission 78215) | Salt pond soil microbial communities from South San Francisco under conditions of wetland restoration - Salt Pond MetaG R2_C_D1_MG | ecosystem: Environmental > Aquatic > Marine > Intertidal...
CGGTTACCTCTTTTTCTTTTAGATTATAAATAATTACCATGGTTTCCGAGAATTTTAAAATTTTGCCGACACCCGAACTCATGCCTGAACTTTCGGGTTCATCGGCAGTTTCCTCTAATCGAAGACCTTTACGGATATAATAGTCTTTAAGCATCCTGAAATGGATGTTCCAAATATTGTCTCTCGGCTGAACCACATAAATCCCGTAGGTGGTTAATCCCACTGGCTTTTGGGCACCGGATTCGTCAAGTTCCTTTTCAAGCACCTTACCCTTGCCGGCAAATGCCTGCTCAAGCACCTTTTGCATGGAAACCGTATTTTCGCCCACGGTAAAGGATTCATTGGACTTTACAACCAGATCCACACTGTTTTTGACACCCAGATCTTTTTTACGGGATTCCATCAGATCCTTGATAATGCCTTCTTTTGCCAACTCATTATAGTCAATGACTGCAGGTTTGCTTATCTGTTTGACCACAACGTCCGGCAAAGAATCTGTTTTTGGGGCACCGGACTTATCCTGGGTGACTTGAGGCTTTTGCTCTTCAGTTTGCCTATTGTCATCAGGTAGTCTGTCCATGACAATCCAGATTACTACAAGGGCTGTCGCAATAACCACGGCAAGTGCGATGATCGCCATCCTTGGGTGTCGTTTTTGCCTGTAAGTACGCAAAGCCTCTCCTTTCTAAATTCACCTAAGGTTGTTCCAGATACAATAAACAAATATACATTGTCAAGTCAGCCGGCAATTCTAAATTTAATAAAGTATTATGTTTCCTGCTTGCTTTTTTCTTGCTCTTGCTCGAACTCAAATTTAGAATTGCTGCAAGTCAGCCTTGTTTACAAACGTTAATCAACGCTGTTCTGGCCTGAAACCATTGTGCGATCTATTTCAATATTTATGACAACGTGGCGCTTTGTTTCAAGCTCAAGAAGTTCTTCTCTTTTGGTATTAAGCATGTAATAGGCGACGTCTTCGGGTACCCGGCAGATAAATTTTTGGTCGGGTTCCGCTTTCAGGGTTTTGAGCGCCAATTTTCGTAGCAGTGCCAGTGCCTGGATTTCAACAGATGGTGTCAACCCCCGGCCATTGCAATGTCTGCAGATTTCATAGGCCCCATAAGTGATGGAATGGCGGATTCTTTGCCTGGACATTTCAAGAAGTCCGAAGGCGGTAATTCCTCCTACTTTGGTTCTAGCCTTATCCGATTTTAAATATTTTTTCATGGTCTTGGTGATCTCCGCCTTGTGGCGGCGTTCCTTCATATCAATGAAGTCCACCACTATAAGCCCACCCATATCCCGCAGTCTCAACTGCCGTGCCACTTCTTCAGCCGCTTCAAGGTTGGTGTGATAGGCGGTTTCCTCAATGCTGTTTCTTTTTGTGGACTTGCCGGAGTTGACATCAATGGAGACCAGGGCTTCGGTCTGTTCGATCACCAGAAAACCACCGGATTTAAGCGCCACCTCTCTTTTGTAAATCGACGCTATCTGATCCTCAAGCTGGTATTTTGTAAAAATGGGTTTTTCACTTTTGAACAGCCGGACAATCTTTTTTTGTTTGGGTGCAATCATTCCGATGAAGTCCAGAACTTCTTTGTAGGTGTCTGGATTGTCAATGAGGATTTCTGTAATATCTGTTGTAAAATAATCCCTTAAAGACCGCACGGCCAGGCTTTGTTCCTTATAAAGAAGACAGGGGGACTGGTTTTCCATGGCCTGTTTATCGATGTTTTTCCATACGCGCATCAAATACCGGAGGTCTGATGTCAGAAGCGTTTTAGTGGCACCCTTGCCTGCGGTTCTGACTATCATTCCAAATCCTTCGGCAATTGTCATGCCCTTGAGAATCCCAACCAGCCGTTTTCGTTCATCTTCCTCAACAATCTTGCGGGAAACCCCCCGGGTGTTGTTACCCGGCATAAGCACGCCAAAACGCCCGGGAAGGGATATATAGGTGGTGAGCATGGCCCCTTTGAGATTAATCGGGTCTTTGGTGACCTGGACAATCATCTCCTGGCCTTTTTTAATTAGGTTGTACAAGGATTTGTTGTTTTTTTCGATTTCCTGGAAATAATCCGGGTGTATTTCGTTTTTCTGCAAAAATCCGTTTTTCTCAGCCCCGTAATCCACGAACACGGCCTGCAAACTGGGTTCTACCCGGGTGACAACCCCTTTATATATATTGCCTTTCGTAGCTGCTTTAGCGGCTGTTTCGATGTGAAATTGATCCAGTTTATTGTCACAAACCATGGCAATACGGTTTTCTTCCGGATCTACTGCATTAATTAGAATTTTTCTATTCATTCAAGATCTCATTTTTCATTATAATCGTTTAAATTTGGTATGTATCTGCAACACATTGAATGAAATATTTTGAACGTACTGCAGATTTGTATGTTTTATAACTCGATGATCAAGTTTTTGTTAATTTGATTATCGAGTATAAGCTGGCCATAACTTTTTTTATCCAGCCATGACAGCTTTTTTTTGTTTTAGAATGTCGAAATATGTCTGGATACGCTCCACATATCGAACCGGTTCCCAGCCCCGGGCATATCCGTATTTTGTCTGGTTATAGTATTTTGCCTTGGCCAATAGAGGAAGTGTCGCCTTCAGTCCTTTCCAGGTAGTCGGGTCGTACCCGTTCTCCTTTGCCAGACTCATGGCGTCTTTGACGTGCCCGTATCCGACATTATAACTTGCCAGGGCAAACAACAGTCGCTGGGATTTATCTTTAATATAATCAAAGCGCTTGTACATTAAAGATAGATATTTAATCCCTGCGCGGATGCTTTGATGAGGATCCCGGCGATTTTTAATCCCCATTTCCTTTGCAGTTATTTGGGTGACCTGCATCAGTCCGCGAACATTGGTCACACTCTTTGCATCCGGCTCAAAGTGGGATTCCTGATACACAACGGCTGCTATCAGGCGCCAGTCAAATCCGTGTTTGGCCGATTCTTCCTTGATTACGTTTTTGTATTTGGGTAACCGCGTTTCTATACGTTCATGGAATTTTTTCAGGTCATAGGGGTCAAAATTGTCGATATTACCATAATATCTGGCCGTAATGCGTTTCAGGATGCCGGTGTTGGTGGCATAAAGAAAGAATTTGTTGACCTGTTTGAGCATCTCACCATCGTTTTTTCGAACCGCCCAGGCCAGGGATTCACGTTCCTGGATGGGAATGCCGATGCGTATATCCGGAAAAAAACGCCGGCTGAGCAGGGCGATATTGGAATCGGCAATGGTGAATGTGATCTCCCTGTCATGGACCATGCCGATGAGTTCTTCGGTGGGGATGTTATTATGCAGCACATACGCCAGATCCATACCCAAAGCCTTTATTTCTGCCAGCCTGTCATGATAGGAGGTCCCCCGCCTGACATGAAAAAGTTTAAATTCCAGGTCGTTGATATCCTTGGGACTAAAGATGAGGTGATGGTGAATAATACGCTGCTGTACGGTCATATAAGGAATGGAAAAATCAACATATTCCAGGCGCGGAGCAGTAATAGAAAGCCCTGCGGCAATAAAATCACCTTTGCCCTGTTTAAGATACGCGAACATGCTGCTCCAACCGGGTGTTATGATATCAAGTTCCACATTCATGAATTCGGCAAACGCCAGGGCCAGATCATACTCAAACCCCGTGGGTTTGTTATTGTACATATAATAGGTGTTAACAGCCTTGCTGGTAATCAGACGCAGCTTGCCGTTTTTGCGTATTTTTTCAACGGTGTTCAGGGTGCTTCCGATTTCCTGGTGGTGCATCCGCACACAAAACAGGACCCCCCCTGAGGTTACAATAATGAGGGTTAGAAATATAAAATGTTTAGTTAAAAATGATTTCATTAATCCGTATCATCTGTTGCCGGCTGGGTGGGGATAATTTCAAGGTCATTCACTTTTCTGTATCCACGGGGAAGCAATTTTCCCCTTCTCCCCCTTGTGCTTGTGTAGTTCTGCTGGTTGTCTGGTGTCAGCCGCAAGAAATGCTTGCCGGAATATATAACAAGCTTTGAATTTAAAGGCAATATTTTTAGAAACTTAAGCTTTACAGGGTGATTTTGGTTTTTTCCGGAGGCCGGAATATGAATTATTTTATTGCCTTTGCCTTTTTTCATGCGCGGCAGCTGGTTGACCGGGAAGATCAGCATCCTGCCGTCGGTGGTGATTGCGGCAACGTTGTCGGAATTGACATCCGATATGGGAAGTGGTGCCATAGGTAGGTCATTTTGGGATAAAGTGATCACTGCCTTTCCGTTTTTAAAATTGGTTAAAAAATCACTGAACTTGATAATATAGCCATAACCATTGTCAGCATTGTTGAGAAACAGGTCTTCATCTTCGGCGGCAATCATGTAGCAGATGTTTGTGTCCGGGGCAAGGGTAAGATGCCCTGTGACAGGTTCCCCGTTTCCTCTGGCCGAGGGAAGGGCATGGGAGAACAGGGTATATGCCCGGCCCGAAGTATCAATGAGTACAATGGGTTTGTCAGATCGGGTGCGCAGATGGCACAGCAGATGATCCCCGGTTCTAAATTTTACATTTTCCGGGTCAATATCATGGCCCTTTGCTGTCCGTATCCATCCATTGGCGGACAGGATAATGGTGACAGGCTCCACTTCGATAATATCCGTAACCGAGAATGCTTCGGCATCCTTGCGTTTTTTGATGGGGGATCTGCGCTTGTCACCGAAGCTTTTGGCATCTTCTTCAATTTCTTTGATCATAAACGCCTTAAATGCTTTAGGCGAGTTCAGAAGTTTATCAAGGTGAGCCTTTTCCTTGGAAAGCGCGGCCATCTCTTCTGTGATTTTGATCTCTTCCATTCCGGCAAGCTGGCGCAAGCGGATTTCCAGGACCGCCTTAACCTGAATTTCAGACAGATTAAAGGTTTTCATGAGTTCTTTGGCCGGATCATCTGCACTGCGTATGATTTCAATCACTTGATCAAGGTTGAGGTAAACGGTTTTAAAACCTTCCAGGATATGCAGCCGGCTGACAATTTTTTCCAGACGAAACCGAAATTTTTTTTCAATGGTTGTTTTTCTAAACGCAAGCCATTCGTTCAGGATTTCTTTTAGATTTTTTACCCTGGGCCGACCATCAAGGCCGATCATATTCATGTTGATTGAAAAGGATTTTTCAAGATCCGTGGTGGCAAAAAGATGGTCTGCCAGGACATTAAGATCCACACGGTTTGACCGTGGCATCACCACTAACCGTGTGGGGTCCTCGTGGTCGGATTCATCCCGTAGATCCGACACCATGGGCAGCTTTTTTGCTGTGATCTGGGCGGCGATCTGCTCGTATATTTTTTCAGTGGACGCATGATAGGGAAGGGCTGTGAATACCAGCTCCCCGTCTTCTATGATATACTGCGCCCGCATTTTTATACGCCCCTTGCCTTTTTCATAGATGTCGCCAATCTCTGTTGCAGGGGTTATGATTTCAGCGTGTGTGGGGAAATCAGGACCTTTAATAATCTTACATAAGTCTTTTGTGTCGGCATTTTCATTTTCAACGAGAAAGATCAAAGCCTTTGCCACTTCCCTTAAATTATGTGGCGGGATGGAGGTGGCCATGCCCACGGCAATGCCGGTGGTGCCGTTGAGCAGAATGTTGGGCAGACGGGCCGGCATCAGGGAGGGTTCTTCCAGGGTGCCGTCAAAATTGGGGACCCATCCCACCGTGCCCTGTTCCAGTTCATCCAAAAAGATTTTTGCATACCTGGACAGTCTTGATTCCGTATACCGCATGGCTGCAAAGGACTTGGGGTCATTGGGATCACCCCAGTTGCCCTGTCCGTCCACCAACGGGTATCTTAAAGAAAACGGCTGGGCCATCAGGACCATGGCCTCGTAACAAGCTGCATCTCCGTGGGGGTGAAATTTACCGAGACAATCGCCCACGGTCCTGGCCGATTTTTTGAACTTGGCTGTGGAAGACAGGCCCAACTGGCTCATGGAGTATATGATTCTGCGCTGGACAGGTTTAAGTCCGTCACCGATATGGGGCAGGGCCCGGTCCAAAATGACATACATGGAATAGTTCAGATATGCGTTTTGGGTAAACTCCTTGAAGGGCAAGCGTTCAAATTCTTCAACACTGGAACTTGGGGTCTGGATCATGCGTATTAAATCTCTTTGATTACTCCATGGGTTTCAATCCAGCGCTTCCGGTCCCGGGCCCTTTTTTTGCTCAAAAGCATATCCATGACCTGGAACACATCATCCTGCTTTTCTGACGTCCGGGGCTTGTCTGCTGCCCGGGAATCAGGGGATCTTTCACTTTCAGATGAGGCGGATGACGATTCGCTGTTTTCCCGGGCCGGGTTGTTTTTTTGTTCGCCCGCGCCTGGTTCATCCGTGATGGTCAACTGGACGAGACGCCGGGAGTCCGGAGCAATGGTGGTCTCCCGTAGCTGGGATGGGTTCATCTCTCCCAATCCCTTGAAACGCTGGACATTTATTTTTGCCGGTTTTTTTCGACGGCTCAGCCGTTTAGTGATGGCCCTTTTTTCTGAATCATCAAGTGCGTAAAACACCTCTTTTCCCATGTCAATCCGGTAAAGGGGCGGCATGGCCACAAACACATGGCCTTGTCGGACCATTTCCGGAAAGTGCTTTAAAAAAAGTGCGCACAACAGGGTCGCTATATGCAGGCCATCGGAGTCTGCATCGGCCAGGATACATAATTTATTATAGCGCAGTTTGGAAATATCCGTTGATCCCGGAACCACGCCCAGTACCTGGGAAATATCCCGGATCTCCTTGGATTCAAGTATGGCCGAAGAATTTAAATCCCAGGTATTCAAAATTTTTCCCCGCAGAGGCAGTATGGCCTGGAAACGCCTGTCTCTGGCCTGCTTGGCCGAGCCGCCGGCAGAGTCGCCTTCCACAAAAAAAAGCTCCCGCTGCCTTTGGTCATCACTGGTGCAATCTGACAGTTTGGCCGGCAACGAGGCGCCGCTGGTCCGGGTTTTCAAAGACACTTTTTTGCGTTTTCTTTCACGGCGTCTGGCATTTTCAATGGCGGCCTGGGCAAGGGCTTCGCCGAACACCACGTTCTGGTTCAGCCACAGACTGAACGCGTCCCGGACTTGAAGATTAACCAGGCTTGCACAGTGCCGTGAGGAGAGGCGTTCTTTGGTCTGGCCTGAAAACTGGGCTTCCACAAGTTTTACGGATAATACATATCCCACGTTTTGCCAGATGTCTTCAGGGGTAAGAAACACACCTTTAGGCAGAAGGTTTCGAAATTTGCAAAACTCTTTAACAGACTCCAGCAAGCCGGATCTGAATCCGTTGACATGGGTACCCCCAAGTTTTGTGGGAATGAGGTTGACATAGCTCTCCTCAATGTCAAGGGTACCTTCCAGACCCCAGTTCACCGCCCATACAGCCTTTAATTCATCATTGTCAGCAAATCCGGTGAATGGTTTGGGGAAAATGGTCTTGGTGCTGCTGATCATCTCTTGAAGATATTGATCCAGGCCCTGGTCGTAATGCCAGGTGTCGGTTTCTCCGGTTTGTTCAACGGTAAAGGTGGTGGTCAGCCCCTGGCAGAGAACCGCCTTGGATTTAAGCGCTGCCCGGATGGCGACCACATTGAATTGACCTGTATCAAAATAGCTTGGCTCCGGCTTAAATGTCAGCGTGGTTCCGGTATTGGGCGCTTTACCGATCACTTCCAGCTCTTTTGTTTTAGCACCGTTTTGAAATTCAATTGTGTACCGTTTTTTGTTCCGGCAAATATCAATGCTCAAATGATTGGACAGGGCATTGACCACAGAGACGCCTACCCCATGAAGCCCACCGGAAAACGCATAATCCTTGTTTGAGAATTTGGCACCTGCATGCAGCTTGGTCATGATCAGTTCAACACCGGAAATACCTTCCTGGGGGTGAATGTCAACGGGCATTCCCCGACCGTTATCCGATACAGTGATTCTGTTGTCCTGGGTCAGGGTGACATCAATGCGTGTGGCAAAGCCTGAAATGGCCTCATCCACACTGTTATCAATAACTTCAAAGGCCAGGTGGTCCGGGCTTGATGTGTCCGTGTACATGCCGGGTCTGCGCTTGACCGGGTCAAGGCCTTTAAGCACCTCTATGGACCGGGCATCATAGCCTTGGTCTGCGGTGTTATTCTGTGTTTTGCCATCAAATAAGTTCATAAAAAGGTTCTGGTATGATATACAATATTGAAGATTGTAACGAAATTTAAAATTAAACTTAAATTATATACCAAATTTCAATTAAAATATAGCCGGCATCACATAAAAATTTTGGAATCACCTGAAATATGGGGATTGGTACAGCAGCATGGATGACTCTAATCCTGGATTTAATCATCATACCTTTAATGATTACTGGAAGACTCTTGATGAACAACAACGTAAAGAGCTGGTCCTCCAGGCACCACAATTGCCTGTCTATCTTGGGCTTCTGCCAATTTTAAGCAGTGTTTTTTCAACCCATTACCTTTTAAGGGAAGCGGGGAGGGAAAGTTTGGAATTGATAACTTTTGCTATCCGTAAGAATATTGAAACACCGCCGGAAAATAAATCGTTAAGACAGGCACAGGCCGACGCCTTTCAGGGGGCAGCGCTTATTTACCGCAAAATTTTTGCGCAAATGTCATTTTCAGATAAAAGTGTCCTGATCCAGGCGTTGATGAATATTGGCAGTATCGGCGCTTTTTTTGCCTTTAAGGCCATTTACCTGGAACGGGTGTCGCAGGACGTGATAAAAAAATGTATCAACGATCTGGATGACCGGCTTCGTTTGATTTTTGCCGATCAGTATCTGCAGGCAGACCCTGCCATCCGTCTGCGTTTTGCAACCCTGTTTCGCTATGTACTTGCCGGCGTTAAGCATCGCGAGGCTGTGACCTGGTATTATGCCGACCTCTTTGACCGGGGGCGGGATGTTGATCCCTATTTGAATAACATTGATGCCTCGTTGCGAGACCCTGCTCTCATAGAAGATAATGAGCTGTTGTCCCTGGACCCTCAGGATAGGATTACCGGCCTTAAAGCCATGTCGATGATGCGATCAAGGCTGCCTTTACGGGTTTTTAAAAAAGCATTGACCCAGCAAACCGTAAAAAAGGTCAGGCTGGCTGTATACCTTCTGATTGAAAATTCATCCTTTGGACTTTACCCGGAATTATTCGAACCTGTGTTTCAGCGATTTCAAAATGCCAAGACCAGCGAGGCTGTCAGCGCTTTTAAAGCCCTTGTTGTGACCGGCAGACACCCTTTCCACAAGATCATGGACATGGTTCGGGACACCTATCCTTCCATAATTCCCATCATCCATATGGAAATTTCGGAGTTGTCCAGACTCTCATTTTTTGCGCTCCAGGACATCGCTCTGAACAAAGGTGCCTATCACGGTGAAAACTATGATGTTAATCTGGCATGTATTTTCGGCATGATCAAAAAACGTCCGGAACGGGTGGTCAGGATTTTAAAGGAAAACATAGAACTTTGCGGCTCGGACCGGATCAGGAAAGAAGTGGACCGGCTCATGGTAAAAACCCAGAGTCTGCTGCTCAAGGAACGCAAAAGCATTACCGCGCCTTTCAAGGATATCCAGATGGAAATGCCCGAGAAAAAATCCATGGTCGCCTTTTTCAAGTCCATACTCAAGGATTCGGTCCAAAAAAAACTGGATGATTTAAAGCAGCGGATCATTCCCCGGGATCTGAATGTTCAGAAAGCGGTTATCCGGGACCTGGATCTGTCCGGGATGGATTTGACCCAATCCATCCTTAATCTGACCCGTGCACAGATTGTTAATACGTTGCTGACCGGCATTCATGTGTCAGGCGGTGTATGCCGTAATACCCTGTTTTACAATGTGAATCTGGATGAGGCTGTGTTTGATCTGACCTGCTTTGATAATGCTGTTTTTGTCAATGTGTCTGCCAAAAATACAAAATTCAACCAGTGCAGTTTTCAAAACGCCTCTTTTTATAATTGTAATTTAAACGGGTCAGACATGAGTGATGCCCTGTTCATTAAGGCCGTCATCTCAAAATCCTCTTTTAATGAAACAAATTTAACCTGTGCCGTTTTTGCCCACGCGCGGTTATCCGGCATTTCCTTTGCCAATGCCTGTCTTCACATGGCCGATTTCACCAATACCAGGGCCCGGTTTTGCCGGTTTGCATCACATTCAGCCATGGATATGCGCGTCCAGGATCTGAATTATAATGACAGGGAATACCAACTCAGCTTCAATGACTTGCCAAGGATTGATCCCCGGGTGGCCAATGAAATAAATATACTTATTTTTTGTGAGTTTATTCATTTTGGGCAGACAAAATTTCTTAAACAAAATAAATTAAGTCTTTTAGCGGCTTTTGATATTTTTAAACCGGAACAGGCGAACTTTTTTCAGCTTTTACCTTTACTGATCCATGAAAATATTGCAATGCCGGAAACCGCTAAAATCCTGTCATCAACGCCGTGTGGCGTGGCAGATTATCTGCCGTCAAGGGAGACTGAACGCATTGGCCGGCATTACCTGGGAAGTGCCGATGTTATTGTCCGGCGGCATTCGAATCCCTCCATTCTTGCGGTATATTCCATGGGAAGTATTGGGTCTGTTGCCCAGACTGCAGAGTCTGACATTGACTACTGGGTTTGTATAGATGAAAAACGGTTGGGTCGCCAGGCAACCGATCTTTTGCGCCAAAAACTTGATGTCTTGGAAAGCATGGCCCTGGAGCGGTTTAAAATTCAGGTCACCTTTTTTCTTGTGGATATTTACAAGGCCCGTGATAATGATTTTGGCGGGTCCTCCCAGGAAAGTTCAGGCTCAGCCCAGGCCCTGCTGCTTAAAGAGGAATTTTACCGGACCATGATCCATGTGGCAGGCAGACTGCCCTTGTGGACGGCGCTTCCCACCAGCATCAGCATCCACTATTATAATCCGATCCATGACTGCATCAATCGGTTGCCCGGTACTAAACGCTATATTGACTTGGGTGATATCCATGCCGTACCCCGTAATGAATATTTCGGCGCTTCTATCTGGCAAATGTTTAAATGGCTGAAAAGTCCATTTAAATCAGTTATTAAGATGGCTTTACTGGAAAAATATATCAATACTTATGACCGGGAACCCATGCTGTGCAATGAGTATAAAAATGAATGGATGAATTCAGGAACCCATCTGAAGCCGGGACAGAACGATTCTTATATTATTTTACTCAATACCATGATTCAGTTTTATATGAAGTCAGAAGACAGGCGCTCCATCAAGCTTTTGCTCACCTGTTTTTTTCTCAAGCTGGGGATTACAAAACAATCGGAGTTGGATTTCAGTGTTTTTGGTTTGCGACGCATCCTTTTAGAAAGGTGCCTTCGGGAATGGGGATGGACCCAGGAAAAGGTGTTTGAGATCGGCCGATTCAGATCCTGGCCTTATGCCGCCATTCACCGCCTTTCCTTGACCATTGAACAGTACATGATGACACGGTACTCTGACCTTAAAAGCCGGTTCAGAGATGGTTCCGGACCGGCTATTTCTGAGCAGGACCGCAGAGTTCTTGAGCGCAAAGTGGATATCCAATTCCAGGACAAGCCGGGTAAAATTAAAAAGCTACTTTTAATTTCAAGCGGGGACCGTCATTTTTCAAAGCTTTACCTAAGATACCTGGCCGCGTCCGGGAAAAGATACGGCCAGTGGCAATTGATTCATAAACCATCTATCCAGGCTCAGATGGATGAAGAATCTATACTCACGGCAAGTTCTGTGGAGGAGGTCGGAGCCTGGCTGATTCACAACCACCTTTATACGGATCACACTTTTTTGGGCATGGTGCCTAATTCCACGGAAGTTTCCCATGACAGCATTGAAAAACTTTACAGAAAAATGCATGATTTCTTTAGCCCTGAATTGGCAAAACCGGTTAGTTTTGATGCATTAAGCCAGAGACCATTTATTACAAGTTTGTTTGTTTCCGTCAATTTTTATGCGCAAAGACCCAGCGGTAGAATTTCAGATTTTACAATGGTCTACCTGAATTCCTGGGAAGAGATGTTTTTTCGCACTGCAAGGCTTAAAATGCCGGTGGCAAACCTTGAACCGGTCAAAAAACAGATCTGCACATGGCTTGGTTTAAATCAATTGCCCGTAAAGACTGTTTTTCATGTCCCAAGAAGGGGATCTTCAATACTGGCCTAAGGACCATGGCCCTAAGTCCGCTTGTAAAAGTTGTCTACTATTTCAAGGGCCTGTTCCGGGGTGTCAACCAATGAAAACAACTCCATATCCAAGGGCGAGATTAATTCGCTTCCGGCAAGTGAGTTTTTAATCCACGCCAGAAGTCCGGCCCAAAATTCTTTGTTCATTAAAATGACAGGCATTTTTCGGATACGCCGGGTCTGAACCAGCGTCAGGGTTTCAAACAATTCATCCATTGTGCCAAGACCCCCCGGCATAATAATATAGGCTTGGGCATATTTAACAAACATGACCTTTCGAATAAAAAAGTAATTAAAGTCTAAAGATCGGGTCATATAAGCATTACCCTCTTCTTCAAAAGGCAGGGTGATTTTTAACCCTACGGATTCCGCGTTCTGCTCTGATGCGCCCAGGTTTGCCGCTTCCATTATACCCGGCCCCCCACCTGTGATGATTGCATAACCGCCGGCGGCAAAGCAGGCGGCTGTCTTTCTTGCTGTTTCATAATCAGGATGGTCCTTGGTCGTTCTTGCAGAGCCGAAAATAGATACAGCAGGTCCCAGGTCATGAAGTCCGTCTATGCCGTCAACAAATTCGCCCATAATTTTAAACAGGCGCCATGATTCACCGGACTTGAAATCATCAATGGGGTACTGGATGGTCTTGGGCGTGCTCATGTTCAATTCCTTAATTAAAACGGTTCAGACTGCAAGTTCATATTGGTCAACCCAACTGGCTAAATTAGATTAAATGTGGTATATACTATCCAATTTAGGAAATATGATCAAGTTGGGCGGTTGGCACTTTCACTTTAATTATTTTAATAACACAAAAGAAAACTCATTTGGAATGACTATAAACTTGGATTTTCAATATTCAGTATTCCGGCAGACAACTGTTGTCAATGCCTTGGGAATGCATGCACGGCCTGCGGCAGTAATTGCCGGGATGGCCCAGGACGCCGTTGGTGACATCTGGTTGTCA